>Ga0172377_10004166_pt1 | contig 14901 bp, 13 predicted proteins | sample Pumphouse3metaG_FD_119749 | JGI IMG/M metagenome (GOLD analysis project Ga0172377, IMG submission 119749) | Leachate microbial communities from a municipal landfill in Southern Ontario, Canada - Pumphouse #3 metaG | ecosystem: Engineered > Solid waste > Landfill > Unclassified | place: Canada... | reverse complement strand
TATAGCTATGCCCGTCGTATCTTTCACCAACAATGGCAAAGAAGAGGCTTCCGTCTTTTATCTGGCGAGAGTCTGTGGAAATATACGAAAAGTGCTTCGGTGGCTTGTAGCCATCAGTATTATCTGGTTTCTCTATTTGGTAGAGAAGCTCAATCATGGTGATATCCACCGGCAATACCAGCTCATCATCGCTTTTCTCTATTCTTGATTTCCAATCTCCAAGAGCTTGTTGAGCTTCCTCATAATCGTCAAAATGGTGGCGGACACCTTCAATTTCCTGATAACTTTCATGCCCCTTACCACAGATAACTACGATATCACCAGGTTGTGCTAATTTGATACTTGCCTTAATAGCTGTTTTTCTATCCCGGATTATCCACCATGGCAACTTTGGTTCGCAAGCAACTACGATATCCCGAATAATACTATCTGGAGCTTCAAAGCGTGGATTATCGTCGGTTACGAAAACTGCATCACTATGTTTTAAGGCAGCTTTTAGCATGAGCGGACGTTTACCCTTATCTCTATCTCCGCCTGCACCAAAGAGACATATTATACGCTTGTGGGGTAATTCTTCCACAGATTTCAACAGGTTTTCAATAGCATCGGGAGTATGGGCATAATCTATAAAGACACCTATATCGTGAGAGTTTTCCACTCTCTGTATTCTTCCTTTCACGGGTAAAACTTTACTAAGGGCAGTTTCAATGGCTTTTTCTGTAAATCCCATTGCCTGCAAAGTTACCGCCGTAAGCCCCAGATTCTGGATATTAAAGCTACCGATGAGCTTACTGGTAATATGAATTGGGCTATCGTCGTGAACTAAAGTAAAGGAACTGCCGGAGATATCGGTATTTACATCCCGAATAAGATAATCGGCATTATCACTGCCCATGCTAAAGCAAGCTACTTGTTTTTCGTGCAAGCGTCTGCATATTTCTGCACCATATTGATCCGCTGTGTTTACAATTGCGGTAGCTCCGCGTTTCATGCCTCGTTCAAATAGCAGATATTTAGCTTCAAAGTAGCTATCCATATCTCCATGGAAATCAAGATGTTCCCTACTAAGATTGCTAAACAAGCAATAATCGAATTCCACTCCATAGACCCGATCTAAAGACAAAGCATGAGAAGAAACCTCCATGATCACATAATTCACTGCGTTTTCTACCATCTGTTTAAAAATCTGATTTAATTGGATTATATCTGGAGTTGTATGATTTGTGGCGTAGTTCTTGCCGTTAATATAGAAGCCTAAGGTGCCAATCCAACCACACTTGTAGCCCATATTCATTAATGCGTCGTACAAAATTAGCGAGCTTGTAGTTTTACCATTAGTGCCCGTTACGCCAATTATTTTGTAGGGCAGTTCAGCAGGCAGCATAATTGTTTTTGCTATTATTGCCGCTGCTTTCCTTGTGTCTGTTACAAGAATGTAAGGGTGAGTGAGTTTATGTTCCTCTTGGCTGATAATTAGCGCAGCACCTGCTTGTATGGCATGGGAGATAAACTCATGGCCATCGAAGTGTTCGCCTTTGATGCAAACAAATACGTCACCGGCAGTTATCAACCTATTATCCGTTTGCACACAGCCGCACCAGTTTTCTAGAGAAGCCAAGCCCTGGCTCTCTATCAGTAAATCATGTGCCTTCAGCGCAATCTCAATTCTATGTATCATAAGGACGCCTCTAGCACGCAAGAACTACCTTTTAGGATTCTACTTCCCGGCAAGATAGATTGTTTCCTTACGATGCCTGAACCATTGATTTTCAGCGCAATCCCGTGTTTCGCTGCTTCGTTAACTGCTGAGCGTAAACTTAAGCCAATTAATCTGGGCATACCAGTAGCTTCGATAATGGGGATATTTTTATTCCGGCTGGGGCCAATCTTCAAAGTTATCGGATGGTTTCTATCTACGGTAACACCCTCTTTGGGAAATTGATCTATAACAACAGAAGCCGAATCCGGCCCCTCTACTTTGTATAAGAACCCAAACCTGTTTAATGTATTTTCTGCTTGATAAATTGACATCCCGGTTAGCTTGGGCATGCTCAATGACGTCTTCATCAACCTCTCATTATAAGGGAGAATCTGACAATCCGGCATGAACAATATATTCTCTACGATTTTTTTGAATGTAGGAGCACTGCTAGTACTTCCGTAATGGAAGCCATAGGCTGGTTCATCATAAAAAACCACTATTACCATTTGTGGATCTTCCGTAGGGAACATACCCGCAAAAACAGCATTGTATTTATTACTTGAATAACCCTTGGTGCCTATCACGTTTTTCTGAGCAGTACCAGTCTTGCCACCCAAGCGAATGTAATCCATTTTAATATGTTTTGCCGTGCCATAATCTACCACGCCCTGAAGATATGAGCGCATGGTATCTGTAGCAGCCTTCGTGGATACATTGCGTAACACGGTCGGTTCAAATTGCTCTAACACCCCGCCTTTGTCGTCCCGATAAGAATCTACTATTATCGGCTTCATCAGTTTGCCACCGTTGGCTATGGCGCAATATGCGGTGGCTAGCTGTACTGCGGTAAGCGATATTGCCTGCCCAAATGCTACAGAATGGAGGGTATAACCATCCCAGTTTTGCAGTTTAGCAAATATCCCGCTAGATTCTCCGAATAGATTTAAGGCTGTCTTTTGTCCAAAACCGTAAGATATGAAATCTTCATACAAGCGGACTGAGCCGATTCTTTCTGCAATTCTGGCTATACCAACGTTACTGGATTTTACTATGATATCGCGGGGCGTAATGTTCCCATAGTCATGTGTGTCCGATATCACACGCCGTCCAGCTTGGTATCTTCCACATGCGATAAGTTCATTGCTGCGGATTAGTTTATTTTCTAGGGCAGAAAGCATGGTAAGGGGTTTCATTGTGGATCCCGGCTCGAACATAAAGCTCACAGGGATGTTAGATTTAACTCTCACAATTCCTGCATCATCGGTTTTATCGTCTAATGATACTCCGGCAAGAGCTAAGATTCTGCCTGTTTTGGGATCCATCACCACTGCACCTGCGTTACTGGCACTATATTTTTCCAAGCCCTCATACAAGGCATTTTCCACAATTTCTTGTATGTTAGAATCTATTGTAAGCCAGATATTCTCGCCATTCTTTGGCTTTTTCTCGTGCAAGTTGGGATAGGGAACTCGTTGATGGTTGGCGTCCAGCACAATTTCCCGCCAGCCATAGTCTCCGGATAATACCTTGTCATAGGTGGCTTCAACGCCGCAATTGCCAGCAAGTTTGTACAGCGATTTGCTATTCGTATCAATATCGAAACCGTCTGAAACTTCACGCACTGATCCCATCAATCTGGCAGCTAGTTTTTCTTTGGAATATATCCTTTTCATGGAAGCAAAGCTATGGATTAGTCCGGGGAGATCCTTGGCCTTAAAATCTTTAATAACTTTGTCTAGTTCAGCTTCGCTTACTTTGTTTGAGATTTGGATAGAGGTATTTTTATTCCCTAGGTTCAATCTTTTTAATACAGCTTCGGAATTCAGATTGGTATGGGCAGCTATTACTTCTGCCAATTTATTGAAAGCATCATCTACAGCCATGTTCTTGCGTTTAGCCCATGATGATACCGCTGCTCTATCGATATCCATTTGGTAATAGCTAACCGAACTTACCAGCAGATTGCCTTTTGCATCTAGTATCGCACCTCTTCTGGGAACAAGGATTTCCTTGCCCGGAACATAACGAACCCGCCTTGCACCGGAAAAGTTAAAGGGATCAAGAATCTGAATACTAAATAGGTAAGCTGCCCACGCCAATGACACCAGGCAGAAGATTACCATTAGGAACCAAAAGCGGGTTTTCATGTTAATCTAGTGAAATCTGTACATTCTTGGCTTCAGCTTTGGAAGATATCAAATCAATTATGCAATAAGTCTTCTTTTCTTGCTTGGGAGAAGGCTCATGGACATAAATGATCTTTCCGGCTTCATGTTCTGGAATAAAATTGTTCATTTCCACACGCACTAAAGAAGCGATATGCCTGCCACTGCGCAAATCATCCAATTCCACCAGCAATTCTGTGTTGATATTCTTTTCTGCATTGAATGTTTTTTCCAAAGTCGAGTAAACGCGTGTGTATTGTACCACTCGGCTATTGTTAAAGAAGTTTAAAAATACAACCAGTGCTACCAGTGCTATCAGAATTGTCACTCTTCCTCTCATTTCTCCCCCTTAGCAGCGTCTTTGCTGCCATATTTACTGGATTTGGGTTTGGTGGTTTCTTTGCCTATCTTCTCTGCTGCACGTAGCTTAGCACTACGAGAGCGAGGATTGAATTTCAGTTCATCAGTTCCTGCTATATGTGGTGTTTTTGTTAATATCTTAAGCTGGCTACGATGGTTACACATACATATCATTATTGATGGAGGACACACGCAATCCTGAGCTGCCAAGCGGAATACCTGTTTCACTATCCTGTCTTCCAAAGAATGATAACTAAGCACCACAATCCGTCCGCCGGGATTCAACATATTTATAGCGTCCAGAATTGCCAATTCCAGATATTCCAATTCGTGATTCACAAAGATGCGCAGTGCCTGAAAAACACGCACTTTGCTTTTAAGAGATTCTTTGGTGCCCACTCCCACAACGCTTTCGATAATCTTTGCCAGTTCTTTGGTGCTACTAATCGGCTTTTCGCTTTTCTCAATTGCCCTGGCAATGCGTGTGGCATTCAGTTCATCGGAGTATTCCTTGAATATTCTTGCAAGTTGCTGCACGTCAAGCTCGTTAACTGCATTAAATGCGCTATAGTCCTGTGCGGTATCCATCCGCATATCCAGTGGTGCATTTTTATCGAAACTAAAGCCGCGTTCAGCATTATCCAATTGAAAGGAGGAAACTCCCAAATCGAACAAGATGCCATCAATTCCCTTAACCTTTCTTAGGGCAAGCTCGGTACGCATATTTACGAAATTGGCTTTTATTAATTCCACTTTGGCTTGGTTAGAGCTTGTATCTTTGTTAATTTTGGCTCTCAGCATTTGCTCAGTTTCCGTAATCGCTTGTGCATCCTGATCAAAACAGTAAAGCTGTATTTGCGGTTGTGCGTTTAGCATCGCTGCACTATGTCCCCCACCCCCTGTAGTGGCATCTACATACACTTTCCCCGCTCTTAAGTTGAGCAAGTTGATGCATTCTTTTGCCATTACCGGAGTGTGGAAAGTGCTCATATCTGATAATCTTCCGAAGTAAACTCTGTGCGGTGCAGTTCCAATTTTTGGGAACGGATAGCGTGATACACTTTCGGATTCCAAAGCGAGATGTAATGCCCCTCTCCCTTGATGATAACGGTATCGCTAATATCAACTTCGGAAAGTAACAGCTCATGTATCCTAACTCTGCCGGGTCCCTCAAGCTCCTGTTCCATCATGGCAAAATCGATAAGCTGAGTTCTCAGTTTTCTGCTGCGATCATCGCCCGCTTTCAAGCGCTCGAGGGTGGTTTCCCAATTATCAATGGGATAAATAGCGATGGTGTTATTGTGCCCCAGAGTTACTATGACGGTGCGTCCCGATTCTTCCGAGAATTTCTTCTTGAAACAAGCAGGTATGATAACTCTTTGCTTGTGTACAGAGTTTTCGAAGATACCTAAAAATTCACCAGACATTACGACAACCTTTTTTAAGTGTTTCGTTGCTAAGGCCTTGTTTTTCCCTTCTGTTCAAGCTTATAACCATTGCTTTCCTGAACCACCATGAGTTTATTTGAGTTTATGTGACATTCTGTGGTACTTATATGACACTGCCTTATTCTTGTCAAGCTTAAAATGCGCTTATTTTCACATTTACTGTAATAATTATGGGAAGCAGTGGGAAAAGGGTGAATTCATAGCAGATAACTAGATACATTACAGACAGTTAGCCTAATATTCCCAAATGACTAAGGTGGCTTGGTTAGTAATGAGATTTCGTACTCAGCGACATGTTTCTTTTCAACACAGGGAAAAGCAGAGAAAAACAGAGAAAAGCAGAGAAATAATTAATAATGAGGAAAAGAGAGGTGGATATCAGCACTCGCCTCGAGTGCTAACAGCCGTGGCGGCTGTTGTTACAATTAAACCATGTGCTTTAGTCCGTTTTGAGTCTCCCAAACTCCACTACCGCCCTTCCTGTGCTTTGTCCAAGAAGAGTGCAAGGGGAGAAGTATGCGCAGAAAATAGAGCAAAGGGGATGGGACAGGTTAGCAGGTTAGCAGGTTAGTGGGTTAGTGGGTTAGCAGGTTAGTGGGTTAGCAGGTTAGTGGGTTAGTGGGTTAGCAGGTTAGCAGGTTAGTGGGTTAGGCTGCGCAAATCTGAAAGTTACGGTAATGTAGCCAATTTGAGTTAAGTATAAAGGATTAGTGTCAATACCAGCTAACATCTTCATTAACTATCGCTAACCCTCTCTCTTTGCCTCATTGCCTCTTTGCCTCTTTTACTCTTTGTTAAAGCCCCTCTGCTTATCTCTGTGTTAAAAAGAAAATCAGCACTTACACGAAGATACTGTTTAGCAGCTTTAGAAAGCTGCTCTACATTGATTCTCTTTGACTCTTTTACTCTTTGTTAAAACCCCTCTGCTTTTCTCTGTTTTTCTCTGCTTTTCTCTGTGTTAAAAAGAAACTCAACACTTACACGAAGATGCTGTTCAGCAGCTTTAGAAAGCTGCTCTACATTGATTCTCTTTGCTCTTATACTCTTTGTTAAAACCCCTCTGCTTTACTCTATGTTAAAAAGAAAATCAACACTTTCACGAAGATGCTGTTCAGCAGCTTTAGAAAGCTGCTCTACATTGATTCTCTTTGCTCTTTGCCTCTTTTGCTCTTTTACTCTTTGTTAAAACCCCTCTGCTTTTCTCTGTTTTTCTCTGCTTTTCTGAAGTGTTAAAAAAAGCATCAGCGTAATAACCCATTTCAAAACAAAACCAAGTATCCATCAGCCTAGCGCAGCTTAACTCTTAACTCTTAACTCTTAACTCTTTCTAGCCCTTACCCAAAGAATCGCAGGTTCCTGCTTAGCCGGTATCAGTTTATCATCCAGCAGGGGCTGGTATAGATATCCGCTATTGGGTTTTGCAGTAATACGCCAAGAGCTGATAACATAGCCATCAAACAATTTGTTCCGTAGCCATGTTTCGCTTAGGGTTTGCGGTTCGGCTTTGGTTTTAGGTTCGTTTAGGTTAAAGCTACCAATTAATTCCCCTCCGGGCTTAAGTATTCGCTTTAATTCGCTTGCCATAGCTTCTGGAAACGCAACATGATCAAAGGCATTGAGGGTGAAGATAACTTCCAGATAAGCATCTGGGATAGGAATCATATTTTCTGTTGAGGAAATATAGATCATCCCATGGCTTTTCATGGCACCGCTAAAATGTTGCAAGTATAATGGAGTAAGCACATCAATGCCTATTTTGATATCTGTAGAGCTTATCCAATTCAGCGTACCGCGCGGCCCGCAGCCAAAATCTGCAATGCGTTTACCAGTTAAAAAGCTATCGTCCGTTTCCCCCGCCATGCCTAGCAGCAGTTTTTTATAATGGGTATTTTGAAAGATGCCATTCTCGTTTTTGTAACACTTTTTCCAGTATTGCAGCTCAGTTCCATGTTTGCTGCGCATAAGATGGAAAAGATTCCTGCCTATTTGCTTAAGAGCATTGGATGCGGCAGTTATTTTTGCGCTCATGGTTTTCCCCTTTTTAAGCCGTAATATTTATCTATAAGACAGGCAAATAAGTGTTTGCATATTTGTCAATGTGTTTTCGTTGCCATGCTATAGTTAGCTTAAGATAGATGCAAAGTCTCACCCAAACTCGCAAGTGAGGATCACCTGACACGGTACTAAAATAATCTACAATCGTTCACAAGCAGGTTTCATCCAAAAAGGCAAGTGGAACTACGGCACTCAGATTGCAAAAGAAAATCCTCAGCCTATTGGAGGACAAACATTATATATCCATCAGAGAGATATCCACAGCTTATGGCAAGAGCCATCAGTTGATCTTTGTCTATCTGGAAGCTCTTGCTTCAATTGGCATGGTTGGTATCGACAGTGAAAGGTATTACGCAATAATCAAAGATGGATTGCTCATAAGCTGAGTCAGTTCAAAACTGCATAGACAGTACTAAAAAAAACGGTGATCCTGCATTAGTAAAAAACTTGAAACCGATTTGCAAAAAGCTTGATACTATAGTCTCGCTATAATAGTGATTTGCAACAAAAGTGATACTATTTGCAATTTCACTTGAGATTCTTAACTGTCCTTGTCCATCAACGTTTTCCTACCAACAATGCACCGTCTTTTAGCATCTTGATGATCGCAATGAACACCACGAAGAATTCCAGCCTTCCCAGTAGCATTCCGATCGATTCTGTCCAAATCACGTGCAAAGGCGCACTGGTCGTGGATACCCCGATCGACATTCCCACGGTTCCTATTGCTGATGCAAATTCAAACATAGCATCCCTGAGGGAATATGCAATCCCGGTGGCAGGATTGATGGAGAGGGATATCACCATTGTTCCCAAGAAGTATAAACCAAAATACAAAAAAACAAAGCTGGCGACGTCAAAGTGCTTTTCGCTGTTGGTATAGACTTTTAGATCACCTTCCCAGATGTAGTCCATTTTGATTGCATTGTCGGGTAAGAGGCTTTTGCGCAAGCGCCAGATAATGGCCTTGCACATCATATAAATGCGCATCTGTTTGATTCCGCCAGCGGTAGAACAGGTTCCCCCTCCGATCAGCATCAGCACAATCAGCACAAAAATCCCGTTATCATACCATCCGTGTTGATTGTAGTTTACCAGAGAAAATCCCGTGGTGGTGAGGGCAGAGACTGTCTCGAAGACAGAGACTCTGATTGCATAAGAAGCACTGGTGTATATCCTTGAGGTCACTCCCAAAAACACTATCGGGATTGCCAGCAGCAACGATATAGTCATGACCTTTACTTCACCGTTGCGAATAATACTCCCAAACTTTCCTTTCACGATGAAATATCCGGTTAGAAAGCTCAGATTCCCCATGATCATCAGGATTTCTGTGATAAACTCTATGATTGGGGCATTAAAATAACCCATGTTTTGGGGATAATTGGAGAATCCCCCGGTCGATATTGCCCCAAAACAGTGCACAACCGTATCCAATACATTCATCCCACAGATCAAATAAGCGATGCTCCCCAGAAAGAAGTAGCCCAGATATAGGCTCACCACGATTCGGGCAGAGGCGAGGACATTCGGTTTGATAAGCGTTCCCTTTCCCTCTGCGGAGTAGATGTGTTGCGCACCAACCCCGGTCAACGAAGCGAGCATGATGATGGCAAAACCTGCCCCACCGATGAACTGGGTCCAAGCTCGATAAAAGAGCATGATCTTGGGTGCTGCGGGAATGTTGAGAAGCGAAAGCCCGGTAGTAGTCCAACCGCTAACAGAATCAAATATGGCATGCGTAAAACTCATCCCCGAGAGCATCATATAGGGGATCGCTCCGCCGATGCTGATTACAAACCAGGTCAAGAATACCACAATGCTGCTTTCCGTAAAGTCCAGAGGCTCAAGCTTTTTCAAGCCAAAACCATGCCTGATGAGCAATCCGCATCCAGCTAATCCAGCCGCAATAAGCACAAAGGGAATCCCAAGGCTGAGCTCTGAAGGCACGAAGGGAAGCACGACAATCGGGAAGAGCATTACCCCTCCGATCACCAGCATCAGCAAGCCCAAATAGCCCAGCATGAATTCATATCTCTTGATCAGGTAGGTGTGTACTCTGTTCATTATCTCTTTCGCTTAGGCAAATATACGCAGTGCAATGGATTGGTTATCTGGCAGGCAAAGGATTAGCAGCCTGTCTTTTGCTTCAATGACAGTCGATCCTTGGGGGATGATCACGTCTTCTCCCCGGACGATTGTCGTAATCAAAACGCTCATGGGAATCGGTATTTGGCTGAGTGATTTCCCCACGACACGAGCATCCGCGCTAATCTCCATTTCGGTGATGATAACTTTACCTTCGACCACGGAGATTTGCTGTTTGATTTTATCCAGATCGCTCATGTTTTCGATAGTCTCGATCAGGAAACGGCAGTTCGAAATTGCCCTGATCCCGATTTTGCTAAAGACTTCTTCGTTATCTGGATCATTCACCACTGCCAGGATGCGGGGGATCTCATAAAACTCCTTGGCCATCTGGCAAAGCACGAGGTTGTCCTGATCCCGGGAAGTCATCCCGATAAATATCTCTGCGCTGTGCGCTTGCGCTTGGGTCAAGAGCTCAGGATCGGAGAACTTGCCGTTTATTACCAAGGCCTTCAGGTTTTTTGTATAGTACTCGCTATCGGGGAGGTTATCGGATATAATTGAGACGCTGTATCCTTTTGAGGTAAACCTTTTGGCGAGGAAGTACACTGTTATTCCAGTTCCTGCGATTACGATTCTCATTTACCGGCTCCTGCTTGAAGAGCGTCATCCAGCGATTTCTCCAAAGCATCGCAGCCCAGCAAGGCCGGACATATCGTCTCAATACCCAGCTTGCTGAAAACGCTGGAGCTACTGGGATTGTTGACTCTGGCAACTACTCTGGGCACATTGTAGAGCTTCGTACAGATCTGGGAGAGCATAATATTAAGGTTGTCATCATCTGTCAAGGCAAGGACGATATCTGCTTTGTCCACTTTGGCCTGGCTGATTATGAGGAACTCATTGGCATCGCCATGGATAATGAATCCGCTATATTCATCTCCGAGGTTTTTGAAGCTGGCTTCCTGCTGATCGATCACTACAAGGCTATGCCCAGCGCTCGAAAGCCTATTGGCCAGAGTGGAGCCGAAAGTGCCGCAACCAATGATAATGATGTACTTTTCCTTCATTAATAGCCTAGCTTCATGCTCGTATTTGTCTCCAGATTCCGCAGTCGGCTCAGATTGTCCCGTGCAGGTTCATTGGCCGGATCAAGTTTTATGGCAGTATGATAAGCTGCAACCGCTTTGGGGAGATCGTTCATCACTTCATAGAGCACACCCAGAATTGTATACGCGCCTGCGTTATCCGGGCTCATCTGCAAAGCCTGGTGGATGGTCTCGATAGCGCTCGAAAACTTCCGGTTCTGGATCTGGAGCTTGGCGCGCTCGATCGTAGCTTCATATTCCAATTGATTGGTAAAGGCGACGTCCCTGCGGCTCAATACTTGCTCGACAATTTGCCGCACATTATCCAGATCAAAGGGTTTGCGCAGATAATCAACGCATCCCAGCTTCATGGCTCCCACCGCATTTTCGATTGTTCCATGAGCTGTAATTATTATCACATTCTGGGGTTTGCAGCGCTCCAAGATCTCCATCCCGCTGATATCCGGCAAGCGCATATCCAGCAAGATACAATCATATACAGTCTGGGAAATCAGCTCGCAAGCCTTCTTCCCATTGTCGGCAAGGTCTATGAGATACTCATATCCATCAAATGCTTTCTCTAATGCGGCAAGGATATTCTTCTCATCATCCACGATTAACAATTTTGCATGTTTCATCATTACTCCTGACTATCGTGTTGTAAATTGGTTGGGCTCTACCGGAATAGTAAAGCAAAAGCTGGCACCCTGGCCGGGGTTGGATTCCACCCAAATGCTGCCCCCATGAGCACGCACAATCTCTCGGCTGATCGTGAGTCCCAGTCCAGTACCACGTGCTGTATTTTGATCTTCGATCTGCACAAACCGGTCAAATATCTTGTTTTGATACTGGAGCGGGATGCCGTGTCCGTTATCTTTTACAGCAAAAAGGACATATTTGCCCGAGGCTTCAGCCACCAGGCGGATTTTCCCTTCATGGGGAATGGCTTTGAGGGCATTGGAGATCAGGTTGCTAAAGACCAACATCAGTTTTTCCTCATCACACCAGATATGGCTGATACCTGTGGGGATCTCGAGCTCCATGGTTGCTTGCTTTTCACTAAGCTGCTTTTTGAAATATTGACTGATCGTGGTCAAAAGCACTGCCGAATCCAGTGATTGGAAGTGCATATCGATCTTACCTGCATCAATCTTCGAGAGATCGAGCAGATTGTTCACGAGTGCGCGCAGCCGGTTGATATCATCTTTGGCGATGGCGATCAATTCCATATCCTCGGGCTTGGGATTGGATCCCAGAGATTCCCGCAAAAGGTCGATACTCAAGTTCATACTGGTCAACGGAGTCTTGAGCTCGTGCGATGCAATCATGATAAATTCGCTTTTGAGCTTGTCCAGTTCCTTGAGTTTGGTGATGTCCCGCAGCAAAAACAGTGCTCCCATCAGCTCATTATTATTCGTTAGCACCGGCGAAAATGAATACTCCAGATAGCTTTGTTTATCCCCGGTTTTGATCGCTATAATGTTTTCTCCATCGTTGCTGATCACCCGTTCCCGTTTTTCCAGGCAGATCTTGAGGTCATTGAAAATGCTATCCTGCTTCACGATTTCCAAAAAGTGATGTCCGATCACTTCGCTAAGTTTGAGCCGAAAGGCTTCCAAAGAAGAAGGATTGGCATCCAAAACCCGATAATCAACTCCGATCAGAACGATCCCATCGCGGATATTGGCAAATACAGCCTCTATCTTTTGTTGTTCGTCAACGATTTTCCTGATATTCAGATCATTAAAGCTGCGAATCTTCATTGCCATATCGCCAAATTCATGGATGAGAATACCCAGCTCATCATCGCTTTCCCTTTGCAACTCAAAGCTATAATCCCCGCTGCCCAGCTTTTGCGTGGCTTCCTTGAGCATCACTATCGGCCTAACTATCCGGTGGGACAGACCCCAGCTCAATCCGGAGCCGAGTATAAACACGATGATGGTCACCAAAACAAGCGTCATTTTCCCTTGTTTTGCCACTTCCTGAGCCGAGGCACTCTTCACAAACATGGCATCCTGATTGAGCTGGAGCAGGTGAAAACAGTAGCGGCGGATTTCGTTGCGGGAAAGCTCTATCTCTTGCGAGGAATCGTTTTCCAGCAAGGTAAGCTTCCCTATGGTCTCAATCTCTGCCAGATACTTTTTATACTCTATTTCGATATTATCCACGGCCTCTTGTTCACCTTTTTCGGTGACGTTGTCTTTGGCTCGGCCCAGCCATTCGGAGAACTTTGCCTTAGCAGCAATAAGCTGGTCGACATTAGCTGGGCTGGGATTATTGTTGCAGAGAACAAATCCCCGATGAATATCCTCTAATTCGTTCGTCAAATGCATCGAAGCGATAATGCTGTTGTAGTTCATCTTGAGTATCTTTTCGCTTGCCTTCCCCAGCTGACCTATAACCATGAAGGAGGCAAAAGCCACTGTCAGAAGCAAGAACAGGATGATCAGAAAGCTGGCAAAAAGCTTGTTTTGAATGCTATTTCGGATCACGGCAGGGAGGTGGCTCATATATACTTCGCCACGCAAGCGCGGATTTCATCGGGTGAAAAAGGCTTTTCAATAAAGTCCAAAGCTCCGGCTTTAAGGCATTTGACCGCTGTGTCCACGGTCCCATGAGCAGAGATTACCACGATCCTGGCTTTGATTTCCAACTCACTGAGCTTCTCAATCAGCTCCAGTCCGCTCATTCCCGTCAGTTTTAGATCCAGCAACACAAGATCATAGCTGTAGAGCACCAATCTCTCCAAGGCTTCTTCAGCACTCATGACGGTGTCCGTTTCAGTATTGGCATCACTGAGACTACGTGAAAGCGTAGTGCGGATGTTCTTTTCATCATCAACAATTAATATCCGATGTTTCATATGCCTCCATATGATTGATGTGCATGAGTATGTGATTACTTATGCTCAACGATAGACTTATTAATCGATACGAACGCAGTTGTCAAGCATATTTTTGCCAAGCATTCCCACAATCATCTCGCCAGCAAGCATTGCCCTATCATTGCCCACCCATTGCCCTTAATATGGGCATTGAGTGGGCAATGATAGGGCAATGCTCCCAAGGGAACAACAGTCGGAGGAACTGCCTGGGATTTATCCTGGCAGTTCCTCGTAAATTAGATTTTTACTTTATCAGCAGCACTTTCCTTAGCTGCGTACGGTGCTCATTATCTAGGCGCAAATAATATATTCCGCTGCTACAAGGGTTATCATGATTATCCCTGCCATCCCAATTGATTTTATGTGCACCTGAAGGCATAGATTGGTTGATTAGAGTTTTAACCACCTGACCTTTAATGTTGTAAACCGAGAGAGTGGTCTCCCCCGCTGCTTTCAATTCAAACTGAACAGTAGTGTTTGGCTTGAAAGGATTGGGGTAGTTGCTCAAAGCCATGCCGGGAACATTAACTAAATCTTCATTGGGAGAAATATACTGGTAGTTTACCAATTGAGTTTGCGATTCCAGATATACTTCGCCCGGACCTGGATTGTAAATAGAGGCAACTTTCATTTCATACCAAGTGTTTGGGTCAAGATTGCTGATGTTGTGGTTACGAGCATCACCCGGTTTCACAATACTTTGCCACTCTGAAGCAGGCGCACTATAGGGCTTGTACTTCACCTCAAAATGATCGGGATCATTACCGGAAAACCAGTTTAGGACGAAGGTACTCGGAGCCTGAATACTAATAGGGATTAGGTATGGTATGCAGGTTAAATCTTCCAGATCGCCGAGCTGCAAGCCACCATCGATGAAATCCTCTGCCGTAGCAGATATCTGTTTCAGCTCTTCCAGATTGCCACCACAGAATAAAATAGAATAGTAGCTTAAGCTCCCGCCAGGTGCTAGATTAAGCCTTCCTGCAGGGTTGGGGTTGTTTGGGCTTGGCATGTTTCCATAAAGCGTATTTAGGAATCTGGTATCGTTGGGGCTTGGTTGTTCATATTCGTTTACTCCATCAGGGCAAAGAGAAAGATATTTATCCAT
>Ga0172377_10004164_pt1 | contig 14901 bp, 6 predicted proteins | sample Pumphouse3metaG_FD_119749 | JGI IMG/M metagenome (GOLD analysis project Ga0172377, IMG submission 119749) | Leachate microbial communities from a municipal landfill in Southern Ontario, Canada - Pumphouse #3 metaG | ecosystem: Engineered > Solid waste > Landfill > Unclassified | place: Canada... | reverse complement strand
CTCAGCCAGGCCAATCCAGGATGTTTTTTTGCCGAATGCTGATACACTATAATAAAGCCTGTATCTATCCCCCTGTTTCATTACATAGGGAGCCCAGATGTTCGTCGCTCCTCTGCCTTCATTGTGCGCATGTACCCAGTCAACAGCCTCTTTCGGGATCCCGGGGAAAGCCCATCCCACAAACTCCCAGTGAACAAGATCTTTGGACTTCCTGATCTGGATGTTCCCCAGCGGTACATTCATCTCCCTGGCTCTCTCCTGGTTTTCCGCGAAGATGGCATCAGTGGAATAGATGTAGTAATCATCGCCAAATTTTTTTATTGCCGGATCATGTACATTGTATGTTCCCCATTCTTTGTAATGTTCCATTGCCGAGAGGGGAGCGTAGTCATCGATCCACGGATTCACTTTCGCCTCCGGGCTAAATGATGGTTGCACTTGTTTGCAGGAAAACAAGAATAGTGACAGGCAAGTAGTAAAAATTGAAGTGAACTGCAGCAGGGTGTGTTTTTTTTTCACGTTGTCTTTTTCCGTTTGAGATTCTTCTACAAACAAAATGTTATTTTTTAACGAAAAGGTAGAGAAATGAACACAGATGGTGGATTATTGGATGAATTGACAAAATAGGTTTATTTTTAACTAATTTAGGTTGATTATTATTTTTACTTTTGTGTGTAGTGAAAGGGTATCATGAAAAGGAAGTTTTTTTATTTAGTAGCCATCCTGATTCTTCATTCTCTCTTTATATCTGCACAGAGATTAACCGGTGAGGAGTATACCACTCAATTCGTCACGATGGATGACGGATTGTTGCATCATTATATTGATGACATTTACAAGGATGTGACCGGTTACCTCTGGATCTCAACCGGAGGAGGACTCTCCCGGTATGACGGATACAAGTTTGTGCACTACAACATGAACTCGTTTCCTGTAGCCATTAAAGGGAATTTTGTACACAAGGTGTGTGAAGATGATTTCAACCGCCTCTGGATTGTTTCGGAGGGAGGTCTGGATGTGATGGATTTATGGCATCATCAAAAGGTGGAGCTGTTTTCGGGTATTGATTCACTCAACTTGTCGTTTCTTGAAAACCCGGTGTTCAATATCATGAAGGATACAAAGGGTGACATCTGGTTGTATGCCAGTAAGATATATAAGATCCAGCTTTCCGAAGAGGGTGACATCCAGGATGTTCTGATTTATGAAGATGATCTGCATGCTGAACTGTTTGTGGCGCTCGCCGATATGGACAATGATGGAAATGTCTGGGCCGGTTTCAACAATCAAATATTCAAGTTGTTCCCATCAGAAAGAAACCAGTTAAAAGCGATTCCTGTATCTGAGAAGCTGAAGTTTGGTGCCAAAACCATGATCATGAAATTCCTGCTCAAGGAGAATGATGTATGGATAGGCACTGACCGTGGTCTGTACAGGTATTACAGGAACGAAGATGTGTTGAAGGTATACAGGAGCCAGGCTGGCGATCCTCACTCTCTGTCGCATGATTATGTCTCGGAACTGGCATTGACCGATTCCAGGCAGTTGATCGCCGGCACACTGAGAGGGATTAACATCTATAACACCTCATCCGATGCATTCGACCAGATAGTAGCAGCGCACACAAGCGAGGGTTTCGGATTGAACAGCAATTTCATCAATACGATTTTTACCGAAGAGGGGATGATATGGTTGGGCACCGAAACAGGGGGGATCAACAAATTGACTCCCAGGAATGCGTTTATCAGGAACTATACGCACGACAAAAACGTGGAGGGCTCAATGTCGCAAAACCCTGTTAACGCGATTCTGGAAGATGAAGATGAAAATCTGTGGATTGGAACGGTTGAGGGTGGTCTAAATCTGAAGAGAAAAGGGGAGGAGGTTTTCACTCATTACACCGCTTCGTCAACCGCAAGGTTGAGTCACAATTCAGTGAGTGCATTGTGCATGGATGATGAGCAGCGTTTGTGGACCGGCACCTGGGGCCTGGGTGTGACCCTGCTCGACATTACGGATCCGGGAAAAAGGCCGGTGAGGTACATCCATTCCGGTCAATATCCCCAATTCCTGGTCGATTTCGTCGGGGCACTCACTTTTGACAGGCATAACAATGCCATGTGGATCGGAACGAACCAGGGTCTCTTCTGCTACGATATTGAAAAAGAGAGCCTGGGAAAACCCTTCCGTGACAACCTGTCGGATCAAATCAACGGAATCATAGGCTCGGTGATCGACAACGACAACCAACTATGGATGGGGTGTGCGGAAGGGGTATATGTCATTGATCTGAACCGGCAGGAGGACCATACTTTTTCATATGTTCACCTGAAGTATAAGCTCGACGATCCCCAATCGAAGCTGATTGAGCGAATAACCAGTTTTTGCATCGATTCCGAGGGCGTTATGTGGCTGGGAAGCGACGGCTTCGGCATTTACAAACGGATGACCAATGAGGATGGATCATACACATTTCAATCCTACACAACCTCCGATGGACTGGCCAACAACAATGTGAAGGGTCTGCTGGAGGATGAGAGGGGTAATCTGTGGATCAGTACGATTAACGGGTTGTCCTGTTACAACAGGAACAACAACAGCTTCACCAATTATTACGAGGAAGATGGTCTTGTCTCCAGCCAGTTTTACTGGAACGCATACGCTAAGGCGAAGAGCGGACTGCTCTATTTTGGCACCCTTGACGGACTGGTGGCTGTGGACCCGGAGATGATACGATCGAATAATGCAGCATTCCGGGTTACATTGACCGATTTCTACGTGAACAACGAAAGAGTGAACCCGGGCAAAATCATCAGAGAAGACATCTCCGTGGCGGATGAGATCATCCTGCATGAAAAGACCCGATCCTTCTCGATCGATTTCTCAGCCCTTACTTACCGGGCCATTAGCAATTATGTATATGCCTATCGGCTTATGGGGTATGATGACAACTGGATTGAACTGGAGAAAAATGCCCATACGGTGACCTATATGAACCTGCCGGCCGGTACTTATCAGTTTCAGGTTAAGTATGTGCCAAAAGAGAGGCTGGATACAGGAGAGGTGACACAGATCAATCTCCGGATCAAACCCTATTTCTATAAAACCGTCTGGTTCATCTCCCTGATGCTCCTGCTGGTTGTGCTTGCGATCATCATGCTCCATATCTGGCGGGTCCGATCATACGAGCATCAACAGAAGGTGCTGAAGCAAATCGTGGATGACCGTACCGAGGAGATTGAGAAGCAGAAGGGTGTCTTGACAACTCAGAAAAATGAGCTGTCACAGCGCAACCTGCTTTTAAGTGAACAGAATGAGAAGATCACGCGGCAGAAAGAACAACTGGTGGAGATGTCGCGGAAAATGCGAAAGATGACCACGGAGAGACTCGACTTTTTCACCAATGTGTCACATGAGTTTCGCACCCCTATCACGTTGATAGCAGGGCCAGTAGAAAGAGCACTTAAATTGAGTACCAATCCCTACGTGATTGAACAGTTGCATTTTGCCGAAAGAAACTCCAAATATCTGCTGACACTGATCAATCAACTGATGGATTTCCGCAAAATCGAATCCAATAAGCTGGATGTGAGCTACAGGAAAGGAGATTTCCGGGATTTTATTGAGTCGGTGGTTACTCCTTTCGATTTTCAAGCCGGTGACAGGGATATTCAGTTGCTGAGGAGGTATGATCTATCAAATCCTGACTTTTATTTCGATGATGAAGGAATACGCAAGATCCTGACCAACTTGATATCCAATGCCATCAAATACACACCCAACCGGGGGGTGATCACGGTTTATGTGAAATCACTCAGGGAGCGCACAACCAACAACGAAAAATTGTACCTTGCTGTGAAGGATAGTGGTACAGGGATCCCCGAGGAGGATAAGGAGAAAGTGTTCAGGCGCTTTTATCAGTCACGTAACCATCTGATCTACCCTGTGCACGGGCAGAGCGGTACCGGAATTGGCCTTTATCTGACCAAACAGGTGGTGGAGGTTCTCGGAGGAAATATCTGGATAAAGAACAACCGAAAAGCCGGCACCTCCTTCCGGATTATTCTGCCATTGCATACGTCCAACCCGCAATCACAGGTGGCTCAGGATGCAAAGAGCTTTCACGCTGATGAGAAAGGTCTCAATGTGCAGAACCTGAGGGAATGGCAGAAGGATAGACTCACCTTCCTGGTTGTTGAAGACAACAGAGACATGTGCCGCTACGTCTGTTCACTGTTGTCTCCCCATTACAATACGCTTGAAGCCGGCAACGGTGTGGAAGCATATAAGATCCTGGAGCATTACAATGTGGATTTCATCATCAGTGATTTAATGATGCCCGAGATGGATGGCCTTGAGCTTTCGAGAAAAGTGAAGGAGAATTTCACCCTGTCGCATATTCCATTTTTGATGCTCACTGCAAAGACATCAGAAAAAGCCCGTACCGACAGTTATCGCATGGGCGTTGATTCTTATATCGTGAAGCCCTTCGATGAAAACATGCTGCTCACCCGTATCCGTAATATTTTGGAGACACGTGAGAGATATCAACAGAAATTTATCGATGAGATGTCGATCGAAACATTGGAAATCAGTGAAGAGTCGAACGACAAAAAATTCATGGACAAGGTGTTGGAGGTGATGAAAGAGAATTACCACAATTCCTATTTCGAGGTGTCCGATTTTGCCGATACGGTGGGTGTGAGCAAGTCGCTGATGAACAAGAAACTGAAGGCGTTGAGTGGTAAGTCGGCAGGTGAATTCATCAGGATATACCGGCTTAATCTGGCTTACAACATCATACTTCAGAATAAGAAGACCAAAAACAAAAATATTGCGGATATTGCCTACGCAGTGGGATTCAATGATCCGAAATATTTCACCCGCTGTTTTTCGCGTCAGTTCAATATCACGCCAAGTAAACTGCTGGAGAAGTAGTGATTCCGGGATAGAAGAAATCCCGATGAACCTTTTAATGTGCTGCCAATAGTTAAAAGAAATGGGTTGTTCGTTTCTCCACCTAATTTAGCCTTTTGTCCACCTTCGTTAACCCAACAATTCGAATCTTTGCACATATTAAAGTATGTTTTTTTTAGTCAAAAGTTGCTTAATTTTTTGATATGCCCTGAAAATGTTATCTTAACCAGATTTGTGTAACCCGTTCTCCGGAATGTGATGATCAAGGAGAGCCAGACTGTTTCTCATCACTTATTGGATTCATTCCAAAGGAGTTTAATGTATAAAATAAATATTACCGTATGAAAACATCAAAACTGATTAAAGGTGCTTTTTTCGCATCGCTTTTGGCAGCGATTGCCTTAATGGGATGCGAGAAACTTGAGACCTACTCAATTGTGGCGCCCTCTGACCTGCAGAGCAGGATCGACTCGATTGCTGCCGAAAAGGCTAAACACTCAACCGGTGACACTACCTACATTGACATCGCTACAGCAATTGTAGGGGCTGAAGATAACAGTGCCGGTTGGTGGACCGCTTTCTCTGATTATTTTGCTATTCCTGTTAACAAGCTGTTGCATCTGGAGTTTGTGAACCATGGCACCGGTGTCAACAACTGGAACAACTGGAACCTTGCTGTTACCAATGAAGTGGCAGATCGTGACGGTGATGGCTATAAGGAGTATTTTGTGCTTCGTTCCGATGCATACGGCTGGGGAGGCACCATGGCCGACGAGGGTTATGCCTACGATGGTGGCATGATCGCCTTCGACTATCCCGACGTAGACGGTGATGGCGATATATGGAACGACTTCCGCACCACCATGCAAGGTGCCACTGTCACACTGGAGGTGGATCACTCAGCTACCGGCAATGTGTTTGTCACGGCTACAGCAGTCGGCACCAATGGGGTTGAGCTGGTGATGACTTACCAGCAACCGGTTTCTGCCGCAAAAAATATCGTCGCTTTCCTGGTTTGCGACGGCAGCTATTTTGAAATGAAGAAAGCTTACCTCATCCCCTCAAAGGTCACTGTTGTGGAGGATGTGAATCCGGTATCCATTTCAGTGGAGGGTGCTCCCGAGTTTGTGGAGTTTGGCAACGAGGATTTCTGGGGTGATGCAGTCGCCACAGTTACCTATGCCGACGGATCGTCAGAACAGGTGAATCCTGATGACATCTCGTTTACGGTTGTACCGGATATGACTACTCTCGGTGAGAAGACGGTGATTGTGTCATACAGCAAAACAAAACAAGGGGCATACGGCCCGGCAGTATCAACGTTCTATACCCTGGAGGTTACAAATCCGGTTGCCAGTATGGAGATCACTGCCATGCCAGACTTAACCGAGTATTATTTCTTTAGTCCCGACTCAGTCCTGTTCAATCCGAAAGGATTGGTGGTTAACGCTACCTATTCAGACGGTACATCAGGTGTCCTGGCCAACTCAGGTCTTAAATTCAGTAAGATCCCGGCTGCCGAAGGTACTCAAAATGCCGTAATCACCTATGTGGGTGCCACAAGCACGGTTACCGTAAACTGTCCGGTCACGATGGTGAAGGGTACAGCCCAGGTGGGTGCCAATGACTTCTCTACAGGATGGTGGACCGTGTTCTCTGATGACTATCACATTCCATCGGGCCAGAGCAAGACGCTCAACATGTATTGCTACTCCAGCAACCGGGAACCCTTTCACAGCCCATGTACAATTCTGCGTAAAGCCGACATGACTGAATATGGGGTGGTGCGTATGGACAACTTCGGATGGGGCGACGGCTATGCCACTGCTACCGCTACCTCAAACTGGAACTGGGATGTATTCACATCCAGCATCAATGGATCCAGGGTGGAGATCACCGTGACAAACAATGGTGACGATACGGCCGATGTGCTTTACAATGTAACCTATGTGAACGGCGAGACCCACTTCCAGAAGTATGAGGGCTTCACGGTGGACAGCTCCGATCTGAATTGTGCACTGGTAATTGAAGGGGCTTATGTTGTACTGGTAGACTAATCATTATGAAAATAAAATATTACAATCATATGAAATACACATTTATAATCTTGTTGGGATTATTGGCCCTTGCACCGGCAGCTTATGCAGAAGGAAACGACAATGCCGGACAGGCACTGATGACACAAGCAGACAGGATCACTGTTAAAGGTATCGTGATCGATGAGTATGGAGATCCGCTTCCGGGTGCAACCATACAACAACCCGGTACAACCGTTGGTACCGTGACCGGTGCCGATGGCAGCTTCACGCTATCTGTTCCCGCAGATGCTACGCTGATCATCTCATTTGTGGGATCCAAAACTGTAGAAATAAACGTGGCCGGAAGAAATGAGCTGGGAATTATCACCATGGTATCTGATTTGCAGGTTCTCGACCAGGTGGTAGTAGTAGGCTATGGTACACAACGCAAGGTGGACCTTACCGGTTCAGTGGCTGTGGTCAACACAGATGAGATGAAGAAGGTTTCCCATTCCAATATCTCGACCATGCTGGAGGGTAAAGTTGCAGGTGTTCAGATTACAACTGACGGACAACCGGGTGCAGACCCCACAGTACGTATCCGTGGGGTCGGCTCCTTTGGCAGCACCGCTCCGCTATATGTTGTGGATGGTGTACCCATGGGAACAACCATCCGTGACTTCTCACCAAATGATATTGAGACGCTGCAGGTACTGAAAGATGCTTCTGCCGCTGCCATCTATGGTTCACGCGCAGCAAACGGCGTGGTGATCATCACCACCAAGCAGGGTGCCAGGAACAAACCCATGAAGATCGATTACAGCGGTTACATGGGTGTTGACAAGGTGCGAAGTGGTGTGTATGATGTGATGGACTCCAAACAGTATGGTCAATACATCAACATGGCATTCCAAAACAGCAACATGGATGTCCCTGCCGGCTACAATCCAGCAAGTGAAAAATATATCGATCCCGGTGTGGTGAACACAAACTGGTTCAACGAAGCGTTCAAAACAGGTATCCGTCAGAATCACAACATCAACATCTCCGGTGGAGGTGCCAACAACACCTATAACATCGGCCTCGACTATTTCAAACAGGAGGGAACCATGGTGGGCGCAGGTCCTAACTTCGAGCGTTACACGGCGCGTATCAACAATACCATGGATGCCAAGTTCGTCAAGCTTCAGACCAACATCGTCTATAGCCACAGCGACCAGGATAATATGGCACTCAGTAATGCCAACGAGTATGTACAGGGACTCTATGGTGAACAGTTTCCCGTGATGGCCTCGGCGCTGATTTTACCTCCAACCATTAAGGCTTATGATGAATCGACCTGGGTGCTCGACGACAAAATCTCGGCTGCATCACAATACAGCTATGATTCTTACGGGTATGGCACCTACTACGACGATGTACATGGCGACCTGCGTGTCACCAATGTGCTGCTCACCAACAGTCTGCTGGAAAGAAATGCAGTTGTAGACCGCATTGTTGCATCAGGTTCGGCAACGGTCGACCTTTTTGATATGGTTGGCAGGAAAAATGAGAATCACACCTTTGATTACAAACTGAACCTCTCCTACAGCAAGACATTTGCAAAGGACTTCACTTTTGTTCCCGCGTTTATCCAGAGTACAACCAATTACCTCTCAAAGAGCAATGAGAACCTGTCGCAGGGATATCGCAACTACAGCGATGCACTGATGGAGAACCTGTTGACCTATGATGGGAAATTTGGACGTAATCACTTCAACGTGGTGCTTGGTCAGACCTTCCAACGCGAGCTCTATCACACGCTGACCGGCAAAGGGGTTAACTTGCCTGAACCCTACTACCTGCAGGTAAACAATGCGGAGGAAACATCCGCAACAAGCTTCGAGAGCGAGCACGTGCTGGCATCCTATATTGGTCGTCTCAACTACAATTTCGATCAAAAGTATCTTCTTTCTGCTACAGTGCGTCGTGATGGTTCCAGTCGTCTCTCTTCTGAGGATCGCTGGGGCTGGTTCCCATCGTTGTCGGCAGGCTGGCGCATCGAACGTGAAAACTTCTTTCCTGTAGATCCCTATCTCATCAACCTGCTGAAGCTTCGCGGAAGCTATGGTGAACTGGGGAATGAGAACATTGGTGAATACCAGTATATGGCTGTGATGGCGAGAGGAAACTACACCTATAGCTTTGGAAATAACAAGGTTACCGGTTCATCCATTTCAGACTACGTAAACACGGCCATCCGGTGGGAGAAAAAGAAAATGCTTGACATAGGCCTCGACCTTGGCATGTTCAACAACAAGCTGGAGTTCAATATCGACTGGTACAAGGCAATCTCTGAAGATCTGCTCTATAGTGTTGCGGTGCCGGCAAATGCGGGTGCTACCAATGAAACCGTAACAATGAACGCTGCGACAATGGAAAACAGCGGACTTGAGTTCCTGGTTACCTACCGCAATCGTCACAATGATTTCAGGTATGATGTTACTGCCAACTTCTCTACTCTCAGCAACAAGGTGACCAAGCTGGGTGTTTCAGGAGAACCGCGTAACGACAGTTACAGCCGCACAGAGATAGGTCGTGAAGTGGGTTCATTCTACGGATACGTCTACGAGGGAATCTTCCAGTCGCAGGAGGAGATTGATAACCGTGTGAACGACGAAGGAATGTACATCAATCAGGCCGGGGCACAACCGGGTGATGTGGCATACGCCGACCTCAACAACGACGGTGAAATCACCAACGAAGACCAGACATTCCTGGGTAGTGGTTTGCCAAAAGTACATTTTGGACTGAATGCTCGTCTTGAATGGAAAGGTTTTGACCTCAGCTTGTCGACCTATGGCGCTGCAGGATTCAAGGTGGTCGATTTTGTGGATGTGACATTGCGCAGCTCATACGGCACACTCAACAAAAGTGTGGATATGTTGAATGCATGGACACCGGACAACATGAACACCGATGTGCCGCGCGTGGCATACAAATCGGCCGGTTCCATCACCAACAATATGTTCAGCGAACGCTTCCTGCAGGATGCTACCTATCTGAAGATTGCCAATGTCACTCTCGGTTATAATTTCCCGGACAAATGGTTTGGCAGTTATCTGAACAATGTACGCATATATGCAACAGCACAGAATCTCGCTACATTGAGCAAATACAGGGGTTACAACGTGGATTTCGCCGGAGGCACATTTACACCCGGTTACAACTATTCATCCTACCCAACCCCACGCTCTATCATGTTTGGTGTGAACTTTTCATTCTGATACTGAAATTAAAATAAGACATTGATATGAAAAATTTAAATAGATTCTTGATGATGTTGGCGCTTGTTGGAGGCTTGACAGCCTGCAACGACCAGCTCAATGTTGTAAACCCGAACAATCAGACAACCTACGATTTCGGCGAATCGGAGACAGAACTGCAGGAGGCTGTCATCGCCTGTTACAACCGTATCCGACTCGAAGGTTCTTTTGCCCGTGTGGGCTATACCATGGATGCCGTGCGTGGCGACGAAGTCTGGAACTCCTCTCAACAGTGGTATCTGGAGTATGACAATCTCAACTCTCCCGGCACAATTGATATTGGTGACCAGTGGATCTGGCGCGACTGGTATCATGTGGTGAACCGCACAAATTTTGTGTTGTCGAAAGTGGATGCCGTCGAGATGTCGCAGGAGTCATACAACGAGATTGCCGGACAGGCACTCTTCCTGAGGTCCCTGGCATACTATCACCTCTCTACGTATTATCAGACGGTACCCTTGATTACCGACTACGCCTCCTATTCCGATATCAACACCATGTATGCACCCAACAATACCCAAGACGAGGTGTTTGACCAGATTGAGGTTGACCTGGCCCTGGCGATGGAGATGCTTCCCTCACGCGATAAGGGGGGTGAATGGGCACAGGGACGTGCCACAAGCGGTGCTGCTGCGGGATATATGGCCCGGACATTGATGTTCCGCCATAAATTTTCTGAGGCATACGCCATCCTGAAAGATATCATTGGGGGCAAGTACGGACATTATGCGCTCACTGCCGACTATGGCGATAACTTCAGAGAAGGTTCACCCTATGAGAATAATGTAGAGAGCCTCTTCGAGGTGCAATTTCTGGATTATGGAACAGGGGGTACCGACGAAGAGTGGACACCGGTAAACATTAGTTCGGAAGCCACTCAGGGACACGCTGTTGAGAGCAATTATGCTTCCCAGGAATTGGGCAGCTGGGGTGACCTTGCCGGCTCACCCTGGTTGTACAACCTGTTTATAAAGGAGAATTCCACGGATGGTCGTCTCGACCCTCGTTTGTATTGGACGCTGGTCACCTACGAAGAGGAATACAGCACCTATACCGATCAGAAAACAGCAGCCTATCCGAATGGAGACCCTCGCAGCAATGTGGTCTATCAGAATGAAATTACCCAAACACCCTTGTCGAACAATGCCCAGGGAGGTATCTCCATCGCCAAGTTCACCAATGCCAGAAACAACATCTACAGCTCCATTACCAACGGGTTGCATTGTGGTGTAAATCTTCGCATGATGCGTTACAGCGATGTGTTGCTGCGTGCTGCCGAGTGTGAGAATGAGATCAACGGTCCCACCCAAACGGCGATCGATTATATCAACCAGGTACGCCGTCGTGTGGCACTCCCGGACCTTAATCTTTCAGACTTCCCCTCTGCTGATGCTCTTTTCGAGCAGATCGCAAATGTGGAACGACCCAAGGAGTTCGGTTGTGAAAACGGACGCGGCATCGACCTGCTTCGCTGGGGATTCTTCTACGATCAGGGTCGTCTGAATCAGTTGGTAGAACATGGCTATTACAAGCGTGACGGAACAGCCTCAACCGAAGAGCTCACAGCCGAAACCGCTGACGACTCATCGTTCAATTATTACTACAAGGGACATGAATATTTCCCGATCTTTCAATCTACGCTGAATGCCAATCCCAACCTTGAAGGGAACTCGGCAAACAAGAACGAAGATAACGGACCTGTATTCAAGGAGAAATACAATATTCGTCCTGTTGTACAATAGGAATTAATTGCTTAATTTAGAGACTTCCTTATTGACTTCACTTCTGCATGTTGATAAGGAAGTTTCTAACTTAAAAAATTTGAGAGATGAAACGCAAGTATCTGTTGTTTTTATATATAAGCATAACCGCACTACTGCTGGCAGGGTGCAGCAAGGAGGATGAGATTGAACCCGGGGGGGAGGAGCCGGAGCCTGAGCCCGGAAATGGAACGGGATGGATTATCCCCACCTACGCCGACGATTATTCGGCGATAGCCTCCTGGTCGAAACGAAGCCAATGGAATCTGGCCAACGTGCATGACCCGTCGGTTGCGTATTACAACGGATACTACTACATGTACGGCACCGATGCTTCGTATGGAAACGAGCATGAGGGGCATGGTCATTTTCAGGGCAAGCGTTCAACCGACCTGGTCAACTGGGACTGGGTGGGGGGACCCTTTTATGAGGCCCCCACATGGGTAGCCGACTCGCTCAACGCCATCCGGACACGCATGAGCCTCGATCCCATTGCCACGAAGGACATCAGGTACGGCTATTGGGCTCCTGTCGTCAGGCGGGTCAATGTGGGGGGACAGGAGGTCCTGCGCATGTACTACAGCATCATCATCGACAACTACATCCAATCGGGAAAAGCCAACACGTCGGCCAACTTCGATGGCAGCTGGACTGAGCGTGCCTTTATCGGTATGTGTGAGTCGACCGATCCTGCCGGTGCCGCCTGGACCGATAAGGGTTTCGTAACCACCTCCTCATCCGATCGGGGACTGAACTACAGTCGCACCAGCCTCTCCAGTTGGGATGCCTACTTCTACTATAACGCCATCGACCCTACCTATATCGTGACACCCGAAGGGAAACATTACCTGATATATGGATCGTGGCATAGCGGCATTGCACTGCTACAGGTTGATGCCACCACGGGTAAACCGCTCAACAAGCTGGGTGAACCATACGCCAACAGCGCAAGTGAGCTGACAGCGCGCTATGGCGTGAGAATCGGCACACGTACGGCATCATCACGCTGGCAGGGCAGCGAAGCCCCCGAGATCCTTTACAAGGATGGCTACTACTATCTGTTTCTGGCCTACGACGGGCTCGATGTACCCTACAATACACGGGTGGTGAGAAGCCAAAACATCGAAGGCCCCTACCTCGATATCACCGGGCGCAACTTCACCAACGGACGCGGTGACACCTATCCGATCGTAACCCACCCTTACAAATTCAATCTCAGCCCTGGATGGGTAGGCATTTCACACTGCGCTGTCTTCAAAAAGGAAAACAGCAACGAATGGTTCTATATGTCACAGGGGCGACTGCCTGCCAATGTGGGGGGTAATCCCTACTCCAATGCCATTATGATGGGGCATGTCCGACGCATCGTATGGTGCCCTGCCTCTCCCGGCGAACCCGATAACCTCTGGCCGATCGCACTGCCTCAGCGATACGCTGCCGTACCTGATTATGGGGTCATCACCAAAGACTCGCTGGTGGGAACCTGGGAACATATTAAACTGGAGTACAAGTACGGACAACAGAACAGTGCCACTGCTTTGACCCTCCATGCCAACGGCACCCTGTCGGGAGCACTCACGGGCAGTTGGAGTTACAATCAGGCAAAAAAACAACTCACCCTGGGCAATGTGATTGTCTGTGTGGAGAGGGAGGTGGACTGGGAGGCTACCCCGCGCCGTGTTACGATGGTGTATGCCGGCACTGAAAAGAATCTGAATGCTACCTACTGGGGTAAAAAGAAAAAGTAAAGACTGTCAAGAGGTCTCCAGCGACCAGTTGTCCATCCATATGAAGTAGGGAAGATTATTCTCCCATTGTATGGGAAGCCAGATGTAACGGCTGTCACCCAGGCTCCGGGGGTTCCATCTGTCGGCCATGAAGATGAAGGCTTCTTCTTTTCCGGCAACCGGCAGGATAAAGGTGCCTTGAGATGCAAAGGTGCGGTCGGCTCCTTCCCCTCTTGCCGGGTTAGGCATCCTGTTCCATTCACCCATAATTTCATCGGCTACCAGTAAGCGGGCAGCGTTGGGCTCCCAGCCGGTACAACCGGAGGTGATCATATAGTAACGGCCATCTTTTTTGAAGATGGCGGGTGCCTCATTGTGACCACCTGGTGCGACACGGATATAGCGGCCGGTGTGCGAGAGGTAGTCATCAGACAACTCCGCAATCTGAAGCGTGAGGTTCTCTTCAGAAGCATATATGTGATAGGCTTTCCGATCATCATCCACGAACAGTGTCATATCGCGTGACATCTGTCCTCCATCAAAGTCGCGGCGTACGAACAACCCCTTTTTCACGGCAGCCTCCCATTCAGGTGTCCACCATTCCCTGAACTCCTTTTCTGTGGTCGATAACTCTTGCTCATCCGCTGGCATGTTGAGCGGCCATTCACCGGCATTGACCCTTGATGAGTGGAGATATGTGAAGGGCCCGACGGGAGAATCACTTACCGCAACGCCATAGTGAGCAGCTGCATACCCCTGTCCCTTTAACTCCAGATGGAAGTACATTACAAACTGCTTCGTTGTCTCGTTATAAATCACTTTGGGCCGTTCAATGATGCATCCTTTCACGATGGGGCTCATCTTATCGGCCGAAAGAGGCATCACCACCCCCTCATTTTTCCAGTTGTAGAGGTCTTTTGAACTGTAGCAGGTGACACCCTCCTCGGTGACATACCCTTTTTGAGGGCGATGTTCCCCATACCAGTAATATTTGCCCTCATGGTAGAGAACACCTCCACCGTGTGCGTTGATCTGCTTGCCCTGGTCGTCACGCCAGATCGCACCAGGAGTGAAGGCGTTTTTAGAGGTGCAGTATCTGACCATCTCCGAGGCAGCCAGCAGGAAGGCACCCACGCCAAAATCGGAGGTCGTTTCGGGACCTACGTTGTGATGT
>Ga0172377_10004163_pt1 | contig 14906 bp, 14 predicted proteins | sample Pumphouse3metaG_FD_119749 | JGI IMG/M metagenome (GOLD analysis project Ga0172377, IMG submission 119749) | Leachate microbial communities from a municipal landfill in Southern Ontario, Canada - Pumphouse #3 metaG | ecosystem: Engineered > Solid waste > Landfill > Unclassified | place: Canada... | reverse complement strand
CCGACCGCCCCTAAGGCGATGATCGAACTAAGTCCGATGATGAGAATAGTTTTCTTTTTCATTCTTTGACACCGCCGATATTTATGCCTTGAAGGACAAATCTTTGCAAAGCAAAGAAGATAACGATTAGTGGAGCTGATACTATCACCGATCCCGCTAGCATCTGCGGATACATCGAAGGGTTGTTTTGACCAGCGCTGATCAACGAGCCGAGCGAGCGGGCCAGAGTGAAGACATCCGGCGACTGTGTCGCGACGAGAGCCCACATGAAGTTGTTGTAATTCCACATGAAAGTCGTGATGCCTAAGACGACTAGCATCGGGCTGACCAACGGCAAGGCGATGGTGAAAAAAATACGGAAATGCCCAGCCCCATCCATGACGGCCGCCTCCTCGATTTCCTTATTGAGTCCCAAGAATTGCTGACGCATCAAAAAGACGTTATAAATCGACATGATGAAAGGAAGAATCAAAACGAGTAAAGTATCGTCGATTAATAATGTCCGGCTGATGATGAGATTGGGAATCGTCATAATGGCTCCGGGGACCATCATCGAAGCAATCATTATTTTGAAGATTAAGTCCCGCCCTTTAAATTGAATGCGGGCGAAGGCGTAACCAGCTAAGGCGTTTAAAAAGAGATTTAAGAAGGTGTTTACGAGACAGACAATCATCGTATTAGCAAATACTTGGGAAAGATTTAGATATTCGATAGCCGATGCATAATTTGATAAGACGAAGCGGACGTTTCCGTTTGCATCGCGGGGAATAATTGTGAAATTCGGACTAAATATCTGAGCCGGTTCTTTAAAGGAAGCCGAGATGAGCCATAAGTATGGGAAAATAAAAGATAGAGCCAAAAGGATTAAGACGACATACATTAGTATGCGCGCTGGTTTTAGACGGAATTTTTTCTTGCGCGGACTAGCAAGTCTTAAGGTGTTTTCCATCTTTTTCCTTTCTCTTTTTTATTTTTCTTTCCTTGCCATTGGGAAGGAAGCGCTGACCAAGTAAAGTAATGGTTAGAATTAAAGCGAAGAGGATGTAGCTCATCGCCGAAGCCGTACCGACTTCTTGATATCCAAAAATCATATTGTATATTTCTAGCATGAAAGTGGTGGTGGATCCGTCAGGACCGCCGCCAGTCATCAAATACATCTGATCAAAAGCTTGAAGTGAACCAATCGTACTCGTTATGCATAAAAAGAAGATGGTCGGGGCGACACCAGGAAGTGTGACATGAAAAAATTTCCGAATTGTGCCACCACCATCAATTTCGCACGCTTCATATAATGAAGGATTGATGTTTTTCATGGCTGAAAGCATGATTAATACGTTATAGCCAAGACCTGACCAAATCGCCATGAGCGCCATCAACGGCAAAGCGGTCGTCGTCCGACCGAGAAGATTAACATTGGTTCCACAGGCTCGGTTTATCGCTCCGACGACACCATATGTGGGATCAATCAGAAACATCCAGATAGCCGAGATGGCGACTCCGGCGGTGACTGAAGGAATAAAGAAAGCCGACTTGAAGAATTTCTCACCCTTTATTTTGCTATTGAGCATTGCTGAGACAATCAAGGTGACAATAACGCTTAGCGGGACGCTCATCAGCATATACTGAATCGTGACCCATAGTGATTTCCAAAAATTGGGATAGAGGATGCGATTGCTAAAAAGTTGAACATAGTTATCAAAACCGACAAAGCGAGGCGCCGTCCGCCAATTCCATTCCGTAAATGAAATTCCGAAAGACATAAAAATTGGGGCGATCTGGAAAACGATAAAGTATAAGATAAGCGGCATGATAAACAGCCAGCCCATCAACGCTGTCTTACGCCTTTGTCGCCTTTTATCGATTACGACCATATAGCCCCCGTGCTACACCTCTAGAAAAGGAGTTGGTTTGCCGCCGCGGCAGCATCATTTAATGATGTCTGAATATCTCTTGGATTTTCATCGCTGAGAATCTTGTCGCTTAACGCCGGCCCTAAATAATCGTCATTAACCCGGATCCATTTGGGAATTACCGGCCGCGGAACTGAATTTTCCATCTGCGCAATAATTGTATTAAGACGCGCGTCATCACTTGTCGCGAACTCGCGAATAGCCGGGAAGTTGCCGGTAAAATCCGATAGTTTATTTAAGTTATCTTCACGCAGTAAATATTCGATGAGGGTCGCGCATTGATTTTTGAGCTTTGAATGGCTATAAACGACGACGTTTTCACCGCCCATGTTTGAAAAAGACGTTTCGCCCGTTTTGCTTGGCACAAGTGCCACATCATAGTCGAGAGTCGGAAAATTGATGTCGAAGCGATCGATATCCGAAGACGAGCCGAGTTTAAAAGCGACGAGCCCGTTGCCGAATGCATCACTCGTTCCGCGATTGATTATTGAAGTTTCATCGCTGCCATAGAGATTGCGAATCATTTGCGCGGCTTCGACGCCATGAGCATCGTTAAAAGCCACGGCCGTGTTTTGCTGGTTGATGAGTTGGCCGCCGCAATTGGCTAAAAAGACCTGAAAGTACCAACCGGCATAACCGCCATTGCCAATTCCGTCAAATAGTGACTTGCCAGTCGGAAGATCGTCGCGGCAAGCGAGCCATTCCGCCCATGTCTCAGGCGGTGTTTCGACAAGACTTTTATTATAAAATAAAACGCTAGCTGTGACATTGAGAGGCAAACCATACAGTTTGCTATCGTATACATTCGTGGAAAAAACGGAAGGGAAAAAGTCTTCTTGCTCAACGGATGAGAAACCATTGAACATTGATGTAATGTCATAAATTGTTCCATCAGACGCGTAATCCGAGATTAAAGGCTGGTCAAGATATGACATATCTGGTTTCGACCGTCCGCTGAGCGCACTGTTAAGAGCCATATTAAAACTATCCTTAACTACCAAATTCAGCTTAACTTTTATCCCCGTCTCTTCAGTGAAGTCAGAGATTAAAGCCCGAAACGCATTTTGATGTTCCTGAGTCGATGGTTGGTATGCCCAAAAGGAAACAATATCGTCACCCTGGCCGTCTTGACAGCCTACCAAGGATAAGAGAGCGATTGTTAGGAATGCAATCTTTGAATTAATAGTTTTCTTCATATACCTCCTAATGTTATCGTTAACAATTAATGAAGAACGAGATTTGAACGAAACGAACGCACCTCTTATTATTTGCGAGTTGAATTACCGATTTTTAAGATTGGCGTATAGTAATTAACCGTTGCGTTCCCGCTGCGTGGATGGTGAATCTTTTTTAATAGAAGTTTGGCGAGTTCGATCCCTATTTCGTATATCGGCTGGTGGATCGTGGTAAGTTGTGGCGTAATGACTAGTTCTTTCCCCAAACCATCAAAACCGGTGATGGCAAGACTTTCGGGAACCATGCGATTTAATTGGTTGGCAGCCTGCATAACGCCGGCGGCCTGATCATCGCTTGAACATAAAATACAATCGATTTCCGGGTTATTTGTGAGCAGTTTTTTACCCGCCAATAATCCGCTATTTGCATTGTTTTCAGTGAAAATCGCCGTTTTCTCATCGTATTTAATGTGATTTTTTGCTAACGCGTTTTTGAAACCTTGGAATCGATCTTGCGTAAATTTCCGATTTTCGTCAATACCGAGAAAGGCGAGTTTCTTATACCCCTTCGCAAGTGCGTATTCGGTAATCATTTCCATACCTTTAATATTGTCTACATCGATGCAATCGACATTTTCGCTATGACCGAAAAGAACTAGAGGCTTTTCGAGAGCTAACGATTTGAGATTTTGTTCATCTTCTAGAGAAAGACCCATGAGAATCAAACCATCTACAGCTTCGTGGTTGTACCATTTTTTGCTAAACAAAACGGAATAACCATGTTCTCCAAGATACCCGCTGATACCAGCGCTCACTTGAAGAACGAATTGGTTTGTTGGATCAAGATTATATGGTACATATAGATAAATAATATTAGTGCGATTATAAACCAAGGCCTTCGCAACATTGTTCGGCGAATAATGATACTTATTGACAGCGTAAAGTATTTTTTCTCTAGTTTTTTCTTTGACTAAATTTGGTTTATTTAGAGCTCGGGAAATAGTGATGGCAGAGTAGCCCGTTATTTTGGATAACCCTTTTAATGTAATACCCATAATTCGAATCTCGTTTCCATTATATAGTCAAAATGATATCGTTGTCAATTTTAATAAAATTATAGGCAAGGAAACATTTTTCTATCAAGCAAAGATGCAATGAGCGGTAAATTGATATAATAAGACTTACAGTGAATATCTTTAGAACCATCAGTTTGAGCGATAAAGCAAGAATCAATCATTTGTTAAACGATTCTTTTTTTCGTGATTCCTATTCATCGAGCGAACTCGTCTTTGAAAACATGTTTGTCTGGAATTATGGTCAACAAATCCAAATCCTTTGGCTTGAAGACGATCTAGCTATTGTAAAAAGTCTTGAAAAAGACAATCGCTGGATTTTCTTTCCTCCTATTTGCCGCTCTCCAGAGAAATTTAAACAGGGGCTGAACCATATTAAAGAAAGCTATCCTGACGCGATTATGGGCGGCTTATCCAACGCAATGGTGGAATGCGCCCTTATCCCCGATGCTTTGTATCTTTATGATGACTACTTTTCAGAGTATGTTTATAATCCGTCCGATTTAGCAGAAATGAAAGGCGGAAAGTTTTCGCGAAAGCGGAATCTCGTCGCCCAGTTTAAGAAAAAGTATGCTTATTCTTTCGTTCCTTTCGACAACAAATATTTAGATGCGGTAAAATCTTTTCTGAATCGTTACGAACAAGAAGGCGGGGCTGGAGAAGACTTTGACGCGATACTTTTTGCTTTGCAAAATCACAATGAAGTTGATTTGTACTGCGACCTTTTAATCGTCGACGACATGGTGATCGGATTGAGTATTGGAACTATCAGCATCTTTAATCACGGAGTTATTCTGTTTGAGAAAAACGACTTCAACTATATTGGGAGCGGAGCGATGCTCGTCCAACTTGCGACAAACGCCCACTACTTGGGATGTCGAGTTTTGACTCGTCAGGAAGATTTGGGTCTACCGCAGTTAAGAAAAGCTAAATTGGCTCTTAACCCAATCGAAAAAGAACGGAAGTATTCTTGTCTGTTTGACGCGCGAACAATTCAATTGCATAACTTGTATCTAACCTCTTTTGAAGACTCCCGCGACTATGTCGACTTCTTCTTTTTGCACTATTATCATGCGAATCGAGCTTTCAGCGTCGAACGCGATGGCACAATCGCATCCGCGCTTCATATCATGATGAAAAAAATGGCCTACAAAAATAAAATTATTGATTTACCGTTTATCGTCGCCGCAAGCACTCGCGTCGAATACCGCCGTCAAGGTCTGATGCGCGAAGTGATGGCCAAAACTTTTGCTTCGCTGATCGAGGAAGGATTCACAGTCGTCTCCCTATTCCCGGTTAATCCCGACTTTTATCGCGATTACGGATTTGCGCCATACACATACACAAAAAATATTGATTTATACAATAAATCTTTTGAGTGTGGCCTCGAGCAGACTAACGACTCCGCCCTCTTGGCGACAATGTATGGCGAGTGCATCAAAAATTACGATGGTTATGTTATTCGCGATGAAGAGTATTACACGCGATACATGAATTTATTGTGGCAAGATGGATATGTTTTTGAACTCCTAAAAAAAGAAGGACAAATCGTCGGTTACCTCGTCTATAAAGATGACGATATCAGCGAGATTCTACTATGTGTAGACGAGAAGCCACTCCACAAAGATCTCGACACGAGCGAGACATATCTGCCTCATCCCGATGGCGATACCCCTTCTAACATGATGCGCATTATCAATCTTGAAAAGTTTCTAAAAGAAATGTCGTTCGCAGACGGCGTTAGATGTTCGATTCGCCTCAAAATTACTGATCGTTTTATCAAAACAAATAATATTATTATCGGCCTCTCGATTAAAGATAATAAAATGCTTGTGAAACCTTCGAAAGAATATGATATTGAACTTAGTATCGAAGACCTGACCTCGGCCATCTTCACAGGTCGCGGCGACCAGCGTCTATCGTTCCTTTTTCCTTCGAAAAAAATGGTCTGTTTCGACAAATTTTAAGAAAGCATCATGATTATAAAGCTCGATTTCGTGTGCTAAAATGTTGGTAGTCCCAAAGACGCTTATTTTTGATGAGGTAAAAATATATGAAAAAAATAGTTATCGTCGGTGGCGTTGCCGGTGGTGCGACAGCCGCGACCAGAGCTCGGAGGTTGAGCGAAGAAGACCAGATTATTGTCTTTGAAAAAGACGAGCATGTCTCTTTTGCTAACTGTGGCCTGCCATATTATATCGGCGGCGTCATCACCGACCGCGAGCGCTTGCTCGTCGAGACACCCGAGACTTTTAAAAACAATCACAATATCGATGTCCGCACTTTTTCGGAAGTCATCGCCATCGACACCAAACATAAGAAAGTGACCGTCCAAGAAGTTAAAACCGGTCGCACTTATGAAGAGACATACGACAAACTCCTGCTCTCACCAGGGGCCGCACCTATATGGTTGCCGATTCCCGGCATCGAAAAAGCTCATAATGTTTTCTCTATGAGAAACTTAGTCGATACTGATAAACTATTCAAATTTATTAATAAAGAAAAAGTCGAAACAGCCGTCGTTATCGGCGGCGGATTCATCGGCATTGAACTAGCTGAAAATCTCGTAGAGAAAGGTATTAAAGCGACGATTATCGACCTCGCCGATCAAATTCTTCCTCCCCTTGATTTCGAGATGGCCAAAATGGCCCAGAACGAGCTTGAGACCAACGGCGTGAAAGTCTATCTCAAGGATTCGGTGGCCGAAATCAAAGACAATGGCAAGACGGCCGTGCTTAAAAGCGGTATCGTTTTAAAAACTGATCTAATTATCATGGCCGTCGGCGTTCGCCCTGAATCGCGCCTCGCCATATCCGGCGGTTTAAAAGTCGGTCCCAAAGGCCACATCGTCACTAATGAACACCTCCAAACCATCGATGCGAAAAGCGATGAAGTAATTCCTGATGTCTATGCAGCGGGCGACGCCATTGAAGTTAAGGACTTCATTGACGGCACGCCAACCGCGGTGCCCCTCGCTTGGCCGGCTAATCGCCAAGGCCGTTTAGTGGCGGACCACATGAACGGTTGGGATGTAAAATTTAATGGTAGTTTAGGCACTTCGATCGTCAAGGTCTTCTCACTGACAGCCGCCAGCACCGGCAACAATCAAAAAACTCTCGATCGCAAAAAGGTTGAGTATCGGGCGGTGATGGTCACTCGATCCAATCACGCCGGTTATTACCCAGGCGCCAGTGACATCGTCATCAAACTTCTATTTAGCCCCGTGACCGGAAAGATCCTCGGCGCTCAAGCCATCGGTAAAGATGGCACTGATAAACGCATCGACGTCATCGCTACCGCCATTAAAGGCGGTTTGACAATCTTTGATTTGCCAGATCTCGAACTAGCTTATGCTCCGCCTTTTGGCTCTTCAAAAGACCCCGTCAATATCGCCGGCTATGTCGGAAGCAATATGATGCAAAAAGAATTTGGCGTCGTCAACCAGCAGCAGTTAGAGGAATTTCGTAAAAAAAAAGCACTCGTAATTGATTCTCGTACCCCTTTGGAATTTAGCATCGGCCACATCGAAGGAGCGGTCAATATTCCTTACATGGGCATTCGCGATAATCTCGCCAAGCTGCCTCAAGAAAAAGATACGCCGATCGTCGTCTACTGCAATGTCGGTCAGACGGCCTACTTGCTAATAAAAGTTCTCGTTAACAACGGTTACACAAATGTTCACAATCTCCTCGGTGGCTATAAAGTCTACAAGGCCCTCCATCAAAAAAACCAAGAAGAAGAATTACACAATCCCGAACATCGCGTCATCGAAGAAAAAGCGACGATTAATAGCGCCGATTATCGCGATGATGAGATAAAAATCTTCATCGATGCCTGCGGCTTGCAATGCCCGGGCCCGATCATGCAGACATATAAAGCCGTCGAAAAACTCAAAGATGGTGAGATCGTAAAAATCATCGCCACCGACAGCGGCTATTTTAGCGATGTCGAAAAATGGTGCGTAACAACCGGCAATACATTGCTCAGAAAAGAAGCTACTAAAGATGGTTATACCGCCGTCATTCGCAAAGGGTCGGTCAAATCAATTCAAAAGGTCGTTGAAAACGAAAACACGACCATCGTCTTGTTCAGCGGTGACATGGATAAAGCCATGGCGGCCATGATCATCGGTCAAGGCAGCCGCTCCATGGGTAAAAACGTCACCATCTTCTGCACATTCTGGGGCTTGAATTTACTTCGTAAAGATCAGAAAGTAAAGGTCAAAAAATCATTCATTGAAAAAATGTTTGGAGCCATGATGCCGAGAGGCCCCAAAAAGATGCCGATTTCAAAGATGAACTTCGGTGGCATGGGCGCCAAGATGATGAAGTCAGTCATGAGAAAGAAAAATGTCGATTCGCTGCCTGATCTAATTGCCCAAGCGAAAGCCGCTGGCGTCAAATTCATCGCCTGCACGATGAGCATGGATGTCATGGGGATTCATAAAGAAGAGCTCATCGACGGCATCGAATACGCGGGTGTCGCCACCTATTTGGCCGAGTCGGAAAAAGCCGGCGTTACCCTCTTTATCTAAATCCGATTATATTTTTAAGCCACTTGCGAAAATAAGTGGCTTTTTTATATCCGTAAAGATTGAAATAGCAATCGGGAATCCATACCATATTAAATAGGCATCAAATTAATATTTGAAAATGCGCGACAATTAATATGGCCATCATGCATCTCCCCGATTATGTCAGAAAAGAAAACGCTAAATTAAAACTTAGCAATTTTCGCGATGTAGACGCTTTGGTCTTCGCCCAACTTTCATACTTGGGATACCACCCATATCGAAATGGCAGCAAATTAGAATTCGCCGCCGCGAAAGCCAAAGAGGCCGCGAGTGTCAGCCACCTCAAAGAAGAAAACGAGGATTTGCTTCGCTGCGTGGCTAAAAGCCTTCGCTATCAGCACATCAAAGTCGTCAAGCACGTCGCCGAAACCAAATTGCTCTTTGAACTGCAATTCTCAGCGACGACCTTTATCGTGAACCATCGCTTCATCGTCATCGCTTTTCGGGGTACGGACGATACGATTAACGGTTGGAAGGAAGACTTTAACATGGTCTTTCTCGATGAGATTCCCGCTCAGAGCAAAGCTGTTGACTATGTCAAAACGATAGCGAAGAAATATCGATTCGCACGCATTATCATCACTGGACACTCCAAGGGCGGCAATTTAGCTTTTTATGCAGCGATGAAACAGAGCCGATCCGTTAAAAAGCGCATCGTTTCCGTCTACAATCTCGACGGTCCTGATTTTCGCGAGAACATCACGGCGACCGCCGATTACATCGACTTGCTGCCCAAGGTTAATAAAATCGTCCCCGAAGAAAGTATTATCGGCATGATTTTGCAAACCAACAACTACTATCACATCGTCAAATCTGATGGCAGCCTTTTTGCTCAGCACAAAATGTATAATTGGCACATCGATAGCGAGACGAGCGATCTCGTTCACGAAGTTACGCTAAGCAAATCGTCGAAAAAAATTAAGAACTCATTATATGCGTGGCTCTATAGTTTCAATGTTCGCGACCGGCAAATCATCATCGATAATTTCTTCGACATGCTGCAGGCGTCAGAATGTACAACCCTCAGCGAGTTCAGCGATAATCTAAGCGCGAACATCAAGGCGATGTATGGCGAATATAAAGAGTCAGACAGCGAGACAAAAAAGCTAATTCGCAAGACCTTCATCGAACTCGGTAAGTACTTGATGTCCAACTACTTTACCCGCGAAAAAAATCTCGATAAAAAAGTTAAAAAATTCGATTTGAAACACAAGGTAAAAGAGGGTGAATAGCATGCCGTCAAGCACGATTGTCCAATTAATAAAATACGCTGAATCACTATCCAATCGCGAGATGATGAAGTGGGCGCTTCGCAATGTTCGCGAGGTTCTTGATGTGTTAAATATCAATGTCACTAACGATGAGCAATACCGCTTGATGGTCATTGAAACCAATCGCTATCTGACTGGTTTTCACAAAGTTTCGCATATGCGAAATCAAGCTTTGAAGATGCACGAACTCGCCCGTCACGAAACTGACCCCATTCGCATTAATCTATTAAGAGCATATGGACACATCTTAGCAACCGCGCACGTCAAGGAACACGCTTTGCATGCCACCGAGTATGCCAACAAGGCTCTGATTGCTGCCAGACGAAGCGACGAAGAAGTCGCTTGCATCGTCAATGCGCAAAATGCAGCTTTAGAATCGCTGGCTCGCTTTATCGTTTCAGTTGATAAGCCGCTAGTCAATTAGATAAGATATTGCTGCGCATTCGTGATTTCGCGCAGTAAAGGAACATTATTTATGAAGACAACTATCCTTCTTGCTCACCCTTGGCACGGCAGTTTTAACAAGGCGATCTTTGACACCGTGGTCAACAAACTAACAAGTCTTAACAAGCCATATCAAATCATAGATTTGAATAAAGACGGCTTTAATCCGGTAATGACGGAAAAAGAGCTCGCCCTCTTCTCGAGAGGTCAATTCTCAGATCCTCTCGTCGGCAAATATCAAAAGATGCTCGCCGAAACCGACGAACTCGTCGTCATCTTTCCGATTTGGTGGGGCGATAGCCCGGCCATCCTCAAAGGCTTTATCGACAAAGTCATGCTCAAAGGTTTTGCTTACGATCAAGGCGAAAGCGGCTTAATCGGAAAGCTGACCCACATCAAAAAAGGTTATGTCATCACAACCTCCGAAACGCCGACTTTTATCTATAAAGAACATCTCGGCAATCCGATTGACAATGTCTTTGTCAAAATCATCCTCGAGAACATCGGCATCAAAGACAATGTGTGGATTAATAAAGACATGGTCTTCTCGGGCGGACAAGAAAGTCGCGTCGCGTTCTTAAAAGAAATCGCCCATCAATTTGATAAGTAATATTTAATAGGTTATGAAGCGGAGCCAATCTCCGCTTTTTCTTTTCTTTGGAAAGTGATGAGAAAGGCGATGGCAATGCCGAGCAAAGCCCCGGATAAATCGATGCCGACATCGTACAGATTGCCACTACGTCCACTAGTGAAAAGCTGAATCAGCTCCGAGGATCCCGCTACGAGAAGCATCGCTCCTCCAGCCACGAGGATCCGGAGCCATTTGTTTTTAATAATTGTCATGTTGTTAAGCGCGAGATAAGCGAACAAACCATCGAGCAGGAAAAGCAAGAAGTGACCGACGAGCTTGCGAATGACATAAGCAAAGATATCGAGTTGATCAGCGTTTAGATTGATTCCGAAAAATTTTAAGGCCGCATTGAGGACATCGACGACAAATCCACTTTGAGATGACGAGATTTCCCCGCTGAAACCCGAGAAGACGAGAATGAGTATCATCAGGGCGGCAAATAATACCAGATAGATAATACCGGCCCTTGTTATATATTGGTTATTGCGGCGAATCATATTAGCAGTATAGCAATTATTCATAATTACTAGAAAGCAAAAATGAAGAGCAACTCGCTATCTTTTTAGTTATGACAACTGTAATATTTATAATGGAGGAACATGTAATGATTTTCGTTAAATACTTAATATTAATTGCTCTTACATTCGTCGTCTTTTTACTCGTTGATCTAGTTTGGCTCGTTAAGATTTCCCCGCGTTTTTATAAGAAAAACCTCGGGCACTTATTGGCGGAGAAAGTAAATTATACTCCCGCTGTCATCTTCTATTTAATTTTCATTATCGGCATCACCTTATTTGTGATCGGACCGGCATATGTCGGCGGCCGCGGTTGGGTCTTTGCCCTGATTTATGGCGCAATCTTCGGACTCGTAACCTATTCGACTTATGATCTAACGAATTTCGCAACTTTGAAAAAGTGGCCCCTCAATGTCACATTAGCTGATATCGCGTGGGGAACTTTTCTTTCGACCGCGACATCGGTCGCTGTCTATTTTCTCGCTGTGTTGATGGGGGTCTAACCTATGCAAATACTCGGATATATCTTGCCGCCCGTTCTCGTCGTCATCTTTTTCACCATCGCCTATTTTGTCGCCGAAGCTAAGAAAAACTATGGCTACATCGATATCGTCTGGGGCGCGAGTTTCGTCGTCAACGCGTGGTCGGCGATAATTGTCACCTCACTTATCAACATGACTTGGCCGAGCATTCCCGCTATCGTCGTGACGGTCGCCGTGACGATTTGGGGTCTTCGCTTATCAAGTTATCTCTTTAAGCGCAACTGGAATAAACCAGAAGATTACCGCTATGTGACAATGCGCAATAACTTAGTAGGCAAAAAGCATCCAAAGCTATTAGCTTACAGCAAAATATTCATGTCGCAAGCTGGACTTTCTATTCTCGTTTCGACGGTCATCCTCGTCACCCTTAATGGAGTGGCACACACTAACGATTGGCTCGTCTACGGATTTACGATTGCCGGCGGTTTTTTGTGGCTCGTAGGATTTTTCTTTGAAAGCATTGGCGATGCCCAGCTGCGCAGTTTCATTCGCAAGCCGGAAAATCGTGGCAAAATCATGGATCAAGGCTTATGGGGCATTACTCGCCACCCCAATTATTTTGGCGAATCGCTGATGTGGTTTGGTTTGGGCGTCGTCGGATTATCTGTCGCCTACGGCTATATCGGTTTTATTTCCTATATTGTCATAACTAGTTTACTTCTGTTTGTCTCGGGTGTCCCGCTTCTCGAAAAGGCATTTAAAGACCGCCCGGGATTTGCTGAATACGCATCGCGCGTCAGCATCTTCATCCCGTGGTTTCCCAAAAAGAAAAAATAAAACGGAGGTCAGCATATCGTGAAAAGAGTTCATATCATCACCGACAGCACATCGGACATCAGCCAACACGAGGCAGCCAAACTCGGCATTGATGTCGTTCCGATGCACGTCAACATCGATGGCGTTGATTACATCGATGGTTTGACGATTAACAATCAAGATTTTTTTAAAAAGCTCAGAACCGCAAAGATTTTGCCAAAAACCTCAGCTCCTAGTCCCGGATCTTTTCTTGACATTATCAACAATTATCCAAAGGATGAAGAAATATTAATCATGACTATTTCAAGCGATGCTAGTGCGACATACAGTTCGGCCAAGTTAGCCGTTGAAGAATCCGAGCGCGATAACATCGTCCTCTATGATACGAGGCAAGCCACCATCGGATTATTAGCCCTTGTTCATGCCGCCGTCAGTTTTCGCGATGTCGGCGATAACGCCAGGACAATCGTCGAAAAAATTCAGGAAATCAGCAAGCGCATCGTCGTGCAAGCCGCTTTTGATGATCTTCGCTACTTGCGAATGGGGGGAAGAATTCCCTTTACCCTCGCTGTTTTGGGTTCGGTCATCAACATGAAACCGATCATTACCATGCAGGATGGGAAAATCCATTCTTCGGCGAAAATTATCGGCATGCAGCGAGCCCTCAATCACATCGTCTACACTCTCGCAGACAATGATGTTGACTACTCGCTACCGACTTTTGTCGGACATACGGATAATGTCGAGATGTATCGAAAGTTCACGGATTTGATAAAAATTCATAAACCCGATTTCCCCCTCGACCGCGAGGCTTCAATCGGCTTAGCAGTGGGCACGCACGCCGGTCCCGGATGCGTGGCCATCGTCTATTTTACTAAGTAATATTTCTCACTGAAATATAACAAATTAATTGCTATAATATTTTTTGACATGGAGAGAAAGATATGAAACATAGCAAAGTTCTCGGCCTTTTGGTCTTTTTGGTGACATATGCGGCCGCTTTTTTTGTTGGTTTAATCGTTTTTAATTTATTAAGTAATTTGCTGCCCGACACTCTGATGCGAATTTTAGTGGCCGATGTCGTCGCGACATTATTTGTATGGAGCGTCGGTCTCATTTTTAAAACCGCCTCGGTATACGATCCGTATTGGAGCGTGCAGCCTCTCGTCATCCTCCTCGCCTTAATGATTCATCGCGGGGTCTGGGACATGGGATCAATCGTCCTTTTGTCCTTGGTGGCCTTGTGGAGTTTAAGGCTCACGGCGAATTTCATCTATACTTTTAGCGACTTATCCTATCAGGATTGGCGTTATACAATGCTTCGCGAAAAGAGTGGCAAACTCTACTTTTTCGTCAATCTTTTCGGCATTAATCTCTTTCCCACTCTCGTCGTCTATGCCTGCATCTATCCGATGCTCCTCTATGTTGAAAGAGGAGGCAGCGCGACCTTTAATTTATTATCATTAATCGGACTTGTTCTCTGCCTTATCGCCATTTTATTCGAGACGGTCGCCGATGTGCAGATGCAACTGTTTCGGAGTTCGCCCGAGAACAAAGGAAAGATTATTCGCGTCGGTTTGTGGAAACACAACCGCCATCCCAACTATTTCGGCGAAATCTTGATGTGGTGGGGAGTCTATGCGATCGTCCTCGCTTTAAATCCTTCGATCTGGTTTGTCTTTTTCGGCGCTCTCATCAATACTTTAATGTTCTTGGTCATTTCGATACCGATGGCCGAGCGGCGCCTCGCCACTTATAAACAAGGTTTTCAAGAATACCGCGAAGAGACGTGGATGCTCTTTCCTCTTCCTTTTGCTCGGGGACGGCGCAAAGAATAGTAATTATCTAGATGTTTTAAGAGAGATAGAGGTGGCCTATGGAAATAAAAAAGAAACTATTTGAAATGGTCGACAAGTACGATTCGTTAATTGTTTTTCTTGTCATCGAGTGTTTAGCTTTAACCGCTTTCTCGCTAGCTGATGCCAATATCATTTTCCGCTACTTGGGCTTTCTTAT
>Ga0172377_10004162_pt1 | contig 14908 bp, 13 predicted proteins | sample Pumphouse3metaG_FD_119749 | JGI IMG/M metagenome (GOLD analysis project Ga0172377, IMG submission 119749) | Leachate microbial communities from a municipal landfill in Southern Ontario, Canada - Pumphouse #3 metaG | ecosystem: Engineered > Solid waste > Landfill > Unclassified | place: Canada... | reverse complement strand
TCATCATCGAAATCATAGAAACAGTACAGTCTATCAATAAAAGATTTCATTATGGCGGTTATATTGTAATTATGAACCGGAGAAACCAGAATCAATCCCGCCGATTCGATAATTTTGGGATAAATAAACTGCATGTCATCGCTAAGCCCGGTGCAGGTTTTATCCTTGCGGCATCTCTCGCAACCCGTACAGGTTTGGAAGTTATAATCTCTTAACCGGACTTCCTCGGCAGTAATGTTTACGTCCCGCGCACCCTTAAGAAAGTAGCTTATCAGAATATCCGAGTTCCCACCTGCTCTCGGGCTTCCCCCAACACACAATATCTTATTAACCATCTTAAAATGCTCCTCTTTTTCATTCTGACATATTTAATATTATTGCATAAAACACGTATAAAACAACATATAAAAAACCTTTGTAATTGAAAAATAACGCTCAAAATGCTACAATAACACTTAATAGAATCCAAAAAACCTGACAACTCGGACTTTTAATAATTTCAGGAAAGGATTGAAATTGAATCCGCTGTAAAGACTGTTTATAGCAGTCAAGGAGAAACCAGCCGTTAAGCACACCTGTTAAAGTTATCAATGATAACGCCCCGTTTATCGGCGCTTGTTATGAAGGATGAAACAAAATTAGATTTTAGTATCAGAAATACCGTTAAATCGGATGGTCCGGCAGTATATTTAATTGCCGAAAAATGTCCCCCTCTAGACCTTAATTCCCGCTATTGCTACCTCCTGCTATGTACACAGTTCGATAAATATTGTTTGGTAGCGGAGGAAGACAATAAAATAATCGGTTTTGTATCGGCATACCCCCACCCACACCACACCGATACCCTCTTTGTATGGCAAATAGGCGTCGACCCTGATTTTCATGGTCACGGCATCGGCACTGCTTTGCTGGAACACCTGATACCTCTGGCTATCAAAAACGGTTTAATCTATTTAGAGACAACCATTACCCTATCGAATAAAGCATCACGTGCTCTATTCCGAAAAATAACGGAGGCTTATAATACAAATTGTATAGAGAGCGACTATTTCCCTGTCTCTTTATTGGGAGGAGAACACAAAGAGGAAAAGTTGCTCAGAATGGGGCCTTTCAAAGAAAAAGGAGATTTATAACATGAGAATATTCGACCTGGTTGAATCACAGGTAAGAAGCTACGTCAGGTCATTCCCGACCATTTTTACAAGCGCCAAGGGAGCCTTGCTTTACGACGAGCAGGAAAAAGAGTACATCGATTTCTTTGCCGGAGCAGGGGTACTTAATTACGGGCATAATAATCCGGTAGTCAGTCAGGCATTGATAGAATACATCCAGCAGGATGGAATAATTCACAGCCTTGACCAGGCTACCACCGCTAAAAAAGAATTCCTCGAGGCTTTATACTATGATATTCTGCAACCGAGGCATATGGATTATAAGGTACAATTTACCGGCCCTACCGGAACAAACGCCAATGAAACGGCTCTTAAACTTGCACGTATGGTAAAGGGACGTTCCAATGTCATCTCATTTACAAACGGGTTTCACGGGCTGACAATGGGCTCTATGGCGGTAACCGGCAATGCCTTTTACCGCGATGAATCGTTTATAAATCGCTCCAACGTATCTTTTATGCCGTTCGACGGATACTTCGGTGAAGAAGTTAACACTGCACAGTATTTACGTAAATTTCTTGAAGACGGAAGCAGCGGAATCGACCTGCCGGCTGCCATTATACTGGAAACCGTACAGGCGGAGGGCGGTGTCAACGTAGCCGGCAAAGAATGGCTGGTTGAAATCGAACATATCTGCCGCGAGTACGATATTCTATTGATTGTCGATGATATACAGGTCGGAAACGGACGTACGGGAACCTTTTTCAGTTTCGAAGAATCGGGAATATATCCGGACATCATAACAATGTCCAAATCAGTGGGAGGCGGCTTGCCCCTTGCATTGGTGCTGGTGCGCCCCGAACTCGACCAGTGGAAACCGGGAGAACATACCGGCACTTTCCGAGGCAACAACCTTGCCTTTATCGCCGCTGCAAAACTTTTTCAATACTGGAAAACAGATGAACTGGCGGAACTTATAAAAGGTAAAGAAAAAATCATGAAGGACAGACTGAACATTATTGCCGATAAATATCCGGAACTTAATTGCAGGGTACGCGGCAAGGGTATGATATGGGGACTTGATATAGCTCCGAAAGGAATGGCTAGACAGATTTCGAAAGAATGCTTCTGCAGAGGGCTTATAATAGAGCTTGCCGGAGCAGAACACAGCGTTTTGAAATTCCTGCCACCTTTGATTATAGAAGAGAAGCTGCTTATAAGAGGACTGGATATTATCGAGGACTCAATCGTCGCTTTAATGGAAGAAAAAAATAACGGAGACGGAGGTCTGGGAATAATTGATAGTTCGCAAGCTTAATGAAATTAAAAATACGGAAAACGATGTTGCCGACCCGCAAGGTCACTGGATAAGCCGCAGGCTGATAACCAAAAAGGACGGAATGGGTTTTTCGGTAAACGATACCATTATAAAGGCCGGAACCGAGACCCCTATATGGTATAAAAACCACCTGGAAGCAGTCTATTGTGTATCCGGAAACGGCAGTATTGAAGACCTGGCGACCGGCATCACTCACAGCATTACCGCAGGTACTCTGTATGCCCTTAATAATAATGACCGGCATATCCTGCGAGGCGGGAGCGAAGATATGCATATGGTATGCGTCTTTTACCCACCGCTACGGGGAGATGAAGTACACGATGAAGACGGCTCGTATCCGGCTAATAAGGATTAATAATTAAACCTGTTTTATTATGAACTATATCTTCGTATTTTTTCCATTCTCCACAAATATCTTGTGTTTGACGGGATTGCCAAACAATAGCATTATAGATTGGCATACCAGTTTCTTTGTCCCATACAACAGTCGTTTCTCTTTGATTGGTAATTCCTAAAGAATCGATGCTGTCATAATTAATGTTCATCTTCGTTAAACAATCATTTATAACATTTAATGTACTAATATAAATATCAAGAGAATCCTGTTCTACCCAACCATCTGAAGGGTATAGACAAGCTATTTCTTGATTAGCACGAAAAACAGGCTCGCCATCGTGATTATAAAGCAAGCATCTCGTTGAAGTAGTGCCTTGATCTAAAGCTAAAATATATTTCATATTATTCTCCTGTGTTACTAAATTTAGCGATAAGTTTAGAAACATCATCTTTCTTTACATTTCTTAAATTCAATAAAGCATTCATATATAATTTTGCAAACAAATTTAGGTATGAACGCATATCTTTATCTTCTTCAGACTTTATTTTTCTTGTTTTTCGCTCATATCGCGCCATAATAAACAAAAAATTTGAACCAAAATCTTTAGCATCAGTAATATTGTTTTCTTTAATCAATTTGAATAAGGCGTGTCCAACTTCACGAACCTTATCAGGTCCTAATTGGTCAATAAATTGAGCCAAGGCATAACGTAAAGCAATACTGTTGTTGGTTAAAGTGTCTGTTTTATTAAAGTTCCTATATGAAGATTTAAGCGAAAGTTGCCATGTACATAAATCATGAGCAAAAATACTTGTTTTATTGGAAACAACAATTTCAAAATCATCACATGGCTCTAATAAAATTCCGACTACGTCGTCATTTGGAACAATTTTTACTAATTTATCAAGATAAGGCGTAAAAGTGTCTTTAGAAAAGTTTTTAAACCCAGGGCCATCAAGATTATAAACTATTTTAATTCTTTCTTTAGATTCTGGTTTAGCTTTCAAGAAAGCGTAATCTACTAAATTACCAGCTTTTGAATGTCCTAAAACATAAACTTGTCCAGCGACCCTCTCAAGGACCTCTTCTAAATAAATCCTCGAACTTTCTTGACTTGGAATAACATCTAATAGAGCTAAATTAAAATCTTCTTCCCATCCATTTATTGTTCTATCAGTACCACGAACACAAACAAATATTTTATGATTAATTCTTATTGTTAAACCAAAAAACTGATTGCAGATTTGAGTGTCATCAATTTTTTTAAAATAACCTATTTTTACGTCTTTATAACGTCCGCATTTTAAAAATAAACTGTAAAAATCATCAATTTCTTTTGGTATTAAGAAATGAATATTTAAATTTTTAAAAGTTTGAAGTGTAGAAAATAAATGGATATTTACCATTCTATTTTTCATATCGATAGCATCACAAATATCGCTTCCTTCAAAATTACAATAAGTCAATAAACCAATAGTTAAAATATCAGCATCACAAAATGGAACTTCTTTAAAAGTTTTATTTCCGTTGACTCTTAAAAAATTAACTATTGTCCCCATTATTTACTTCCTTTGGTTGCGATTATATCCACTCCTAAATTAAGAACATTAGCAATAATAACTTGGTGTTCTTCTACAGGTAAAGGAATATTAACTTTATCAATTTCTTGCATAACTTCAAATATTTTACCTTTTGGAATAGGTCCGCTAGTTTTACAAGGCAAAACATGAATAACTTTATCGTTAACTTTAAATGTTGAAGTCACAATTCTAGTAGGATTTGTTGCTTCTTGAACACCATAAACTGCTCCACGAGGACAAGTGTTTCCGGTTACAACACCATCTTTATAAGTAAGGTGGCAACCTCTTGGACAGCATATACAAATAAATTGTTTTTCCATTTACTTAACCTCCTCTAACATAAAATCAATTTCATCATATTGAGCAAAATTAATATCCTTTAAAGTGACCATTTGCATTTCACTTGGAACTAGATTAACTTTAGTAATTTTTTTAATGACATTATCTCCATCTTTAATAAAAAGAATGGCCTTTTGCATAGGTTTTCTCACTCTGAAGCTAAAAGTAACTTCATTCAAATTAGAATAAACATGAATCATATTTGGTAATAAATAGCCAACTCCATCCAAAGCATTTGTATAAAGAGTTTTAATTAATTTACCTCTTTTGGCTTTAATAAAATCGGCGGCATTTTTGCCAGCTCTTGTTGATTCCTGACTAACAAAATCAACTAGATCATGAACATGAAGAACGTTACCGCAACTGAATATTCCAGGAATAGTAGTCTCTAAATTTTGATCAACAAAGGCACCTTTAGTTTTTGTGTAAACACTAGCACCTGCTTGTTGAAGTAAAGTATTGAATGGGTATAAACCAACACTTAAAAGTAAAGTATCGCATTCAATGTGTTTCATTGTTCCAGGAATTGGCTTTAAATCATCGCCAACATCCATGGTTTCAATAGCTTCTAATTGATCTTTTCCAATAATTTTTGTGACAGTATTATGAAGATGAAGAGGAATATTAAAATCATTTAAGCATTGAACAATATTTCTATTTAATCCGTTCGAATATGGCATTAATTCACTAACACCTATTACGTTGGCTCCTTCTAAAGTCATTCTACGAGCCATTATCAAACCAATATCACCACTTCCTAATATATAAACTTTTTTACCAACTAAATAACCATCTAAATTTAAATATTTTTGAGCTAAACCAGCAGTAAAAACCCCATTTGGTCTATCTCCAGGAATCATAATTTGCCCGAAAGTTCTTTCGTTACAACCTGTAGCATTGACGATTGCCTTTGCTTTTAATGTCGTAACACCAATTTCTTCATTACTGATTGTTACATTTAATGTTTTTGTAACGCTTAATACTGTTGTACTAATTAAAAATTCAATATTTCTATCATGTAATTCATTAATAAATCTATGTGCATATTCGGGTCCAGTTAACTCTTCTTTAAAAGTATGCAGACCAAAACCATTATGAATACATTGATTGAGAATGCCACCTAATTGAGGCATACGTTCAATAAGTAGTATTGACTTAATTCCTGCATCATAAGCACCAACAGCAGCTGCAAGTCCAGCAGAGCCACCACCAATAACAATTAAATCATATTCTTTATTCATCGTATTCACCATTCTTGGAAACATATTTCATAACGTTAGTACCAAGTTCACTATAATTAATATCTTTTGTGGAAACGTGGAGTTCACGAGCTAAAATCTTAATGACTTCTTCTTGGCAGAATGTTCCTTGGCACTTTCCAAAACCAGCTCTAGTTCTCTTTTTAACACCTTTTACTGTATGCGCACCACAATTGCGATGAATTACATCAACAATTTCGCCTTCAGTAACTTTTTCGCATCGACAAATAAAATTGCCATATTCAGGATGTTGCTTAATAAATTCATTATAAGATTTAGCACTCATCGTTTTTAGTGATTCATGCTTTCTAATAAGTGGATTATAGTTTTTGTTAACTTCTAAATTAAGTTCTTGTTGAATAAGATTGCTTACATATTCGCCAATAGCAGGAGAACTGGCTAATCCTGGTGACATAATTCCACCAACTTCAAAGAACCCTTTATTTTCTTTACTTTCTTCAATAATAAAATCATCAGTATCAGGATTAGCCCTCACACCTGCAAATTCTCTTATTGTTTCTTGATAAGGAATATTTTTAATAAGCTTTTGCGCTTGTATTTTTAAATAATCAAAGGTTTTAGCATCTGTACTTGTATCGTTCATAGTTGTTAAGTCGTTGCTTGGACCAACAATATAATTAAACGATGTTGTAGGACTAACTAAAACACCTTTACCAACTTTAGTAGGACACATAAATAATGTATGCTTTACCCAATTAGCATTAAAATGGTCAAGTAAAATATACTCACCTTTTCTAGTAGCAATTTTATAATTTGGTGTTTCAACCAAAGAATGAATGGATGCACTATTTTGACCGCTAGCATTTACTAAAACTTTTGTCTCAAACATCTCACCATTTTTACAAATAACCTTGTAAATCCCATCTATTTTTTGAATTTCTTCAACTTCATGATTAAGTTTTAACTCGCATCCGTTATCAAGAGCATTTTCAATAAAACTAACAGTAAGACCAAATGGATTTACAATTCCAGCGTCTTCACAAAATAAAGCACATTGGGCTTCATCGCTAATATTTGGTTCCATTTCTCTTAATTCAGCTTGTTCGACAATTCGGGCTTTAACATTATTTTCTTGAGCTCTTTTAAGTAAGCCTTCAAGAGTTTCGTGATCTTCATCATTAAAACCAACTGTTAATGAACCAATCTTATTAAAAGCCACATCTAATTCTTCACAAACTTTTGGCATCATTTGACAACCTAAAACATTAAATTTTGCTTTTACGGTTCCAGGTTTAGGATCATATCCACTATGAACAATGGCGCTATTTGCACTACTTGTCTCTTCACCAACATCATTGTGTTTTTCTAAAATCAAACATTTAAGTTTAAAACGAGCTAAATAACAAGCGATACTTCCTCCTGTCACTCCAGCTCCAATAATTATTACATCATACATAGTTACTTTTCCCTATGAATCGATTTTTCTTTATCGAATTTTTCTCCATCAAATCTCTTGTGAAGCTTATCTAAATTATATTGAGCCACTTCTTCAAGAGTAATGCCTAATCCACTTGCTGTTTCAGCAATATACCAAAGAACATCACCCAATTCATCTTTAAGATGTTCCTTATCTAATTCATGACCTTGATATTTGTGTTTTTTAATAATATCGCAGCACTCCCCAGCTTCACCAGCTAAACCTAAAACTCCATTAGTTAGTAAATCTTTACGACCTTCTTCACTAATGAGATTAAAAGCATGCTTTTGATATTCGTTAAAACTAATTTCTTTTTTGTCCATTTTTCCTCCTTATTTTAACTTTTCGAAATCGCTTGCAGGATGTTTACAGATAGGACAAATGAAATCTTTTGGTAAAACTTCGCCTTCGTAAATATATCCGCATATTTTACAAATCCACCCAACCTTCTTTTTTTCGTTTCTAGCTGGTTTTGGTTTGATATTGTCTTGATAATAAGTATATGTTAAAGAAGCTTCAAATGATAACTGACCTTTATCAGTAATTTCACAAATAAAGCCCAAATGACTACCTAAATCTATAACTTCTAATACTTTTAATGAGATAAATCCATTAGTAAATCTTGTTAAATATGGTAAACCATTACTAGAAATAGCAAAATCATTAAATCCAGCAAATTTATCAGTATCTCTGCCACTACAGAATCCAAATTGTTTAATTAAAGCAAATGGAGTATGAACATTTAATAAAGAAAGATTCATTACTTTTGTCTTTAAAACTGTTTCGGTTGAATAATTCATTTTATTCATTGAAACTAACATTCTTTCTGGACTATTAGCTACTTCCATAACAGTATTAACGACACAACCATTATTCTTCTTACCATCATTTGTCGTTAAAACATAAAGACCATAAGAAATATTAAACATAACATTTCCATCTAATCTTTGACGTGGGAAATCATCACTAATTTCTTTAACCATAGCATCAATATTGGAAGTTTGACTTTCTTTAATAGCTGATGTAATTGTAAAAGAAGAATTTAAAATATTCATATTTTTCATTGATTCAACAATACTTCTGATTAATTTACCGCTATTTGGAGCCCATGATCCGTTTTCAACAATTGCGACTTTCTTACCTTGCATATTGTGATATTTTAAATCGAGCAAATATTCTTCAACAGGTGTAAATATCCCCATATTGTAAGTAGAAGAACAAATAACTAAATGTGAATATTTGAAAGTTTCACTGACTAAATATGATTTATCTGTCTTGCTTGCATCATACATTTTAATATTTTTAACACCTTCAAGAGCTAAGCCGTCGCAAATCATATTAGCAACTTGTTCGCTATGTCCATAAACCGAACCATAAACAACTAAAACACCTTTAACTTCTGGTTCATAGCGAGACCATTTATCATATAAATTTAAAATATAAGATAAATCTTGTCTCCAAATTGGTCCATGTAATGGGCATAAATTATGAATATCTAAAGTTGCGGCTTTCTTTAAAGCAGCTTGAACTTGATCCCCATATTTACCAATGATATTAGTGTAATATCTTCTCGATTCATCTAAATAATCGTGATGAAAATTAACTTCATGAGCAAATAAATTTCCGTTTAAGGCAGCAAAAGTACCAAAAGCATCAGCACTAAATAAAGTTTTTGATAATGTATCATAAGTCATCATAACTTCAGGCCAATGTACCATAGGAGTTTCTACAAAAGCTAAAGTATGCTTTCCAATACATAAAGTATCGCCTTCTTTAACAACCAATAAATTTTTAGGTTCAAAGCCGTCATTATAATTCTTAAACATTGTTAAGGCTTTAGCATCTATGACTAAAGTGACTTCAGGATGCAATCTTAAAATAGTCATAGCAGTATATGAATGATCTGGTTCCATGTGATTTATAACAAGGTAATCTAATTTACGATTTTCAAGTACTTCACTAACTTTTTTAACAAAAATATCTTCAACAGATTTATCGACGGTATCCATTAAGCAAGTCTTTTCGTCCATAATTAAATATGAGTTATAACTCATACCATTTTCTAGTGGATAAACATTTTCGAACAATTGAAGTCTTCTATCGCTGGCACCTACATAATAAGTGTCTTGAACAACTAATCTTTTTTTATACATATTGAACTCCTCTATAATTATTAATAATTATAGCACGGGGAAGCTAAGATTAAAAATATAGTAATAGATTTTTTTCAATTAATTTTTGGGACGACATTAACATAAATAACCATTAAAATAGTGGGGATTTGCAGTGGATTTTGAAAAATAAATCAAAAAGTCGCATAAACTAGAAAACAATAATTCGTAATTTTATATATGCGACTTAATTTTTAAACAGCAATGATATCTATGTATAAAAGATAATTAAAACTTAAAAAACCTATGTAAATCCCAACTATTTTGTATTTACTTGTTTGATCGAAAGACCAATTCTTTTTTTATTTACATCAACACTAATTACTTTCACTTTAACAACGTCATTGACCGTATAAAGATCACTGATATTTTTTACAAATTTATTTGAAAGTTCTGAGATATGAACTAGTCCATCGCAATGAACATTAATATCAACAAACATTCCGAAGTCCATAATATTTCTGACTGTTCCTTCAAGAACCATTCCAACCTTCAAATCCTTAATGTCTTTTACTGAATTATTAAGTTCAATAATTTTAACTTCGTCACGAATATCTCTGCCTGGTTTTTTGATTTCCATAACAATATCGTTTAAAGTGGCTTCTCCAACTTTTAGCGATAGTTTTTCAATAAATTCTTTAGCATTAAAACCAGCTAGTTTTTCGTTCTTAGTTACTTCACCATCTTTAAGTAAATCAATTTTAAACAATTTCAAAATTTTCTTTGCAATATCATAACTTTCTGGATGGATACTTGTAATATCTAAAGGTTCAGTGCCATCATAAATTCTTAAGAATCCAGCACATTGTTCAAATGCTTTTGGACCCATTTTTGCAACTTTCTTTAATTCACTTCTATTATTAAATCTTCCATTGGTTTTTAAATAGTTATAAATATTATTTGCTAATGAAATATTTATACCAGAAACATATTTTAATAGGGATACACTAGCATTATTGAGATTTACACCAACTTTATTAACACAATCTTCAACCACTCCAGATAAAGAATTATTCAATTTTGTTTGATCCATATCATGTTGATATTGACCAACTCCAATTGCTTTTGGTTCAATCTTAACAAGCTCACTTAAAGGGTCTTGAATACGACGTGCTAAAGAAATAGCGCTACGTTTTTCTACAGGAAGATTAGGAAATTCTTCTTCACCTAATTTACTAGCTGAATAAACACTTGCTCCACTTTCGTTCACTATAAAAATTTTAATTGGAAATTTGTTAGTTTTAATTATTTCTCTAATAACTTCTTCACTCTCTCTACTTGCAGTTCCGTTTCCTAAAGCGATGTAATCAATCTTATTATCTTTTAATAATTTAGTAAGTTCTATTTTACTAGATTCAACTTCTTTTGTGTCGTTACTAGTCACTTTTAAAACGCCAACTTTTAAAGGTATTCCATTAGCGTTAACAAGTGCATATTTACATCCCGTCCTAAAGCCCGGATCAAAGCCTAAAACAACCTTATTTTTAAGTGGAGGATACATCAATAAAGCCACTAAATTCTTTTTAAAAACCATAATTGATTTATCTTCGGCATTTTCGAATAAATCAGTTCTTATTTCGTTTTCAACACTAGGATAAATTAATCTTTTTAAAGCATCTTCAATAGTAATTTTCATTATGTCTTTAAAATCGTTTTTATCATAATAATCTCTAGCAATATAGGCAAAAACGACATCTTCAGGAAAAGAAATATCAACCTTTAAACAGCCTTCTTTTTCGCCTCTATTAATAGCTAAAATACGATGTGCTGGAATTGAAGCAATCGATTCTTTATAATCAGCATACTGACCATAAGTATCCTTCTCATCTTTTTTAATTTCTTTACTAGTTAATAAACCAACTCTATTAATTAAATCCTTAATATATTTACGATATTTAGGTTCATCACTAATCATTTCAGCAATAATATCTTCTGCCCCTTGAAGTGCGTCTTCTTTAGTTTTAACTTTCTTTTCTTCGCTAATAAAAGTAGAAGCATATTCCATCAAATCTTTGTTATTTTTACCAATTACTAGATAATTAGCTAGAGGTTCTAGCCCTTTTTCCTTAGCAATACTTGCTCTAGTTTTCTTTTTAGGTTTATATGGACGATAAAGATCTTCAACCTCACTTAAAGTTTGAGCATTTAAAATGCTGTTTTTAAGTTCGTCGGTTAACTTTCCTTGTTCGTCGATTGAAGAAATAACTGTATTCATTCTTTCTTCAAGTTTTCTTAAATAAGATAATCTATCTGATAAATTTCTTAAATCAGCATCTGTTAAATAACCGGTCGCTTCTTTTCTGTAACGAGCAATAAAAGGAATAGTATTTCCTTCATCGATCAACTTAATTGCCGCCTCAATTTGAGTCTCTTTTAAATTTAGTTCTAAACTAATCTTTTTTGTAATATCCATAGTAAATCCCTCTTCTTTTTATTATTCAAACTTTTTATAATCAACTTTTCCTACCAAAGTTTTATTAAATTTCTTAACATAAACAATCTCTTTTGGTTTAGCATAAATTCCACATTCTTTAACAATTAAATCATTTACTTCATCATTAATATTATCTTTTTTACAATTCTTATCAAGAACAATGAATAATTTAACCATTTCTCCATGCTTTGTATCTTTTACTCCGATTGCACAACAATCAAAGACATCAATATTCCTTTTAACAACATTTTCAATTTCGCTTGGAAAGACATTTATTCCATTTACCTTTATTAATCTTTTAATCCTTTGTTTGAAATGTATATACCCTTCGCTATCAACCGATCCTAAATCACCAGTTCTTACCCATGTAACACCATTAACGGTATAAAATGGTTGTTTTTCTTTAGTAAATCTATAGCCATTCATTAAAGTATCACCTGCAATATATAATTCACCCAAATCATCTGGACCAAGTATTTTTTCGCCTTCCAAATCCATCACTTTAACTTTGCAATTTGGTAACGTTTTACCAACAGTACCTTCTTTATGATTTGCATGAGTATTAACCGAACAAACAGTTACAGTTTCAGTCAAGCCATAACCTTCAAACATTCTACATTTAGAATGAAAATAATCCATTCTTTCATTAAATCTATCGATTAATGACTTAGCTACGAAATCTCCACCAATAAAAGCTACGTCAATTCCTTTTAATTTAGGTCCTTTAAATGATTTGTGTCTTAGTAATGCTTCATACAATGTAGGAACACCAATCATAATAGTCATATGACGTTGTTTAATATATTTAATCGTTTCTTTAGTATTAAATTTTGGCATCAACATATTAGTTCCACCATGTGAAAGTTCGGCATGAATTCCCATAGCTAATCCAAAACCATGAAACATTGGTAATACAGATAACATATAGGAGCCCTTCAAATCTTCTTTTCCAACAATCCGTGGATCATTAGCATTAAGCGAATTTAAAGCGAAATTACTTAAAGCAATAGTTTTGCTTTTACCGGTTGTTCCTCCACTATGTAAATAAAAGCTATCTTTCATATAATCTTCATCAAATTCTAATAGAGGTTCCTGTTTGAAAAAATCACAACATTTAAGCGAACATTGATCAACATTTCTTAATTTACTTGCGTTAAGTTTAGAGTAAATTATCTTTTTAATTTTAGGAAGTTCATCAGTTGGGGAACAAGGGATAACATTAATTCCTTTTTGTTTTAAAGGAATAAATTCATCGTATGTAGTATCTAAAACAAATACAAATTTAGATTTGGCTTCTTCTAAAATGCCTTCTAATTGATCCAATTTCATTAGCGGATGAATTAAATTAGCAATTGCCCCCAATTGGTTAATTGAATATAGAAGATAAACTGCTTCCGGAATATTAGGTAAAACCGTTGTAATTACGTCATCTTTTTTAACACCTAACTCTTTTAATTTATTGGCAAAAGAATTGATATTATCAAGAAGTTTTTTATATCTAAACTTCTTTTTCATATAATAGAAAGCAATACGTTGAGGAAATGCTAGAGCAACATTTTCTACTGCTTTATAAATACTTGTTTTTGTTTCAAATTCCATTGTAATACCTCCTAGAAATTAAATGTGTAGCCAGAGCAGAGCATAATAATTGATATCAATATTATCCAAACAACCTGATGGAACAAATAAACCCACATTGTATATTGCCCACACCAACTAATACCTTTTAATAAATAATAACCAGAACGAGTAATTCCATAAACCACTCTATTAGTAAAGAAATCGTCAGCCATACTTAAACGATTTGGATAATAATATTTTACTTTAGGTTCAATATAACTAAAGATAGATTTTTTCTTACGGTATAAAAGTCCACCAATTCCGGCACCTAAAAAGAAATATCCTAAAAACGGAAATAAAGGTAACCAATCATCTCCGAAATATTTAAAACCAATTATAGGCTGCCACCAGTTAGTCCAATTTAAATTGTTGCTGCTAAGTACAGGAGCATAAGGATAACGAGGACAAATCACTAGATGTCCAACCAATATAATGATTAAACCAATGGCTAGTGAAACAAAAGGCATTATTTTTTTATTTTTATCAATTTTTTTGAATAAAAAATCATATAAAGAGTAAATTAAAATACATGTTCCGATGCAGCTTATTGCTCCAAAAAGAACGTAATTATCAGCATTAGCAATTTTTGAATATGCAAAGAAACCTATATCCATCAATAAACCAACACCAAATATCATTAAGCCTCTTTTGAGATTATTTTTTGATAAAGTCGAAGATACTCCGGAAGTAATTAAAAACAAGGCGACCACTATAACACGAACAATAACTCTTACTGACCAATTCCAATAATTACCAGCAAAATTACTGAGCGAATCAATCCAAGAGACATTTAATTCATTATAATTAAAAAGATCTTTAATTAAATATCCCCAATCATAAAAGAAATGGTCCATGACCATTAACAAAATACAAAAACCACGAACAAAATCTATTTCAAAAATTCTTTTCTTTTTGTCTATCTGAGTTTTGTATGTTGAAATCATGTTTTTATTATACTATTAACAGATACCTTTGTAATTGTTTTTAAAACTAAAAATACATAAATAATATATTTATACATAAATTGTTTTTATGTTTATAGAAATGCATTTTATTTTAAAATCATAACAGTAGAAACATCAATAACATCTGATTGCTTTGCCATAAATTTGTTTCTATATAAAATGACTATAGAATTTATATCTAGTTCATTAATCACTGATTTTCTCCATAAATTCCAAATTTAATACAATTTGATTTATTTCACTAATTGCTTTTAGTTCTGAATTTGTAAAAGATTTAGAATCATTCGCATAAGAAATTGGCTTACCTTCTTTAT
>Ga0172377_10004161_pt1 | contig 14908 bp, 15 predicted proteins | sample Pumphouse3metaG_FD_119749 | JGI IMG/M metagenome (GOLD analysis project Ga0172377, IMG submission 119749) | Leachate microbial communities from a municipal landfill in Southern Ontario, Canada - Pumphouse #3 metaG | ecosystem: Engineered > Solid waste > Landfill > Unclassified | place: Canada... | reverse complement strand
TTTTTGGCAATTCAGTTTCTTTTAAAATTTCCTCTCGATGATAATTGCCAAGCATCATTTCTGAGGTCGCATTAAGGCAGAGATTATCTTGATTCCAATAGAGCTCGTCACGAAATTTAGGTAGGTGGCCAGAAATATAGGCTGAGCGCTCGCTAAGCATAAAGGGTGGAATCATAAAGGTGTAGCCGTTTTTAGTGTGAAAATCTATAAAATAGGAAAGTAAAGCCCATTCAAGCAAAGCCCCGGCGCCAGTGTAACACCAGAAGCCAGCCCCTGACATCTTAGCGGCCCGCTCGTAATCAATTAGCCCTAAAGAGGTAGCTAATTCAACATGATCTTTCGGTTCAAAATCAAATTCCGGTTTATTCCCAAAAGTATAAACAACCTCATTGTTTTCTTTACCACCAGCGACCACATCCGCCGCTGGAATATTCGGCAAGGCGGCCATTTTTTCTTGAAGAGTCTCTTCTAACTTATCTAACTCTTCTTTTTTGGCTTTGATTTCATCACCAAAAGAACGAAGTTCGGAAATAATTTCCGGAGTTGGTTTAGTCTTTGATAAACGCTTTCTCCTCGCCTGCATTTCTTCATAAAGAGTGGTTAGTTTTCGGCGCTCATCATCTAAATTTAAAATTTCTTCCAAATTTAAATCTTCAGGGCTCATTCTCTTTAAAAGGGCAGCTTTTACTTCCGGTAATTCTTCTCTAATTTTTTTTATATCTAACATAGAAAATAAAATTATTAACTGATAACTTCACCTCCAAAAGTTTGCAGCAGATTATCTAATAAATTATCGTTATTTACTGGCTCTTTTTCTTTTTTGGGAATCGGAGCTGGCGCGCTCTCTTTTACAGGTAACGGCTTATTATTTAAAATCAATTTATCATCAATACTTAAAACTGTTTTTATTAAACCGCCATAAACCTCAGCCAGAATTTTTTCTACATTCGGTTTAATTTGAGGGTCGCCGATGCGCTCTTTATGAAATTTATATTTAAAAGTTAAGGGTAGTTCACCTTTTTCCAAAGGACCAGGAACACAATTTTGCAAGACAAAAGATAGAGAATGATTAGCGCTTTTAACTCGTGCTAAAAATTCTGGCCAGCGAGCTTTGATATCTTCGCTGCTTAAATCAGCAGCCATTGGTTTTTTTGAGGTTTCCGGTGGTAAAGGGCTTGCATCTTTAGCTGAAGCAATCAAACGATTGGGTCGCACTGGCGCAGCCGATGGCGGCGTCGGCGTCGCCTTAGGAGTGTTGACTAACAAAGAAATAATTTTTATTTCTAGAGGCAACTGAGGCACGGTATAAGTAAGCTTATCATTAAAGAGTTCTAAAAACCCTTCTAGATAGGCGGTAATTTGAAAAGGTGTGGTTTGCGCAGCAATCTCGGAAATAGCAATCTCTGCTTCCCCGTCTAAAGCGACCGTATAGTTATCAGCTAATTTTGGACTAGCTTGATAAAGAAGTATTTTTCGCAAAACTTCTAAAACCTCATTTACTATATTTTTTAAATTTAGACCAGAATCGGCCGCTTGGTTAACTAGTTTAATTGCGGCCACCACATCTTTATTAATTATTTGTTTAATCAATTCTAAAGCCTCGTCATGATGATGGCGAGGAACAACAAGTTCTGCCTGCTCCCAACTAATCTTTTTTCCTGCCTCGCCTAAAGATAAGACCTGACCAAGCAAACTTTCCGCATCACGTAGATGTCCGCCTGCTTGACGAGCAATAGCCTCTAGAACTTCGTCCTCAATCGCTACTTTTTCTTGACTAACAATACGGCGAAGTTTTCCAATGACCTCAGTTAGAGGAATTCTTTTAAAGTCAAAGCGCTCACAACGAGAAATAATTGTTTCCGGAACTTTATGAATCTCAGTCGTACATAAAACAAAAATTACCCGCAAAGGCGGCTCTTCTAAAGTTTTTAACAGGGCATTCCAAGAATTAATTGATAACATGTGCACTTCATCAATAATAAAAATTCGATAACGATTTTTTGTCGCTACCACCCTGGAAAAAGCAATAATATTTTCCCGCACATTATCAACGCCAGTATTTGAGGCGGCGTCAATTTCAACAACATCTAAGTCATTACCCTGAGCAATACTTTGACAACTATTGCACTGATTGCAGGGCTCAGGATTATCACTCTGACGATTTTCGCAATTTAAAGACTTGGCCAAAATTCTAGCAACCGTGGTTTTCCCGACTGCCCGTGGCCCACAAAACAAATAAGCATTAGCCGGTGAGCCAGCCAAAATTTCATTTTGAAGAGCAATTTTGACATGATTTTGACCGAGAACTTCCGAAAAATTTTTAGGGCGATAATCGCGATATAAAGTGGACATAAACGCTTGTTTTTCTTATAAATCTAAAGGATTAGAAGGGTTTTGTAAAGCTTTACTGCTAATTTGACGCTGCCGAATCATAGTTTCAATTAATTGTCTATCCTGGCCATATTTCAAACGCGAAAGGGATTTTATTTTTTCTGCTAAATCGGGTTGAGATTTACCCAATAAGGGCCAAATAGTTTTTAGAGAAAAGGGTCTTAAGGTGGCATTGTCAACCAACAATTTAATACAAGCAATTCCCTTATCAGTATTGATTAAATCAAACTGATTAAAGACTGGCTCAAATTCTTTAACTAAATAATCAGCATCATCGCTGCCAACCCGAAAAGAAATCATTGTTCCAACGTTACCAAAAACAGCATCTTTGATGGTGGAATTATTATTCTTTACTAATTGACCAATATATTGATGAGCGATGATTAAATTTAAACCATATTTTCTGGCCTCTGATAAAATTTGAGCAATTGAATCAGTCGTAAAATTTTGAAACTCATCAATATATAAATAAAAATCCTTGCGTTCTGATGATTTTAGGTCGCCTCGCGAAAGAGCTGCCATTAAAAATTTACCAACAATAATCATCCCCAATAAGTAAGCATTCATTTCCCCAACAATCCCTTTAGACAAATCAACAAGAAGAATCTTTTGCCTATCCATTAAATCCCGGAAATTAAAAGAACTTTTTTGCTGACCAATAATTGGCCGCATCATATCGTTAGAGATAAAAGAAGTAAGCTTAGAAGTAATATAGGGAGCGATGTTTGCCAGAGCCGCTTCCCCACCGGCTTTTTCCGCCTCATCGCGCCAAAAGTCAATGACTGTCTGATTTTTACAACGCTCCAACTTCAAGCGTCTAAACTTCTCATCAACTAAAACTTTAGGAATCTCCATTAATGTTGAGCCACTATCAGGGTCATCCATAACAAGCAACATCGCGTTACGCATATACTGTTCAAACATTGGTCCACCTGTAGATTTAAGATCGTAAAGTTTGTCAAAAATACCAATCATTTCATTAATAACAAAACTTTTTTGTTCTGGATACCGAGAATCAAATTCTAATAAATTAAGACCTAAGGGGCGTTCAATGTCGGCAGGTGAAAAAATAATTACATCTTCAGCACGTTGTGGCGGTATTCGCTCTAAGATATCACTAACCAAATCACCATGCGGATCCAAGACACAAACACCTTCACCATTTAAAATATCTTGAACTGCCATATTCGCTAAAAGAACTGATTTACCAACGCCCGATTTACCAACAATATAGGTATGACGACGACGATCTTCGACTTTAATTCTTACTTCAGAAGAAATCCCCCGATAAATGTTATAACCAAGAAGTAAGCCCTCATTGGGGAGCTCAGTTGACGCTGGGGCAGATTTGGCTGCCAGCCAAAGAATATTCGGGGTTTCCGTAAAACGTAGAGGGAAATGAAAAAGACTAGCTAACTCTTCAGTATTTAATAAAAAACTAAAATTTTCCTTAAAGCGACGATAAATAAAATCCTTTATCATTTTATCGTTTCCCCGACTAAGTCGAGAAAAATTATTTCCGTAAGAATAGTTATTATATTCACTAAAAGCGTTGGATATATTATCTAAATAAATTTTAGCTTGCGTTTCAGTCGCTGCCGAAACAACTACCCGGACATTAACATCAAGACCTGACTTGCTATTCTTCTCCTCCATTGCCTTCACTAAGGCCCGCTCTACCTCACTTAAAGTTGCAATCTTAGGCGTGTTCGTCTCTGCTTTATTTGAACCTTTCAAACTGGCCATCTCTAAAAATTTATCTAACTTTTCTCCGCCCTCTTTCTTTAACCCATCACTAATAGAATTAGTTTTTATAATCTTAGAAACCACTGCTTTGCTCTGGGAGTGCCATCTTGCCTGGGCGCTTCTAACCACATATTGAATAATAATGCTCTCATCTTTACCGAGCTTAGACATTACATTAATTAAGGAGTTAAGAGGGTCAACATCCATTTGTCGATAAGTTTTAATCGGAAAAACAAAACTTTTTTTAGTTTTCAAGGATCCGGCCAATATTTTTGCCTGTGGAGAAAAAGCATTGTAATCCTCAACCTCCTCTAAAGAAGCTTCTGGGTAATGAGCGTGAATCTGCTGCTCTAAATAGCGAGCTTTGCTAAGTGGAGAAACTACATAAAAAGCAATCTTCCCTTTACTAGCAACAATCTCTAAAGAAAAATTATCAGAACGACCAAAAATTTTTGCCTTCAAACCTCGTTGGACAGACAAGCCGCCAATACTGGCAAAAAGAGTCTCCCCTTTGGATATTTCTTCATGAAGCTGAGTGGCGGTATAAGCGGTTTCGCCGTCTTTATTTTTTTCTTTTGGCAACTTTACTAAAAAAATTTTTTGTTCAAAATAGGCGTTAGCGGAAGTGCGCTGACGAATCAGTAAAAGCAGGCCATAAAATAAAACAGCAAGCAAAAAAAGGCCAACAAGAACCCCCAACAAGGGGCCAACGATATTTAGTAGTTCGCTGCCAGAAAATAAAAGACCATTATTCATAAGCTTACAATTTATCTTTCAAATTAAGAATTTTATCAGCTTTAATTTTTGCTTCCTGATCTAAATAAAACTTATTTACCCCCGTAATTAAACTCAACCATTTTTTAATTAGGTTTACAATTTTCTTAACTTTAACTTTAGTTTCATCTAAAAGAATATTAATTTTCGCAACTGTCTCCTCACCTTTTTCTTTAAAAGTTTTTTGTTGAGCGGGGCTCATAGCTAGATAAGAATTGCCTAAACCCTCAGCTAGTGTTTCGTCAATCAGATGGGCCCGGCGCTCGCGGTAAGTGGGGGTAACTGAAGAAGAAGTTGGATTTGGCACGACAACTGGTGCCGATGTTTCTAGAGATTCTTCTTTTTTTTCAATAGCTTGCTCAACTATCTGCTCAGGTTTATTTTCCGGGCTAGCCGGCGTTTCTGGACTAAGCGAGCTTGGTCCCTGTTCAATTTTATTCCCTAATAAATCCATAAATATTATTCTACTGAAATAACATTTACTGGACAGGCTGCAGCTGCCTCTTGAGCGGCTTCGTGGTCGCCATTTTCATCAACGACCTCCGACTTGCCATCCGCATTCATAGCAAAAATTTCTGGATGCATATTAGCGCAAAGGCCACAGCCAATGCAGCCCTCTTGATCAACTTTAATCATATATTTTTTATTATTATTTTATTTTTAACTAAAATAAGTATAACAATTTTCTAATAAATAATCTAGCCAAAAAAACTAGACTTTTTTAGAAAAATGAGCTTAAAATTGTTTTTTTTAAAAAATTTTAAAAGGAATTCCTAATTTGTTGACAATCTTTTAGCCTTTTGTTATCATTGGACAGTAAATTTAGTAAAAGTGAGCACTTAGGCGAAGCGCCTTTTTTTATCGCGTTCACTATCTCCAATTAATATGTCAACAAAGAAAGCTGCGGGTTCAACCTCGCTCGGCCGTGATTCAGTAGGACGACGCCTAGGCGTTAAGCTCTCCGACGGCCAAACTGCTAAAGCTGGTAATATTATTATTCGCCAGCGGGGCAGTAAATACTTCCCTGGCTCCAATGTAATGCGGGGCAACGACGACACTTTATTCGCTGTCGCTGATGGTGTTATAAAATTTAGTTCTCGCAAATTGAAAAAATTTGACGGTAAGTTAAAGTTAGCTAAAATTGTTAGTGTCGTTACTAAATAGTTTTTCGTTCTTTAGCAGATAAAAGAAAAAAGCTCGACTTAAAAGTCGAGCTTTTTTTATTGAATTTCAATTTATTTTTTCTTGAGAATTTCTAAAGCTCGAGTAAACTGAGGATCGCGCTCAGCCTCAAAATCTTCATTAGTCAGCTCAACCAACTCATCTGGCTCTAAACCTTTTTCGTTAATATAATCGCCATCTGGAGTCATCCAGGTCGCTACCGTTACTTTTAAAGAGGAACCGTCGCTTAAATCTTCAATTTGCTGAACTGAACCTTTGCCAAAAGTAGGCTCGCCAACTAAAGTCGCTTTATGATAATCACGTAAAGCCCCAGCCACAATTTCTGAAGCAGAAGCGCTCCCGCCGTTTATCAAAACAACGGTTGGAAAACCATCTAAACGGGCCAAACCCTCAGCGCCATACTCCTGACTTCTACCAGCGGCATTTTGCTCTAAAAGAACTGGCCCCTCTTCAATCCATTCACTCGCCATCAAAATGGCTGTATCCAAATAACCGCCAGGGTTATTACGAAGATCTAAAATCAAACCTTTCGCTTTATTGTTAATTGTGTCAGCAACCGCCTTTTTAAATAATAATTCTGTATCATCATTAAAGTTACTAACCGTAATCACCATAATTCCATCCGAACGCAATTCAGTCTTTACACTCTCAATTATAATTAAACCCCGTTCAATTGTAATTTCCCGAGTTTTTGTTTCCCCATCCCGAATTACCGTTAAAGTAACGCTCGTCTCTTTTGGCCCACGGATTTTCTTAACCGCTTGATCCACACTTAAACCGAGAGCGCTTTCGCCATCAATCGCATAAACTTTATCGCCAGCCTTTAACCCCGCTTTCTCAGCCGGCATTCCCGCTAAAGGAGCAATAATTGTAATTGTTTCATCACGCATTCCAACCTCAGCTCCAATCCCCTCAAAAACCCCAGACATATCTTCATTAAATTCTTTTGTTTCTTCCGGGGTCATAAAAACTGTATAAGGGTCTTCAGCAGCTTCAACTAAACCCCTTAACGAACCGTAAAATATATCTCGATCATTCAGTTTATTTTTATCAAAATATTTTTCTTTAAGGGCTCCCCAGGTTTCCCAGTAGATATTAAAGTTAAAGGCTTCTTCTGTCTCACTTACTTTTTGAATGTTTTGAGCTAAAGACCGAGGAGCGCTATCGCCCTGCCCCAAATAAAAACCGCCACCAAAAGCCGCCACTACAAAAAAGAGGCTTAAAATTAGCGAGTGCCAAGATGAATTATATTTTTTCTCCATATATTTAAAAACTAATTGTTAATTTAAGGACGAATTATTTTTTCACTATCTCCGCTTAAATCTATTAGCCGTGAGGGTTCTCCCTCTAAAACACCGCCGTCGACTAATAAGTCAAGGTTGTCCTCCCCTTTTAATAAATCTTGAATACCTACCAAGCTCTTGAAGTGAGCCTGATTAGTTTTATTAAAACTAGTAGAGACCAAAGGGACTTTTAAAGCTCTAATAATTTTAAGTAAAAATGGACTTTTAGGCAAACGCCAAGCCAGAGAGTCTTGATTGGGAATTAAAATTTCATCGGGCGCTTTTTTTTGCTTTAAAATCAGGGAGCTCGGTTTTTCTTCGGCCCATAATTTCTCAGCGCGCTCCCTTTGTTTGACCGTTAATAAACTATATTTTTCAACCATTAGCAAATCGCTCGCTAAAAGAATTAAGGGCTTTTTAGGATTAGAGCCCTTAAATTTATGAATTCTTAAAATCGCCTCCGGGCAGTCAGAGCGGCAACTCAAGCCATAGATAGTATCAGTTGGAATAACAACAACGCCACCGGATTTCAAAGTTTCAATGAGCAAATCTTCTGAATCTGCCAATGGAATAATCTTCATAATCTTAAATACCGGTGATAGATTGCAGAGTTTTTAAAGCCTCTGGCAAATAAGGCAAAACTCCAGTCGCTAATTTAACTAAGGGTGGCGTTAAAATAGAATTTGTCAGCTGAATTCCAGCCAAACCAGCGGCCCAAGAATAGCGAGAAAGCAGAAAAAGAAGCAAACCTAAAAGAATTGCTGAACCAAATAAAGCTAAAGCTGCCCCTAAAATACGATTCAACAATCCGCCTAGAGGAATAATTGAAACAAATTTAAAGATTTTTTCAACCAAGAAGAAAACTAAGCCGACTAAAGCAGAGATGATAAAAAACAAAATCAAAAAGGAAATAATCTTTTCCGTCGTCTCGTTGATATTAAGCCAATGCTGAGCCCAGTTATAAAAATCTAAATAGCGCTGAGAAGCAATATAGACAGCAAGGAAAAGGCCAATAATTTGTCCAAGCATCCGCCACAATCCTCGGCGCAAACCATCAATTAAAGCTAGTCCGAGTAAAATTATTAAGAGAATATCTAAATAAGAAAGCATATTTTTAATTATTAATTTCTATAAAAATTAAAACAATTTTTTACAAACGAGGAAATAAGCTCTCACCTTTTTTAATTTCTGCGGCTCCATATTGGCTAAGTAATTTTTCTGCTGCTGCTGGTAAAAAAATTTGTAAATACCAAGAAATATTTAAAATTGTTTGGGCAATTGGAATTAAAATGTTTTTAATTTCTTCTTGATTATTCAATTTCCAAGGGGCAGCAGCGCTTAACTTTTCATTAGCAGTTCTTACTTCCCTGCTTAAAATTTCCCAAGCCTCGTTTAGCTTAAAATTATTTAAAGATTTATTAAAATCTTTATGCCAAGGAGCTGGAATTTGGGGGCTTAAGTTAGTAGCAATTTTATTTTTTTCCAACAAGGTTGCCACTCGAGCACTTAGGTTCCCTAGCCCATTAGCAAGATCAGCGTTATAACGACGAATTAAATTATCCTCATTATAATCACCATCTTCAAAGGGCATGATATCACTTAAAACATAAAGACGAAGGGCGTCAGAATTATATTTTTCTACCTGTAAGAATGGGTCAATTGCCCCCTCTTTAGACTTAGATATTTTTTCACCATTAAAGGTTAAAAAACCAAAAACTGCTACTTGTTTAGTTGGTGGTAAGCCTAGAGATAAAAGCATTGCCTGCCACATCACTGTTTGCTGGCGTAGGTTATCTTTCCCACAAACCTGAATTCCTGGCCAAAAATCAGTATAAAGACTGTTTTCTTCCGGCCAACCTAAAACGGAAATATAATTAACTAAAGCATCAAACCAAACATAAATAACTTGCTCAGGATCACCAGGAACAGGCACGCCGTTCGGCATCTTTTTAGCTAAACGAGAAATACTAAAATCTTTTAAACCGCTAGAAACAAAATTAATAATTTCTTTTTGACGATGAGCGGGTAAAACAAAATTAGGTTGTTGTTTATAAAAATCCAAAAGCGCTTGTTGGTATTTAGAAAAACGAAAAAAATAATTCTCTTCATCAATTATTTCCAATTCCCGATTAGGATGCCAAGGACAATGCCCATCAACTAATTCAGAGTCAGTTTTCTCTAATTCACAACCAACACAATATTTTACCTGGTAGCGTTTTTTATAGATATCGCCTTTAACTTGGACGCGACGCCAAAACTCCTGCACAGCGATCAAATGATTTTCGTCCGAAGTTCGGATAAAATGAGTACTGCTAATTTCTAAAATCTGATGAAGCTTTTTAAAGCGCTCAACAAAAGGAGTACAATAATCGCGCGGACTTAAATTAGCAGCGGCTGCCTGTTGATAGATTTTCAAACCATGCTCATCGGTGCCAGTGCTAAAAATAACTTCCGCCCCTAAAAGACGCTGCCAACGAGCAACAACATCAGCCTTAATTATTTCCGCCGCAAAACCAATGTGTGGGTTGGAATTAGTGTAAGGTAAGGTAGTCGTAATATAAAATTTTTCAGCCATATTTAATCATTATTATTAGCGCTTTTTTTAGCTTGACGGAGAAGCACAACAAATTCACCCTTGGCCATATCTAAATCTTCCGATAGTAGACGAGCCAAGTCCCCTGGTCGACCAAAATAAGTCTGTTCAAACATTTTAGTCAGCTCTCGGGCTATCATTAATTCTAGCTGGACGCCGAACTCTCTTTCTAAAATTTCTAATTCTTCTAAAAGTTTAGCCAGGCGATGCTTTGACTCATAAATAAGAACCGGATAACGTTGTTCTAGGAGTTCTTTTAGTCGGCTCTGCCGTCCTTTTTTATGAGGCAGAAAACCAAAAAAACAAAAGCGGTCTACTGGCCAGCCTGACAAAGGCAAGGCAACGGTAACGGCGCTAGCACCCGGCAAACTAAAAATCTTTGCCTCAGAGGCGAAACGCTCACGCACAGCAGCTACTAAAGCCGCTCCCGGATCAGATATCCCCGGCGTGCCCGCGTCAGAAACTAAGGCCAAATTTTGCCCAGATTCTAAAGCGCTTAAAACCTGATTAAAGCGACGAGCATCTGAATGTTGGTGAAAGGATTTAGTTGCTGTCTTAATTTGATAATGATCCAAAAGTTTTTTGGTATTCCTTGTATCTTCGCATAAAACCAAATCCACCTCCCCTAAAATTCGGTGAGCTCGATAAGTTAAATCTTCTAAATTGCCAATTGGCGTTGCAATTAAATATAAAGTGCCAAGCATAATTTTATTCCATCGTATCGTGGCGCTCACGAGCGTAACGGGTCCAATCCTCTAAGACCTCAATAATCACCTTAAAGGGCGCTTCAATAATAAAATCAAAAAGAAAAACAAAGATGTTTAATTTAGAGGCCTGGCCCGACAACCAGCGACCGACTAGGACAATCGGTGTGTAAAATAAGTCCGAAATAAAAGTCAGGAGATTGTCTTTACGCGCAACTACAATTAACTCCTTGATACCTCGAGTCGTTACTAAGCTAAAAAAACTAACAAAAGCCAAAAAGAATAAAAAGATAATAATACTAACCCAATTAAATTGGATAAATTCTAAAGCTTTAATAAGAATATACACTGTAAACATTAAAAAAGCACCGTAAACTAAATTAAAAATAAAGCTCAACAATTTACCGCGCTTAGCCCGGGCCCGAATTTCTAAAGGCGCCTTTCTCTCATAGCCATTAATAAACAGTTCTTTAATTCCTTCAATAATTTTTTTAGTATTAGCTTCACCTGGAGTGCGAGTAAAAAGAACAATCACAAACAAAAGAAGAGCGGGAAAAATAATATTAATTAAGAGAGAAATTGGATTAATCGGCTCATTAAATAATTTTGTCGCTGGGATTTCAAGTAAAAATACAAAAACGGATTTTGTAATGAAAATATAAATAATACTTCTAAAAGCAGCTCGCCAAAGACGTTTTTTAGCATGGCTATACTTAGCAGCACAAACCTTGCGAACCCGCCCCCAGAATTTTTTTTCATCGTAATAAATTTCGTTATAGAGCTTAACCGGGTCTTCTTCAATTGTTTCGGCCATTACCTTTGAATAAAGGGCATATTTTTTACTAATCCGATCTAATTGTTTAGCTAAAGGATGATTTATCTGTCTTTTTATTTCCAAACGCAGGTTTCTCGCCCCAGAAATTGCTCGCCCGAGTAGCTCCTCATTAAAATCTTCATTCGCCCAATTCTCGTTATAGTATTTAAACAAAACAAAAGAAAGCATGTCTTCGTCAAAATGAGCATAAGTTCGACAAATACTAAGATAAGTCTGGATTTCCCTTTCTGATTCATATTTTGAATAAGCAGAACTAAAAACAATATTTTGACTTAAAAAATCATAAAGATTGGCCATCATTGCCTGCCTTAAACGATTAGAAGATAGATTTTCTTCTAACTCACAAGCGGCAATTCCCATCACCCAGTCGGTAATCTTGCTCTTCTCATTAAAAAGGTCTTTAACTTTGCGAACATCGCCTCTGATATTCATCTCGGCGTTAATTTGTTCTAAACAGCTATCATGCAAACGAAGATATTTTTCTAAAATTTTAGCCACTTCAGGAATTTTACTTTCTGGCAACTTCCCATTAGGCAAATAACCCGCCCGAATTAGTTCGGTTAAAAGATGTTGGCTAATTGCTAAGGGGTTTCGGCGAGCGCGAGTGCTCTCAATCACTACCTTGCGCTTAATAATTCTAAAAATAGCGCTTTTACGAATTAAACTCTCTTCCCCATACTGAACGGCATTTCTGATTTTCTCATAAATAAAAGCTACCTTGGAAATCACGGTGGAAACAGTAATTCGCGGCGAATCAATATCATCAATTTCAACTACCGGCTGCTTCTGGGTAAAAAGCACCTGGAATAAGCGCTTGGCATTGTTATTAATTTCAGCTCCCTGACTTTGGGAAGCTTGTTTAATCAAATTAGGACTAACCATAATTTAGCTAAAACTCGCTCTTTCTTAAATAAAAAAGCAGAACATTTTAATTCTAGCGTCTTTAATCTTAAAAAGCAATCAAAACAATTGACAGTTTGGCGTTCATTGTGTATTATTTTAAGAGAAAAAAAGTGGCCCAGCGAGGCTATTTTTAAATTGTTGCGGCTTCTATTTTTAAACCGCTAATCAAGGTTATGAACAAAATTACAAATTACATTAAAGCATCCATTGAGGAACTAAAAAAAGTTACTTGGCCGACAAAGAAAGAGACTTATCTTTACACGGTTTTAGTAATTGTTATTAGTTTAGTCGTCGCTGCTTATTTAGGCGGTTTAGACTATCTCTTTACTTTAGGTTTAAGAGACTTCCTCTTTAGACTTTAAAAATCAATGTACTTTAGTTTCGGCCATTAACCCGGCGGGAACGATGACAAGAACACTATGGCAAAGCAATTACTAAACCAGGGACGGCGTTGGTATGTACTTCATACCTATTCTGGCTATGAAGAGAATGTCGCCGAAAACCTGAAACAGCGTATTGAGTCGCTGGACATGGAAGACAAAATTTTTGAAATTTTGATTCCAACGGAAAAAAAGGTCAAAATAAAAAATGGTAAACGCAAGGTGATGGAAGAAAAAATCTTCCCTGGTTATATTCTTGTAGAAATGATTGTTACTGATGAATCCTGGTATATTGTGCGGAACACTCCAAATGTAACCGGCTTTATTGGCACCGGCACTATTCCCACCCCAATTCGCGAAGAAGAAGTAGAAAATTTGAAAAAAAGAATGGGAGTTGAAGATCCAAAATTCCAAATTGATATCAGCGTTGGCTCTCCAGTCCGGATTAACGAAGGCCCTTTTAAGAGCATGGAAGGAAAAGTAACCGCTATTGACGAAGCAAAAGGAAAAGTTAAGGTTAATGTTAATTTCTTTGGTCGCGAAACTCCAGTTGAACTTGATTTTTTACAAATAAAAAAGATTTAATAATTTCAGACGCGGCGGCCTGCTTCTACCCCAAAATCTGACAACTTAAAAATGTATGGCAAAAAAAATAAAAGCAAAAATTAAATTACAAGTTACCGGCGGTCAAGCCAATCCAGCCCCTCCAGTTGGTCCCGCTTTAGGACAACACGGCTTAAATATTTCTGAATTCTGTCAAAAATTTAATGAAGCCACAAAAAACCAGATGGGCGAAATTGTTCCAGTCGAGATTACGGTTTATGAAGACCGTTCTTATGATTTTATCACCAAAGTCGCGCCCGCTTCCGCTTTAATTAAAAAGGCGGCTCAGGTTTCTAAAGGTTCAGGAAAACCTTTAACCGAAAAAGTCGGTTCAATAACCCGCGCTCAATTAAAAGAGATTGCTGAAAAAAAGATGCCTGATTTAAATGCAGTTACAATTGAAGGGGCAATGAATATTTTAGCTGGTACTGCCCGCAATATGGGTATTGAAATAAAAGATTAATAAATTAAAAGTGGGAGTTTAAAAAACGTTAGACCACTAAAACAAACTTATGAAAAAAGAAGAAAAGAAAGAAGAAGCAGTTATTGCGGTTAAAAAAACTGCAGCAAAAAAACCCGCTCTTAAAAAAGCTAAGAAAAAAGACTGGTCAGCTATTTATGATGCTAATAAGTCATATTCTCTAAATGAAGCTTTAGAAATTCTTAAAAAAATCACAACCACTAAATTTGATGCTTCAGTCGAAGCTCATTTTCGTCTCGGCATTAATCCAAAAAAAGGCGACCAGCAAGTTCGAAGCGCCGTTTCCCTGCCTCATGGCACCGGAAAGATGGTTCGCATTGCCGCCTTTGTTTCCCCGGCGAATGAAAAAGAAGTGAAGGAAGCGGGCGCCGATTTAGTTGGTGGCGAAGAATTGATTGAAAAAATTAAGAAAAGTGGAAAAACTGATTTTGAAGTAGCGGTTGCCGAACCAGCCATGATGCGCCAATTGGCAGGAATTGCTAAAATTTTAGGTACTCGCGGTTTAATGCCTTCTCCTAAAAATGAAACCGTTACACCAAATGTCGCTCAGGCTGTTGGTGAGTTAAAAAAAGGAAAAGTAAGCTACAAAAATGATGAAACTGCTAACGTTCACTGTTTAATTGGTAAAGTTAGCTTTAGCTCAGAACAATTATCCGAAAATTATAAATCTTTACTTGATAGCTTGCGTAAAAGCAAACCCTCTAGTGCTAAGGGGACTTACATTAAATCTGCTTTTATCTGCTCTTCAATGAGCCCAAGTATCAAAATTACTGTTGCCTAAAATCTTACCCCTCCTTATTCACTCTTCTTTTTAAGGCCTCCTTTAAACGGGAGGCCTTATTGTTGACATAAATAAGATATGTGTTATACTGTTCCCAGTAAGCACGCAAGTCAGTGAGTTTTAAATTCACTAATTTTTAGGGAAAGGTCGTCTTACCTTAATAAAAAAGACTGCCTAACAAGCAGTCAAGTCAGAAAAAAAACATGAAGAAGTTATTTATCGGCGGCATTTCTTGGGGCACTACAGATGAGT
>Ga0172377_10004153_pt1 | contig 14917 bp, 12 predicted proteins | sample Pumphouse3metaG_FD_119749 | JGI IMG/M metagenome (GOLD analysis project Ga0172377, IMG submission 119749) | Leachate microbial communities from a municipal landfill in Southern Ontario, Canada - Pumphouse #3 metaG | ecosystem: Engineered > Solid waste > Landfill > Unclassified | place: Canada... | reverse complement strand
TCCGGCTCTCAGCGCTTCACGGAAAGAAGAAAAGCCGGCAGGAATGATAAAGAATTCCTGGAAATCGACTGTTGATTCGGCATGAGCTCCGCCGTTTATGACGTTCATACAGGGAGTGGGAAGAACTTTGGAGTTAGTTCCGCCTATATATCTGTATAGCGGCATATGAAGAGAAGAAGAAGCAGCTCTGCAGACAGCAAGAGAAACTCCAAGCATCGCATTGGCACCAAGATTCTTCTTGAAGGCCGTACCGTCAAGATCGATCATCGTCTTATCGATAAAAGCCTGATCATAGGGATTTAATCCGATTAATTTGGGGGCGATGATCTCATTGACGTTTCTGCAAGCCTTTAATACGCCTTTGCCTCCATATCTCTTCTTGTCTCCGTCTCTTAACTCAATCGCTTCATTTTCACCCGTCGAGGCTCCCGAAGGAACGATAGCTGTTCCTAAAGTTCCGTCATCGAGAGTAACTTCCACTTCAACAGTGGGGTTTCCGCGTGAATCCAGCACTTCTCTTCCATGTATTGCATTGATTTTTGTCATTGTGTAATTCTCCTTTTTTCTACTCTATGATTGTACCAAATCAGGAAAGAGATAATTAAAAAGACACTCTAAACTGAATGGATGACGCTCAAAAAAGAGAAAAGATTTTGTTTCTTTTCTAACTTCAGAATTAAGCTTCTGATAAGAGAGAAAAAGCAAATAATGTCTGATATTCTCCTCTTTCTCTAAACTGTTAACCGACTTTAAGACACTTATATATCTTTGTATGGCTATTTTTTAGCATAGTTGATTTTCAGCATTTTTTCTTACATCAGATTTTTTCGATAAATACGGCACTTTTCAAGAACAATGAAAACAAAATGACTAAACTACTGATATTGCAAAGAAAAAAATGTTTCTTTAGCTAAACGCCTTAAACAGCACAAGTAGAAAATTAGTAATAAAAAGAATAAGCAAAAGTTTAACTTTTACCATTCGTTTATGGATAAAATATTAAGCACAGCAGGGTTAAGGCATCAACAGTTACCTTTATCTCACATCGTTCCAAGGGGACATAGATTTAAGTACCTCTTATGGAAGGAAAGACGCTGTAGAAACCGGGGAGGAATCCATCCATGTTAAGAGTACAGAAAAGAGACAATTCTATCGTAGATTTCAATCTTCAGAAGATCGAATCTGCTATTGATCGGGCATTTACGGCCGAACACAAGAACGTAACCAAGGAAATAATCGAGACTTTGGCTATCAGATCAACCGCAGCCTTCAACAGCAAGGTCAAAGACGGCATCGTATCCATCGAGGATATTCAGGACGCCGTAGAAATCGTCTTAATTGAAACTGGATATTCTGATGTATCCAAGAGTTATATGGATTACCGCAAAAAGCATCAGGAACTCCGTGAAATCAAAAACACTGAGCTCAATTATGCCTCGGTTGTCGATAATTATCTGAGAATCAACGACTGGAGAGTCAAAGAGAACTCAACTGTCACTTATTCAGTCGGCGGCCTAATCCTCTCTAACTCCGGTGCTGTAACTGCAAACTACTGGCTAAGCCAGATTTATGATAAAGAAATCGCTGATGCCCACAAGAATGCCGACATGCATATTCACGATCTGTCTATGCTGACGGGGTATTGTGCCGGCTGGTCTTTAAAACAGCTTATTCAGCAGGGTTTAGGCGGTGTAGCCGGCAAGATTACCTCGGCTCCTGCCAAACACCTGATGACTATCTGCAACCAGATGGTCAACTTCTTAGGTATCATGCAGAATGAATGGGCTGGTGCTCAGGCCTTCTCCAGTTTCGATACTTATCTGGCTCCTTTCATCAAGGCCGATAATTTAAGCTATAAAGAAGTAAAGCAGGCTATTCAGTCCTTTATCTATGGTGTCAACACTCCTTCCAGATGGGGAACTCAGGCTCCTTTCACCAATATTACCTTGGATTGGACGGTTCCGGATGATATGGCCAACTTGAATTGCATCGTCGGCGGAAAAGAGATGGATTTCAAGTACAAAGACTGCAAGAAAGAAATGGATATGGTCAACAAGGCCTTCATCGAAGTGATGATCGAAGGCGATGCTAACGGCAGAGGATTCCAATATCCTATTCCTACCTATTCCATCACCAAAGACTTCGATTGGTCAGGAACTGAAAACAACAAGCTTCTTTTCACTATGACTGCCAAATACGGAACCCCTTATTTCTCCAACTATATCAATTCTGATATGAAGCCCAGTGACGTCAGAAGTATGTGCTGCCGTCTCCGTCTTGATTTACGTGAATTACGTAAGAAATCAGGAGGCTTCTTCGGAAGCGGAGAATCCACCGGTTCTATCGGCGTTGTCACCATCAATATGCCAAGAATCGCCTACCTATCAACTGATGTCAATGATTTCTACAAACGTCTTGACCACATGATGGATGTCTCTGCCCGTTCTCTCAAGATCAAGAGAGATACGATAACCAAGCTCTTACAGGCCGGACTTTATCCTTATACTGCCCATTATCTTGGTTCCTTCAAGAATCATTTCTCCACTATCGGCTTAGTCGGCATGAATGAATGCTGTCTCAATGCCCGCTGGATCAAACACGACTTATCTAACAAAGATGCCGAAGACTTCACCGTTGAAGTCCTCAACCATATGAGAACCAAATTGTCCGATTATCAGGAACAGTACGGAGATCTTTACAATCTTGAGGCTACTCCTGCTGAATCAACTGCCTTCCGTTTAGCCAAGCATGATCGTGAAAGATATCCTAGCATCATCACAGCCGGCAAGAGCGGTGAGACTCCTTATTACACCAATTCCTCTCATCTTCCTGTCAGCTACACCAACGATATCTTCTCTGCTTTGGATATCGAAGACCGTTTCCAGACTCTCTATACTTCCGGAACTGTATTCCACGCCTTCTTAGGTCAGAGACTTCCTGACTGGGAAAGCTGCATGAAATTGGTCCGCAAGATCGCCACAAATTACAAACTTCCTTATTACACCATGTCTCCGACATATTCAGTCTGTGAAGATCACGGATATCTGGCCGGTGAACAGTGGAAATGCCCAGTCTGCGGCAAACCTACTGAAGTCTATTCGAGAATCACCGGCTACTATCGTCCAGTCAAGAACTGGAATGATGGCAAAGCCCAGGAATTCAAAGACCGTACAACCTATATCATCGATGAGAATGAAGAACCCAGTGCCACTCATAAGACTTGCACCTGCGGAGAGAAGAAAGAAGCACCTAAGGTCAATGAACTTATGCTTTTCACTTCTCCTACCTGCCCGAACTGCAAGATGGCTAAGATGATGCTCGACAAAGAGAACATCCACTACAGCAACATCGATGCTATCGACAATAAGAACACTACTCTGGCTTATGGAATCACCAAGGCCCCGACTCTCCTTGTACCTCATGGAGACAGCTACGATGTCTACGATAATGCCTCGAAGATAAGAGGATATATCGAAGAATCAAAGAAGCATGCTTAAAGACGTAGTAATCATCGGAGGAGGGAGCAGCGCTATGACCGCTGCCCTCTACTCCTTAAGAGAAGGAAAATCAGTTCTGCTGATTGAGAAAAATGCTTTCGGCGGTCAGATTGCCGATTCACCGCGAGTTGAGAATTTTCCATCCATCAAATCCATTTCCGGATTAGAGTTTTCCAATAACCTCTACGAGCAGATCACTTCCTTAGGTGCCGATTGTGAGATGGACGATGTCCTCTCCATCACCAAAGAAGGAAATATCTTCAAGATCAAAGGACAATTTGAAAACTATGAAGGCAAGGCCGTGATCCTGGCAACCGGTGTCAAGCATCGAAAACTTGGTATCAAAGGCGAAGAAGAATATCTTGGAAAAGGCATCAGCTACTGCGCTGTCTGCGACGGACCTTTCTATTCTGGAAAAGATGTGATGGTAATCGGAGACGCCAATTCCGCTCTCCAATATGCGATTCTTCTGGCCGGTGAGTGCAATCACGTTGATCTAGTGACTCTCTTTGACAGATTCTTTGCTGACAGTATCCTCATCGACGCCGTCTTGAAGACAAAAAATATAACTGTCTATCACAACAAGAGTTCCATCTCCTTTAACGGAACAGACATCCTGACTTCTGTCACCTTCAAAGACACCAAGACCAGTCAGATTGAAGAGTTCAAGACCGACGCCTGCTTTGTAGCTATCGGTCAGATACCTGACAACGAAAGATTCAGTAATATAGTGGACTTAGAAAAAGGCTTCATCCTCACTGACGAGGAAATGAACACTAAGACCAAAGGCGTCTTTGCAGCAGGTGACTGTCGCAAAAAGAAATGGCGTCAGTTAGCGACTGCCTGCAATGACGGTGCTATCGCAAGCCTGACAGCCGGCAACTATCTTCTGACCTTAAAGTAAAACAAAAACCTCTGAATATAAGTCTTAATTCAGAGGTTTTTCTTTTACCTGACAAAGTCTTTGATGTTCTCTTCCAAAAGTAAGAAGAACTTGGATGCCAGATAACCGTCGGCAGCTGCATGATTGAGTCTTATCGATAAAGGCATCATTATTCTCTCATTGACCAGCTGATATTTTCCCCAATTGATGATAGGAAGAAAATAAAGATATCCGTCAGGCAATTCCAAAGTAAAGGAATCATAGGCATACCAGGGCATAAAGGAAGCATCAAAATAATCAGTATAATCCTGATTTGAATCAGGCAGGTATTTTCTCTTCTTAGCTAAGTCGATATCAGAAGATACCTGATTATAGAAAAGACTGTAATCATCATGGTACTCAGTATGGACCGGGGTACAGGTTTCATCGTCATCGTGAAAGACGTAGTGAGTCACATTGACTTTATCGAATATGCCAAGCTTCTGTTCCTTATATAGATAGATCATTCTATAGTCTTTTCTGGAATTGACAGTCTTTGCCAAAAGATAGAGAAAATTGATATAGAACTTGGTATTGGTTTTCTTAGAATAAGAAACCAAGTCAGTGACATCCAGTTTCCCGTTCATGACAAAAGAACAGCGATAGTCCTTCGTGAATCTCTTGAAAGAGTCTTTTCGATAGTATTTTTCCGGATCAATGAATTTGATAGACATATCTTCTCCTTATATAATTTATTCGTATCCGCGAAGAGAGACAGAGGAAACATATTTGCTGACGATGTTTTTAAAAGAAAGAGCAGTTTCCTTGTCGACCATATGAAGACCATGGGCGATGCAGTTTTCATTGTCGATATAACGTTGGATAAAAAACTTCTTCGCACCTTTGATCCACTTTCCTATCTCTTCGAAATCGTGGGAATTATGGTATTCTTTGATGGTTGTTGTACGGAATTCAAAAGGCAGATTGCCTTTAACTAAAAAGTCGATGCTTTCATTGATTTTGTTGAAATCTATATTGGTAGTTCCGACAGTCATATCATATTTCTCAGGAGAGTTTTTTATATCCATTGCTATATAGTCGACAAGCTTTTCTGATACTACCTTTTTCAATACTTCCGGATGAGATCCGTTACTGTCTAACTTGATTTCATAGCCTAGGCTTTTGATCTCTCTGAGCTTCTCTTCTAAGTCCGGCATCAAAGTAGGTTCTCCGCCAGTTACAACGACAGCCTCTAATATGTTCTTTCTCTTCTTAAGATAATCCATGATGGTATCAAAGGGGATGCTGGGAGCATCTTTAGGATTCAAAACCAAAGAGGAGTTGTGACAAAACGGACATCTGAAATCACATCCGGCCATAAAGAGAGTGGCAGAAAGATGATCGTCATAATCTAGAAGAGAAAGTTTCTCAAATCCTGAAAAATCCATATGACTATTATAGAATAAGAAAGACGGCTTATACCTAAATATTGTAAATAAAGACAAAGAAATATCAGCTTTAACTGAGACTGGCCTTCATCTCCAATATTTCATCACGGAGCTGAGCCGCTTTTTCAAAGTCGAGACTCTTGGAGGCCTTGTTCATTTCCTTAGTCAGTTCCTTGATTTGGAATTCAGTTTCCTTCTTCGTCATCTTGGCATCATCTTTTCTTCTCTTCTTGTTTCCGTCATCCATGATATGCATCGGTTCCTGAATCGGTTTCTGGATAGTCGTCGGAGTGATGCCGTGCTCTGTATTGTATTCTTCCTGAATACTTCTTCTTCTTTTGGTCTCTTCGATAGTCTTCTTCATGGCATCACTTATAGTATCGCAGTACATGATGACCTTTCCTTTTGAGTTTCTGGCCGCTCTTCCGGCAATCTGTGTCAATGATCTGGCACTTCTCAAAAAGCCTTCTCTGTCAGCATCTAAGATAGCTATTAAAGATACTTCAGGAATATCGAGACCTTCTCTTAGCAGGTTGATTCCAATTAGGATGTCATAGATTCCTTTTCGGAGCTTATAGATGATTTCCGTTCTCTGCAGAGTAAGGATTTCATGCTGGAGATAAGCGACTTTGAAATCATGCTCTTTAAAGAAGTCAGTCAGATTCTCAGCATCTTTGACAGTCAGAGTGACAACCAAGACTCTTTCATTTTTACTGACTCGGTCCTTGATTTCGTTCATGAGATCATAAATAGGGTTATTGGTGTTGTATCTGACTTCGATAATAGGATCTAGTAATCCAGTCGGACGGATAATCTGTTCAACTGTATGGTTTTGGCATTTTTCAAGTTCATAATCTCCGGGAGTGGCCGAAGTGCAGATGACATTATTGATTTTCTTCTCAAATTCCTCAAATCGCAGAGGTCGGTTATCTAAAGCGGAAGGAAGACGGAAGCCATAATCGACTAAAGACTGTTTTCTTGAGCGATCCCCAAAATACATACCGCCAATCTGAGGGATGGTAACATGGGATTCATCGATGAAAAGAAGAAAATCAGAAGGGAAATAATCTAAAAGACAGTAAGGCGTCTCTCCTTCTTTTCTCCCGTCAAAATGACGGGCATAGTTTTCAATACCGGCACACATTCCAAATTCTTCCAGAGAATCCAGATCGTGTTCGGTTCTCATCTCCAGTCTTTCCGATTCCAGGAATTTATTCTGAGAATTATAAAACTTAAGTCTTTCTTCAAGTTCTGTTCTAATAGTCTGACAGGCTTTTTTGATTCTGGTAGTTCCGGAAGCGTGTTCGTGAGCAGGGAATATCGGGAAATAATCAAGGGTGTGAAGTACTTCGCCTGTAGTCGGTCTGACTTGGTCAATCTCAGAGATCTCATCAAAATCAGAATAGATTCTGATGATGTATTCATCTCCTGACGGCGGGTAGATTTCCATGACCCCGCCTCTCATTCTGAAAGTGCCAGGACCCAAATCGATATTGTTTCTCTGATATTGGGCGATGACAAGCTTATCGGCGATGGCGTGAGGATCAAAAGGTTCACCGACATGAAGAGTGAATACAAGATTACGGTATTCATCCGGATCCGACAAACCATAGATGGAGGCGACAGAAGCGACGACTATCGTATCTTTTCTTTCCAGAAGCGAGTTGACGGAGCTTGCTCTCATCATCTCGATTTCATTATTCATGACTACTTGCTTATCGATATAGGTATCAGTCTTGGCGATATAGGCTTCAGGCTGATAGAAATCAAAGTTTGATATGAAATATTCGACTCTGTTTTCCGGAAACAGTTCTTTGAATTCTCCGTATAGCTGAGCAGCAAGTGTCTTGTTGTGTACTAATACCAAAGTAGTTCTCTGAGCTGCCTGAATGATATTGGCCATTGTAAAAGTCTTGCCAGTGCCAGTCGCACCTTTCAAAACCTGCCATTTTTTGTTTTCGCCAAGTCCCTCAGCCAATTCACTGATTGCCTCTGGCTGATCACCGGTTGGCTTATAAGCCGATTCCAGTTTAAATGGGTGTTCTTTATCAGTCACTGAGACTTGCCTCCTTAGTCAGCCTGCCGTAATAGACCAAGTATTCGTCATAACTCTTTTTAACTAACTTGTCATTGAGATTCTTGCTTACTTTTCCTTCGCTGTCAAAGGCAGTCAGATAAGAATTATCGCTGTATTCTATCGCAGTAAAAGCAGAAAACTCTTTTATTGCATCACCAAATTGGTAAGTAGAAGAATAAGTTCTGTCTATGTCATTTTTATAGACAAAGTTCATAAACTTCAACATGTAATTCATTCCGCTTTCCGAAACGGAGATATTGGAATAGAAAGCAGCTGCTGACTGTAGAAACTGATAATCTGTTGAATAGACAACATCAGGAACGATGCCTTTTCCATGGATGCACATGACCTTGTCGTCATCTTTTCCTTCTTCATACATAGTCTCGTTTTCTTTTTCAGGTCCATAGACATAGGCTGAAGTATAACGGATGACAGAACCATCAGAGAAAGTCTTGAACTGCTGGGCAATGCCTTTGCCGTAACTCTTAAAGCCGACTACTTTCGTATTAGCTCCAGCTCTCATAGCCAGAGTGAATATCTCTGAGGCTGAAGCAGTCCCTGAATCGGTGATTATCGAATAATCATCGATGCTGAAATAAGGATCACCGGTCTGAGAACCAGACTCAATCACTTTTCCGTCCTTGTTGACTAACTGATAGATCATGGTTCCTTTTTTGACAAATAGTTTGGCTAAGTTCATAGCTTCGCTTACATAACCGCCGCCGTTTTGTCTTAAATCGATAACCAGTTTCCTGATAGTCTTTCCCTGAGTTAGTCGAGTCTGGATTTTTGTTTTCACATCAATACTTGGAGAACCTAAGAAGGTATTTACCCTAATCGTCATAGTATTGTTATTAAGATCAGTAGGTTCTTCCAGGACTTCACTGGCCTTCTCAGAATAGATACCTTTCTGAAGAGTGACATCAGTTTCAGTTCCGTTTCTCAAGAGAGAAAAGACATATGAGGTGCCAGCGGTACTGTTCTGTCCTAAATAATTGTGTATTTCAGTAGAAGTATGGCTTTTGAAATCATACTTTTCTTCGTTTCCGCGTTTGACGGCATATAGGATATCTCCGATATATAGTTTTCCTTCACTGGGTCCGGTATGGACTGTAGAAACGTAGAGACCGCCATCATAGGAATGAGAAGAAAAACCAAATCCAGTTCCGTCAGTCGACAATCCCTGGTCTTCATAGTTCTTAGTATAGAAAGTATAAGGGTCTTTGACACTGCCGGCTATTCCGTTAACCAGACCCGATGAGGCATAATCAGAAATATATTCGACTTCATTTCCATAAAGCCAGTCTTCTTTGAGCAGATGATATTCGTCAAGTATCTTTTGATCTTCTGATGAGGGCGAACCGATAAAATAACCGCCTATCAGTCCTCCGGCTATACCTAAGATACCAGTCAAGACACAGCAGATAATAACTCCGGCATGTGACTTCTTAGCAACGTTGTCTTCTTTCATGGAGATACCCCCTGATAAATAATCTATATATTTTACCATAGCAGACTAATTCTTATATAAAAGCGAATTAGGAAGTCATTTTATTGTGACAAACAACAAACTATAGCAGTCATTTTTGATAGAATAGTAAGCAAGAACAGAGGAGAGCAAAATGACCTACAGAGAAATAGTAGATAAAGCCCTTGTCTATATCGAAAAGATATTCAACGAAGACAGTTCCGGACATGACGCCAGTCATACCAGAAGGGTTTTCACCACCTCAATAAAGATTGCAAAAAAAGAGAAAAAAGCCGACTTGCTAGTCGTTGCCTTAGCCTCTCTTCTTCACGATGTCGATGACTACAAACTATTCCCAGACAACAAGAACTATGAAAATGCCCGTCATTTCATGAGTGCCTGTTCAATCGGTTCCAGAAAGCAGACAAAAGTAGTCAAAATCATCTCTGAAATATCATTTAAAGGCTCCGAAAGCGTAAAACCAACTTCTATTGAGGGAATGATAGTTCAAGATGCCGATCGTCTCGATGCCATCGGCGCTATCGGCATTGCCAGAGCCTTCGCCTATGGAGGTGCTCACGGCCGAAAGATCTATGATCCCAAAGAGACAGTGAATAAGGATCAGACATTTGAAGAATACAAAAACAACAAGACCTCAACCATCGCTCACTTCTATGAAAAGCTTCTCCTTCTGAAAGACATGATGAATACCAAAGAAGGCAAGCGTCTAGCCAAGGTCAGAAATGATTTCATGCAAAGGTTCTTAAATGAATTTTATAAAGAAGTAAAAGAAGATAGCTAATAGAGATTATTTCTACTAAAATATATAAGTTATGCAAAACAATAAAGAAAAAATCTTAATATCCGCCTGTCTTCTAGGACAGAAAGTCCGTTATGACGGCGAATCAAAACCCGTCAGGGGAATCATGGAACTGGCAAAGTTCTATGACCTGATTCCCATGTGCCCGGAATTATCGGGAGGATTGAAAATACCTCGCGCGCCAAGTGAAATCATCGGTGATAAAGTCATGAGCAAAAACGGTCGTGATGTCACTGATAATTATAATGCCGGCGCCTACTGGGCCTCTTCTATCTGCCGTCTATACAACGTAAAACTGGCTGTCTTAAAACAAAGATCTCCAAGCTGCGGTTCCAAAGTGATTCACGACGGTTCCTTCACCGACAAGGTGATACCGGGAAAGGGAATCACTGTCAGAAAGCTTGAGAAGATGGGTGTCAAAGTAATCGATGAAGATGAAGCCCTTGCGCTAATTGAAGAATTGAAATCAAAAGGAGAATAACATGCTTCAAGTATCATTCGCTAATGAGATTAAGAACAAAAAAGAAATAAGAGACCGTCTCTCCGCCATCATGAACGATCCTAGTATTCTCGCTGCCCAAAATGAGCTGACTGCCAAGAAAAAGAAGCAGAGTCTCATCGCCTTCCTAGCTCCGACTGGTTTAGGAATCTTTGTCGGAATGATCTTAGCTATTCAAACCGGGCTCAACGGAGACGGATTCGGAGCTTTCATGTTATTCCTCTTCGCCCTTATTGCCGGTCTTGTCCTGGGCGGATTTGCCGTCATTGGCGTAAAAGCTAAGAGAAAAGCGGATTTTGCCGCTATTCTCGCTCCGTATATTGTTAAGACAATCTACGGTGATAATGCCATCTATGAAAGAAAGAACGGCTTTTCAAGACAGTATCTCAACGAACTTGATGCCTTCCCTGTCAACGATCTTAAAGAAGAAGACTTCATCAAAGGCGAATATAACGGAGTTCCCTGCAGCTGCTGCGATGTCCTTTCCACTCATGAAGAGACTCATTCTAACGGTAAGAACACAACTACGACCACGGTCACTGACTTCAGCGGCTCGGTCTTCTCTTTCAAATTCAATAAGAACGTCGACACCAAGATTCTTGTCACTGAAGGATTTTCCTTCTTCCAAGGCAAGGGCATTGAATTTGAAAGTATCGAATTCAACAAGATGTTCAAGACTTATTGCAACGACGATCACACTGCCTTCTATATCATCACTCCTCAGTTAGAAGAGGGAATGATCAACATCAACAAATCAGTAGCCGGCGGCATCTCCTTTATCTTCAGAGGAGAGGAACTGGTAGTTGTCATCTCTGGAAGAACAACCACTTTTGACGTCAATCCCAAAGCCTCTTTGAATACCAACGTAAATATCATCGTCGATGCCATCATTCCTATGGCCTATATCAACGAAGTCATGAAGTTGGATCAGAAGTTCTCACTCACCGAAGAAGACATCGCCAGAATAGAAGCCAAGCAGAAAGCCAAAATCAACAAAAATCTGGCTGCTTCCGGTGCATCTTCAGCTAAGACAGATACAAAGACTACTTCTAATGTCTCTGATTCCAAGACTGAAGAGATTCTCAACAAGGTGGTCGACAAACTCGAAGGAAACGAAGACGGCACCGACCTGATGTCATCAACTGATTCCAGTTTAGAAAAACAACAGCAGATCGAAGATAAGTTCGATCAGAAAATCTCTGAGTTGGAGAAGCAGGCTGACAGCCAGTCTTCTTATACGGCCGATGATGTTACTGGCAAATCAAATAAATAATGAAAACCTTTAAAATTGCCGGCATCGAATTAAAAAACAGATATGTTCAGGCTCCTTTAGCTGGTTTTACCGACTATAGCATGCGAAGAATAGCTGCTGAAAAAGGGGCCTCCTTAGTCTATAGCGAGATGGAATCAGCTGAAGCTCTCAACTTCAATAGCGAAGCCACACTCGAAGATCTGAAAACTACTTTTACCGACCGAAAATATGAGCCTGAGACTAAACTGGCTCTACAGATTTTCGGTGGAAAAAAGGATTCTGTCCTTCATTCGATTCCTCTCTTTGAAAAGAACGCCTCTTATGATTTCCTCGATTTCAATTGCGGATGTCCCGTACCCAAAGTAATAAAGCAGCACGCCGGATCCTATTGGATGATGAGACAGGATGAATTGATCGATCTTCTCAAAGATATGGTGAAAATATCAAACAAACCTGTCATCCTCAAAATTCGTATCGGTTTCAATAAAGTAATCGAGATGGTTCCTTTATGCAAAAGAATAGAAGAAGCCGGTGTAGAGGCAATCGCAATCCACGGAAGAACTAAGACACAGGGTTTCCAGGGTCAAGTCAACTATGACATCATCAAAGACGTGAAAAAGAATGTCTCCATCCCGATTATCGTCAATGGTGCAATCGATGAAACAAACTGCGAACAGATATTAGAAGAAACCGGAACAGACGCGGCCATGATCGGACAGCGAGCTATCGGCTATCCTAAAGTCTTTGAAGACCTTATCAGAACAGAAAACGGTGAAAAACTAAGACCTACAACTCTGGATTCTCAGATTGATGACTTAAAGAAACACCTAGAATATATTTTTGCCACCAAAGATGAAAAGTCCGCTTCCGATATCATGAGAAGCATATCAGTCAGATATCTAAAGGGACTGGATGACACTAGACAGTACCGCATGCAATTAGTGCACTGTCAGAGCTTAGATGCATACCTTTCCATACTAAAAGTATGCAGAGTGAGCAAAACTAATATAATAATTGCTTATTTTGCAGTTTATTAATTGCAGGGACAACTCTTTTGTCTTATGATAATTAAGGTAAATAACATGAGTTCAAAAGAAAGAGATGATGAGATCCTCCGTCTGTTAGAGGAAAGCCCATCGCAGTTTGTAGCCGTCGAGTCTTTGGCGCAGTATTTTAAGACGTCTGAATCCACAATCAGACGTGATTTACAGCGTCTTGGAGCTCAACATCAGATTCTCCGTGTCCACGGAGGTGCTGCATCCCTTCACTTCTCAGGCAACTTCAAATTCGAAAGACTTGATAAAGAATATCTGGAAAGAGAAAGAACCGAACCGGAAGTAAAACAGTATATTGCCAAAAGAGCGGCTCAGTTCATCAAAGAAGGCAGCTGCATCTATCTTGATGCTTCCACAACCGTTGCCAGCATGATCAGTTTCTTCCCTAATTATAAAAACACTTATTATGTGACTAATTCCCCTCTGCTCGCACAGAAACTGGCTGAAAGAAATCTGACCTGTTATGTGACAGGAGGAGAACTTAAGCTTACGACCAACGCCTTCATAGGAAGTTTCGTCTTAGACTTCATAAGCCGTTTCAACTTCGATGTGGGTTTCTTCGGAACTAACGGCATCCATCCTCAGACCAAATTCACCACTCCTGATCCTCAGGAATGTTCTATCAAAGCTGCCGCTATCGCCAAGTCTTATGAAGTATTCATTCTCGCTGACCACACCAAGTTTGATAACATATCAACCGCTACCTTCAGTGATTTCAGCAAGCCGACCTTGATCACTGACAAGGTTGACGAAAAATATCGTTCCTTAGTTAAAACTATTCAGGTCGATATTCCTCAAAGCGTCTTAAAAGGAGAAAACTAATAACATGATTTATTCATTGACTATCGCACCCTGCATCGATTACAGCCTAAATATGGGAGATAAGGATATCAGAGTCGGAGGCGTCAACCGTCCTTCCTCAGATGGCTTTTCAGTCGGTGGCAAAGGAATCACTGTTTCCCGTATGCTCAACAACCTCAAAGTAAAGAACACTCCTATCATTGCCATAGGCGGAGATATCGGAAATCAGATCAAAGATATAATCGACCGGGAATTCGACAAAGTCGTCTACTTGAAGACTGAGACTGTATCCCGTGTTGACATCATGATCACCGGGCCTAACGAAGATACCAGATTTGATCCCTCTGCTCCTAAGGTCACCTCTCGCGGATTAGACAAGATGAAGGCTTTCTTATGCAAGAATCTCAAAGACGGAGACATTGTCATTCTTTCCGGTTCCCTAGGACAGGAAAAGAAGACTCTTTACGCTGACATCATGAAAGAATGCTGCGGCGGCAAAGATGTCTTTGTATTCTTAGACACTGTCGATGAAGCTTTGACTTCAGCCCTCCCTTATCATCCTTTCATGATCAAACCCAATGATGAAGAATTAGGTGATCTCTTAGGAAAGAAGATGGTAACCAAAGAAGATATCCTATCAGGCGGAGAAGAACTCAAGAAGATGGGTCCCCGTTCTGTCATGGTCACCATGGGAAGAAAAGGTGCCTACTACTTCTCAGAAGATGGCCATATCTATCACTGCTCCAATGCAACTGGCATTCAAATCTCGGCAGTCGGTGCCGGTGACTCCTCAATTGCCGGTTTCATCAAAGGACTCTCCGAAGGAAAGAGCATCGAAGATACTCTCAAGTATTCGATGGCCGCAGGCGGTGCCACTGCCTTCTCACCTCACTTAGGTTCTTATCGTCTCTGGAAGTCTCTCCTGCCTCAGATCGTCGTAACAAAGATCAAGTAATTTAAGACAAAACACAATCAATAAAAAGATGTCGAAATCAAAAGAAATCGACATCTTTTTTTGTTTAAAAAGAATATAAGCTGTTTAAAAAGAAAATCCTATATTGTGTAAGGATCAAGGCAATTAGAATCAACGCCTGATCTTTTTCTTCGGGCTCTCTTCTTCTTTGATACCGAGTTTTTT
>Ga0172377_10004151_pt1 | contig 14919 bp, 12 predicted proteins | sample Pumphouse3metaG_FD_119749 | JGI IMG/M metagenome (GOLD analysis project Ga0172377, IMG submission 119749) | Leachate microbial communities from a municipal landfill in Southern Ontario, Canada - Pumphouse #3 metaG | ecosystem: Engineered > Solid waste > Landfill > Unclassified | place: Canada... | reverse complement strand
TATCAGCAACTGTCAAATCCGGCGATATCCGGGAGTACCGATCAGCGGTCATACAGTCGCCGGATATTGTCCTGGGCCCGGCGGAATCGCTCCGACCCACTTTGATGCGTACTCCTTGTTATTGCTGGCGGGCTCATTCATTTGATTTTCGCCTAATAGCATATAGTTATTTTTTAATTAACTGTCCTTTTGCTTTTACTATCCTATATGTTTCTTGCATATGATTACTAAACGACAAAGATGTGTAATCAGTTCTCCGTCTAAATTCAGATGTAAGCTTGGCTATATGATAAAAACGAAACTGCTGTGACATACGCATCCATAAATCCCAGTCTTCATGACTTCTTAAAGACTCATCAAACATTCCGACTACTTCCATACATTCTTTTGCATGAACAATACAAAGTATAGGTATAAAATTTATATGAAAAATACGCTCATAATCAAAATCAAAAGAATATGGTACATCTTTTTTAACTACTACATAGCCACCAACTCCATCTGGTTCCTGATGTGCTCTATAAGCATCGGTATATGCAACTTTGTATTCTGGATTATTTTCAAGCCATGACACCAGAATTTCGAGGTGGTCAGGGTAGTAAATATCATCATCATCAAGGTAAGCTATATATTTACCCCGTGCAGCACGGATACCCGTATTGCGTGTAGCAGCAGGTCCTTTGCTGACTTCATGGTTAATGTAAGTAATACGCTTGTCATCAATAACAGTAAAAATCTCTGAAACATCAATTCCGCAATCATTGATTACAATAATTTCAAAGTTGGTAAATGTTTGCGCAAGTACACTTTTTACTGCGCCTACAAGCATATCCGGTCGGTTGTAAGTGGGGATAATAACAGAAACTAGCGGAGTAGAGCTGTGGCAGGCAGTGGCGCTTCTGCGGAGTACGGCTCTTTTGCGGGCCAGCATGGCGAAATATTTCTGCTCCTGCGTTTTTTGCTGCGAAATGCCCTGTTGGGATTTCCTCCAGAAGTAAAGGGGTTCGGCAATATTTGCAAGCTTGCATGTTTCACTCAAACGCAGAAACAGGTCGTAATCCTGGGCATAGGTAAATTCCTCATCATACCCACCTGCTGAAGACAGGCAGCTTTTTCTCATCATGACGCTACCATGTCCAAACCAATTCTGACGGATAAGGTCATTATGGATGGCGTCCGGGTCAGTCAATACACCGATCGTCGCAACAATTGCGTCGTCGTCGTTCGTCATGTAATACGCGCTCCCTACGAGAGCTATTGATGGATTGTTTTCAAGGTAGGTTACTTGTGTTTCAAATCTATGCGGTACGGAAAAGTCATCGGCATCCATTCTGGCGATGAATTCTCCACGACAATGTTTGAGTGCCTTATTAAGTGAACGCGTCAATCCGATATTGCTCTGGTTTCTAAAAATTCTTACTCGCGGATCGTCTATACTGTCAAGAATTGCCGTGGTGTTATCAGTAGAAGCGTCATCAATAATTATAAATTCAAAGTTGTTGTAAGTTTGGCGTTGAATGCTTTGAACAGCATTAAACAGGTATTTTCCTCCATTATACACGGACATTATAACACTTATCTTGGGATTAATGATGATATTATTCTCTAGTTTAATTGGTAAACCAGCATCCCACGTATTGTTGTACCATTCTTTTACTAGTTTATTATGACCTTTTAGATATACTAAGCCTCTATCGTCGACATACTCGTACAATTTTTCATCTAGCACGTACTGATATAGGTTGCTTTTGGGGATTCCAACAAAAATATTAAACCAAGTGACAGTTGGCTTGATTTCATCCAGTAGTTTCATAGTCATCTGACGTTCCTGCTCAGTTTCTGTAGGTACTCCTACAATAATACTGGCAGCCGTTTTGATGTTGTAAGTATGGCATAACTGAAAAGCATGGCGGACATCCTCCAGCTTGATGGTCTTGTGCATAAATTCAAGAAGGCGTTGTGAACCGCTCTCGACGCCGATATACGCGCCTTTGGCACCAGCACGAGCCATGAGTTCTACGGTTTCTCGGTCAAGACTTGATGCACGAGTTTCGCAAACCCAGGGAATATCGAGATTCTTTGCAATCATCAGATTGCAGAATTCGTACAGGCGTTTTTTGTTGAGTGTAAAATTATCTTCCCTGAAGTAGATACCTTTTGCTCCGTAATGATTAACAACGTGTTCAATATCACTAACAATCCGTTCGGCACTGAAATACGTGTAGCGTCTTCCCCAGATGGAGCCGACAGAGCAGAAGGTGCAATCAAAAGGACAACCCCTGCTGGTGTTCATGGTAAAGACCGGTGCTGACGGCAGCCAGTTGCCGCCCCAATTATAAGGCATCTCTGCAAAATAGTCCCACGCCGGCATGGGAAGCTCATCGAGATCGGTAATGGAGGGATATTTGACAATCCGCTCTGTCACCTTGCCGACTACGATGTCCCGGAGGGCGTATTCTCCCTCGCCAATAACGATGTGGTCCACGAATGGCGGAATCGTCTCCGGGACTACCGATGCATGGGGGCCACCGGCAATAATCTTTCCCTGCCAGAGTCCTTTCTGTCTCAATTCTTCCAGGCGGTAAAACATTCTGAGTGAATCACGATAGCAAATCGTGTTGGTATAGATGCCGACAAAATCAATTCGATGTCTTTGAAGGTAATCGGTCTCCAGAAAATCACTTGGGCTGAGATAGTTGTCTACAAAGAAAACATTATGTCCCGCATCACGCAAAACCGATATGAGAAAACCTACACCGATAGGTGGTCGTTTCTCGGTAGTAGAAAAGGGAGTTTGGTCGGGGGCGGCAGAAGTAGTCAGGAGGATATTCTTGCCGTCCGCTTTCAAGTCGTATGGGATGACTTCGTTCCACTGGACACCATATCGGCGGGTGAAGCACTGCCGGACTTCTGTCTTGCATTCCAATTTTTCGGGCATAGAAAGACTAGACTCGTTGATGACCTGAATGGTTGCTTCCCCCATCTGACGCCAGAGTTCAGGTGTGGACAAGTTCAGCATTTGCTGGCCCTTGTTTGTATCTATAGCAAGTGGGACGGTCTTTTTTCTGTACTCAATATCTTCATTTGCTACTTCACGCCAGAAAAAAAGTACTTCAGGGATATGAGCAATAGTGCCTAACAGGGTAAAGCGGGCTAGTAGTACTTGATCTGCGCCCCAGACTGGATTACTTGAAAATGCTTTTAGATAGTGCATGTAAGATGCGCGTATTAACCCATAAATTGGATCTGCACCTGAAATATTATTAACTAAATGCTCAAGACGTTTATGAGCAGGCATGCCTCGAAGATCCATTGTGTTTTTTGCTAGCTGTAAAGTGTTTCCGCAGGAATCTATACGTGTGGCTCTAGCATAGCAAAGAGCAATTTCATCATCATTTTCCATGATTCTGACTGCCTTAGATATAAAAGAAGGATGCCAAAGATCATGACCAGCAGCAAACATGAAGTATTTTCCATATGAGTTTTCAGCCGTATATAGAAAGTTTGTAATTGAGCCGTAGTTTTTATCGAATCTGTGATACTTTATATGTGAATAGTGTTCGACAAATTTCTGACAAATTTCACCCGTGTTATCTGATGAAGCATTGTCTGAAATAATAATTTCTATATTTGGATAATCCTGAGCAACAAGTGATTCTAAAGTTTGCTTCAAGTATTTAGCTTCGTTATATAAGGGGACACCAATGCTAACCAAAGGTAAATTAGTTTGATGGAGTGAAGACTGAGCGTCTCTTCCTGATAATGAAAAGGTATTATACCCGTACTGTACTACAGAACTATCATTGGATTGCGAGTTACCGAGTTTCTTTGCCTTAAACTCATCCAGACTAAAATCAAACTGGTTAAAACCATATCTTGCGATGCCTGATTGTATACACTGCTTACACAGGCTAGATCGTTTTTTAATTTCGTAAATTGTAGCCAAGTCAAAATCATATAAAGAACCTAAGACATACCCAGGCACTTTGTCTGACCAACCACAACATAACAAATGTTCACATCTCTCATTGAAAACTAGGGTATTCCATTGTGGACAGATAAAATCGCTTCCTGCGCATTTGTTGAAACTATCCTCCATAAAATCCGTAAACAAGTCTGATGTAATACTTACATACTCATTACCAGTAATATTTTTATTAACAAAAAAATCTATAGTACGCTGGAGGTCATTAAAGTGTGCTACAGACGACACGAAGTTTGTTCTACGTTGCGCAAAATAGTTTTTTGCTAAAGACATTTCGCGCTCATTAAATCTATAGCGATGCCAATGTACAAGTGGCATCCATTTGCAGCCATTGGCTTCTACCTGAGCACTAAATATGTCAAAGTTGTCAAGTACCTTAGCTAGCTGTCCACCATGAATACGACCATATGATTCTTGAGAGAACCCACTTAAAGAAAAGGTTACGCCATTTATAATTTTAAATGATTTTGTGGTGAGGTTTGGGAGGTGAAGAAAATTGCTACTCAAATTAACCTTCAACCCAAAGCTATCAGCTATGTAGAGTAATTCATTTAAGTGGGGATGAAGAAAGGGTTCTCCCCAGTTATAAAGAGCAAGCACCTTATGTTCTGGAAACCCATTTTGGCGCTGTAGGTAACCTAAAAGTTTTTCAAAAGCATCAACCTCCATAAACTGTCCCTGAGCCTGAGCACCACTACCTTTAACACAATAAGGACAATGCGCATTACAAATACCACTTATTTCAATATAACAATTTTGCGGTTTCAACATAAAGTGTAGCTCCCAAGTATTATGCTCAAATGATTCATAGTACGAAATTATTCAACTCTCTTTAAATACCCATCCGGCGCCACGGTAATTAGCAGCTTATTCTGGATGCTCTTGTCGATCTCGAATTCCGGATGCTTTTTCAGATATTCCCAAACCGCCGTCTTGGGGTTGTCGCCGGGCCCCCAGGGACGGTCGGGAAACATTTCAGCGGGCAAGTCCTCGACGATGGTATCGAACACCACACAGTAGCTGCCAATACTGGCGAGCAGTGCGTAGGCTTCCAGTTCAGCCAGTACATGCTCGTGGGTATGGTTGGAATCAAGGCAGACGAGAATACGCTCGTAGCCCTGTGCCACCGCCTTTACCTGAGCGATAATCTCTGGCGCGATGCTGGAACCCTGAATCATCTGAATCCGTGAAGCCATCGGGTGTGCCTCTATAGCAGCACGATTATGAGCGCGAATATCGATATCAATGCCCAGGACCTTGCGTTTGGATTTTGCTGGGTCAAGCATTGTGCCTGCCTCGATGGCATCACAGAGATCCAGTTGCGCCAGCATGGATGCACTAAAAATCAAAGAACCACCGTGGGCGATACCAGTTTCAATAATCAGATCTGGTCTGATCTGCCAGATCAACTCCTGCATTGCTAGTATGTCTTGCGGTAGTTGAATAATTGGTCGCCCAAGCCAACAAAAATTATAGGCATAATTGTAGGCTCCCGAACTTTGCACCCACAATCGAGAGACCTCCTTCAGCTGCTCATTTGTACCAATTGTTAATATATTTTTCTGCCTTTGTTTTTCGAATGAATTCATTTGCCAGCTCCTGTATTTTCTTGACTTTGGGCGACTAAAATATTTGAGGTTGATGGAATTCTCAACTTATCAAAAATAACTCGATACATCTTTAGCTCATCAATGCTCATTGCGTATGGCTTCAAAAAAAAGTCGCTCTCTGTAGGGTCCAAGCAAGTTTCACCAGCCCATAAACGATCAGGATTGTAATTATGTAACAACAGCCCGTCACGAGATGCTTGATTAAATATCTCTGTACCTGGAAAGGGTAATAGGCTTGAAACCTGATTAAAGTCAAGTTGAAGCTCAATTATCATTTTACGTGTATCTTCAAGAGTATTAATTGTATCTTCAGGAAAACCCATAATAAACATACTTGCAGTGCGTATATTAGGTTTATTTTTGAAAGATTCACATACTGTATAAATTTTATCTCTATCTAATCGTTTACCAATAATTTTATTTCGGATCAAATCATTTCCATGTTCTAGTGGAAGACGAACAAATACTAATCCAGCCTCATCAAGTGCATCAATAACTTCATTGTCGAGAGAACCTAAATGCAATCCGCTAAGAGTTTCAAACTGAATATTCAAACCCCTTTTACATATTTCCGAACAGATACCAAGGATGTGATTTTTATTCAAATTAACGTTGTCATCAAGGAACGAAAAATAATTTTCACCGCTATATTCATGAAGGAATTGTATCTCATCAACAACCCTACTTGGAGAACGCATACGATACTGCCTGCCCATAGTTGTATGTGCTGCACAAAAATTACAGGAAAAAGGACAACTGCGAGATGTTAAAATTGGCACTGCAAGCTGAAATGACAGTTTCTTGGGATTATTCCACTCTGAATGATCAGAATAATAATCACTAATATTTATCAAGTCCCATGCAGGGTCAGATAGAGAATCTAAATCAGCAATAAAATTTTCCCGCGAATTATAAAAAATCTTACCACCGGCTCGATAGGCTAAGGCTTGGATATGGGAAAGGTCTCTAGTATCAGCTTTATGTGAAATGACATTTAATAGCTGAACCATTATATCTTCACCTTCGCCTACAACAACATAATCAACAAAATGGCAATTTTTAAGAATATCTTCTGGAAACAAACTTGGATGCGCGCCTCCTAGTATTATAGGAATATCAGGGAAAATATTACTTAGGGTTTGTGCAATTTGGACAACTGATTGAAAGTGCAATGTGGTAAAGCAGTTGATGGCAAATATTTCAGGAGCAGACTTTTCAATTAGTTTAAGTATTGTTTTTGGTAGTTCTTGACTATTAAATCCTGCCAGTTCTGGATAAAGAGACAAGTCATGTATGGATGGTGAATGACCGTGTGCACGTAATGCTGCTGCCAAGTACAACAGGGGTGTTGGCGGCATACTTGCTTTTATTGCTCTTAAACTTTGTAACCTTGGTGGTACTATTAATGAAATTCGCATCTAATGATGCTCCTAGTTTCTCCATAATTAAACAAACACGATTCGAAGTGAGTTAGTCAAATATATTCAGATCGATGGCATAACATTACCGCCGCAAACTGGTATATATGCACCGGTAATAAAATTTGCCATATCCGATGCTAAAAAAGCCACAACACCTGCAACATCATCTACTGTACCTCTGCGTCTGAGCGGAACACTTGCACAATACTTATTTACTGTATCAATCTGTGGCTTGTTTATGCTGGTTACCCATCCTGGTGCCACTTGGTTTACAGTTATGCCATGCTCTCCAATTTCACGTGCCAGTACTCGAAGAACCCCGTCCATACCACGCTTACCAGAAACATAAGCTGATTGACGTGGCATATTCAACATTGCACATTCTGTATTAATGCCAATCACTCTGCCCCAATTACGATTTATCATAGTAGGAACAAACGCTTTAGCCATTAAGACGTTATGCAACACACTAGATCGAAACTGGCCTTCATAATCCTCTATTGTTTGATTAAGGATAGTATCCCATGAGTACTGAATAACAGCATTATTTACAACAATATCTGGCTCTCCAAGAGTTTGTTCAATCTCATCACGCATTGCCATAATAGAATTTAATTCTGTAATATCTGCCTGGACAACGACACCACGAACCTTAAGAGCCCGTACCTCATCGAGAAGTATCTCTGCCTGATCCACATTACTATGGTAATGAATGGCAATATCTGCTCCAGCCTGTGCCAGTGTGCGAACTATTGCTCTCCCCATCGTCCCGCTAGCGCCCGTTACAACTGCCAGTTTACCTTTAAGATTAATGTTTAGCATACATGTATCCTCTAAACAGTTAAACGCGGAAATGAGATTAGTTTCGTAATACCATGTCAGCAAAGTAACTGTTGTAGATCAGGAAAATATTTTAAAAATTGAGAGGGTGATCCCTTTGTAGGAATTGTACCTCGCCCTGATTGGTTCCAAATACTTAGAATCTGTTTGAGTCCATCATCACTTGTTTGGTTATAAGCAAATTTTATAATATCTAACGGATTTGGTTTGCTAGTAAGTCTTTGGCGTAAAGATATCGTGCCGTATACCTGCTCTAAAAGTGTATCAAGGCGTTTATATGGGGCTCTAGAGTCAATTACCTTACTGTTGTGAGCAGAGCGAATCCACCAATTACTTATAATTGAATCCCAATTAGTAACTATCTCTGAATGTACAGATTTCAATTCATTCATTGAATCTGCAAAGTATACTCCGGTAAGCTCGTCTACGATTTCAGTTTCTACATTATTCCTACGAATAATAACCGGGTATCCGAGCATCAATAATTCCTGCAGTACCAACTCACCGCAACCATAATGATTATCTTTAAGAGGGTATACTAAACAAAAAAAATGACTGTAGAGTGCCTTTCTATTAGTTACACCAATCAATACCTTGAATTTTGAAAATCTATGTTCTAAGTCAAGCGTAGCAATATCAAATTCACCTTTATCAGAAAGGTAACTAAACCAATTAAAGGCACATTTATTGATCTTGGACTCATGTAGGCTTCCAATGTATCTAAATGATGGGGCCCCATATCTATTGATGCTAGACAAGTTACTTGCTGTATCCTCAAGTTGCTCCATAAGTGGTGAAGGACGCACAAGCTCACATTGACTGAATCTGTCATCCTTACAGCCTGATAAAATGACGAGATCTGACATTTTATCCAAGTTGGTAGGTAAAGGATGTAGACAATTTTTCCCGTTGTTATGACACCAAACAACTACTCTATTACCCTCAAAACGATTAATTTCTAAAAGAGCCGAGGCTATCAACGGATGGCAATAATAATGTACAAGCAATATATCATGATTCATTGCAATAGCATTGATGTTTCTTTTGTTTTTAAGCGTTATTATATTTAGATTCAATTTATCAGTACAAGGGTTAATTGACTTCTCAAGTTCAAGGACAGAATGTTCAAGCTTAGACTGGGATATGTAAGACCCAATCATTGTTCCAAGTCCACCACCAAGATGCGTGGTCACATTGAGAACCTTCATCGGATTCAATTAAAAAGTCTCCTTAATAAAGTAGGTTGTAGGTGTACCGCACCATCCAAATGTCTGTAAATTAGGTACTGGAAGACCGTTATTAATGAAATAATGCTCTAAAGCTTTAGATTCTCCAGGCCAATCCTGGTGTGCATATTCATCTAATACCACGACACCACCAGGAATAACCTTTGGATAAAGGTTTTCCAATGCAATACTCACCGGTTCATAAATATCTATATCAATGTGCAACAATGATATTCTCAGTCCGGGGTTTTCTTTCACATACTGTGGTATTGTGGCACGCGCATCTCCTTTCACGACATGCATGCGCTCTGCCCAAGGTGCGAAGGCATCTTTATTGTTCAGCCGAAGCAACTCAAAAAAGTCTTCTTCAAAAGCTGACGGGTTCGTGCCACCTTTCATGCGGGTTACTGATGGATCTTCCCCCCCGTCCTCTGGCGCTAATTCTGAAAAGCCTTCAAATGAGTCAAAGCCGAGGATTTTTCTAGTCTTGTCTCCCATGCAAAAAATCTCAAGAAATTTCCCTAAAGAAAAGAAACTGAAACCTCTATATATGCCGCATTCTACAATCCACCCGGGTTTATGCTGTATCATCTTGAAAAGTTCATAATATGCGAGGAACCTCGTTAGAAGCATTCGACTTGTATAAGCTGGAAAATTCTGTTGTCTTTCCTTGAACGTTCTACATTCCGCTAACGATTCAATGCCTTTCATGATCTCTTGGTCGTGTTGATATCTATCACCAAGCTTCATATCCATAATCACCCTCTCTGCATGATGCTATTATATTTGTAATCGTTGCCCCAAAAAGCCATTGGTTCATAATCCGGATAAGGGTAGTACCCCAGGTTCAGGCTAATCGTCCAATCATTATCGTGAATCCAGCCTTCAACCAGGCGACGCACGGAAATAGGCTTGCCGGAGCTGATATTCACCACCCCATTGTCCCGACCGGAGACTGCCAGTTCAACAAGCAGTCGGGCAGCCTCTTCGACAGGCAGATAGTCTCGCAACTGCTCACCGCCAGACATATTAAAGACCTTTTCACCGGCTACCACTGCCCGATGTAATTGAGGTAGCAGAGAATTCTCTGCCTGACCTTTCCCGTGAAGATAAAAGAAACGCGCCCAAGTCAATGCAAAAGGTTGCACTGCCTTGAGAAACTCCAGCTTGCGCCGCAGCGAATCTTTGGCAAAGCCATAGGGGTTTTCTGGTCGCGTTGGCAAATCCTCGTGCAGCGAGCCAGACTGCATTCCATACTCAAAGCAGGTTCCTGCAACAACCAGCGATGGTAAGCCAGCCTTGACCAAGCCACTGAGAAAGCGGTACTGGGCCGGCAATTCCGTCTCGATATGGTGAAGTGACCGATAGTTGGGCAGGCCACTCCAGGCAAGATGAATCAGGATGTCCGGTCGTCCCAGCTTTATGAAGACATCATTGGCTGCATTGTGAATATCCAACGCAACTACATGATGCCCAGCGGCAGAGAATGCCTCGTGGCCGGTATGAACGCAGGCGACTGCAGCAATATTCCGCCGTGACAGTTCGGCCAGCACAGCATGGCCAATAAAACCCGTCGCGCCCGTGATGGCAATTTTTACAATATTAGTACGAGTTTCAATATCTTCGGTCTTGATAGCGTTCACACCACCTCCAGTTGTGGCACTGCCGTCACAAACTGCCCGCCCCACTCTCGTACAACATCAAGCTGTGCCATCACTTCTTCGCGCAGATTCCAGGGCAAAATCAGGATGTAATCTGGTTTGATCTTAGTGATATGTGTAGGTGGCATGATGGGGATATGGCTGCCAGGCATGTATTTAGCCTGTTTCGCCAAAGCGGCATCACAGATAAAAGGCAGCAAATCTGGCTTGACGCCAGCGTGATTGAGCAGAGTGTTACCTTTGGCCGCCGCGCCGTAGGCAGCGACTTTTTTGCCAATGCGCTTTTGCTCAATCAAGAAGGCAAGCAGGTCGTTTTTGATCTTGTCTGCACGCGGCTGAAAATCCAGATAGGTTTGCAGATGCTGCAAACCCTGTTCAATTTCTTTCTGCAGCAGTTTTTCCACTGACTCCTGAGTTTGCCTTGGGTCTTCGGTATGGCAGCCATAGATTCGCAGGCTGCCGCCATGCGTGGGCAGAGTTTCAACTCGCCAGACGCGCAGACCAGCAGAAGCGAATATCCGGCTGGTCGTATATAGAGACAGATAGGAGAAATGCTCGTGATAGATCGTGTCAAACTGGGTGTTACCAATCAGTTGCATCAAATGCGGAAATTCAAGTGTTACTGTGCCAGCGGGTTTGAGCGCGGCCTTGATGCCTCGGGTAAAGTCGTTGATGTCGGGTACATGAGCATAGACATTATTACCAGCAATGAGGTCGGCCTGCTTGCCTTCTGAGGCAAGTTGTTTACCGAGCGCTTCGCCAAAAAATTCACGCAGGATAGGAATGCCGAGTTTTTCAGCGGCAGCGGCAGTGCTGGCTGTCGGCTCTATGCCCAGACAGGGGATGCCAGCCGCTACAAAATTTTTGAGCAGATAACCGTCGTTGGCAGCAATTTCGATGACATGAGTATAAGTATCTAACGACAGCTCGCTGATCATCTTTTCTGCATATTGTCTGGCGTGCGTCAGCCAGCTGCTGGAGGTACTGGAAAAATAGGCGTATTCAGGCGTAAACAACGCATCGGCACCGGCATAATCTTCTGTCTGTACCAACCAACACTGATCACACACCTTGATTTTGAGCGGGTAGTAAACTTCCGGTCTGCTCAGATCTGCTGCCGTCAGATAGGCGTTTGACGGCGGTGCATGACCCAGGTCGAGCATGGTATGGACAAGCGGGGCTCCGCAGTGGCGGCAGTTCATAACACAATTCCCTGAAACTCGGTATCAATATAAGGATGCTTGGCGTCGCGTGCAGATATATCCGTTACGGTTACTGGCCAGGTAATGCCAAGCCTTGGGTCATCGTGACGCAGCCCGGCTTCGGCTTGTGGCGCATAAAAAGCGGTGTGCAGATACAGTAATTCACTGTCGGATTCGATAACCTGGAATCCATGAGCAAAACCTTCTGGAATTACCATCATGCGGGCATTGTCTGGAGTAAGTTCCTCTGCATGCCAATGCAGAAAAGTAGGTGAGTTTTTGCGTATATCCACGGCCACATCCCAGACCCGCCCTTTGAGACAACGCACCAATTTCATTTCTGCGTGGGGTGGATGTTGAAAATGCAGGCCGCGCACGGCACCGGCCGCGAGGGTGCGTGAATGGTTGATCTGCAGGATGTGCCGCTGCCCGATCAGGCTCGCCAGCTCATGTTCGCAATAAAGCCGCGCAAAGGCGCCACGCGTATCGCCATGCGCGACGGTCGTTGTAATTGAGAGGCCTTTCATTGATGTCGGCAGAATGTTCATGGACAGGCCCACTTCACTTGTGCACGAGCGGCATCTGCGATGTACTCATCAAGCTGCGCACGGCTGATGATAGCTTTTCTTTCCAGTCGGGCGCGGTACCAGTCAGCGGTTTTACCAAGGGTGGTATCTATACCCCAGACCGGCTGCCAGTATAGTTGGCTACGGGCCTTGGCACTATCGAGATACAGCAGCGTCGCTTCATGCGGCTGCGGCTTTTCCGTGACATGCCAGCGCAGGCTGGGCCAATGCTGGTTGAGTTTGCCGAGCACTTCGGCAACAGTACGGTTGCCCTCCGGTTCAGGGCCGAAATTCCAGGCCGTTGCAAAGGCTTTCTCTCCATCAAGCAGTCTTTGTCCCAACAAGAGATAGCCACTCAAGGATTCGAGTACATGCTGCCAGGGACGGGTTGCCTGTGGAGAGCGGATTTCAAGTGACTGATTGTTTTCAAGTGCACGAATCAAGTCTGGAACAAGCCGGTCCTCTGACCAGTCGCCACCGCCAATGACATTGCCAGCCCGACCGGTAGCCAACAATGGCGATATATCCCGAGTAAAAAAAGCGTGGCGATAACTGTCGGCAACCAGTTCGGCCCCGGCCTTGGAGGCGCTATACGGATCATGGCCGCCAAGGCGGTCATTTTCACGATACCCCCAGGGCCACTCATGGTTTTCGTAGCATTTGTCGGTGGTGATGGCGACAATGGCTTGTACGCCAGGCTGTTGGCGGCAGGCTTCCAGCAGATTGACCGTACCCATGACATTGGTTGACCAGGTATTGATGGGGTCGCGGTAGGAGCGCCTGACCAAGGGTTGTGCTGCCAGATGAAAAACCATTTCTGGTTTTATTTCATAAACAAGACTCTGCATTGCGTCAGCATCACGGATATCAAGCTGGCGACTGTCCATCGGCAATTCCAGCAGCTCCCAGTGATTGGGCTGGGTATCAGGTGGTAGGGCAATCCCTGTGACTTTGGCACCGAGCTCGTTCAGCCAGAGCGCAAGCCAGCTGCCTTTAAATCCCGTGTGGCCGGTAATCAAAACGCGCTTGCCGCGATAGATATCACCAAACAACTTCATTCCCAGCACTTCCAGGGTGGGTTTTCTGAATACCACAAACTTTCAAGCTCTGCTTTGTCTCGCAGGGCATCCATACACTTCCAGAAGCCATGATGTTTGTACGCTAATAACTGATTATCATGTGCCAGGTTTTCAAGCGGTGCTTCCTCCCACATGTAGTTATCGGCATCATCGGGAAGGTAGGAAAACACGTCTGGACTGAGGACAAAAAAACCGCCGTTAATCCAGCCCCCATCGCCAAGCGGCTTTTCCTTGAAACTTGACACAGCATTATCTTCGTCAAGTCCCAAAAGCCCAAAGCGTCCCGCAGGTTGTATTGCTGTTACTGTTGCCAATCTACCATGATGTTTATGGAAATTTACAAGTTCAGCAAGGTTCACATCTGCCAGACCATCACCATATGTCAGTATAAAATCATTATTTCCAACATACTGCTGCACACGTTTGAGGCGACCAGCGGTTTTGGTGTTCAGACCGGTATCAACTAATGTAACTCTGAATTTTTCTGAGTTAGCTCGGTGTACTTCAAAACTGTTGGTCTGGAGGTTGATGGTCACATCAGAATTATAGACATAATAATTCATAAAATATTCTTTGATCATATGGCTTTTATAGCCAAGGCAAATGATAAAATCATCAAAACCCTGCGCTTCAAAAACCTTCATCAGATGCCAGAGTATTGGCTTCTCACCAATTTCAATCATCGGCTTAGGCTTTAAATAAGATTCTTCCGATATTCTTGTACCAAGACCACCGGCAAAAATGACCACTTTCATATTAACTGCTTCCTGTTTATAGTTTGTTTTTTGCCAACATATACTAACAGCCCTTTGAAAAGCAAGTAGTCAAAATAGTTCAAACTTGGTATTGTTTTACGCATAACACTTTGTTTTTACTGGAGAATATTATGCGAGGTTCCGATAATACTGTCTGGGATCAAAGTGTATTCTCCTACAACCAAGATCGGCTCATCAAGGCAGATATTGTCGGCCGTTTCCTTGCTGAGGTAAATCAGCAGGCAAAGCGTAAAAGACTTTTGTCCAGTGACCACTTCTCGGTAGACGGGACTTTTCTCCTCGTTCCCAAGCTGGAGCTTGGGAACGAGGGAATTTAACCTACCAAAATATCTACAAAATACAGGTTACGTAGAGGCGGTTTGTAACTGCCGGTTATGCTGCTTCACATCGGGCGAGTAAAACTAAATGGTTGCATAGGTGTGGAAATTTATTTCTCATGACTAGCCATGAGACACTCTGATTTTTGAGAGCCTGCTCAGGTGTACAGCTTCTGCTTTCTTGACGGATTCAGCAACTTTTTCCTGGGCTGTATTTAAGACTTTCACTAAATCTG
>Ga0172377_10004150_pt1 | contig 14920 bp, 15 predicted proteins | sample Pumphouse3metaG_FD_119749 | JGI IMG/M metagenome (GOLD analysis project Ga0172377, IMG submission 119749) | Leachate microbial communities from a municipal landfill in Southern Ontario, Canada - Pumphouse #3 metaG | ecosystem: Engineered > Solid waste > Landfill > Unclassified | place: Canada... | reverse complement strand
GGTGTAAATAATTGCTTTAAGCAACAAGCAACAAAAAAGCCTGCCGAATATGAAGAGCGGTTTGTAATTCTATTCACTGGCCGCTATAGCAAAGAAAAATCCCACCGAGTTTTGATTGAAGCGGTATCAAAATCAAAGTACGCTAATAAAATTCAGTTAATTTTCGCTGGTGATGGGCCATTAAAAGAACAGCTTATTGAACTATCGCACAAACTACTCAAAAATCAACCTTTGTTTCATTTTTTTACTCGACAAGAACTGATTAATGTTATCAATTACGCAGACCTCTATGTTCATCCGGCGGAAATTGAAATTGAAGCAATCGCTTGTTTAGAAGCCATTACTTGTGGTCTAGTTCCGGTAATTGCTGACTCTGAACGCAGCGCGACTAGACATTTTGCATTATCGAATACCAATCTTTTTCGCACTAATGATAGTATCGATCTTGCTAATAAAATTGATTATTGGTTCGAACATCCCGATGAAAGAAGACAATGTTCAAAACAGTATGTCGGTTATTCGTCTCAGTTTGATCATGATAGTTGCATGGCAAAAATGGAGAAAATGCTTTTTGATGCTGTAAAGATAGTTTCACAACGTAAAACAAACAAAAAAATAATATACTATGCCGATGAACTCCACGATGATTTCTCGGGAACCCATATTCAAACCAGTAAACCGGATTCGTCATACAGATATGCCCCAAAAGGGATTCTTTGGCGATTGGTTGCGTTTTTACTTTATCGTTTTATTGCGACACCGATTGGTTTTGGAATGGGTAGTATTGGCTATGGATTGCGGATAAAAAATAAAAAAGTATTACGACCTTTCCGCAAAAGTGGATATTTTTTGTATGGCAATCATACTCAAACCGTATTTGATGCTTTTTTACCTACACTTGTGGCGTTTCCTAAAAAAACATTTTTGCTTGCCAATCCTGATGCCGTATCAATACACGGAATTCGACAAATGGTACAGATGCTCGGGGCAATTCCGATTCCGGGAACTAATCAAGGCATGAAAAATATGGTTGAAGCCCTGGAAAAGACGAATCTAGATGGTAATTGTATCGCAATCTATCCAGAAGCCCATATATGGCCATATTATACAAGAATAAGAGCTTTTCCTGCTAACTCTTTTGCATTCCCAGTTAAATTCGATGCACCTTGTTTTTCGTTTACTACCACTTATCAGGAACGGAAAAGCATTTTCCACCGAAAAAAGAAACCGCGAATTACAGTGTATGTCGATGGTCCTTTTTTTGCTGACGCAAATTTAGACCGAAATCAAGCAAAAAGCCAACTGCGTGATGAAATATACACATCTATGCAAAGAAATGCAACAAAATATAACGAGTTTCAATATGTAGAATATCGAAAAGTCGATATTGCAGCGAAGCAAATAAATAGTATTATAGAAGGACAAGCTTAAATATTAATGTTAATAATAATACAGCGTCAAAAAAGAGACAAAAAATTGTCTCTTTTTAAATTATTATTAAGATAGCGTTTTAAAAAATAGCTTTCAACGAACTAAGTTTCGGCCATCATTTTTTGCTTGATATAACTTGGCATCAGCTTTTTGAATCATTTCACTAGCCCCGCTTTCGTTATTAAAACCAACGACACCAATACTAATAGTTATTGGAATCAAAGCAGTGTCTGTAGTCATTGGATTCATCTCAATAAACAACCTTAATCTTTCGGCGATTTTTTGACCTTCTATTAAATGTGTATTGGGTAAGATCATGGCAAACTCATCACCGCCATAGCGAAATGAGATATCCTCGGATCTCGTGATGGCCGCCATCTGCCCGGCAACATAACGCAATCCCGAGTCTCCGATAAGATGGCCATAGGTGTCGTTGATTTCCTTAAAGTGATCGATATCGATGAAAATCAAGCAGAATTCAGCAGAGTAACCGCCTAAGCGTTTACGAGCAAAGATTTTAATTGTCATTTCTAATGATTCAAAAAAATGTTTTTGGTTATACAAACCTGTAAGATCATCAATCAATGAAAGGGCTTGGAGTTTGGCATGAGCTTTAGCTAATTCTTCCTCGGCGTGCACTAATTTTGTCATGTCGCGGGATATACCCCAAGTTCCGATAGTTTTGCCGGTGATATCATATAAAGGATACTTTGAAGTCGAGAAAATCAATATTTCACCATCGGCGTTCATCCCTTGTTCCATCTTGTTAACGATGGGAACTCCGGTTTTCATAATCAGAATTTCATCTTGCCTTGATTGTTTTGCAAAAATCTCGGGGTAAAAATCAGTATCGCTTTTGCCAATCAGTTGGTTGGGATCATTGACGCCAAATTGGATTGCATGAGCCTTATCATTGAGAATGAAGTGGGAGTCGACATCTTTGAAATATATGGTATCTTCAGAGTTATTTAGCAGAGTATCTATAATCATCGCATCGGAAATTATCTCCGTTTGTTTGTGTTGAAAAAAATCGGTATATCTGATATTATGCTGATGGTTTTGACTGTTATGTGGGGAAATAACTGTTTTCTTGGTTTTGTTTTCCATAAAATTATCTCCTCTATTTGCATGAGCCTTTATTATATATTACCATTTTTAATGCGCTTTTGTCAAGGCAACCATCGATTTTGAAGGAGTATTGTCTACGTTGAATCAGTTATATTTTTCAGCGCCGAGATATAGCGGATTTGATACAAAATTACTGAGATTATCATAAAGAAAGGCATTCATATATAAATATTTGAATAATTGCGTTTGTTTGATACTTAATAATAATAATCGTTTATAATTATAACAGATGTATCTACTACATCGATATATATGAAATAGTTTGAATGTCTCAAAGGAAAAGGAAATGAATTTATGAACGAGACAAATGCGTTTGTTCAAAAAATTAAAGCCAAAAAAACGTTATGGCAATTTATAAAATTTACTCTGTTTAGTACGGTGACTACCGTCGTTGATTTGGGGAGTTTTGCTTTGTTTAACTACTTGATATTTACTAGTCTTGCCAATCAAGAATTTAAGTTTTGGCTACTCGATTACTCGATTAACGCTGGGGGGTTATGTGCATTTTTATCATTCGCTCTATCTTTTGTAATCTCTCAGACTTTCAATTTTTTTATCCAAAGAAAAGCCACTTTTAAAGCGACGAATAATGCCCTGTATAGCGGTATAATGTATGCAATCATGATTATTATTGTCTTTATTTTTCAACTTTGGATGCCAACGATTGTCAGGGGACCGCTATCAAATTTGGTTGGCGATACTTGGGGCGATTTAATCACCAAAAATATCAATATGACAATTTCATTTGCCATTCAGTTCCCGATGAATAAATGGGTGATAATGCGTGAGGTAAACCCGAAAATCATAAACGAGCATGGCACAAACAAGTAGTTTCATTTTTTAGTATATTATTGATATAAAAAAAAGCACTCTTTACCATGTTTGTGGTAAGAGTGTTTTTATACGAGTTTATTGCGGAGATAGCTTGAGATTCCATCGACGACAAGGACCATTACAATAATAGACAACATAATTGCGCCAAGAACACTCCAGTTCCAATTACTAGCCGCCAACACCATGGTTGCCCCTAAACCACCGGCACCGATGATACCTAAAATGGTGGCAGAACGGACGTTGATATCAAGTCGATACAGAGCAACAGATGATAATTCGGGAACTATTTGAGGGATGATTCCATAGCGTATTTTTTGCCAAACATTTGCACCTACGGCATCAAGGGCTTCAATTGAACTACGATCCATATTATCAATTGTCTCCGCAAACATTTTTCCCAACATCCCAATCGAGTGCAGTCCAATTGTCAGCACTCCTGTCAAAGCATTCATACCAAAGCCCTTGACAAGGATTAATGCCAAGATGATTTCCGGAAAGACGCGGATGATAATAAGAAATGTTTCGCCTAATTTAGCGAATTTTGGGCCGACAATGTTAGTTGAGGCAAGAAAACTAAAAGGAATTGCCAATATCGCTCCAATCAAGGTTCCCAAAAAGCCAATTGCAAGAGTTTCAAGAGTTAAAAACAGAACGCCTTCTTCAAAGCGATATAAGCCTGTTCCTAAAAGGAAATCGACATCAATATCGGCAAAGCTTTCTAACATTGCATTCAAATATGATCCTACCGAATTAAATCGTTTCCAATTGATTCGCGAATCGGAGAAGGAGTATACAATCGCGATAATAATTGCAAAAGTGAAAATCAAATTTGTAATCCACTTCTTGGGTTTCTTTTTTAGCATCTGCTCGGTTTTTGTCATTGTAATTTCCTCCGAATCAGATTTGATATAAATTGAATCGTCAATATTAAGACAAACATAACAATTATTGCTGCTCCGACGCGATCATAATTATAAAGGATATTATCTTTGATTACACTACCGATTCCTTCGGTGCCTACATATCCTAAAATGGCCGACGAACGGACATTTATCTCGAAAATATAAACTAAATAACTGATATAAATTGGAAAAATCTGTGGAAATACCGCATAACGAAATGCTTGAATTTTATTAGCTCCGGTGGATTCGAGAGCTTCATAGGAGTTCATATCGATTGTCTCGATGACTTCATATAACATTTTTGCCATGATTCCGAAAGTAAATATGGTGATTGCGATAATTCCAGGCAAAACACCGATACCGACAAACATAACGGCAATTAATGCTAAGATTAAAGCTGGAATGGTCCGAATTAAATTCATTAAAAAGCGCATGGGTACGTAAATTATTGGATATTTTGCTATATTTTTTGCGGCAAAAATAGCGACGGGAATAGCAAGAATCGATCCCATAATCGTTCCGGCAAAACTCATTTGCAACGTGCTTATTAAAGGATCTTTCAGTGTAAGCATATACGCAAAATAATCAGACCATGTTCTTGTGCCTCTCGGCGTGAAGAGCTTTTCAAATAAAACGCTCAGTTCACTTAAAACAATGTACCGGGGATCATATTGGATAAAATAGGAAAAAAAGACCACAAGGACGATGAGGATGCCCAATATGATCCAAATTTTATTGAAAGGTTTGGTTATTGATTTGCCATTTGTTAAGACGAATCTGGTCATATCATTCACCCAATACTTCGTCGTGTTTAAGTGAGCGACCATAGATATTGACTAAAATATCATCATTGATTTGCTCATTTGTTCCATCAAAAACGATAACGCCGTCTTTAATTCCAATAATCCGACTTGCGTATTTTAGAGCGAGATCGACATGGTGCATGTTTGCAACAATAGTGATTCCTAATTTTCGATTAATTCTTGCAAAATCATCCATTACCTGAACGGTAGTAATCGGATCAAGCGAAGCGACGGGTTCGTCAGCGAGAATTACTTTAGGTTGTTGGGTCAATGCCCGCGCTAAAGCGACACGTTGTTGCTGCCCACCAGACAATTGGTCAGCCCTTATGAAGGCTTTTTCTAAAATTCCCATCGTATCAAGTGATTCTAATGCAAGAAGTTTTTCTGTCTTAGGAAAAAAGCCAAAAACAGTTTTGAGGGTAGAGTGATACGCCACCCTACCCGTCAAAACGTTACTATATACAGACATTCTTTTTACAAGATTAAATGATTGAAATATCATGCCGATGCTTCTTCGGAGCATGCGGAGTTCTTTCCCTTTTATGGTACTAATTTCAACATCATCGATATATAATTTCCCGGAGGTAATGGGAATCATTTTATTGATAGATCGAAGTAATGTCGATTTGCCTGCACCAGATAAACCGATGATTGCGACAAATTCACCATCATTTATAGTAAGATTGATTCCTCGAAGGGCTTGAACACCATTGGAATAGGTTTTTACAACATCGACAAATTTTATCATGCTTAACCTCCGGATTCGTGTGTCTTATTCCTCGTCTTCTGGGTGCATGAATGTGTAAAATGCTCTTTCTCCATCATAATCTGAATCGACAGCAACGAGGTATCCTTTGTGGTTATAGACAGTCAGAGCGGCTAATCCATCGGGAGTGGCAATGACATCTTGGAATGCTTGTTGAATCGCAGCTTTTAAACCCGCACTGAGACTTGTGATTCCGGAAATGGTATCGTTATAAATTCCAGTTGTCAAATCGACTACCTTTGTTGCTTCGAAAATGTTGATTCCGGGATTAGCGTCTTGCCAGCCATTATATGCTCCTGTTGTATTATATCGAGCATCAAAAAAAGTAAATACAGCGTCAACTTCTTCATTCAATAAAGCGATAACTGCTTCTTGATGATTTGCGAGTTGCGTGGCTTGAACTTCTCCGTTAGCGGCATTTGCTGCCCCAGTTACGAAATGAAGGTTATTTTGGCTCAACAAAAATGATGGATAAGTATATCCAGAACCGGAAGTTGCACTTTGGGTGCCAACATTTTTCCCAGCTAAAGCTGCGACTCCTTCGGTGTCATACTGGTCATAATCTTCGGCTCTTACAAGCAGCATTGAATAATAGGAACTGACCTTAACAGCAGAATTAGTAGTTCCGTCATATCCGGCACTATTAGCGTTAGCGATAATTGTTGCTTTATCGGTAATGATAGTGTTGGTTGCATCAAGTTGCGCTTTATATGCATCACGAACAGAAGTAAGAAGAACTTCAACTTTGCCAGGATATTCCAAAGTCGTAAATGCATATTGTTGCGCGGTTAGAAATGCCACATGAATCTGTCCCGAAGCCATTGCTTCGATGACGGATGCGTAACTGGTCCCGATACTAATATTGATGTTGATATCGTAACCTTCTTGCAGTAATTCAGCTTCCAGTAAACCTTCAAGAGTAATCAATTTTGTCATCATAGCTGTGTCAATTGATGTACTGGGAACAAATTGAACATACAAAGTCGTTGGATCTTCATCTGTTTCTGTTGTGCTCTCACAGGCAGTAAAACCGATTCCAATCAAAACAATTAACAGTAATCCGAAAAGCTTTTTCACAAATGTTTCCCCCTTTTTAAATTTTTTTTGCCATACTATTTACATTATAGATCACATAGATATCAAAAGTCAATCACTGCCCTTATTATTTATTGTGGTATTATTGTGTAAATGAATATCTCTTATTGATTCAATAATTGCATTTTAAAATCTCGTTCGTATTTAAGGTTTTGATGAATAAATTTGCGATAATGCGTGAGGCAAATTCGAAATCATAAAAGAACATAGGACAAACAAGTAGTACTCATGATATGGTATATTATTTATATGTAAAAAAAGCACTCTTTACCATATTTGTGGCAAGAGTGTTTTTATACGAGTATATTGCAAGGATAGTTTGAAATTTCATGATATAAAAAATCCATGATGATGGTTTAATTGTTCTTCAATAATTATGGGGATCATTTATTTCGAGGCAATTAAACGAACCAATCCCAAACATGCCAAAATTCCAAACTGCCTGCCGAAATAGCCGCAATAATATATCCAAAAACCGCAAATATCAAAAACCCAAATGAACTATAAACAATAATTTTATTCATTATCCTTGATGATTTCTCCAAACCGATGAATTGCTTCTCGGTTTTTTTTAAGACCGATTGATGCCAGAAACGGTATTTCCTTGTCATCCAAGATAAAAAACGTGCGTAATAATATATCGACGACAAACCGATTAGACCAAGAAAGAAAAAATCCAAGCCAAATAATAAACCAATCCAGTAAGGCATAATTGGGAAAACTGAGATTATATTTATTCCGAAAGAATAATATATACCTAAAGCACAACCGCTGGCAAAAAGCGCAATGGGTACCAATATTAAAATATATGCGATAACGAAAAAAAGAAAAACAAAGAAATCAGAAATCACTAGACCAGTAAATAAAGCACCACGGCCGCTTGATTCTTTTTGTGGAATGGCTTCTGGAGCAAAATCCGCTAAAATCTGATTAATGTCTCCGATTTCACTTGCGATTTCTTCTTCCGATTTTCCTTTAGCAAGTTCGTTGGCAAAATGAGTCTCATAATCACGGATAATATCATCGAAGTCAGAAATATTCATTTTGGCAAGACCAACTTTTAAAGTTTCGATGAAAGTCTTTTTAGTCATTTTCGTTTTCCTCCATTATAACTGCCACAATTGTGACGAAGTCTTTCCATTCTTGTTTTGTCTGTACTAATTCATTTTTACCTTTATTCGTTATGCGATAGTACTTACGGGCGGGACCATTACTATCTTCGGATAAATATGTAGTAACAAACCCTTCCTCTTTTAGTTTACGAAGGATTGGGTAGATTGTACCTGCGGAAATACTGATGGATCGACTTATGGTTTCAGAAATATCATATCCATAACGATCTTCGGTATTTAGCATGCATAATACTAAAAGATCTAAAACACCCTTTTTAAATTGAATGTTCACTAAAATTTCCTCCTTGTTTTATATTCCCTGTTTCACAATTGTATCAGCAATACTTGTAGATGGCTCTCGACAAGTCTTTAGCCACTTGGCTTGCGATTTTATCCACCGCTGATGGATAAGGTTCGCCACAATACCCCGGGGGAGTAAAGGAGTTATAAATCGGAAAAGGTTATTAAGAAAACCAGGAAAATAAACAGTATCGCCGTGAAGGACTTTTTGAATTGTTTTCCGGCTAACAATTTCCAGTCGATTTGTCGTAGCTTTGCCCCAAAAACCTTGGGCATCGATGGCTTGAATCACCGTGGGATTTGTAACTAATCCACCTGGACAAAGTGCTAAAACAGAGACATCAGACGCTTTTAACTCGACACTCAATGATAGAGCAAAATCAAAGAGAAATCGTTTGGAAGCGGCATATGTAGCTTTTAACGGCATTGGAAATTGAGAGGCTAAACTAGAAACAAAAACAATATAAAAAGGTGTGTTACGGAGTTTTAAGATTTCGTATGTTATTTGTAGAGTCGCTTCCACATTGACTTTTATGATGTCGACAATTTGATCACATTCACGGCTTACAAAAGCGCCTTCGTTATCGATTCCAGCTATATTTAGCATCATATCAAAACGCATATGTTTGGAATCCAGGTACTGTACCATTGTCATCACAGCATCTTTATCAGTTAAATCGCAAACAATGGTTTCAATGTTGACATCAAATTGTCGAGATAAACCGTTTTTTATTTGTTCAAGATGGATTTTATCGCAGTCAGTTAAAACAATATTATACCCGCGCTCGGCGCATTCAACAGCCATTGCTCTTCCAAGGCCACCCGCTGCTCCCGTGATGAATACATTCATAATAGTAGACCTTCTTGGTAGGAAATACCACATAATTTTTCACTCAATGCGAACAATCTTGTAGTTTCTGCATCTTTGTCAACTTCTTTGTTATAAGAAACGGATTTACAATTGTGAAAATAAAGTCCTTGAGCATTGGGATGATTGCAAAGGTATATGTATGTACTAGCGGGAACTTCAGGATTACATCCGCTTTTCTTACGAATATTCCATACTAATCGGGATATGCCCGTCATTCCTTTAGTGCCGATGTCGGTTTGAACTAATCCCGGATCAACCGCGAAAGATTTAATACCTCGTTTGTTCAATTCTTTGACAGTCATCACGTTGCATAACTTGGATTGTTTGTAAGCAGAAAGAACAAAGTACCATTTTTGAAACATGATATCGCGCCAATGAATTTTCATGTGTTTATGAGATGAACTTGAGGTGAAGAGAACAATGCCGTTTTTAAGCAATGGCAATAATAAATATGTCAATAAAAACCCAGACAGGTGATTGAGGGCAAATTGGTATTCATAACCCTCAGCTGTCGTCATATACCAGTCTCTGACGCCTCCAGCATTATTTATTAAACAATATAATTGAGAATCTGTTTGTGACAGGACATATTTCTTGATATCGGATGCAAGATCAGTGACCTCTTGCTGATTAGCCAAATTGGCATGAAAAAACTTAATCATTGGTGTCGGGATGTTGATTCCTTCCCTGGCTTTTTGACAGCTTTCAAGTTTGCTACCAACGGCAATTACAGAATAACCATGTTCAAGCAATTTAATGACGGTGGCATAACCAATTCCCGAAGTAGCTCCGGTTACAATTACGATTTTTTTTATTTGCTTAATCATTTCGAAACCTCCAAATGAGCATTTATTTAAAAATGTATATCGCTTTGTTTGCTACTATACATTGTATTATAGATGAGGTGAACTGTCAAGGATATTTATTAATTAATTACGAAATTGATTTTTACTTTATTACTGCTATGTACTGTTACCTATATATTTGTGGCATTTTTGTAAAAAATCTGCTATAATAATTTTTAAAATACATTCAAGCTATATATATAGGAGATAGTTGATTAAAATGCAAACAAAAACGACGCTAACGCTTCAGGAAAAATTGATTCAACGTAAAATCAAACGTCCGCCGACGCTCATCTATTTGTTACTTGCTGGGATTTGGAAAATGCTTTTTGTAAAAAAATATCGCGTTCATTTTGAATATAAAATCGACGTTAAGAAACTTAAAAAGCCATTCATCGTCGTATCAAACCATGCTTCACGAGTTGATTACTTATATACGGGTATTGCTTTTTTACCACACCGATTGAATTATGTGGCTGGATACAATGAGTTTTTCCGTAGTCATTTAGCTGGCGTTTTTCGATTGTTACAGGTTATTCCCAAGAAAAACTTTACTCCAGAGATTTACACGATAAAAGAAATAGCTCGAGTCCTTCGTTCGGGGGGAAATGTAATTGTTTTTCCGGAAGGCATGAGTTCGATTTCCGGGCATAATCAGCCTTCAGCAATCGGTACCGGAAAATTATTAAAACACTTTAAGTTACCTGTTTATTACACGATGATTTCGGGGGGGTATCTGACTAATACTAAATATTGTCTCGATGATCGTCCCGGAAAGGTCGAAGTCGTTGTTGACCAGATGTTCACACCTGCTGATTTGGAAAACATGAACGAAGCGGAAATTCAAACGACTATCGATCAAAAGATTCATCATGATGATTACGAGTGGAACAAGACAGCCAGAGTAAGTTTTAACGGACACGGCGAGATGGCAAAAAATTTGCATCATCTATTATACTTATGTCCAAAATGTGGCTCGGAGTTTACCATGAAGGGTGTTGGTGATGTTATTCAGTGTTCAAAATGCGGAAATGGAGCGCGTATCAACGAATACTATGATCTTATTCCGCTCGATGATACGTGTGTAATACCTAAAACCCAAACGGAATGGTTTGATATTGAACGTCGCAATGCCTATAAAGCAATTCAAGATGATCAATTTGAGATTCGAGAACACATAAAACTGGGAATGTTGCCAAAACTTGAATATTTAAAGGATTTGAAAACCTCGGAGATTGTCGGTGAAGGCATTCTTTCATTTAACCGCAAAGGGCTGCATTACCGTGGAACAAAAAATAATGTACCATTTTCTTTAGATATGCCAACAGATTTATTGCCAACGTTTGGCATGTGTACGGATGTTAGTTTTTTTACCACGTATATTGATGGAGAATATTACGAATTTTTCCCAGATTGCGAAGTGACTGGAAAGTGGCTGCATATTGTCGAAGAGATGCATCGTTTAAATGGCGGAAAATGGAAAAACTTTCCCAATGATTCAACTTACTTATAAATAATGTGAATGATATCGATATGAAAAAACACTTAAACGAACGTGTTTTTTTCTTGATATTCAAAATCATCAGTGATATACTGTGTATAGACGATATACACAGTATCGAGGGGGATTTATGTATGGAAATTCTTTCGGTTGTAGATTTATGTAAAAGCTACGAAAAATTTGACTTAAAAAATGTTTCTTTTACATTAGAACAAGGCTATATAATGGGTTTTATCGGGCGAAACGGCGCCGGAAAAACGACGACACTCAAATCAATTATGAGACTTGTTCATCCAAAAAGCGGAAAAGTCACTATTTTGGGAAAGGATTTTGCTGAAAATGAGTTTTATTGTAAACAAAAGATAGGTTTTGTTCTTGGTGGAGTAGATTATTATCCTAAGAAAAAACTTAAAATAATTACGGATGTCACTAAACGTTTTTTTCCCGAATGGGATGACGAAAAACACCTAAGTTTGTTAAAAAGATTTGATTTAGATCCTGAAAAGCGGATTGATGAATTGTCTGCGGGGATGAGGGTAAAGTATTCTTTGGCCTTGGCACTTTCGCATAATGCGCAATTGCTAATACTTGATGAACCGACGAGTGGTCTTGATCCCGTATCAAGAGATGATTTATTATGTTTATTTCAAGATTTAATCGAAGATGGTGAGCATAGCATTCTTTTTTCGACCCATATCACTTCTGATTTGGAAAAATGTGCTGACTATATTACATATATAAAAGATGGAGAAATAATTGCTAGTACCGAAAAAGACTTATTTTTGGATGAATATCGTCTTGTTCAAGGACCAATTGATAAACTAACTTCGGAACTTACAGAAAAACTAATCGGCGTAAGAAAGCATAAATTCGGTTTCGAAGCTTTGATTCGAACACGATACTTGCCAGTCGCGGAAGGAATTGAAGTTGAATCAGCTGATTTAGAAGCAATCATGGTTCATATTGAAAGGGGATAATAAAATGAAAAACCTCCTATATAAAGAATTTAAATTAGCTACCCACCCAACGACTTATCTTTTTCTATCACTTGGACTCATGCTTTTAATTCCGAGTTATCCCGGATATGTTGGTTTCTTTTACGTGAGTTTGTCGATATTTTTTATCTTTCTATCCGGAAGAGAGAACCGCGATGTTTTCTTTACCGTTTCTTTACCAATTAGGAAAACTGATGCAGTCAAAGCTAGATGTTCGATGATAGCTATTATTGAAATGGCGCAAATATTAGTAGCCATTCCTTTTGCTATCATCGGCAACGCCTCAAGAACCGGGGAGAACCTGGCCGGTATTGAGAGTAATGTCGCTTTTTTTGGTTTTGTTTTCATGATATTTTCTGTTTATAATATTGTCTTTATCCCGATGTTCTACAAAACCACATATAAAATCGGAATTCCGTTTCTATTTGGGGGTATTGCTTTTGGTCTTTTTTACATATTAGTCGAGATGTTGGTTTGGATACCTTCACCAATAAAGTCATTTTTAGATACTCTTGATCCAACGATTATGGTGCAGCAATTGCCGATATTAATTATTGGTATTGTCATTTGGTTTTTCACTTGGATTATTACTTATAAAAAAGCGGCATCTAATTTCGAAAAAGTTGATATTTAGTGTTTGTTATGAATATTGTTGTCACAAGTGATTCTGAGATTCCTATTTATCAGCAAATTTATAACCAAATCAGTCAGATGATTATCCGTAAAGAACTGCCAAACGATTTTTGTTTGCCGGGAATTCGGACCGTTGCAAAAGAGTTGCGAATAAGTATTATTACTATTAAAAGGGCATGGGAAGAACTGGAACTTGATGGTTTCATATACACTAAAGCGGGTAAAGGGTGTTTTGTTGCCGCGCATGCACCGAAAAAACTTTATGATAAACGCGATCTTGTGGCATCAAAAAAAATGGCCAAAGATATCGAATATTATAAGGGATTAGGACTGTCAAGCGAAGAAGTCATTGAATTAGTCAAAAATGCATTTCATCAAGAAGTTTAATAACGTCAATAACATCTACTGAATATCATTATATATATACTATTAGCATACGCTTTTGCGTATGTTTTTTTAACTAGCGTTTACCAAGACATCAATATATTGTATAATCATAATAGGTTGTTTTATCATTATTTTACGAAAAGAGACGATTGAGATGTGTGATACCATAGTAAAAACAAACGGTCAAAGAATTATCTTCGGTAAAAATAGCGATCGAAGTCCAAACGAACCAAACTTAACATTATTTTACCCTGAAGAAGCGGCAGGTTCTGACTCAATGAAATGCACTTATCGCACAGTGACAAATGATCAAAAAAGAAACGCTGTTTTGGTTGTCGCTCCGAGTTGGATGTGGGGAGCGGAAATGGGTATTAATGATAAAGGTGTTATGATTGGAAATGAAGCAGTGTTTACCACCTCGAAGCAAAAAAAGGTTGAAAAACTGACGGGGATGGATATGCTAAGATTAACTCTCGAACGAGCAGATGACGCCTTTGGGGCTGTTGCCATTTTGATTGACCTTCTAAAGGACTATGGTCAAGGTGGTAATTGCGGATTCGATAAACCATTCTTTTATGACAATTCATTTATGGTTGCGGATCGCAAACAGGCTTTTATTTTGGAAACATGTGGACAAGAATGGGTTGTAAAGTCAGTTCAAGATCAAGGAAATATTAGTAACCGTCTGCAGATTAATCATGATTTTGATCGGACATCATCAAAAAAAAATTCACGGTTTGCAGATAAAAACAGCGAACCGATTTTTACTTTTTTTTCAAAATCGAAGCTTCGTCAAGAATCAATTGCGAAACAACTTTTACAAACAAAGGATTTTGATGCCTTACAAATGATGGCAATCTTACGAAGTCATCATGTCGACGATAACCCTGTATTATATGATAAAGGCAGTGTTAGAAGCGTTTGTATGCACAAAAGTTTTCTTGGAGACCATACGACTGGGAGTATGATTGTCTCAACGCGTGACCCGATTGATACAATATGGATTACAGGGTGTAGCACACCATGTTTATCATTATATAAACCGGTCTATTTTGGGATAATCATTCCTCCTGTTTTTACCGATAAACAAGCTAGCCTTGATTATTGGCTTACAAGAGAGTATTTGATTCGGGCGATTTTTAGCGGATTGATTGATGAAAACAAGTATCGTCACCAAGTAGAAGACTTGCAGAAAAAATTTATTGATGGTGATCGATTACTGTTCGAATCAATGCCAAATATAGCCGACTTAGAACACTTTGCCTTAGATTGTTGTATGCAGGAACAAGCGCTTATTAATCAATATCTAGATATTAT
>Ga0172377_10004145_pt1 | contig 14922 bp, 7 predicted proteins | sample Pumphouse3metaG_FD_119749 | JGI IMG/M metagenome (GOLD analysis project Ga0172377, IMG submission 119749) | Leachate microbial communities from a municipal landfill in Southern Ontario, Canada - Pumphouse #3 metaG | ecosystem: Engineered > Solid waste > Landfill > Unclassified | place: Canada... | reverse complement strand
CCAATTGGCCCTCAGTCGTATTATAACCGAGCTCTTTGGATTCCATGGAGGTGCATAAGCTAAAATTGAAACCATTTTTATCACTGGCGTAGGTATAAGCATAACTGCCGGCCGGCAATTCAAAAATATTATCGTTCGGCCGGGGATCGGCAAATTTCTTCGTGTCTTCGTTCCAACAAGTTTGAGGATCATAACCGGCGCAAGATTCCAGATTATTAATCGGATCGGTTAAAGATTGAGCAGCTCCCACTTGCGGCAGAAACAAAGCCTGCCAACTGGGCCAAATAGAAATAGAATTAAGCGGCAAATACGTCCCAGCCCCCAAAACCGGATATTTGTTATTCGCTTTTTTATAATTAATCAATGCCGTCCGCAATTCGCCCAGACTACCCAGCCGGCGGACATCGCGCGCCACTTTGGAACGGAGATTGTTGCAATAAAGACCGCTAATACAATCATCGTCGGTATAGCAAACGTCATTATCGGACATTAAACAGCGCCCGGGGGCCTCACCGGCGCCGACGCACGACTGCCCTTCATCGCATTCACTATCATTCAAGCAGCGCAAGGTGGAAATTTGACAATTTCCCGGTACAGACAAATTGCTGTTGAAACGCCAATGGGAAATAATTTGGCCGAGGACATCCACTGTCTTAAAATCTGAATCCTGGTTATAGGAAATCAAATATATGTTCGTGTAAATCAATTTATTTGTTTGATCGACATTGGCGGCATTCACATACACCGTTCGTCCGTCCCTCACCGCATCATAACCATCAACAATCAAAGCTTGCGGCGAACCGGAAAATTCCTGGTTTCTATACCAGCGGGAAGCACTGTAGTGATTTGGATTCGGCATCACGCGAACGGCAATAACATCACTGTTTTCTCCGGCCCCATTTCCTTTTATCTCCAATTCGACATTAGGATTGACTTCGGCTAAACCGGCTGGCGGAAAACACAGAAAACAGCCTATCGCTAAGCCAGCCAATAAATAAAAATAGCTATGTTGCTTCATATATAAAAATTAAGCTGCAAACAAATTATTCTGCCGTTAAGGTCAAGGTGATTGGCGCCGCTTTGATACTTTCATTAGCGGCCGCATCAATCGCCGTCAAACTGAAATAATGAACGCCTGAACCAAATTGCTGGGCGCTGATTTCCATAGAAGTGGCGTTATTATCGGAATCAAAAGACTCGCCATATTGTCCGCTGGCGACTCCGTGATACAGACGATAGAACAGCGTATCGCCGGTATTCGCCTGCCAAGTAAAACTGAGACGCTGGGGATTGGAAACGGTTCCGCTGAAACCCTGAGGAGTAGCCGGCGCAATCTGATCTGTCACCGTGGCAATTTTTTCATCGGACAAAACACTTTCCACTTGCGCCGCCGAAATGGCCGAAACTTTAAATCTATAAGTTTGCCCCAATTCTAAATTATTAATGTTAAAAGCACAGCTATAGTCCTCACCCGAAATAGGCGCTGCCGGTGTGCAAACCGGACGCTGATCCTGATTAATGTCTCCCGGTTTTACATCGACAAAAGACATATTGCCGGCTGATACCGGCGCATAATACAATCGAAATTTTCCGGTCTTATTCGGATCGGCGTTATAAATCAAACTGGACGGACTCTTCCATTCCACTCGGATATTTTTGCCGTCTTCCTCGTCGATGGCCGCGGTAATCGCCCCGGCTTGAGGTGTTAGTTCTTTAAAGAAATATGATTCTTTCAAAACATCCCAAATACAGAAACCATCGCCGACACCATCGGCATTATTATCCGGACCGCACAGAGAACCGACACTGGTACAAGCTTCCCGGCCCTCGCTGCAAACCAAAGCGCTGCCCGTTCCGCGAATTACAGCCGGATTAATCATCGCCGGCAAGTCATCGCTTAATCCGTCTTTACCGGCATCGCGGCAATAATAGAATTTATAATTATAATTCTGGCAGTTGCCGATGGCACCGTTGCAAGTATCATACCAAGGCGCCCAGCTTTGATTTGCAGGATTGACTGCCGGCCACGGATTCTTACAAAGAAAGATAAACAAGGGTGTTTCTCCGGACAAACCATCGCCATCTTGATAAGCATTACAGCAATTATTCAGGCAATCCGGTTCGGCACAAACACATGATGAACTGGAATTGCAATTCGGCGATGAGAAGCGATCCATCTTAATCTTGGCGTTTAGAATCGTGGAATCATCGGTAACTCCGGCAGTAGCCGCCACTAAGACCCGGCTGGAAACCAAGCCGTTAACTTCTTGCATAGAAGCAATCGAGGGTTTGGCAATACTCCACTCCCAATCCCAATAATATCCCGAAGTCGGATGGAGAAGCTGGCCATCGGCACTATAAGCGCCCGCGGAAATTACCTTATCGCGATCGCTCTTAGTATCGAAGGTGGCGTTTGACGGGTCGGTATCGTTTTCATTTAAATCATTATCGGTATTTTGGAATAAATAAGAAACCGGTTCGGAGTGTATATAATCAACCGTGCAAATACCGGCGTTTGATCCTTGAGCCGACAAAGTCTTAAAACTGGATATATAAGAATTCTTATAAGTTAAATTATTAAAAGAAATATTTTCACCTTCGACATATTCGCCGCTCTCCAAATCGAGATAGCCCTGGCCGTTCAAACCCAGCTGCCATTGGCTCATTACTCCGGAATTACTATCGAGCTCTTGATCGCCTTTAACCACGATATAATAATTTGTAGCCGGCGATAGGGTTTTTTTAGGAGAGAAAAAAGCGATGGTTCCATTACCGGAGGCTTCAGCTGAAATAGTACCGGGGACCGAGCAATATAATTTTGAAGCATCGGGAAGATCCGCTAAAGCGGAATCTGATTGCAACCCAACCAAGTGAATTATTTTTCTGGCCGACCGCCCGATACTGGCAAAAATACGACCAAACCAATTCTGAATTTGCGGTTTAAAACCATCCGCCGCTGCCACAAAAGTTCCGGACGGACAAACGCCGGCACCATAATCATTTTCTTCAAGTAAAATCAGATTATCCATTAAACTGGCCGGGTCCATTGTTTGATCAAAGGGAATTTCAATCTCGGCATTCCGGCAGATATCACCGCTGCCATGCGCCGGAATCATTTTTTCCGTAATCACCGACGGACGCGTCCGACAACAAGTGCCGCTATCACAGCCGACATTCGCCGTATCGCCGCAATCGGTATCGGCACTGCAGCCGCAGCACAAACCGCGCTTTTCGCCCGAACAAGGCGCTTGGTTTGGCTGACAAACCAAGTTAGGATTAGGATAGCCGCTGCATGAAGACGCATTACCGACCTCACAACAACAAGCGCCGCAATTACTCGGCAAACCGGCCGCACCCTCGGAATTCAAACAGCTTAACGGCGATCCGCAAAAAGATTGATTACAGCTGGTAGTCGAAGTCGAGGACATACTGCGGCAATCTAAACCCGGTTTAACAATCGGATCATAAGGGCAGCCTTTCAGACAAGCCTCAACTCCACTATATGTTCCGGTGGCTAATTTATTACTATTATCACATTGATCGTCATTCGGGGCCGCTTTACAATTATAATAAGCACAATAACCGGCCGCCGTCTTATCGCTGCCTTTTTTACATTTATTATCACTGAAATTATAACAACATCCGGACATAGCGGCACAGCCGGTTTGATTGCCATTTAGTTTGCCACAAACGGAGTCGCCTCCGGGATCGCTTTCACAGGCATCATCACATCGGTCCTTGCTGATGTAGTCGCCAAACTTTAACGGTGTCGAAGAAGCACACTCCGAAGGAGCGACGGGCGGCGTCGAAGAAGCATCACCGCAATTAAAATAGGCACAATAGCCATAATTGGGGCTGGAAACGTCACTGCTTATTTCCACCCCGCTGCCGCCGCGGCAAACATCATCGGCCTCGCTGGTGGTTCCCTTCGAATCGAGACAGCAGGCTTGGCTGTGAGCTTTACAAGAAGAAGGCGACAAACGACTACAATCAACACAATTACCGGTCTCGGTACTGGTATCGCAATATTTACCGGAATGGTTGGAACAATTACAAGCTTGGTCGGAAGCAGAAACATCGATAATAGTCCCGTTCTTTACCGTACAACCTGTGCATTCTCCGAAACCGCCGTCTCCGGCAGTAGTGTCGGACCCGCAAGTGCCGCCGCAGGTTAACGGCGAACAGCAATCGCGCTTATCTTGCCCAATCTCACAGCAACAATCGCAACGCGAACCGGAAACCGATTTACATTTATTATTATCGCATTTAGCTTCGCCTTTGCAGAGTTCCGAACTGGCGCAAAGACCTTCTTCGCTGTCGCCATTTTTTTTGCAATTAAAGCCATCGGCGCAAAGACTGCAGCTGGAAGTATTGGTATTGGTACTGTCAACACAAGTATTGCCGTCAAGCCTGACCCAGTCTTTCGGACATGAAGTCGAGGTTTTTATCTGCCAATGGGCCTGGCCGCCGAATTGCGGGAATACCGAACAAGAACGAAAAGCGCTAAATTCTATATCGCCTAACGTATATTTAAAATCTGAATTTAATGAACAGCTGCTATTATTCAAAACGCAAGCATCAAAATCTGAATTAAAAGAGCAACCGGCCGTTTGCCCGACGCAAGCTTTATCACTGGCACAGCTCGAATCACAAACGGAAAAAACCGTAGTTGTGGCGGCAAACGGCGAACAGACACCGGGAGAATTTGGGCAAAACTGATTAATTTGACAGGCCCCTAAAGCTTCAGCCATACCATTGCAACTATCAAATTCGACCGGAATATCACCGCTGCCGAAACCGGTCGAAAAACCCCATTCAAAAACCGAACGAGGGATATCGATATAACAATTGCCTAAAGCCGGCGCACATCTGCCTTGTTTATAAGTACCGGCCGGGCAGCAAATTTCACCGGAGCATTCACTATCTTTACTGCAAGCGCCGATTTCAAAATTTACATCATTTCCCCATTCATTATTTTTAACCACTTTAACCGGGCCGCTAACGGCCTGATCCGGTACTGACGGATCTAAACGCTGGGCGCCACCGTCAGCGACGATAACGCCGCTCACCGATTTATCACGGCTAAAGACGGTGAGACCATTGTCGGCAAGATTACCAAAATATTCACCCCAAAGACTGACCACAGTCCCAACCTTGCCGCGGGCCGGCGATATTTTACAAATACTACTTTTCAAAGAAGCATCAGCATCAACCTTAAACACATTAGGATTGGCATTCTGCGAAGTCACAGTCTGATCGCTTAAAGCAACTTTTATTTCATAATTACCGTTTTCCAAATCAGCCGGGACTTTGACGATAATCTGCTTATCCTTCCAGACAGACGAGGCGCATACTTCCGGAAAAGTATAGTCGGCTTCAACCTCACCGAAATATACTTTTGAAACACCTTGGCCGCCGCCGAAACCGCCGCCATGAATAGTGACATATTGGCCCGCCCGTCCGGTCACCGGTTCAAAATAACTAATATAGGGGCCGGCATCCGGTTCTTCTTTTTTAATAAAATTTACATAATTACTGCGTTGTAAGACACCATTAATACTGCCAACGACAAAACTGCTCATTCCGCCTTTTTCCAGGTTAGGGATGGTTGTCGTGCCGGACAAGCCGGCGGGGTTAGCAAACACCGAATCAAGGCCGCGGACATTCTTTGAATAATCACCGAAATACGCTTGCCCGCCATTATATAAATTAGTACCTTGATAATTCACTTTTTCGCTCAACTGCCCTTCTTCCGGAGTCAATGAGCAAAGACCGGGACGAATTAAATCATTGGCGATAAAATCGGGAATTTTCGGACCGATATCATTATCGGTCGTATCGTTTTTATCATCCGCCACCGCCACCATCAACTTACCCGAAGCAGCATTTTCAGGCACAACGATAATAATTTGTTTATTGGTCCAAGAATCGATACACTCGGGATTTACCGCCGAAGGCGAAACGCCCGCCTGATTATCGACAAACAACACGCGGCTATTTTCAGGATCATAGGCCCCGAAATTGGTTCCCATAATCGTCATCAAATTTCCATCGGCGCCATTCGGAGTAGTAATATTGCATGTTTGTGCACAATCATCATCGGTAAGACAAGCTTTAGAAGTATCCTCTTCACAAAAGCCTCCAATCGGACTAACCCGAGTAATTACCGGCTGGCCTTCACAAAGACAAGAATCAACATTACAGCTTAAATATTCACCGCATAAATTATTGTCGGCATCGCAAGTCGGCGTATCTTCTTCGGCATCGCAAGAATCACCCAGTTCGCCTTTAGGCAAACAGGAACAGCTCTCATCATCGCAAAAACTGTCATCAGCGCAAATCTGGGCTGTGGCTTGGCACCCCGCCATAAGCGCATTGCCGTCACAGCTTGTCGGTCCGCCGCCGAGATTACAATCCGAACCCAGACATGGACCCCAATCGCCATCGATACAGCTCATTGAACCGCCGCAACCGCAAGAAAAATATTGGCCGTTCGAACAGCCGCTGGAACTGCCGGTACCGTTAGTCGCTCCCATTAATTTAGTCAAAACAAAAGTGGCAATTCCCCAAGCGGACAAGATAATAATTAAACCGATTATCCCATTTTTAAGAATTTTTTTGGCCTGTTCAATTTTATCTTCTTGGCCGCCGGCCGTCATCCAGATAAAGCCGCCGTACATAATTATTCCAACGGCGATAATGCCGAGAATCGATAAAGCAATATTAATTATGCGCGCCACTGTCGTCCGCGGATCAGTTTGGCTTAGACTAATGGTATTATTAATTTCACCCACGCCGACATCAACCGATTGAGCCAAAGCTAAGCGGAAAAACGTTAAGCCGATAAGCAGCAAAAAACTTAAAGCGGCGGCTCGAAATATATTTTTTTTATTTCTCGACACAAGTTTGAAAACGGATAATAGGTTAAAGCTCGGCTCAAACCTAAAAGCCTTGATAATAATAATCTAAGCGACTTTATTGACAATTTCCATCTTCACCCAAAAGCTGCGCGGGCACGCCATAACAACAGGAAGGATTTTCTTCATCGGCCTCGCAACCGACTCCGGCACTGGGCTTATAACAATTTTGATAAATATCTTTAAGGCCGGATCCGGCTTGGATTTTATAACTGACTGAAGAAGCTAAAGCCGTATGGCCCAAATTAACAAAAGTTAAATCAGGTTCACCGTCCAACGGCGCCACATCTTTATTCTCGGCCGTCACCCAATAACCCAAAGGCACCGGCGATGAACTGAAAATATTCAACAAATGATGTTCGATATCTCTTTGGCCGTTATTAACCATGACGTTGCCGGTCCGAAGACTGCTGTTCATCATCAAAGTATTGAATTTAATTTCCACAGGCACATTCACTTCAATTTCCCCGCTGTCATTTTCCGGCGAAATCGAATTCAGGCGCGGTGCCGTCGACATAATCGTATCATTGATATAGAACGACCATTTATATTTATCCTTGAGTTCTAAATTGGAATTATCATTCTCATTATAAAAACTAATCGGACCATCCGCGAAAACATCACGATTACCATCAAGCGAATTCAAAGCCGCGTCCACAATACCATCAAGCTGCTCCGGATTGGCGACCGGATAATTATGCCCGTTAGGATCCCGACAAATCTTCTTTCCGGTGACATCGGCTGCACACGAAGTAAAAGGCTGATATCTAAGACAATCAGTATCCAATTCGCAAGTCCGCATATTGGCGGAAACTAATTCAACTCCCAAGTGGCTGTTTGCCGGCAGACAATATATTTTCTCGCCGCAACCGTTAACGCCGCATTCCTGATTAGAAATAAACTCCACCGTTTTATAAGCATTACTGACCATAAATTTGCCGGCCAAATAATCCCCGCGGCAAGTACCATCAACGCAGCTATAGGAAGAACAGTCACCGTCTTTGACACATTCTCCTTCATTTTTTATATTTCCTTCGGCATTAACCACTCGGATATAAGCACCGACTTCATCCGACGTACCGGATAAATGTAAAGGATTAATCGCTTCGTTAAAATTTATCTGAATAACCGAATTCATCGGCCGATCATTTTTATCCTTTGTTTCATTAGTCCGCACCAAATCACTACCGCCATCAAAAGGAGTTAAAACTAACGAAGCGGGATTATTGGTTACTAACCGTAAATTATTACCGGGTAAGCCGGCGACTTTAGCTGTTAAAGTCACCAGAGCAGCCGTTTTGTCGACATTAATATCCGGATGTCCGCTCAACTTCGTATAGATATTGGTCGCCACTTCATTAATATCGCAAGAATTCTTTACCAAAATATTATTACCGGTGCTAGTTGCGGCAAAAGTATAGGTTTCCGTACCGACCGATAAATTATCGGCTAATACTTCCGAAGACACGGTCACTTGCCAAGCATTTCCGGCTACATGAGCCGCCGCCTCCAATTCGAAAAAGCCATCAAAAGCCACCTTATTCCCCTGCCAATCGGCCACGCCGAGTAAAGTTGTCCCGGTAAATAATTGCGCTTGATTATTATTACTAACCGAAACAACCGAGAATGACTTAAATGAAGAATGATAATCGGAATCAATCACAGCCGACGCTCCGTTTTCACCGGCTGTGGCGGTAACTGCCGTAACCGCCGCTGCTTGATAAATATTGGGGCAAGCTGATACTTGTATTTTACCGACAGCCGCTACAGCCACCTGACTCTGCCCGAAAATATCTTTTTCATTATCGGGTAAAGGGAATATTCCACCCTTTGCCACCTGCGGCGGCGTTAAATCGACTACATTACTCACTTCAAACCCCCATTGCAAATAATCACTCGAGCAAGTCTTGAAAATAGATTCATTATTGTCTTTCAACAAATCACCGGTAATTTTTATGCTATAAGCGACTGCGCCTTCAGTCTCACCCAAAAATTCTTGAGGCGTAATTACAAAACTCTTGCGATCGCTTGAGGCTTGGATATTAGCCTTGCTAACATTGGTGCTGTCGTCGGGGCAAGAAGATGAATTGCAACTATCACCGATATCATCTCGGAAAATACGAATATGCTCGGGATTAATCAATTCACAACCGGTGCCGCAAGCACATTTTTCTCCGGCTTCATTCTGGCAAACCGAATCAAGCAATATAGATTCTTTAAAACTGACCATGATTGAAGTATTGCGAGCAATATCTTTCTGCCCGTCTTCGGGATATACTCTTTCCACCGAACAAGCACCGATTGCCCCGGCTCCCGTCAAAGCCCCCGGATTATTAGTATTACCGGTACCGGCACCGACGCCACCAGTCGCGCCAATTAAACGATTTAAAATAAAAGTGGCGATGCCCCACGAAGATAAAATTATTATTAAACCGATAACGGCATTCTTCAAGACTTTTTTCGCTTGATCAACCTTATCCTCATTACCGCCGCTGGTCATCCATAAAAAGCCGGCATAAATAATCAAGGCCACCGCAATCACTCCCAAAAATAAGAGAGCGATATTAATAATCCTGGCGACAACAATTCTCGGATCGGTTGCCGCCAATCCGATTGTGCTGTTAATTTCGTCCATGCCAACATTAATACTCTGTGCAAACACAAAATTAGCCAGGCCTAAACCCGCGATTGTTAGCGCGAGAAATAGAATAAAAGAAAAAAATCTTCGACGCATTTTATTTTAATTGATAAGCAAAGCGTGGTATAATTTATAAGCTTCCCATTTGCATTTATTATAACATAAATGCCTAAATGTTGAAAACAAAATGACTATAGATCGGATTATAAATAAATTTTTAGAAAAGCATCCCGGCGAAGATCCGACAATGCTGCGTTTAGCGTATGAATTTGCGGCCGAAGCTCACAGCGGACAACTGCGGAAAACCGGCGAACCCTATATCCAACACCCTCTCCACACCGCCTATTTGCTGGCTGAAATCAATGCCGACCTGCCAACGGTCATTACCGGCCTGCTTCATGACGTTCCGGAAGACACAGATTATACTTTTGAAGATATTGAAAAAAATTTCGGTACGGAGGTGGCAACCTTAGTCGCCGGTATAACCAAATTAGGCAAGATTAAATATCGAGGCATCGAGCGTTATCGGGAAAATTTAAAAAAAATGTTTTTGGCGATGGCCAGCGATATCCGTGTTATCTTTGTTAAATTCTGCGATCGCCTTCATAATCTGCGAACCCTCGACGGCCTCCCTCCCATTAAACAGCGCCGCATTGCCCAAGAAACTTTGGAAATATATGCCCCGATCGCCGGCATGCTCGGTATCTGGCGCTTAAAATGGCAGATGGAAGATATTTGTTTTAAATATCTGTATCCTCAAAAATTTCAAGAATTGGAACAAGAATACGAAGTTGAAAAAAAAGCTGAGCGTAACCAATATTTTCAAAAGATAAAAAAACAATTACTGCCCCGCTTGAAAGAAGCCGGATTTAAATATGAAATTGAAGTGCGTTTCAAGCATCTTTATAGCATCTATCAAAAAATGCAGCGTAAAGATCGTAAATTCGACGAAATATATGACGTATTCGCGCTGAGAGTAATTGTACCGACAACCGATGACTGTTATAAAGTTCTCGGAATTGTCCATACGCTTTGGCGTCCGAAACCGAACCGCTTTAAAGATTATATCGCCGTTCCCAAACCGAATGGCTATCGCTCCCTGCACACCACGATCTACGGTCCGGAAAATAAAGCGGTCGAATTCCAAATCCGCACCCAAGAAATGCATGACGAGGCCATGTATGGATTAGCCGCCCATTGGTATTACAAGAACAAACGCGAAAAAGGAATGCAACCGCTCTGGGTTAAAGAAATAATCGATATTCAAAAGGAAATTTCGGATACGAGCGAATTGATAAAAAATATTAAGCTTAATATTTTTAACGACCGCATCTTTGTCTTTTCGCCCAAAGGCGATGCCTTCGAATTGCCGGAATATTCAACGCCCATCGACTTGGCCTACGCCATTCACACTAACGTCGGCAATCAAACAACCGGAGCCATCATTAATGACCGTTTAGCCCCGCTTGATCAAGAATTAAAAAACGGCGACCTGGTCGAAATAATAACCGACAAAAACCGGCAGCATCCCAATCGCGATTGGTTAAAGTTTGTTAAAACCAAAAGAGCCCGCGACCGCATCAAGCAATATGCCAAAAAGGGACCATTGGAAAACATCAAACGTTTCTTGCCCGGAATCGGAAAAAATTAATAACAAAACACCCGCCGATAAAGCGGGTGTTTTTCCAGTGTTTAGCGATTTTGAGTTTCTTCCAATTTGCCGGTCTTACGTAAAAATTCTTTCTTCTTACGCATTTCCATGCTTGTCAGCGCATATTTCTTTTGCTGGCGTTTTGTTTTTTTAGGCTCTAAATGCTGTTTTGAACGCGCTTTTTCAAGGCGTTTGCTGTTTTTTAAGCCTTTTTTGAATTTACGCAAAAAGCTTTCAAAACTTTCACCGGGTTTTCTTTTGAAATCAGCCATAAATTACACCTTCCTTTCTATTTACTTTTTTTTCTAATCGATCTTTAATTTTTTTGAAAGCGACTGTCTCCTGTACGCCCGATTCCATATCCCGAAGCATTATTGTTTCATCCATAACTTCTTTTTTACCCAAGATAAGACTAATTTTCGCTTTCAATCGTGCCGCTTCTTCCATTTGATTCTTTAAACTGTCAGTCGAAAACGATTGCCGCACATTAAAGCCGGCACGGCGAAGTTCTTCGAATAGTATTAAAGACTTTATTTTCGCCTGTTCACCTAATTGAGCCAAGAAAATTACTTCTTGTTTATAATCAGGCAATTCCATTTTTTCTTTAACTTTAGCGACAATTCTTTCTAAACCAAGCGCGATACCGACCGAAGGGGTTGGATGTCCGCCCAGGCTCTCCACTAAGTTATCATATCGTCCGCCTCCTGCCAAGGCCTGCTTGCTGTTAACAACTCCTTCATCATTAACCGGCCATATTTCAAAAACTGTATCGTTATAATAACTAAGACCACGGACGAGATAGGGATTAAAATTATACGGGATATTGAGTTCATCCAAATATTCCAAAACTTTGGCAAAATGTTCTCGGCTTTCCACCGACAAAAAATCGGCAATCTGCGGTGCTTCACTCAAAATCTGCTGGCAAATCTCTTCTTTGCAATCCAACAAAGCCAGCATATTTTTACCCAATTGCTTTTTGCAATTATTACATAACTTCGTCCGACGCCCACGCTCTTTATAAAAATTATTGAGTTTAGTGCAATAATCTTTGCGGCATTCAAGTTTGCCGATACTGTTGATTTGAATCTGAAAATTGGCATGCAAATCGCCTAAAAAATTATAAGCGGCTGCCAGCAATAAAGCTTCGGCCATCGGCTTTGATTCTCCGATGACTTCAAAATCAAACTGAGTCGATTCGCGATAACGGCCAGTCTGCATCTTTTCACGGCGGAAGACCGGACCGATAGAATACAAACGCACCGGCTGCGGCAATTCTTCAAAATTATTTTCTACATAGGCGCGCAACATGCCTTGAGTTAACTCCGGACGCAAAATGCTATTTTCTCCTTTTTCGCAAGTTACATCATATACTTCCTTGTCGTTATTATGGCGGGTTGATTTTTTATACAAATCGCTGTTCTCAATTATCGGAGTTTTGATAGCGTTAAAGCTATACAGCTCCGCCAAAGAAGCGGCCTTATCAACAATAGTGCTGAAATAACGATATTCGGAAGGTACCACGTCCTTCATACCAATCAAACGATCAATCGCTTTGGCGCTGCGTTTTTCCACCGGTTTTTTGGGCATGTTCATCCCGCGTACGGGCATTTTTTTTCTAGGCATATTATTGTAGGCTATGATTTGCTACTCATTGATGGAAGAGTAATCAATTGTGTCATTAAAAACATTAATCCGGCTGAAAGGCCAGCCTCGGAAGAAAACGCGTCCGGTAATGAAGCTCTTGTTAATCGGACCAAAAGTACGAGAATCTTTGGAGGCAGTGCGATTATCGCCTAAAACAAAATATTCATTATCCCCCAACACGATCTTTTCTTCATTATTGGCATAGGTCGGAGTTCCTTCTGCCAGGTAGGACTCGTCTAAAACCAAACCGCCCGGATTCTGATCGTTATAAACGATGACTTCCGCGTCCTTTACCTGTACTGTCTCTCCCGGCAAAGCCAACACGCGTTTGATAAAATATTCTTGCGGATTGAGCGGATAACGGAAAACGACAACTTCACCGCGATCAATCGGTTTAAAACGATAACTGATTTCATCAACAATCAAATACTCATGGTCATAAAAACTTGGCTCCATCGAAGCTCCCTTGACATAAAAAGGCTGAATCAAAAAATATCTGACAGGAATAATAATGGCCAATGAAATCGCAATCACTTTTATGCCCTCCCAAGCAACTATTAAAAATTTCTTAAACATAAAATAAATTTTATATAAAAACGATTAAAATAACCAAAAAACAAATGATAAATCTTCGATAAGTTAGCAAGATTTTAAGAGTATATCATAATTTTAAGGAAAAAGCAAGCCTATGATATATTTAATATTAGCTAATAATCATTGCATCGCCGTAACTGTAAAAACGATATTTTTCAGCGATTGCTTCCTGATACGCAGCTCGGATATTTTCATAACCCGCAAAGGCGGAGACAAGCATCAGCAAGCTTGATTTAGGCAAATGAAAATTAGTAATCAAGCCATCGACCAATTGAAATTCATAGCCGGGATAAATAAATATATCTGTCCATCCTTGATACGGCTCACCCAGAGACAATCTTCCCATTTTAATCTCGCGTCCATATGATTCAAGCACGCGGCAGCTAGTAGTACCGACCGCCACCAAACGGCGGCCTTCTTTTTTGGCTTGAGCAATGGCGCGAGCAGCCGAAACCGAAATCATCGCCAATTCCGAATGCATCTTATGCTCTTCAATTTTTTCCGTCTTCACCCCGGCAAAAGTACCGAGACCGACATGCAAAGTCACCCGCACAATCTTGACGCCTTTCTTTTTTAATTTATTCAAAAGCCGTTCCGTAAAATGCAAGCCGGCCGTCGGCGCCGCCACCGAACCGCTATGATTATCATCGGCATAAACTGTTTGGTAACGAGCCCGATCCAAACGTTGAGAAGATCCGGGAGTGATATAAGGTGGTAAAGGCATGCGTCCGATTCGTTCTAAAGCACGATGGAATTTATCCCCGGTCAAATTAAAATCAACCAGCCAAGTGCCGTCTCCCTGGTCATTAACCAAGTCAGCGGTTAAACCGGCCCCGATTTCAATATGCAAATCCGGATGAACACGACCACCCACCAAGCATTCCCAACGCCTGCCGGAAACTAACCGGTGTAAAAACACTTCCACCTCACCGCCGCTGCCGCTTTTACGCCCAATCAAACGCGCCGGAAATACTTTCGAATCGTTAATAACCAAAACATCACCGGCTTTTAATTCTTCGCCTAAAGCATCGAAGCGGCGATGGCGTAGAGCTCCGTTATTTTTCGCCAAACATAAAAGCCGGGCGTGATCGCGCGGCTTCACCGGTTCTTGCGCGATTAAAACGCGCGGCAAACTATAATCAAAATCTTTTAAAGACAACATAATAAATAAACAGGACTAATTATTTTCATTTTGCTTTTTGCCCAGATGTTCATACGCAGCGCCGGTCGCAATGCGGCCGCGAGGCGAACGATCCAAAAAGCCGAGCTGTAATAAAAACGGTTCATATATATTTTCCAGAGTATCGATTTCCTCGCCGGTAGCCGCCGCCAAAGTATTTAAACCGACCGGCCCGCCATGAAATTTATCAATCAGCACTTCCAGAATTTTTCGATCAACCCCGTCCAAACCCAGTTCGTCGACGGCTAATAAGGCAAAAGCTTCCGAACAAGCAGCCAGATTGATTTCGCCATTATTT
>Ga0172377_10004144_pt1 | contig 14922 bp, 9 predicted proteins | sample Pumphouse3metaG_FD_119749 | JGI IMG/M metagenome (GOLD analysis project Ga0172377, IMG submission 119749) | Leachate microbial communities from a municipal landfill in Southern Ontario, Canada - Pumphouse #3 metaG | ecosystem: Engineered > Solid waste > Landfill > Unclassified | place: Canada... | reverse complement strand
TTTTTTTTATAAAATTTCGTTGCTTATTCCTTTGTTGCTTATTCCCGGATTCCAATAACTGGTTCACCCCATCCCCTCGAAACAAGCGTCTCTCCTGCGTTTTAAATATTAGCATGCATCCCACTTAGGATGGATAAGGTGATTATTGACTTCTTTCAAGTTAAAGGGTGCAAAAATAATAATTAAAAGCATCATAACACCATACAATTGCATTAGCGACTGCTTTGTTATTGAATATTTATTATAAAATCAGACATTATATATTAGCTTTCAGGTTAAACCTGACTTTATGTTTCATATATGATGTCTCATTATTACAATTTACTAAATTCTGTAAATCCGGCAACTTTTATAATTTTTTTGGGGATATCTGTATTGTCATAGTAACCACTAAATTCATATTCACCCTGACCAATTGAAAATACAGGTAAAGGAACACCTGTATGACTATAGGATCCATAAGCTATACCAGCTTTATTATTTAACATATGAGTAGCTGTAACTGTCAAAGGGTCGTAACTGCCAAATGTTATTTTCTGAATTTCTTCTGGCAAATCTATTTTTTTGTTCATGCTTTTGTTAAATGCTGTTTTGAGAATTTTCTTATCATAATCAGAAAGAGGAATTTTACTTCCAAGACCAAAATATTTCTCGATTTCTTTCATAGCATACCCGAAAGTAACATTACCATCTTTTTCCCATTTTTTTACTTTTTTACTGAACTTCACATAAGATATACCCTGATATTCCAATTTATCGAATGATGTGGTATAATGTGTCCCTACATAACCTAATGTAAGTCCTCCACATTCATGATCACCCGTTACAACTATCAAAGTTTCGTTGGAATGTTTTTTATAAAAATCCAGAGCAACACCCACTGCCTGATCAAAAGCTAAAGTCTCGTATGTTGCAGTTACTGCATCATTTGCATGACAGGCCCAATCTATTTTACCACCCTCAACCATCATAAAAAAACCCTTAGGATTATCTAGACATTCGATCCCTTTTTTGGTAAAATCAGCAAGTAAAATCTGGTTTTCTTCTTCTTCTGATTTATAATCTATGTTATATGGTATAGAAGAGCCATCTGTTGTATAAGTATGAATGTTAGATGTTTCTTTATTATCCGAATTTTCAAATGACGATTTACCACCGGCTAGTTTGTTTATAGTAACTATAACTTTACCTGAGTTTTTATTAATATCTCTAAATCCTTTTTTTGTATAAATAAAATTGTAGCCTTTTTTCTTAGCTGCCTTTGCAAACTGTGATGTAATTTTTAATGTTTTTCTCTTGTCCCAATTAAAAGATCCTCCTGCAAAATAGTCAAAATCCGAATCAAGTAGCTGGTTCCCTATTTTTTCATAATTATTTCTACCCGAAACATGAGCATAAAAACCAGCCGGAGTAGCATGGTCTATACTAACACTAGTAACTATACCAACTTTTAGCCCTTTATCTCTTGCCATTTCAGCGATACTTTTATATCGTGTACCATCAGATCCCTGTCCCAATAAACCTATATTTGTCTTATAACCACTTGCAAGAGCAGTTGCAGCAGCAGCAGAATCTGTAATATATCTGTCTTTCGCATTTGTAGTCTGCATCCCTACAACTGGAAATTTTCTTATATTTAAAATTCCTGTATTTACATAAGAAGTATTTGTTCCTGATGCTTCCTTGTTATATCTGGTTTTAAAGTTTTTTTCCTTTATTGCTGACTCAGCAAGATTTATCTGTGGTATAGCCATACCATCTCCGATAAAAAGAAAAACATATTTCGGAGTCTTGTAAGAAACCGGATTTTCGGACTCTATTGCATCTGATTTTTTTGTTTTATTTGGTTGTTTGCTATTACTGAATCCAACACTTAAAAAAAATATAAGCAGCAATATAAAAAAGGTATCGTGTTTACGGTATAATAAATTCATGATTAAAAATATTTTAGTTATTAAAGTTAATTATACAAATTCTATTACTTAGATGATTTATTTTAAATTTCAATTGCATTCTTATTCCATTTATAAATATAGCCTCCAATTATTGCAGTGACCGGTGCTACAAGAATAAGACCAAAACTTCCTACAAGGGTATGTAAAATTTCAGCAGCTATGTAATTTTTATTTACTATGCTTTCTATATTCGTACCTTTGGCCATAAATGCCATAAAAGCAAACATAAAACTCCCTGAATAGGCAAAAAGAAGAGTTGTAGTCATGCTTCCAAGTACAGGTCTTGCAATTCTAAATCCTGATTTTATGAGTTCCGTCCTTGATAAATTGGGAACTCTGTTTATAATTTCGCTCTGAGCTGTAGATATATCCATAGATACATCCATAACGGCACCTGCTGCCGATATAAATATAACAGAAATAAAAATATTTGAAAGATCCAGATCCACAAAACCTGTATAAAGTAAGGCTTCAGAGTATTCCTGAACAGCTCCTGGAATTTTGAAATAATACCCAAATACAGTTGCCAGCAATGCAGTTATTGATATACCTGTCATCGTTCCAAAAAGAGCCACAAAGCCTTTTTTATTTACTCCACCCACAAGTAATATAATAGCAATGGAACAAATAAATACTATAAGGATAGATAATACAAGAGGGTTATATCCTTTTAAAAATCCCGGAATTAGTAATTTCCAGAAAACAACAGCCGTAAATATGAAAGATATAACGGCTTTCAAACCTATAAATTTTGCAAAAAATATAAGAAAAAGAGCAAAGGCCATAAACAAAAAAAGTTCCGTACCTTGTCTGTAAAAATCAGCAGCTCTTGCTCCAATGCATTTTGTTTTAGCGTCATTTAGCTGAAGAATCGTAAGGACTTTATCTCCGACCTTAAAAATTTTGTCTAATTTTTTCTGCCCCAGAAGCACATTATCGGCATCTACTTCCTGACCTTTGAATTTACCTGATAATATTCTAATTTTTACTTTTTGTGTTCCTATGGTTACTATAGATATCTGATGAAGATCAGAATTATCAATACTCTCAACCAGTCCTTTCTCATACCTCAGGCTATCATTCATTCCGGAATTTTCGAAACCGGTAGGAATAAAAAAGAAAACAATAGTTATGGCACTTATAAGGAAAAAGAAAAATTTATCTCTTTTATCAATTTTGCCGATGCTGTTAAAAATTTTATTTATCTGCATATACTAATTTGAGACCTTTACCTAAAATTAATTTTTAAATATTTTCTAAACTAAAATTTCAACAACGTTACCATTTTATTTTTTTTGTATAAATAAAACAAATTATGATTTTTTTGCCGTCAACAAAAATCGAAAATAATAAAAGTTGTTTTAAAGCGAACCCTAAAAAAGGCGATTACTCAAAAAGTAACCGCCTTTCTATTATTTTTATATAATTTTATTTATTTAATCACTCTTACTTTGATGCTTCTGTAGTGAACTTCATTTCCGTGATCCTGCAAAAGGATATGTCCTTTTTGCCACAATCCAAATCCATCCCATTTCGCATATTTACTTCTTGCTACCAATGCATTAAAGGCCTGTGTTCCTCTTTCGTACGAAAGAGTCTTTCTCTCATTCAGCCAGTGTTCGACATGTGCTCCTGCAAAATCAGATGATTCCATGCCACTTCCCTTGATCCATTCTTCATGACGGGTTCCTTTTACAATAATAAGAGCATGATTCCATTCTCCCGGTTTATTGACGGTCTTGTTTTTATATGCAGGAATTAAATCATACAGGGAAGAAATTGTTCTGTTTCCATCTGTACCCAACTTTGCATCAGGATGTCTCTGATCATCAAGAATCTGATATTCAAGTCCAATGGCTGATTTACCTGAACCATATTTTTCCGTTATAAAATATTTAATTCCACTGTTTGCTCCAGGAGTAATTTTAAAATCAGTTTTGAATTCAAATGTAGAATATTCATCCTTAGTAACAATATCTCCACCGTTTCCCGATTCCTTTCCCTCAGCAGCTTCAACTACCAATTCTCCGTTTTCTACATGCCATCCTTTACTTGGAAATTGATCTTTGTTTACTCCTCTCCATCCGTTTGTAGTTTTACCATCAAACAAAAGTTTCCATCCCTGTGCTATTTCCTGCGGAGAAAGATTATTAGGAATAAGATTTACTACACGAACATCTGTCCACGAACTTTGTTTTAAATTATCAGTTTTTATTCTGATATTTTTCCATCTGATTTGTTCTCCTACCCTTGAAGCATCACCACCAATAGAATGAACCTGAAATGCTATAAAACCTTCAGAATCCATGTCATCTATAAGATCTGCACATGGAATGCCGTTTACCCAGGTACGTATTGAATTTCCAATTGCTTCAATACGATAATGATTCCACTCACCGTTTTTAAAAGCTGTTCTTCCTTTTTCATTCAAACATAACGGATACAACCATCCACGACGTGCTTCATCATATATACCTCCACTCCATGCACGTGCTGAAGGATCTATTTCACACTGATAACCATGAACTCTTCCGTTTCTATAAGCTTTGGTACTCTGACTTCTGATCTGAATTCCTGAATTCATATTCTCATTAACTTTAAGATCTACTTCAAGAATAAAATCTCCGTAGGTTTTCCCGTCTGACAAGAAAGAATTTGGTGATCCAACCTTTGTAGTTCCAACAAGTACTCCATCGATCAATTCATACTTTGCAGTACCATTAATCTCTTTCCAATCTTTTATACCATTTTTAGAGTCTAAAAGGTTCGTCCATCCGTCTCCGGCAAATACTCCGGAGCTAATTAAAACTAATAAAACAATTAATATCTTTTTCATTTTTTTTAAGTAAAAGTTATATGCAAATACAAGTTGTAAAAACTATTTTAAAAATATATAAGAAAATTTGTACAATAATACTTGTATTTTCTCAGCGAAATTTTTATTCCAATTTTTGATTTTTTATAGTTTATAATATTCTTCCCATCCTTTTCTTGGAGGTGTACCTGTCAGTAGTTGATTGGCGAAATCATTATTGGTGATTTTCTTTCCTTTTCGATCAAATTTCAATTTTGTTCCCAGACGTTGTGCCAATGTGCCCAAAACAAGTACCTGACTTAATGGACCTGATATGCTAAATGGTGAACGCGTTTCTTCTTGTCCCATTACCGATTTTACAAAGTTCTCATGGTGATTGGAAGGACTTTTGGGTACTTCAGGTAATTTAGATTTCATTGCTTCGGCTGCTTCTTCCGGAATAATAGATAGTGTACTACTATGGGATCCACCTTTGAATGTCAGATCTTTTGAATAAATTTCTTTCCCGGGATTTAATGTTGAAGGTTGTATTTTACCCGTACTTGGTGCCGGAATATTTGGGTCAAGTTTACATTTACCATATCCTTTAGGAACTTCAGGAATATTTTTTACTCCATCGTACCATGTAATTGTTAATGGTGGCATTTTTTTTCGTTTTGGAAATTTGAATTCCAGTGTCGATGCCTGTGGAAAAAATAACGAGTTTGGTCCTTCAATTTTTATCGGATCCACTTCATATGGTAATCCAAGATCAAGAAATTGATGGATAGTGTCTATAATATGAGCTCCCCAGTCTCCTAATGCACCCATCCCAAAATCATACCAGCAACGCCATTGTCCGTTTACAAAATCTTTGTTATAATCATGGTGTTGAGCAATCGTTAGCCAGGTATCCCAGTCCATTGTCTCAGGTATAGGCTGCCCTTGAGGAAAACTTGTCATACTGGTGTCCCAGCCGTGCCAGCGACGCGCACCATTCATATGGGCAGTTACTTTGGTTACATCTTTTATTATGCCCGCTTCAACCCACGCTTTAAACTGAAAATAGTTGGCTCCTGAATGTCCCTGATTTCCCATCTGAGTTACTACTTTGTATTTCTTTTCAGCTTTCATCAATAGCTCTGATTCCTGAAATGTTCTTGATAGAGGCTTCTCTACATAGACATGTTTCCCCAGAGACATTGCAAGCATTGTTACAGGAAAATGTGAGAAATCAGGTACTCCTATGCATACAGCATCTATTTTATTTGACATTTTGTCAAACATTTTTCTAAAATCCTGAAATCTTGGAACATTGGGATATTTTTTCATATTTTCGAGAGTTTGTTGCCCTCCCATATCCACATCACACATTGCTACGTTATTGACCAGTCCTGTTGCCATAAAATTTCTCAGATCCCATCCGGCCTGATTCCCTATTCCTACAAAGGCCATATTTATTTTATCACTGGGAAATGCAGATTTAATTCCGTTCCTGTTTTTTTGTGCAAGAATGGCCGTGCTGGGCAATATTGAAAAAGCCCCGGCTGTTATTAAGCTGTCTTTTATGAATTTACGACGTGTTTGATCCATTTCTGTTTAGTTAAAATTATATTTATTAGTTTTATTTTAAAAGGCTAAAATAACCAATTAAATAGTTAAATCAAAAAAATACAGGGTCGGATTACATAAAATCCGACCCTGTATTTAGTTTCGTAATCAAAAGAAACAGGGAGTGCAATCAGACGTATATCTTCTTTCAAAGGATAATCCTGATTTTTTTTATCAAAACATTGAAAAATTTAAAAAACTTCAATTCCTTTTTTTGCAAGCATTTTTGTGCTAAGATCCCTGAGTTTGAATTTTTGAATTTTTCCGCTGCCTGTCATTGGAAATTTATCCAAAAAAAGAATATATTTTGGAACTTTATAATGGGCAATTTTTCCACGGCAGAATTCCTTAACATCTTCTTCAGTTAATTTCGCATCTTTTTTTAATATTATAAAGGCTCCTACCTGTTCTCCGTATTTTGGACTTGGCACTCCAACTACCTGAACATCTTCAATTTCGGGAATTCTATAAAGATAATTTTCAATCTCACAAGGATATATATTTTCACCACCACGAATTATCATATCTTTTATTCTTCCGGTAACTTTAAAATATCCGTCTTTTGTACGATGTCCAAGATCTCCTGAATGAAGCCAGCCATTTTTGTCAATTACTTCACTGGTAGCCTTTTCATTATTGTAGTATCCTTTCATTATATTGTATCCCTTGCAACAGAGTTCACCCTGAACATTATCTTCACAAAATTCTCCGGTTTCAGGATTTATAACCCTTACATCTATATTTGGAAGAGCAGTTCCTACTGTTGTGGCACGAAGTTCTGCAGAATCACTTGTACTGCTTGCTGTCATTCCTGGAGAAGCTTCTGTAAGTCCATAAACGCTGATAATATCTTTACAATACATCTTTGTCATTACCTCTTTCATCTTGTCGACAGGACAAAGGGCTCCGGCCATAATTCCTGTTCTTAAGCTGCTGATATCGAACATATCAAACATAGGATGGCTCATCTCAGCTATAAACATTGTTGGAACACCGTAAAGAGAAGTACATTTTTCTTTTGCTACGGAAGCAAGAACCATTAACGGATCAAAGTTTTCAACTATAACCATTGAGGCTCCATGTGTTAAAATGGCAGAAAGAGCAAGTACAACACCAAAACAATGGAAAAACGGGACACATACCAGCAATCTGTCCTTTGATGTATATTTCATACGTTCCCCTATGGAGAAACCATTATTAAGAATATTAAAATGTGAAAGCATAACACCCTTTGGAAAACCTGTTGTTCCGGAAGTATATTGCATATTTACCACATCATTGGTATCTACATTGCTTTTTGCTTTTTCCAAAACTGAATCGTCAATATGTTCACCAAGTAACATTAACTCAGCCGTATTGTACATTCCCCTGTGTTTTTCCTGACCAATGAAAACTACATTTTTTAATTCAGGGAATTTTTTTGATTTTATTTTTCCACGGGGATTTGATCTTACTTCCGGAATAAGATCAAAAACTGTTTTTACATAATCACAATCCTTGAAACTATCAACAAGACACAATGTATTAATGTCGGCATCTTTCATGATATATTCCAGCTCGGCTGATTTGTAACTGGTATTTATAGTAACAAGATATGATCCTATTTTTGCGGATGCAAACATAAAAGTAAGCCAGTCTGGTACATTATATGCCCACAGACCAACTTTGTCATTTTTTTTTATTCCTATTGCTATTAGCCCTTTAGCAAGTTTGTTTACCCTCTTGTTAAACTGTTTGTATGAAAATCGCAAATTTCGATCCGGATAAACCATAAAGTCCTGATCAGGAGTTTCAGAGGCAAACTTCTCAAGAATGCTTCCAAATGTATATTCCATCAATTCCATAAAAGCCTAATCAATTGGTGTATAAACGACAGCTAGCATACGGGCTTTTTTATTATCTCCGGCATGAACATTATGATCTACGATGGAATCGAGATAGATGCTATCTCCCGGATTAAGACGATATATGTCTTTACCGTAATTAATTTCAACTATACCTTCCAATACATACATAAATTCTTCTCCTTCATGAGAAGAAAGCATTGTCTTTGTGTTTTTTACAGGTTCTATATCAATAAGAAAAGGTTCCATGTTCCGTCCTACCTTATCGGCAGCAAGAGAATAAAAATTTAAACGCTCATTCATCTGCCGTCCCTGAGAAATAAAAAGTCGTTCTTTTTCATTTTCGCCGGAACGAACTACTGCCGGTCCTAAATTATCATTATCATCGAGAAGTGTGCCAAGACGAACCCCAAGAGCTCTGGTTATTTTGATCATTGGAGCCAGAGAAGGAACTACCTTTTCTTCTTCTATTTTTTTTATGAGTTCTTCTTCCAGATTTGTACGATCGGATAATTCTTTAATGTTTACCTGTTTTGATTCTCTTATTTGTTTAATCTTTGATCCAAGATTCTTTCCACAATCCATATATACTTTATTTTCTGTATTAATTTATCTTTAAAAAAAGACAATACTTTTTTGACGCGAATATATATAATATTCGTCAATTATCTTTGATATTCTTAATTATAAAGCTATTAAAAATGTATTATTATTAATTTTTTGAGGAAATTTATAACAAATAACAATTATAAACGTAAAAAATGTAATAAATCAACAATTCAGCACTATTAGATTTTACATATTATTTCCCGTTTGAGGAAATTTGCAATCCCCGACTGATTTAATACCGGAATTCGTTAAATTTTTTATTATTTAAGATACCTCTCAAAAAAAGTATCCAGTCCGGGAGCTTGTTTCTTTTCTTTTTCGCTGGTGATTACATAATTGACAACACCCTTTCCTTCCGCCACCTTAGCCACTTCTTCTGCATGACGGGGATGATGAAATATCTGACCTTCATTATGTGGGATACCTCTTTTATATTCTTTAGTTTCTATATTACACAGCCATACGGGAGGATCTTCAGGAGTAATCATATTTAGCATATCAAGTTTTTCTAAAATATCTTTTTTAAAGGGTTTAAAACTTTTATAAGAAGTAAAACCGTAAAAATTGGATATCTGTTTCTTAAATGTTTTTTTCTTTAAAAGATAAATTAGTCTGAAACCGGGAAGAAATTTTTTCCATCTGAAGAGGTTATATGTTGCCTGTGTTATAACTGCACCAGCGCACTGAATTCGTGTAGATTTCCTAAGCATAGGATCATCTGAAAAAGGAATGGCCATATCGTCATGAAAGGCAAGATAAAGACTTATTCCTGCTCCTGCCGATTCACCGTAACAACCAATCTTATCCTGATCGATATAATATTTATCTGCATGAAAACGAATAAATCTTATGAAATCTGCTGCATCTTCGATGCATCGCATAACTCCAAGCGAATCGTTATCTACTCTGTAACGATAATTTACACTTGCAAAGGCTATTCCTTTTTTAAGCAGGGACGACATCAAAGAAATCTGATTTTCTATTTCAGATTTATCTCCATGAATAAAACTTCCTCCATGGAAAAAAACAACAAGTGGCATTTTCTCCATTTTAAAAGCAGGAAGATATAAATCAAAAGTTGTTTGTTTGTATTTGTTATAATGAACATCCTTAAGCATTTTTGTATCGGAAGATATTTTTATATTTTTCTGAGAAAAAACCATTAAGGGTACCATAAAAAGAACAATTGCGATATAATAACGAATTTTCATAATTTTAAGTATCTATTTTATTAACAGGGTGTTTATTGAATTGGGGTTCAATATAACGGAATATGATTTATCATCAATATTCAGACTTAATAATTTATTTTCAGAATTCTGATTTGCAATAATAACAGCAATACTGTTATCCGGATTTTTAAAAGCCAGAAGATCTTTATATTTACCAACGGCTTTAAGTTTTTTAGCTCCATGTAATACAAAATGACTAACATGTTTCATTATATAATACTCAGGAGAATACTTAAATGTATTTGTTTTTGCATCTACTATCACCAAAGAATTTTGTGCCCAACCCCAATTACTAATACCACCTTTTGTTAATGATGTGTTCCAGTAATCATATACAGAAACTCCGTTATTCAAATAATGTTTCATTAAATCCCATGAATGCATTGCACCTTTCCAGTCATTTTTACCATTACCACATTCCTGTTCGGTCTGAAAAAGAATTAAATCAGGATATCTTTTATGTATACCAGCAATAGCCTCTTTACCAGCCCATTGAAACCCCACTCCTTTTATATATTTATTACTTTTTGAATCCTGAAGAATCGTGTCAACCAATAATTCGGTAGGACGTTCCATAGTACCGAAATAAACATCAACATTCTTGTCCTGCATAGCCGGACCAAGATACGAGCCAATAAATTTATTCAGTCCTGCAGCAGTCCAGCAACAACTTGGAAAAACTTGTGCCGAATTAAATTCATTTTGTGGCATAACAGCAAAAATATTAATTCCATTAGCCTTATATGCATCAATAAATTTTGAAAAATACAAAGCATATGATTTAAAATATTTATCTTCCTGAATAAACATATCTGTGCCTTCGTGTCCCTCCTTATCCGCAGGTAAATTATTCCAATATTTATGATCTTTCTGCCTTACAGAATTCTGATTCAGAATAGAAGAACGACTGGCATAATTTTTATTATATTTCATCCAGGATGGCGGACACCATGGAGAAGCCCATAATTTAATATTAGGATTATATTTTTGTGCATTTTTAATAAAAGGGATTAACGTTTTCTCATCTTCAGCAATAGAAAAATTCTTCATTTCAAAATCACCTTCTGTTTCATTATAAGAATACCAATCCAAAGAAAAATCATTAGCACCAACAGGCATACGACAAACCGATAAATTAGCGCCTATTCCTGGAGCAAAAAGTTCTTTCATTACTTTTTCCCTGTCTTCATTCTTCAACAAACTAAGAGAAGTCCATCCAAGCTCATTGAAACATGTCCCAAAACCATCTATTGTCTGCTGTTCATCTGTAGTTAAAATTTTAACATCAAAAATTTCACCTTTTGAAGTAGTCTGTTTTAAAGAGGATTGTTTTACCCAGGGTTGATCCATGGTAGTCTCAATCCATTCTGTCTTTTCAGTACAACTAAAAAAAATAGCCATACAAAAAAGCATCCATAATAAAGGATAACTCAAAAAAGAAAATTTCATAATTTAGGTTTTAAAAAAATTAAAAATCTACGCTCATTCTGTTGATTGAATTAAAAATTACACATTATTTCCTCAAGTCTTCTATAAAAATTACTAGTAAATATAAAACATTTAACTCACAAGCAAAAATTCAAAATAAAGTTCAGAATGAAATTTTTAGTACATTTAGCTATATTCGATTAAAAAAAACAGACCCGAAGGCCTGTTTTTAATTATAATATTGTAAGCTTTATTGAAATTTTATTTTAATAGAGTTATTTGTTATTATAGGTTCTGAAAAGTTTTAGAGAGACACAATTAATAGCTTTATAGTGCATCCTTCTGTTTAATATCAGAATCAATTTCCAAATCTTCGGTATTATTAATCAATGCCTCAGGATTTGAATTGACAGAAGTTGTTATCCCTGTAAAACTACCTTGTTTTACATCATCGAGCAAAATTACCGGACGAGGGTCTCTTTTTTGGCTTACAAAACTAACGCAATTTACTTGAATATTACTGGTATGTCTGACAAATAAACCGCTGCACGGCAAATTTTTCCATATAGTAGGCTGAGGATATGACTTTTCATTATCTTCAACATCTGCAAGATTAGCTTTATATTCACCCGTCTTAACTCCTCCTTTATTGACAAACATAATATTGCTTAATATTAAATTTTCAATAGTTGCACCTTTGATTCCTGTTATTGAAGATGCATAGTTGCCGGTATTATATGCCACAATATTGTTTATAGTAATATTTTTCATTATTCCCTGAGGAGGTGTAGGTGCTTCCTTTTTATGTTTACGGGCTCTGTTTCCAAGACGTAAAAAAATCGGACAATCTGTTCCTTCGATATCCAGATTGCTAACCGAAACACCTTCCATTACTCCCCCATCAACAATTTCCAGAGACAAACCGGTTATACCAATCCACGATCCTGCAAGTTTTTCTTTGGCCCGTGAAGGTTTAATAGTACAATTTGAAATATTCAAATTTCGGAAACCTCCTGTAGATTCGGTACCACACTTAATTGCATTACAATGGCTGCTCACTACACAATTGGTAATAGTAATATCTTCACATGGAGCAGGTCCGGTACTCTTTAACGTTATAGCATCATCACTCGAATCATAAATACATCCACTTACTACAACACGACGACATCCATCCAGATCTAGTGCATCATTATTACGATTACAATGATTCCAAACTGTTTGATTTAACAAAAAAACATCCTCACAGTTCAGGTAATGCTGATTCCATATTCCTGAATTACGAAGAGTAATACCGTCAACCTTTACTTTCTTACATGAAATAAATAAAATATTACGAACACGACCATCTAAATCACCACCTTTACACTCAGGACGACCTTTCTGGCCTTTTCCCTGACCATCTATAGTTCCCGAACCTGTAATAGCAATATTTGTAGCACCTTCAGCATAAATCAACGAATACCATCCGCCAATATCTTTTTGTGAGCGATAGTCAGGTTGTTTTTGTCTGGAAAAATCAGCCGGATCAGGGCTAGCAAAAATAGTAGATCCATGAGCCAGCTTTAATTCTACATTATCCATTAAAGTAATAGTACCTGTTTTATACATTCCGGCAGGAATTAAAACCGTCCCCCCACCTTCTCTATTACATAACCGGACAGCTTTATTTATAGCCTCTGTACTAAGAACTGTAGTATCGTTTTTAGCACCGTAATCTATAATGTTATATTCTTTTGCAGTTGCAGATATAGTAGCAATACAAAAAATAACAGGCAATAACTTTTTAATCAATTTAATACTCATATTGTTATAATTAAACTATAGAAAAATAATATTATTTTTATTTAAGATAATTTTTTACTGTTTGTAAGAACAGAACATATAACCGGATATTTTCTGATCTTCATTAGATAAAGTCGGACATAATACACCCCTATCGTGATTATAAATCACGCATTCTAACCAGCTGAAATACCTAACTATTTCTTAGATTGTAAATATAGTGATTTTTTTAAAAAACTCTAAAAGATTGCCAAAAATCATCTTTCTATTTTCAAGCTATTTATAAAGCCAAGTAGCCAATGGAAAGCTTTTATCACAAGCAATAAGAAAGTATAATAAACTATCAGCGAACTATTGGCTTTTCTTTCAGTGTTTTCTCATTATTATAATGTTGATTATTAGGAAAACCTGCCCTACCTACTCCTTTTTTCATCAACGCTTTTAATTCTGGCAAATAATAACGATAAATTGCACGAGGCTCTACTCTATGTTTATTACATAATGAAGATGCCATACCCACTACTTCACCCATCATCCCACACGTACGCATCACTCTAACCGTACCTAAAGCAATATGTGATACACTAATATCACGACCTGCCATAAATAAATTATTTACATTTCTGGAATATAAACAACGATAAGGCACCGCATATGGTTTAATCTTTCGAGTAACACTATAGGACTTAAAAGGCTCCTCTTTAATTACTTTCATAGAGTCAGGAAAATGTAAATCAATAGGCCACGTTGTTGTAAATGAAGCATCAGGATATGCAACATCATCAATAATATCTTGTTCCCGAAGTACAAAGTCACCCAATAAACGACGAGATTCACGTTTTCCCCCAATATAAGCAACCCATTCTAACTTATCCTTTGCAAATTGTGCTTTATCTTTACTATAATTTTTTATAAAAGACCAATTCCCATATACCGCACGCAATCCATAATCCCGTATATATTCAATTTCATTTATTTGGTCATGATTCATACCTGTTTCCCACATCCAATCTCCTTTACGAATCTTTTGACAAGTACTCTCATCAAATTGAACCGCCCATGGACAATCAGGAAAAGAAGAAGCTTCTTTTAAAACACCTGAATACCATTGAACAGATGTTCCCATTACCAAGTTATCTCCTTTAACCAAAGCACTGGGTTCATTATAAACAGCTTTACTTTCTCTACCGACAGAATAGTCTGCACCGGCTAAATAGCCAACGGAACCGTCACCAGTACAATCTGCAAACTGGGTTGCTTTAAAAATATATTCTTTACCTGTTAAGTTTTCTCTGGCTATTACAGATTCTATATTATTCTCATGCATACGCACATTAAAAACATGCATATTTAGAAACAGAGAGAGATTTGGTTCATTCTTTACCAATCGCAATTTGAGATTATCACCGTAATTCGATTTAGGACCACCATTATGAATCATTGCTTCAGGATGAGCTTTAATAAACTTAAGTATTTGAGCACTTCTAATCATCTTCGGATATTTTAATGCCTCTCTATATCCCCAGACACCTATATAGCCTGTTTCATCACATATAAAACCTAACTTAGGATAAGGCTGTTGCATAATCAAACCCGAAAGTCCCACACGTACTTCAGAACTATTATTTCCACCCAATACAGGACGATCCTGAATCAAAGCCACT
>Ga0172377_10004141_pt1 | contig 14924 bp, 14 predicted proteins | sample Pumphouse3metaG_FD_119749 | JGI IMG/M metagenome (GOLD analysis project Ga0172377, IMG submission 119749) | Leachate microbial communities from a municipal landfill in Southern Ontario, Canada - Pumphouse #3 metaG | ecosystem: Engineered > Solid waste > Landfill > Unclassified | place: Canada... | reverse complement strand
TAGTTCCTTTAAAGCGTGGACGCTTGAAACATAGACGAATTTCTCAACACTTCTTTTTTTGGCTATATCAACGATGTTTTTTGTACCTCCGACATTAATGTCGTAGATAACTTTGTTGAACGACTTTTCGACCGTAATTATGCCGGCACAATGAATTACAATTTGTGTTGAGGCACTAGCCTTAAAATCCAAGAACTTTTCAACATCATCGTACTTAGTTATATCTCCATCAACAAAGGATAATTGCCCATCGTCGTGCATATTGAATTGACGTTTTTTGTCGTGGGGAAGGACGAAAGCCACAATCGTTTTCTTAAGAGTTAAAAGCATGTTGACAATTGTTCGACCAAGGTGACCGGTCGCTCCGGTAATATAGTAAATAACCTTTTTCATAGTTCCTCCTCCTTCTTTATTATGTAATAAAAAGAAAAATTTAAACAATAATTACTAAGTTTGGTTGATAGAAAGCGAAATTTCGATAATATCGCTCCAATAGTTGTGATAAAATTATCTTATGATTAAGAAAGCAATTTATCCGGGTTCATTTGACCCAGTATCAAACGGTCACATAGATATTATCGAAAGAATATCCCGTATTTTTGAACAAGTATTTGTCGTTGTTGCCGTTAATCCTAATAAACACTATATTTTTACAGCCGATGAAAGAGTGGAAATGTTAGAAAAAGCAACTGCTCATCTACCCAACGTTATTGTTGAACAAAGCGATTTACTCCTTGTTGATTACGTTCGATCAAAAGGGGATGGTGTCATTATCCGCGGCGTCAGAAATGTTAACGACTACTTAAATGAAATTACGATGTATCAGTTTAATCATACGAGCGATCCAAACATTGAAACTCTGATTATGTTCCCTTCAACCGACAACCTTTTTATCTCAGCTTCTTATATAAAAGAACTGGCCTTATTTGATGCTGATATTTCCCCATATGTCCCTAAGGGACTAGCTTCTTTTATCGGTGAAAAAATACGCGAAAGAAAATAAAATTTCGTATAAACCCCGTCTTTTATCGGTTATTTGGTATCAGAAATAGTTTTGTGAGGTAGATTTATGTTCATTTTTCGACCATCACTGCGAATCTTTAAAAAGACCCTCGACATCTATGAGGAAAAACGCATTCGTAAAACGAAGCCTTTTGCTGAGATGAGAGGTTGGACCGATGTTGATTATGTTGGCGACGGAAAAGTCGAACACTTATTAGATATTTACCATCCAACTGAAAAACGAAATGGTCATCTCGTTTTTGATATTCATGGGGGTTCCTATGCGTTTGGCTTTAAAGGGTTAAACTACATCTTTAATTCATATTTGGTCGCAAAAGGTTTTTCGGTGGTTTCCATCAATTATACGCTCGTTAATGAAACGACAACTATTAAACAACAGATTATCGATATTTTTACTGCTCTTAACTTTTTGGTTAAAAATAGAGACAAATACGAACTCCCGCTAGATAAACTTATTTTGCTTGGCGACTCGGCCGGAGGACATCTTGCTTTATTAACGGATTTAGTGTTTAAATCACGGGAAGCACAAGCATATTACAAGCTTAACCATCTTCCAAATGTTCGCGTGAAATGTGTGGCGATGAACTGCGCTGTTTATGATTTTGAAGAAGTAGTTGAATATGCAAAAAGCGTTATTCATAAGTCAGCAATGCCGAGTTTGTTTTCGAATTGCTATCTAGATGGTGAATTCCTAAAATTGAATAATCCTGCTTACTACATTAAATTTGTTAAACCTGATCCGATTTTTGTTTCCTCTTGCCACAATGATTTTTTAAAAAAGCATAGCTTTATGCTAAATGATGAACTGATGCGACAAAATCTGCCACACCATTATCATTTTGAATCAACCCTTAAAGTTAAAGTCCGCCATGTGTATAATCTCGTCCTTCCGAATAGTGAGGAAGGAAGGCGCACAAATGATGCGATGATTGCGTTCTTTTTAGAAGATTTCAAATAACTGTTCAATAATTTTCATTGAAAATTAGTTTTGGTTGCGCGCCTTGTGAGGATAATATAAGATTTACTTGCTATGAAATTAAACCAAAACCAGACACCATTTCTTGATGCTCTAATTAAATACATTAATGAAAAAATATCTCCTTTTGATGTTCCAGGGCATCATATGGGAAACGTGGAAAATAAGTTAAAGGATTTTTTGGGTGGTAAAACATTTAGAAGTGATGTCAATGCGCCTATTGGTCTTGACTCACTGCCTCACCCAACTGGGGTCATCAAGCAAGCTCAGGAATTGATGGCTGATTTTGCAGGCGCCGATCACAGCTTCTTTTTAGTTAATGGTACGACGAGCGGAATTATTGCCATGATTATGTCGGTTTGCAAAGCAAAAGACAAAATAATTCTTCCTCGCAATGTTCATAAATCAATAATTAGCGCCCTTGTCCTTTCCGGCTCAATACCGATTTATGTTATGCCGAAAATTGATCGTCAACTAGAAATCGCCAACCAGCCAAGTGTTGATGATTATAAACGCACTATTTTAAGATATCCCAGTGCTAAAGCCGTTTTAGTTATTAATCCTACCTACTTTGGGGCGGTGGCAGATTTAAAAAAGATTGTTGAATTCGCCCACGCTCATAATATGTCTGTTCTTGTCGACGAAGCCCATGGCGCCCATTACTATTTCAGCAAAAACGGACCGCTATCGGCAATGGAGGCTGATGCCGATCTCGCCAGCGTATCCTTTCACAAAACAGGCGGTTCATTAACGCAATCAAGTGTCTTACTTTTAAAGGGTGAACGTGTTAATCCGATCGAAGTTCAAAAATCGCTCAATATTATTAACACAACATCGCCATCGAATCTTTTGATTGCTAGCATTGATGCTGCGCGTCATTTTGCGGCAACCAAAGGACAGGAAACAATGGATAAAGTTTTGGAATTATCCAAATATGCTCGAGAACAAATCGCAAGAATTAAAGGTTTCATCCCTCGTGGACGCGAACACTTTCTTCAAAAAGGCTGCTTTGATTATGATGAAACAAAACTCGTTATTGAACTAAACCATCTCGATTTGAGTGGCTTTGATCTATATTATCTCCTTAAGGAGAAATATCAAATTCAAGTTGAACTCGCTGAGACATATGTTATCTTGGGCATTTTGGCAATTGGCACTAAAAGAGAACATTTACGTCACTTGTTCCTAGCCTTAAAAGAAATTAGTCATCAGCATTATAACCGCAACATAACCTATCCACGCCACAGCTTTAGTGTTAATTTTCCTTTCTTGCTTGTTAGACCGCGTTCAGCCTTTTATGCGCCAAGCAAACGGATACCGATTCTTGAAGCTGCCAATCAAATTTCCAAAGAATCAATTATGATTTATCCACCAGGCATTCCGTTAATTATTCCTGGAGAAATATTTACCAGTGATTTGATTGAGAGAATCAAAACATATAAAGAAACAGGCATTACCATGCTCAGTGATTATAGCGATGGGACCGTTAATGTTATTGATAAAGAAAACTGGAAACGATTCTCAACTTACCAAAAGGCTTATTTGGATTATTCATCGAAAAGAATCACGACTCCGAATAATGATGGCTATAGGATGCCCTTTGAGGGCGATGAGCATCAAGCGACATTTATTTTATTACCATTTAGAAAAGATACTTGGCGCTTGGGCGCAAAACCAGCTCGTGATTCTTATAAAGAAGTTATTCGAGCCATCGCTAAATTCGAACCGGTTGTCGTAGGTATTCATCCTAATATTTATGACGCGGTTGCTGGTGAATTCTCTAATATAGACAATGTCTCGGTGATAAAAGTTAAGTATAACGATGCCTGGGCTCGTGATAATGCCCCCATCTTTGTTAAGAAGAGTTGGAAGTTGCGAACGGTTGATTTTCGCTTTAATGCCTGGCAGGGCGATGAAGGCGGATTGTATTCGAATTACTATGATGATGACAAACTTGCTAGTCACATTTCCAAGAAAATGCATCTTGATAGTTATTATATTGACGACTTTGTGTTAGAAGGTGGCAGCATCCATGTCGACGGAAAGGGAACTTGCTTAGTAACCGAAGCTTGTCTTTTATCGAAAGGCCGTAACCCGCACATGAGCAAACAAGAAATTGAAGAAACACTTAAAACAAATCTCGGTGTTAATAAAGTTATTTGGATAAAAAACGGAATTTATCAGGATGAAACAAGCGAACACGTTGATAATATGGCTTGCTTTGTAAGACCCGGCGTCGTCGCTTTAGCTTGGACAACTGACCGAAACGATCCTCAATATAAATATTCTCATGATGCCTACAAGGTTTTGAAAAACGAAACAGATGCTGAAGGAAACCAATTTGAAATAGTAAAAGTAAGATTACCTAAGCCAATGTACATGAGTAAAGATGAAGCTAAAGGCATTCGAGGTTCGAGATCAAACGCTAAGAAGCGTGAACCAAATATGCGCCTAGCAGCATCGTACATTAATTACTATCAAGGAAAGAACTTTGTTGTTCTTCCTGCCTTTGGTGTGGTTGAGGATGCTATTGCGCTTGAACAATTTAAAGCCCTTTATCCCGATAAACGAATCATTCAAATTAATACGAGAGAAATCTTACTTGGAGGCGGAAATATTCACTGCATAACGATGCAAATACCGGAAGGAAGAAAAGGAGAACTTCTTTTATGAAAGTAGCCATTACTCAGTTAAAAATGTCGTGGGATATTGAAGATAACCTCGCAAAAGCTGAACAAATAGTTAGAAAAGCTGCTATCCAAGGCGCTAAAATAATTCTTTTGCCAGAACTATTTAAGACCCCTTACTTTTGTCAAAAGGAAAACTACGACTATTTTTCTTTATCCGAAGAGCTGAATTCTTCAGCGACCATCGCTCACTTTCAACGACTAGCCCAAGAGTTGGAGGTTGTCTTGCCAATATCGTTTTTTGAAAAAGCCGGCAATGTGCATTTTAACTCTCTGGTAATGATTGACGCCGATGGGAAAAATCTTGGTTTATACCGAAAATCTCATATCCCAACTGGCGAGTGTTATGAAGAAAAATTTTATTTTTCGCCAGGTGATACTGGTTTTAGGGTCTTTAAAACAAAATACGGTAAAGTCGGAGTTGGAATATGCTGGGATCAATGGTTTCCTGAAGTGGCCCGTAGCCTCGCCTTAATGGGGGCAGAAATTATTGTTTATCCGACAGCAATCGGTAGTGAACCAATTTTACCCAAAGATTCGAAAGATCACTGGCAAAATACGATGAAGGGGCATGCCGCCGCGAATATTGTTCCTATATTAGCATCTAACCGGATTGGTACGGAAAGTGATAAAGATTCAACCATGACTTTTTTCGGAAGCAGCTTTATCGCCGATGAAGATGGCAATATAGTTTCCGAACTATCACGAGTTGAAGAAAACTTTGCGATTGCAGATTTTGACCTAAAAGCAATCAACAAGAAACGAGTTTCGTGGGGTGTTTTCCGCGATCGTCGCCCCGATTTATACGATAGTCTCATTAAACTTGATGATTCAAAAAATTAAAAAAGTAAGACTTGAGTCTTTATCATTTCCTAAGAAAGATAATATTAAAAATGACTTTTTCGATGAGAAAAATTTTTCTATTTGTCTTTAACCAAGGCCTCGATTTTTCTAAATGTTTCTTCAGATAATACATGTTCAATCAAACAACAGTCGCGGTCGGCATTTTTTTCTGAGATACCCAACCCAAGTAAATATTTTTTGATTGTTGTGTGGCGGTGGTAAACCTTTTTTGCGATCCGTTTTCCAGTTGAAGTAAATGCGATTTCTGAATACGGTGTTTTCGTAATAAAGCCCAAACGCATTAATTCATGAGTGGCTTTATTGACCGCTGGACGCGAAACATTTAATTGTCGCGATACACGCGCAGATTCGAGTGGCTCTTTATTTAAATAAAGAATAAAAAAAGCTTCCAAATAATCTTCTATTGCTTTCGTGGTGTTTTGCATATTGATTATATCCTTAAACACGAACATTATAACACCATTAAAATCTCATTACAAAAAAGTTAACCAACGTTAACAATTATGGTTGACTTCTTACCCTCTGCCACCTAATATATATAGCGAGTCTAAAGGACAACGGAGAAGATATCGTGCGCGAAAGAAGAAGAAATCGTCAAAGAAAAGGGATAAGGCTTCAACCAGGAAGTGAAGGGCATTTAAGCGATCTCGACCGCGGTCAAAAAGCAGTTGTTTTAGATTTTCATAATGACAACGCCGCTTTACGTCGCCGCCTTTTGGATATGGGGATAACTAAAGGTGTCGTTATCGAAATTAAAAAAATTGCACCATTAGGCGATCCAATTGATATTCGCCTTCGAGGCTATGAATTATGCATTCGTCGTAAAGATATGCAGTCTATTGATATTAGGGTAATTGAATAATCATGAAAATAGCATTAGTCGGAAATCAAAATTCCGGAAAAACAACTCTTTTTAATACTCTCACGGGGACGAATCAAAAGGTTGGCAACTGGCCAGGAGTGACCATCGAGCGAAAAGAAGGTGTCATTATCGGAACCGAGATTGAAATTGTTGATTTACCTGGAGTCTATTCTCTCTCACCATATTCGGCCGAAGAAGAAATTTCTCGACAATTTGCGATGGAAGAAAAGCCGGATCTGATTATCAATATTATTGATGCAACAAACTTAGAAAGAAGTCTTTATTTAACCACTCAACTTCTTGAACTAGACACAGATGTTATTCTTGCTTTGAATATGGCCGACGTTTTAGAAAAGAGTGGAATCACGGTTAATATCGACTGCTTATCAAAACGCCTAAACACGACAATCGTTTCAATTTCCGCCAAGAAGAATCTTGGTGTCAACGAGTTAATTAAGATGGTAACAAAAGGGGATTATAAGAAAAATAATCACGATTTCATCTATGATGAAGAAATAGAAAACGTTATTTCTTCAATCGTGGCAACCACCAGCGTCACTCATAAACGATTTGCCGCTGTTAAAATCATCGAAAAAGATCGCGATTATCGACCACTCATTACCGAGGAAATCGCTAAAAAGGTCTCTTCTCTTGAGAATATTTATGAAATGGATAGCGAGCAGTTAATTGCCGATCAACGCTATCGCCATATTGTTCGCATTAAAGAAGAGTGTTCCACTCAGGTAGATAAAGGAGAAACGATCACCGATAAATTAGATCGTATCTTTCTTCACAAGTATTTTGGTCTACCAATTTTTGCTCTTATCATGGCGGTCGTCTACTTTTTATCAGTCGGACTAATTGGTGGTTTAACAGTAGATTTTGTTGGGGCTTTGTTTGATGGTGCAGAAACAATCGAAATCTTTGGACATGAAACACCGTTTGCGATAGCAGGTCTTGGACCATTGGTTGCACAAGGATTAGAAAGCATTGGGGCAAGTCCGTGGGCTGTCTCACTGGTGGTCGATGGAATAATTGCTGGTTTTGGTGCGGTCAGTAGTTTTCTCCCTCAGCTAGTGATCCTCTTTTTGTGCCTTGCATTATTAGAAACAACCGGCTACATGTCGCGCATTTCCTTTTTTCTTGATCGCATTTTCAAGAAATTTGGCTTAAGTGGAAAATCGCTAATACCTTTCATTGTTGGAAGCGGATGTAGTGTTCCTGGTATTATGGCTTCACGAACTGTCGAAAACGAAGAAGAAAGAAGGATGACTGCTATCCTTACTCCCTTTGTTCCTTGTTCGGCAAAACTGCCGATTATCGCACTTTTCGCCGGCTACTTTTTCTCGCAGTTTGCTTGGTTGGTAACTCTTAGCTTATATTTCCTTGCGATTATCGTCATTCTTGCCTCTGCCATGATTTTGAAAAAGCTTGTATACAAGAATTCTATTTCATCATATCTTTCCGAACTTCCAAATTATCATGCGCCGAGTGTCATTTATGTCTTTCGTGATGTTTTTGATAAAACGTGGTCTTTTATAAAAAGAGCAGGAACCGTCATAATTCTTTGCTCGATTGCTGTTTGGTTTCTTGCGTCATTTACCTGGACCTTTAATTATATTGATGGCGAAATATATCACATTGAGAATAGTATATTGGCTGGTATTGGCAATGTCTTTGCCTGGCTCTTTTATCCGATGTTAGGCGGGACGTGGTCTTGGGGGGCAACCGTTTCTGCCGTTCAAGGACTTATTGCCAAAGAGCAAGTTGTTAGTTCGCTTGAAGTTATTGCTGGCCTTGAAGGAAGTGGGGGAGCGATTTTTGAATCAGGTATTTTTGGTTTCTTTACTGGTTGGAGCGCTTATGCCTTCATGGTATTTAATTTATTTAGTGCCCCTTGTTTTGCTGCGATTGGCGCAATGCGTAAAGAGCTCGGCTCATCAAAAGCTATGCTGAAAGCTGTCTTCTTTCAAACAGGGATAGCTTGGACTTTGGCGACGATTATTGGCCTAATTGGATGGATGGTAGTATGAACTTGGTAGATGGAATAATCTTAGGTGTTGTTATTATCCTCCTCGGTTTGATTATTTATTTTGGTTTTATCAAAAATAGAGAAAAGGGAAGCTGTCGAAATTGTCCTGAAGCGAATGGTACAAAAGCAAACCGCCTTTTGAAAGACTACAAGAAAAAGTTTAGGAAAAAAGATAAATAAATAGGAAAGATGGAGATAAACTCCATTTTTTTATGCGGTCTTTGTTATACAATTGAATAAGAATATGAAAAAAACAAAGATCGCACTTGTTCTGCAAGGTGGTGCTGTTCGAGGAGCTTTTACCGCGGGAGTACTGGATGTTTTTATGGAGAACAATTTATATTTTCCATATGTCGTTGGTGTATCAGCGGGGGCGCTTATTGCCCTAAGTTATTTATCTAAACAAATTGGAAGATCGCGTTCTGTTGTTGTTGATTTCATGTCTGATAAAAATTTTGTCAATGGCAAATTTCTTTTAACTAAGAAATCACTCTTCAATTTCGACTATTTATTTGGCGAAATGTCCACCAACGTTTTACCATTTGACTTTGAAGCATTCAAACAAAGTCAATCAAAACTTGTCGTAGCGGCAACTTCTTGTTTAACTGGTCAACCCACTTATTACATTAAAGGCGAATGTAATGACTTTTATAAAGCGATAGCAGCATCATCTTCACTCCCGTTTCTCAGCGCACCAGTTTTAGTTGAAGGCGAGCCATGCCTTGATGGAGGATTATCAACGCCTATACCATTCCAAAAAGCATTTGAAGATGGTTATAAAAAAATTGTTGTTATAACAACACGAGATAAAAAATATCGCAAGGATCTTAGCAAGAAGCAACACAAGACGGCTTTAAAAGCTTTGTATGGTAAGTACCCTAACTTAATAAATACCGTTTTGAAGTATCCGGCTAAATATAACGAAGACGCTAGGCTCTTAGAAAGCCTAGAAGAAGAAGACAAAGCTTTTGTCATTCGACCAGAAATACCGATTCTTCTTAAAAGAACAGAGAAAGATAAAAATGAACTTTCAAAAGTATATTTACTTGGTCGAAAAGTTGCTTCGGAATTATTTCCGAAACTGATAGAATATATAAACAATGAATAAAAATGATAAGAGCCGTTTCGTAACAAGAAGTCGTGAAGTTGATCCCAAGAACATTAAAGAATTCGTCGTCAAAGAACCCGCCGAGCTCCTAACTTTTTTGTTGGAAAAACTCACTGGTTTATCTCGTAATAATGTTAAAAGAATCCTCGCTAACCATCAAGTAGCTGTTGATGGCGCGCCTATTACCCAGTTTAATTTTATGCTGGCTAAAGAAGATGTTGTAATTGTTTCGAAAAATAGAATCGCATATAAAAAAAGGGATAATCTTCCAATTATTTATGAAGATGAAGAATTCATCGTAATTAACAAACCATCGGGCTTATTAAGCGTTGCCAGTGACAAAATAAAAGGGCGGACCGCCTACCGAATGCTAATGGATTATGTTCAGCAAAAAGATAAGCATAAACGCATTTATGTCGTGCATCGTTTGGATGAAGATACTTCCGGTGTTATGATGGTTGCAAAATCAAGCGAGATTCGTGATCTTTTACAAAAAAACTGGGGAACAATTGTTACCTCTCGCGGCTACTATGCGATTGTCGAAGGCGTTATGGAAAAGAAAGAAGATACACTTCGTGATTTTCTAGCAGAGAACAATCTAAATTTGATGTATGTCACTCACAACAAAAATGCGGGGAAAGAATGTGTTACCCGATACAAAGTTATTGCCGAAAGCAAAGACTATTCGTTGCTTGACGTTCATATATCCTCTGGTCGGAAAAATCAAATACGCGTTCAGTTAGGCCATATTGGGCATTTTGTCATTGGCGATGATAAATACGGAGAACCCTCCGATCCATTGAAGCGCCTTGGTCTCCATGCTTACGAACTGGCATTTATTCATCCAGTTAAGAAAAAAGAATTCAAATTTGTGGCGTCAATGCCAGAAGAATTCAAAAGTTTAGTTTTAAAAAAGAAAAGCAAATAGTTGACTTTTGCAGTCTTATTATTCAAACCAATTTTATGGTTTGACTACACTATAGTATATAGATAGAATTAAAACATGAGGAATATTTAGCCCTATATGTCTTTTGAATGGCTTCACAAATTTAAGTCTGCACTAATTTCGACCTTGCCGATGGTTGTCATTGTTTTGATACTTCATTTTTCTGGTTTAGCAAGAATTAGTGAGAATCGCGATCTCTTAACGTTTTGCATATCGGCATTTATGGTTGCGATTGGCATGGGGCTTTTTACAATTGGAACCGACATGGCAATGTCGCCAATTGGAGAATATATTGGCGCTTCAATAACAAGTCGAAGAAAAATTAGTTTGATGGTTTTTCTTTTCTTTCTATTAGGTGCTTTTATCGTTATAGCTGAACCGGATTTGCGCGTTCTAGTTGGACAAGTGCCGTTAGGCGATTCTTGGCTACCATTTATCAGTAATGAATGGTTGATTATTATTTTAATCGGAGTCGGTTTTGGTGCCTTTATGGTTATTGGAATATTGCGTATTCTTTTTCAGAAAAGTCTAATCATATGGCTTATTATTTTCTATGGCTTTCTATTTGCTTTAGCCCTTGGAATCAACTACGTTAATCCATCTTTCGTTCCTTTGTCGTTTGATGCGGGTGGGGCATCGGCAGGAACAATAACCGTGCCATTTATTTTAGCTCTAGGAGTTGGTATTGCTACAACTCGTTCGGGCAAAAAAACCGATGAAGATTCGTTTGGTCTTATCGCTCTTACTTCGCTTGGTCCGGTTCTCGTTGTCATGATTGTTTCATTTTTTATCGAAGATATACCGTTTATTTACGCTCTTGATGAGGCGCAAACGTTTGGAGCGATACTTGGGTCAAGCGCTTTAAATGTTGCTGTTGCAATATTGCCAATCACCGCTTTCTTTTTTATCTATCAAGCTATCGCTATTCATCTGCCAATTAAAGTCCTAATCCGTATCATCGCTGGACTAATTTACACGTATCTGGGTCTCGTTGTTTTCCTGACAGCCGTTAATTTAGGATTTCTTCCGATCGGAAGAATTATTGGCGGAAGCATCGCTGATGACGGACCAGGATTAATTATTCTTTTTGGTTCAATTATTGGCATGTCGGCCGTCTTACTTGAGCCAGCAATTCACGTTCTTGTTTCACAAATAGAAAACATAACGGAAGGAACAATACGCAAGGGTGCTGTACTGGTGGCCATCGCCATTGGAGCGGGCCTTGCTATGTCATTTGCCATGATGCGGCTTGTTTCACAAATATCAATTTTATACTTTGTAATTGCTGGTTATGCCATCGCTCTTACTCTCGCCTTTTTTGTTCCTAAAATATATTCAGCGATGGCTTTCGATGCCGGTCGAATCACCAGCGGACCGATGAATTCATCATTTGTTTTACCCTTCGCGATTGGAGCGGCGATTACCTTTTATGATGGAAACGGACAAGATATAATGACTTATGCCTTTGGAGTTAATGCCTTAGTCACGATGATGCCAATCATTACTATTCAAGTGCTTGGTCTATATATCACAATTCGTGAACAACAACGCATCAAAGTGGCTAGAACCCGTTTCATTGACGAAAATGATGATCAGATTATTCATTTGAATGAGGAGAGACAATGAATAAAAAGGATAATGTAAAGCAATCACCTTTGCCAAGGAAAAAAGTTATAACACCCAAACCTTACGACCAAACACACGCTGTAAGTCGTTTAAAATTTTTTGTAACAGTTATTAATCATAATCATCATAAAGATGTTCTAAGCATTTTAAAGAACTACGAAGTTGGCCTCAATTTTATCACTCATGGTCGTGGAACAGCTACTCGCGAAATCTATGAAATACTTGGATTCAGCGATGTTCGTAAAGATATTATCTTTTCCATTGTCAAAGCCGAGCGCACCGATGAACTAAAAAACGAATTGGCGAAGATGTTTGCGAAGGGAAAAGACGCGAAAGGAATTGCCTTTGCGATAAATATTACTAGTGTAATTGGCTTGTCGATATATAAATATTTGTCCAATACGCGGACAATAGGAGAGTAATTATGGATAAAAACGGACACGAACTAATCATCTGCATCGTCAACAATGGTTTTACTGATTTAGTGATGGACGCAGCAAGAAAAGAAGGGGCGAGGGGTGGTACTATTTTCCACGGTCGAGGCACAGGTAATCCTGAGATGGAGAAATTTTTTGGTATTAGCATTTCTCCGGAAAAAGAAATTGTTATTATCCTTGTCGAAGGAGAAATTAAAGAAGCTGTTTTAAAAGCGGTCAACAAGGCGGCAGGCTTAGAGACTAATGGAAAAGGAATTGCCTTTTCGTTACCCGTTAGCGACGTTGTCGGCGCTTAACTACACAATTGTTGTTTTAATTCCGGGCCGGTCCTTGTTGGGCAGGTCTTTTTGTTCCGGGTGTCCAAACACAACCGCTGACATAACACTGTTTCCTTCAGGAAGATTAAGAGCTTTAAGAAGTTTTGGATGGCCATTAATTATTTCTGATATTGTGTAAAGAAAACAGGAACCCAAGCCAAGTTCAGTAGCGGCAAGCATCATGTTTTGAATAAGACAACCAGTATCGCAGCCATCCAGTCTTTCGCGATTGGCTTTTCCAGTTACAAAAATTACGAGGGGAGCGTGAAAAAATGGGTGCTTAAGAAGAATCCCAGCTTGCATGATTTTCTTTGCTAATTCTTCTATTATTGTTTCATCTTTGATGACTACTAGTTCATAGCGACTATATGCTGCTCGGCCGATTGGCGCGTGATAAGCTGCTTGAATAATCAGCTTAAGATTGTCATCACTAACTTTTTCTTTGTTAAACTCGCGAATCGATTGCCTTCTTTTAATTGCTTCAAAAAGTTGCATACTTATTCTCCTATTCTTTATTAATGTTAACACAGACTATTGTGTTAGAATATTTTTATGGCGCGAAAATGGTATCAATTTAAACAGTATCTTTTTGCAAAAATGCCGTTTCTAAAAGATCGGAATTCGCTTTTTTACTACGCATTAATTCTCATTGGTATAGGCATCGGTTTTTATGGTTATGCCCTTCTGACTCAATACTTTACGGTCCCACTAGGCGGAGACTATACTCAGCAATATGTAGCCTTTCATTACAATTTTTACGATGATTGGTGGACTTTTTTTAAAACAGGTAAATTTGTCTTATGGGATCACAATACTTTTTTGGGCGCTGATAACATTACCTCAAATACATATTATGGTTTGTTTTCTCCGTTTCTACTTCCGATTCTAGTTTTTCCTCGTAGTTGGATTCCACAGATGATGGCTGTTATGATGATTGCCCGGATGGTGACCGGAGGTTTGTTTTTTCGTCTTTATTTAAAACAACTAGGCGTTAAGGAATCGACGGCGCGCCTTTTTGCCATCGCCTATGCTTTCTGCGGTTGGATTAGTTACTACTTATGGTTTAACAACTTCTTTGAAGTTATTGCTTTCTTTCCTCTTATTTTATTAGGAATCGAGAAAATTCTTAATCGAGAAAAACCCTATATTCTAATTGTTGGATTATTTTTGCTTGGCATTAGCAATTACTTCTTTTTAATCACCATTTGTTTTTATGGTGTTGGCTATGCATTATTTCGCTTTTTCCAACTTCGAAAGAAACATACCCGTAAGGAAAATTGGATAATTCTTGGCTGGGGGGTTGGCGCTTTTGCAATTGGTTTGATGCTCGCTGCTTGGATTTTGATTCCTAATTACTTAAATGCAATGCAAGCTCCACGAGCGGAAGATGCGACATATTTAATTAGTTTAAGAGAAGCCTGGATTAATAAGGATTGGGAAACATTGAAAGATTTGCTTTTCCACGATTGGGGAAAAAATAATAGTGGGGAGAGTGCTGATTATCGGCTACTCTATCCCTTTGTTTCTTTTTTCTATCCGGCGATATCCGGTCGTTATGTTAGTTTGATACCAATTCTTTCTTTCGAAAACATCAGTGGCAGCATTTTCATCTTTACACCGAGCATTATGATGCTTTTCGTATCTGTTTTAAACACGATTCGCAATAAGAAATTTTCTCACCTTATTCCCATAGCCTTTTTTATCCTTGCGTTATTTACGCCCTTTTTCTATCACGCTTTGCATGTTTTCAGCGTTCCCTATAGTCGTTGGCAAATAATTGCCGTCGTTTCGATGCTCGCTTATGTGGCCTTGAATTACGACCAAAGAAAGAACATTCCAGCCGCCTTCTCGCTTGTTTCTTTCATTTTAACCCTCGCATTAATGCTTATGGCCTATAGTCTTGCTTCTGTGATTGTTTCTGACCAAGTTAAGCCACTTGTCGAGCAATATTGGGTTTTCTTATATCAAGTTGTTGTCGCGATTGCGACGGGTTTAATTATGTTCTTTAACTGGAAAAAGGAACGCCTGAATAAGATTTTAATGACG
>Ga0172377_10004140_pt1 | contig 14924 bp, 6 predicted proteins | sample Pumphouse3metaG_FD_119749 | JGI IMG/M metagenome (GOLD analysis project Ga0172377, IMG submission 119749) | Leachate microbial communities from a municipal landfill in Southern Ontario, Canada - Pumphouse #3 metaG | ecosystem: Engineered > Solid waste > Landfill > Unclassified | place: Canada... | reverse complement strand
TTTTTTCAAGTATTTTCAAGCAGCTTTTCCACTGCTGGCTCCCATTATCAATACGGGATAAATACGGGATCAATACGGATTTCATCCGTATTGATCCCGTATTTATCCCGTATTGATAATGGGGGCGAAGCAGGATTTTTGTGTGAAATCAGCGCCTTTTCCCCTTTTCTCCTTTTCCCCTTTTTCCCCTTTTTTCCAGGCTGTTTCGCAGACCGGTTTTCCTGGCTGTCTGGCGATGCTGGCGCGAACTCAGCCGCGCCGGATCATCACGATATAGCCCTCGAGGTCGCTGAAGCCGCAGGAAGCGTAGAGGTGGCGCGCGGCGGGGTTGTCGCGGTGGACTTCCAGTTTGGCCTGCCAGCCGCGGTCTCTGGCCAGGGCGAGGGCTTCCTCCAGCAGGGCGCGGCCGATGCCGCGGTTTTGCAGTTTTGGGGAAACGGCCATGTGGTGGATGTAGAGCCGGCGGAAGTCGTGGCTGAGCCAGGCGGTTCCGGCCAAAGCCTCATCCAGCCAGGCCAGCAGCATGATCCCGCCGTGGTCGAGGTTGTGCTGCACCGCATCGAAGCTGTCGGCCCGGGCGGGGTTGCTGATCCCGGTTTCGCGCCAGATGGCAGTGATGGCCGCGAACAGCTCCGGATCCAGCTTTTGGCAGTGGATTATCCTGGGCTTCATTGCATGGTGGGATCGCCTTCCACGGCCCGGAACAGCGAGGCGTGGCGGGTGAAGCGGAAAACGGTGTCGAAAAGCATCACGAAATAGCTGTCCGGATAGCGGTCGGTCTTCATCAGATAGTTCTCTTCCCAGGGATGGAAGCTGATGTTGAGCGTGGAATTGTCCCTCAGCATCACCTCCACCTCGCAGACGGGAGCGGGCACGGAGCCTTCCGGCGGCAGGGTGTCGCCGCTGAGCATGGTGTTCGAACCCAGCCGGGCCAGGGCGTTCAGGATCTTGCCCATCACCAGGTTGCCCGAGGGGATGTCAAACTCCTCGCGCTGGTCGCGGTAATGCCAGATCTGGCCGTCGCGGGTGAGTTCATAGCTGTTTTTGCTGTGTTTCACCTTGATAAAGAGCATCTGGTCCGAAAACAGGCTGAGAACGTAGGGCGAGCGCCAGGATTCGAGTTTGGGGCCGTAGAAGGAAACCACCTTGCTTCTGATCTGGAAGACCTCGTTTGAGCCCTGGAAGCGGAAGTAGTCGAAAGGATTGCCGGGATCGCCGAACCAGACTTCGCGCAGCAGCTTGTCCCGGGCGTCGAAAGCCTTGATCCGTAGTGCTTTATCCTTGGTAAGGCGGTATTGTTCAAGGGCCTCGTTGCCGGAGGCGATGGGCTCGGTGGAATAGCGGGCCCGGATCACGTCGCGCCAGAAAAGCTGGAAATGGCCTTCATCCACGTCCCATTCAACGGGCCGGGAGATCCGCCAGCGTCCGTCAGCCTGGACGAAGCTGATGCTGGTGTCCGGGCTGGCGATCTCGATGCTGGTCACGGCGGTGCTGTCGGCAGAGAAGATGGCTTTGGTGCTTTCCCGGTCGGAACGGGTGGCCAGCAGCCAGATCGCCACGGCCAGCAGCGCCAGGAAGACGATCAGCAGTATCAGTTTGTTTCTAGGCATTTTAACTCCCGAGGCGGCGTTTGGAAGCCAGGGCGATGCCCACAAAGGCCAGCAGCAAAACGGGCAGCAGGATGGCGGTGAGCTTGAAGCCCAGGGACAGGCGGGAAACCGTTTTTTCGGGATTCGCCGGCTGCAGCTGGTGTTTGTCCATGTAAACATCCGCGCCCAGGCGGTTGTAGGTTATGCGCGGGGAGCGGAGTTTCACCATGTCCGCCCGGCCCAGGAGGTGGTCGATGGCGTTCAGAGTGATGAAGGCTCCGGCGCCGAATTCCAGGTTGAAGTCGCTGTCGCCGAAGAGGATGATCCTGGCTTGGTCCACCGAGGCGTGGAAAGTGCTGTCCGTGAGGGCCCGGTCAAAGAAGCTGCGGAACTTGCCGCTGTATTCGGCGGCCACGGTGAGCGGCGGCAGGCTCAGCCAGCCGGGTTCCAGGCCGCGGTTCACCGCTTGGTCGATGTTGAAGACCGGCCCCAATAGGCGGTTAGACTTGCCCGAGGTTTGCAGCACGGGTTCCATGTTCAGCTGGGAGCCCGGCATCAGGCCCAGCTCGGAGGCGATGTTCACCACGATGGGGTCGAAGCCAGCGGTGTAGGGAACACCCGCAACCGGCTTCAGCCTGGGGAAGAAGGGATAGGGGATCTGGGTGCCGAGGCCTCCGCCTTTGCCGAGCTCGCACTCCTGGTCCAGAACGATGTTCGGCTCGATCAGGATCCCCCAGTGTTCCAGCATCCGGAAGAGGTTGCTGTCAGTTTGGGTAACCGAGGTTCCCTGGCTGGAAAAAGTCACCAGCGCGCGGTCCTGGAGCATCACCAGCTGCCCGCCTTTCATCAGATACTGGTCCAGATGGTAAAGCTGGAGGGTGGAAAGGGAATCCGCCACACCCAGGCAGAGCATCACGGGCACCTGTTTGGGCATGCTGTCCAGGCGGGTGAACTGGACCTGGTAGTTCTCTGTAAGGTCTGAAAAGAAGGTTGCCACCTGGTCCTGGTAATAGGCATACTGATACATCAGGGCCAGCGAATCGGCAAACATGGCGATCTCGGGCAGGGTTTCGCTCTGGAGTTTGTTCACCTGCTTCAGCAGCTGGTATTCCAGCATGGTTTCCATGCCCGGGCGCAGATACATGGAGGAGGATTGGCCCCCGCCTTCGAAGCTGACGCCGAAAACGATCTCTTTGCTCACCATTTTGTCTTCCTCATAGATGGTGGCGGTGAGCGGCGGAATGTTGTACTGGCGGGCCTGGTCGATCAGTTCGTCGGTGTTTTTGGCGCGCACGTATTCAAACTTGAGTTTGCCGCGCGAGCTTTGCTGAAATTCCTCCAGCATGTCCTTCAGGGAACGGTTCAGGGTGCTCAATTCCTGCGGCATTTCGTCGGAGGCAAAGACCTTGACCACCACCTTGTCCTTGAGGTCGCGCAGGGTGGTTTTGGTGGCTTTGCCCAGGGAGTAGCTCCGGTTGCGGCTGGCGTCCAGGCGCAGATAGAGGAAGCTGGCCAGGATCAGCACCAGCACGGCGATGAGGATCTTTACGGCGTAGGTTCCGAAGATTTGGCTGCGGGTGTTCATTTAACGCTCCTGCAAGAGGTTGGCGCCCTGGAGGCGGAATTGGGCCAGGAGCACGAAGATGAAGGTCACGGCAGCGAACCAGAGGACGTCGCGGGTGTCGATCACGCCTTTGAGAAAGCTGTCCAGATGGTAATCGAAGCCGAAATACTCGACGGCGGCGAACAGCCGCAGGGAGATCAGGTCGCCCAGCCGGCCCAGCAGGAAGAGGGTTCCGGAGATGGCCAGGGCCAGGATGAAGGCCAGCACCTGGTTTTCGGTGAGGCTGCTGGCGAAGATGCCGATGCCGATGAAGGCGGCCCCGGCGCAGAGCAGGCCCAGATAGCCGGTTACGATGGCGCCCAGGTCCACGCCGATCCCGAAAATGCCGATCAGGATGGGGAAGACCAGGCTGAAGGCCAACACGGTGGCCAGTTGCAGCCAGGCGGCCAGGAATTTGCCCCAGACGATGTGCCCCAGCTTCAGCGGCAGAGTGGAGATCAGCTCCAGCGTTCCGGAGCTGCGTTCCCGGGCGATGCTGCCCATGGTGATGGCCGGGACGAAAAAGAGGAAAAAGGAGTGCATCCGGCCAAAGATGTCGCGCATGTCCGCCACGCCCAGTTTGAAGGCTGTGAGGGCAAACCAGATGCCGGCGGCGAGCAGGAAGACCCCGAAAATGATGTAGGTTCCCAGGGAGCGCAGCGCCAGCGAATACTCCTTTTTGGCGATGGTGAGGGCGGGATTCATGGTTGCTCCTTGTTGTTGCCGCCGTTATCGGGCGGCGGCAGTTCCGGATCGGGGGCTGTGAGGTCGCTGTCCACGGGATGCAGGTTTTCCATAAGTTTCTGGATCTCGCCGCAGGGCTGCTGGAGTTCCTCCGCGGGGAGCTCTTCCTCCTGGGAGGTGAGTTCGTGGAAGATGCTTTCCAGGCTCTGCTTTTCCTGGTAGATGCTCACGATCTGCCAGCCCTGGGCGGCAACGTAGGCGGAAAGGTCTTTGCGGATGTCCATCTCGGCCGGGGCCAGGAAGTGGAGCAAAGCGACGGGGCCGTTCTGCACCCGGGATTCCAGGCTGGCCTCCGGATATTCCTCCAGCCAGGGCGCGAAATCGGGTTCCTCGGCTTCAATCTCCAGGATCACCTTGTGATAGCCGCAGATATAGGAACCCAGGTTCTCCATCTGGTCGTCCACGATCACGCGGCCTTTGTTGATGATGATCACGCGCGAACACAGGGCCTGCACTTCCTGCATGATGTGGCTGGAAAGCAGGACCGTTTTGGCCTGGCCCAGCTCGCGGATCAGCTCGCGGATCTCCAGGATCTGGTTTGGATCCAGGCCGCCGGTGGGTTCGTCCAGGATCAGCACCTCAGGATCGTGCAGGATCGCCTGGGCCAGGCCCACGCGCTGGCGGTAGCCCTTGGAGAGGGTGGAAATGCGCTGCCGGAAAACTTCATCCAAGGCGCAGGCTTCGCGCACAAACTCCAGCCGCTGGGAAAGCCAGGGTTCCTTCAGTCGCCTCAGTTCTCCGATATAGCGCAGAAATTCGCCCACCGCCATCTCCGGATAGAGGGGGTTGTGTTCCGGCAGATAGCCGATGCGGGCGCTGGCGGCGAGGGGATCGGCAAAAACGCTGACGCCGTCCAGCTCGATTTGTCCAGCCTCCGGCTGCAAATAGCCCACCATCATGCGCATCGTGGTGGTCTTGCCGGCGCCGTTGGGGCCCAGAAAGCCCACGATCTCGCCGTTGGCGACGGCAAAGCTGACGTCATCCACGGCCTTGATCCGGCCGAAGCTGCGGGAAAGGTTTTTTATCTCGATCATGGCTTCAGGTCACCTCATCATCATCTGCATGGAGTTTTGCTGCCCGAGCGGCTCGGTGAGCGAGATCTCGTCTCCTTCCTTGAGGCCGGAGATCACCTCCACGTTCTGCAGGTCGTTGGCGCCCAGGGTCACCGGGGTGGGCAGAGGCTGGCGCGGCGCGGCGGGTTCGTTTTCCTTGTCTTTCTTGTCCTCCGGGGACAGCACATAGACGATGTCCTGGTTCTTGTCGTCGGTGAAAACGGCGCGGATGGGGATCACCAAAACATCAGCGCGCGATTCGCCGATGATCGTGACCGCGGCTGTCATGCCGGGTTTGACCGTCTCGCCGGAGGCGTTGATGCTGATCTCCACCGGAAAGACCTTGGCGTTGTTTTCCGTGATCGCGGAGGGGGCGATCTTCACGATCGAGCCGGCAAAATCCTGGTAGGGAAGGGCGTCCAGCTTGATCCTGGCTTCCTGGCCCAGGCTGAATTTGGCGATGTCCACCTCGTTGATGTTGCTTTTCACCACCATCCGCGAGAGATCCGCGATCTTCATCACCACGGTACCCTCGCCAAAGCTGGTGAGGCTGGATTGCACCATTTCGCCTTCGTTCACGGTGCGCTCGATCACCATTCCGGAGGCGCTGGCATACACGTGGATCACCTTGCCGGGCACGTCCATGTCCTTGATGGCGTCATACTGGCTCTGCGCCTGGCGAAATTCGATCCCGGCGGAAGTCAGCTCATCCCGGGCGGCGTCGTGGACTTCCTGGGAAATATAGCCTTTGGCCAGCAGGGTGTCTTTGTCCTTCAGGTCCTTGCGGGCGTTGGCCAAACGCAGTTCCGCGCGGCTGAGCTGGGCTTTGGTGCTGAACAGCGTGTTCGCCTGATTGTAGTCCGGCTCGATATCGGCGATGATCGCGCCGCTTTTCACATAGTCGTTTTCGTCGGCATAAAACTTCACCACCTTGCCCGAGACCTTGGATTTGATGGCCACCACCGTTTCCGGCTGAACCTCGCCGGTGATCTCCACCTGGGATACGATCTCGCCCCGGGCTACAGTATGGGTCTGCGACGGGGCCAGGGCCGCGGCTTTCTTCAGGGCCGCCTTGCCGCACTGCTGCAGGCCCAGGAATAGCAGCACCAGGACTGCCACCACGATAATGACGATCTTCCATTTTTTGCGCATTGTTGTTTTTCCGTCAATAGATTTAGATATATCCGAACATTGGATTTGGCGGCTGCCTATGTGTCAATAAAAAAGCTGTGTGTGAGTTCGGTGAAGGAGTGGAATGGGTCGCGGAAAAACGCGGAAAAAGGGAAAATGGTTCGGAAAAAGAGAGAAGAAGATGTATGTCATTCCGGGGTAACGCTTCAGCGCCGGGGCCCGGAATCCAGGCCATAAAGATCTATTAAAACAGAGGGACAGAGACACAGAGAAAATAGAACGCTGATGACGCGGATCATTATGGTTTACTCTCATCGTAGTAACATAGGCTTCAGCCTGTTGGGTGCCCGGAACTCAATCCGTGGCACAAAGAACAGGTCGCGGAAAAGCACGGAAAAGGGGAAAATGGTTCGGAAAAGGAGAAAGAATAGAACGCAGATGACGTGGATGATTATGATCCACTCAGATGTTTGTAACATAGGTTTCAGCGCCGGGGCGAGCCGAAGATCCTAAACTAACAAGGGTGAAATTATTACATGGATGGCGTTGAAATTGCAAGTAAAAATAATGACAAAATATACACACCCCGGGAGTGGGTAAAACCTGCCCAGCCCGGCGGAGAAAGGGAAAGAGCCCATGATCGCAAGTATCAGCTTCGCGGAGCCGGAACCGTGAGCCAGACCCAGGCGAGCCTGACAGCGCCGCTGTGTGCTGTTCGGAACAAGCAGACAGGCGGAGCCAAACTCCCGGGACCAACCGGTGGGAGGCGATCAGGGCAAAATCTTCCGCGCTCGGATGGGTCAACAGCTCCGCGCGGCATCAGCGAACCAACATTTTCAAGATAAAAAATCCAAGGAGATAAGATGAAAAGACGAATCATCCTGCCGCTTTTGCTGGCACTTTTCACTCTGGGAGCCTTCGGCGTTTGGGCCCAAACGCTGGAATACGGCTTCGCGCAATCCACCACCACTTACACTCCCATAACGGGAGGCATCCTGCTGGGCACAGAAACCAGCGACGACCAGCGCTATGTCGATCCCGCCAATCCCACCGGGGGAACAACCACCACCGGCCCGGGATTTGACATCGGCTTCAATTTCGCCTTCAACGGAGCGGTGTTCGACCGCCTCGCCGTGAATACCAACGGCTGGATCTCGCTGGGGCAATCAGCTTTGACACCCTCTGTCAACAATGCCTCGTCATCCTCCTACACTCCGCTGGCCTCCACCACCACGATCGACCCCGCGATCCTGTATAACCGGATCGCTGGAATGGCCAGGGACATTCAGTCCCAGACCGGCGCTTCGATCCGCCTGGAGACGATCGGCACAGCGCCCAACCGGGTTTGCGTGGTCCAGTGGGAAAACTTCAAAAAGTACGGAACCTCCGGCACCGGCGACAGCTTCGACTTTCAGATCCGGCTGCACGAGACCACGAACCAGGTTCAGATCGTTTACGGAACCTGCGTTAGCAACGCGACCGCCGGCAACATGCAGGTGGGCCTCAGAGGTCCGGACGCGGCCGATTTCAATGCCCGGCAAAGCGCCACCGGCTGGGACAACACCACCCCCGCCACAGCCAACAACGAATATGTGGTGATGACGGATGTCTTTTTCCCCGCCAATGGCCTCACTTTCAGCTTTAACTATCCCGTGGCGGATCAGCCTCCGAACCCCGCCAACCTGGTTTCCCCGGCCGACGGAGCCACCCTGGTGAGCCCCACCACCACGCTGAACTGGATGAGCGGCGGAGGTTTGCCCAACGCTTACCGGCTGTCTTTCGGAACCGATCCCGCAGCTTCCAACATCGTGAACAACCAGGATCTGGGCAACGTGAACAGCTATGATCCCGATCCCGATCTGCTGCCCAGCACTACCTATTACTGGAAGATAGTTCCCTACAACAATTTTGGCAACGCCCCCAACTGCCCCATCTGGAGTTTCACCACCCACGGCGACGCCACCATAACTACCCTGCCTTACAGCCAGAACTGGGATCTGGTTACCGCTCCCGAGCTTCCCTTCGACTGGATGAACATCGTCCAGTCCAGCTCCACCAGCGCCTTCGTGGGCACCTATTCCTCCACCACCTACGCGCACAGCCAGCCGAACACTGCCCGGCTTTACAATCCCAGCGACGCTGACGCCACGCTGATCCTGGTGGGTCCGCCCATCGGCGGAACTCTGAACCTGAATGAGGTGCGCCTGCGTTTCTGGGCGCGCAGCAGCGGTGCGAACTATCCCCTCTCCATCGGCGTGATCTCCAATCCCGCCGATCCCTCCACTTACGCCGAGGTGCACAACCTCAGCCTGACCACCACCCTCACCGAGTATGTGCTCTCCCTGGCAGGCTACACGGGAACAGCGAACCGGATCGCCTTCAAACACGGCCTGGGCGGTACCTCGCGCTCGCATTACATAGATGACATTGTCTTTGAGCAGATCGCCCCCAATGACCTGGCCTGCGAAGCCCTGACCGGAAACACCACCCCTTCGCAGGGCGCTCCCACCACCTATACCGCGCATATCCACAACTGGGGAACGGCCACTCAAAACACCTATACGGTGAAGCTATTCAACGGCGACAACGTGGAGCTGGCCTCGGTACCGGGAACCACCATCGCCCCCGATGCCACGGTGCAGATACCCATGACCTGGACGCCCACTGCGGAAGGGACCATGACGCTGTACGCCAAGGTCTTCCTGGCCGGAGACATTAACCCCGCCAATGACCAGAGCCCGGACCTGAGCATCCTGGTGATGGGCGCGGGTACGCTGGTGGTCTCTATCGGCGACGGCACTGCGGTGAACGGCACCACCGGATCGCCAACCCCGTACGGGACCTATTACAAGAATTTCCACCAGCAGTATCTCTTCACCGCGGCGGAGCTCCTGGCCAGCGGCGGAGCGCCGGGCCCCATCACCTCCCTTGCCTTCAACGTCCAGGCGCTGAACAACTGCTCGCCGATGCCGAACTACACGATCAAGCTGAAACATACCACTCAGTCTGTGCTTACCACCACCTTTGAGGTGGGGGACTACACCCAGGTCTGGTATCAGAACGATTTTTTGCCCATCGAAGGCTGGAACACCCATGCCTTCAGCGCGCCTTTCCTCTGGGACGGCACTTCGAACCTGCTGGTGGATATCATCACCACCCTGATCCCCGGCGCCTATACCCAAAACGCCTCCGTGTATTACACCCCGACCACTGGCACCAACACCAGCTTGCGCTATCAGAGCGATTCGTCCGACGCGGCAAGCTCTGCCACAGGCTCAGTGTCTGTGAACCGGGCCAATACCCGCCTGAGTTTCAATCTGGCGGGGCTGGGCGCTCTCACGGGAACTGTCACTTCCGGCGGATCTCCCCTCACCGGAGTGGATGTGGCGATCCAGGGGACGAACCATGCCACCCAGACCGACGCTTTGGGCCTTTACAACTTCCCCTTCGTGGATCCCGGCACCTACAACGTATCCGCCAGCAAACTGGGCTATGAGTCCCAGACCCTGCCGGTAACCTTGGTGCCCGATGAAACCACCACCCAGAACTTCAACCTTGCCCCCTCCACCACCATTTCCGTGAGCGGAACCGTGGTCGGCAGCGATCAGCCCACAGTGGGCCTGGCGGACGTGGCCATTACCCTGGACGGCGCTCTGGATTACAGCGGCACCACAAACGCCTCCGGCCAGTTCACCATCACCGGCGTGCTTTCCGGCAACAGCTATAGCTACATCCTGGTGAAGGATGGCTATCAGGATCTGACTGGAACCATCACCGTAGGCGCCACCAATTACGACATGGGCACCCTGACCATGGCCGAGATCGCTCTGCCGCCCTTCAATGTACAGGCCACTGAAAACACTGCCCAGACCCAGGTTTCCCTGACCTGGTTCACCCCCACCAACGCCGGCGGCGGGGTCGAGGATTTCGAGATCGGCAACGGCGACTGGGTTTCCAGCGGTTTTGGCGACTGGCAGTGGGACAACGATTATAACGTTGCGAACTACACCGACATCGACACCTATGTGGACGAACCGCCGGCAACGGCCCATTCCGGAACCGGCATGTGGGGAACGGTGTTGACGGGGGGGTATTCCAACTGCAACGACTGGTCCTATCTGCGTAAAACCTTCAACCTCTCCGGTTGCGCCAACCCGGTGCTCGACTTCTGGCATTACATGGATGGTTACAACACTTGGGATTATGGCCTCATCAAGGTGAACGGCACCACCGTCTGGGGTGCCAGCAGCGCGGCTGTTTTCATGCCCTGGCAGCAGCTGGTGATCGACCTCTCCGCCTATGCCAACCAGGCCGAGGTGGAGATCAGCTTCGAATGGTTCGCCACCAGTGTGGTCAGCTACGCCGGCTGGTATATTGACGACGTTTATGTGGGCCCCGCCCAAAACCGGACAGTCAACTACGTTTACACACCTGTTCCCGATGGTGTGAACGCTGGTTCAGAAGTAAGCGGAGCAGCCCTGAGGCAGCGTTCCGCCTGGCAGGGCAGATCCCAATTCCCGGTTCAATCCGTGAACCGCGAGCCAGCGCGGGTTCGCACCGGCTATCTGGTCTGGCGCCTGCTTGAAGGCAACGAGGATAACGAGGCCAGCTGGACGCCCCTGACCCCCGCCGCCATACAGGACACCAGCTATGTGGACACCGCCTGGGGCGGGCTTCCCGACGGCAATTACCGCTGGGCGGTGAAAGCCACCTATACGAACAATGTGCTGTCCAACGCCGCTTTCTCAAACATGGTCCGCATCCTGCGTTCGGACCTCGCCGCCACCGCCGTTAGCGGAACTTCCACACCCTCGGTGGGAATGCCGGCCACCTATCAGGTGACGGTGGAAAACACCAGCACCGCCACCCAGTTCGGAGCGAACTTTACTGTCAACCTGATGGCGGGAACCACCGAACTGGCCTCAGCCAACGGCACCAACCTCAGCAGCGGTGAAACGCACGTGTTCGATATCTCCTGGACACCAGCCACTGCAGGGCCTCTGGCCATTACAGGGAAGGTTGTGCTTTCAGGTGATACCGTTCCCGCAAATGACGAAACTCTGCCGTTGAACATCTCTGTGATGCCCGCCGGCGTCGTGGCTGTCACGGTGGGCGACGGCAGCGCCGTGGAAGGCCGGCCGCTGGATTTCTATTACAACAACAGCCTCTTCCAGTGCCTCTATTTCCCGGATGAGATCCAGATGTACGGCAGCATCACGGCTCTGAGTTTCTACAACAACTTCGTGACCGACCTGCCCAACGAACCCACCAAGATCTGGCTGGGCCAAACCGACCTGAACGACCTTTCCGGCGGCTGGATCCTGCCGACGGGGAACCTGACCCTGGTCTATGACGGAAACATCAGCTATCCCAGCGGCGAAAACACGGTCACCATCCCGCTGCAGACACCATTCAACTACACCAGCGGCAATCTGGTGCTCTACGCCAACCGGCCCATGGATGACACGCATTACAACACCAACGACAACTTCCGCGTGCAGACCGTGGGCTCATCCCGGGCCAGGAAACTGACCTCGAACACCACGAACTACGATCCCTTGTCGCCATCCGCCGCGGGAACGCTTTCAGCCCAATTCCCGATGACCACCTTCCATCTGGCGGCCATCGGCGACAGCCCGATCTTCGCGATCAACCCGACCGCCAGGGATTTTGGCACCGTGCTGATAAACGGTGAATACACCCAGGAATTCACGATCAGCAACGCCGGCGGCGGAGCCCTGAGCGTGAGTTCCATCGCTGTGGACGGGAGCGCTTTCTACACCCTCACCGGCCTGCCCGCCCTGCCAGCCAGCATCGAATTCGGCGAAACCATCAACTTCACGCTGAACTACTCGCCTACGGCTGCCGGAGCGCATGAAGGCACAATAACCATCGTGGACAACATGGCCCGGCAGACCCACACCGTGCCGCTGGATGCCAACTGCATCGACACCCAGATCACCACCCTGCCCTATTCACAGAACTTCGATGCCGTCACCGCGCCAGAGCTTCCTCCAGACTGGAGTTCGATCGAGCAATCCACCACCACAGCAGCCTATGTGAGAACTTACGCCTCCACCACCTACGCCCACAGCCAGCCGAACTGCGTGCGGCTTTACAATTCCACAGACACCACCGCGGAACTGATCCTGGTAGCGCCGCCTTACGCTCCAACCATCGCGGCCAACACCACCCGGGTGAAGTTCTGGGCCCGTTCTTCATCCACCGGATATCCCCTGGTGGTGGGCATTCTGGGCAACAACCAGGATCCGGCCACCTTCACCGAAGTGCAAACTCTGACCCTCAGCAATGTCTTGCAGGAATATGTGGTCACCTTTGCCGCGTATGCGGGAACCGGAAACCTGGTGGCCTTCAAACACGGCTTGGGAGGATCCTCGCGCACGCTCTATCTGGATGACGTGATGCTGGAGATCATTCCGGACAACGATCTGGCCGCCACTGCCATAGCCGGAAATTCCACCCCCTCGATCGGACAGCCCTCCACCTATACGGTCAGCGTGTTCAACTGGGGCACAAATCCCCAAAACACCTATCAGGTAAAACTCTTCCAATCAGCCACGCCGGACGACATAGAGCTCGCCAGCGCGCCCGGAGTCCAGGTGGGGCCTGGCCTCACGGCCGAAGTGCCGGTTTCCTGGACCCCGGCCACGGAAGGAGCCGCCTCTATCTATGGCAAGGTGGTGCTCGCCGGGGACCAGAACGACCTCAACGACCAATCCCCGACTATGAACGTGCTGGTGCAACCCGCCGGGATCATGGCCTGGACCGTTGGTGACGGCTCCCAGACAGCGCGCATCCCGATAGACATGTATTACCGGAACTCGCTGCACCAATATCTGATCTACCCTTCCGAACTGGGCAACACCCTCGGCCAGATCACCGGCCTGTCGCTCTACAACCAGTTCACCCAGGACCTGATGGGCATGCCCATCAACGTTTGGATCAGCACAACCGCCAGCGCGGACCTCTCCGCCGGCTGGGTCCCGATCACCGGGCATACCCAGGTTTTTGCCGGAACTCTGGATTTCCCCACCGGCCAGAACCTGATCACCATCCCCTTCGCCAGTCCCTATCTGTATCTGGACGGACTCAATCTGCTGATCACCATCGAGCGCCCCATGGATACGCAGTATTACCAATCTTCAAACTACTTCAAGGTTCAGACGGGAACCCCCGCCACCCGGGCCCGGAACATCTATTCCGACTCGACCGATTACGATCCGGCCAATCCTCCTGCCACCGGCGGAACCAATACCGGCCAGTTTGCCCAAACCACCTTCTACATTATCCCCGGTGGGGTGGGGCATCTGAACGGAACGGTCACCGGCGCCGGCGGAGTGCCTCTGGAAGGGGTGGACATCCAGTTCGTTACCGGCGGCTACAGCGCCACCACTGATGCCCAGGGCCAGTATGCCATCCAGAACATCCTGCCCGGAACCTACAACATCAACTTCAGCGTTTATGGCTATCAGAACGCCGCCCGCACCGTGACCATCGAGGAAGACGAAACCGAGACCCTGAACGTGGCAATGGCCCCCCTGCCCATGGTGAATGTGACCGGAACCGTGATCGCCAGCGACACCCAGGCTGGGATCTCCGGTGCCTCTATCCATCTGGTGGGTTACGCGGATTACACAGCCAACACCACCTCCACCGGAAGCTTCACCATTCCCGCGGTCTATGCCAACAACAACTATGCCTACACCATCATGGCCCCGGGCTACACTGCTGAAACAGGCATGATAAATGTGGGCCCCGCCAACTTCAACATGGGCACCATCACCCTCAACGAGGTGGCCTACGCGCCCCACACCCTGCAGGCGACGGCGAACACCTCCGGAACCGCGGTCGATCTCAGCTGGCAAGCGCCCGATCCCAATGCCGTGGAGATCACGGAAAGCTTCGAAGTGGATTTCTTCCCGCCCGCGGACTGGACCCAGGTGGTCACCAACACCGGCGGACCGAACTCCAGCGGCATCTACAACACCTTCTGCCGCTTCGGCGCTGTCACCATCGGCGGCGAGCCCGCCAATCCCACCGACGGCAACTACCAGAGCGGACTCTACTGGGATTACGGGCATCAGGACGAATGGCTGATCACACCCAGCTTCAACTGCCCTCCAGCCGGATACCTGAACTTCGATTCCTATGTCTATCTGGGCTCCACCAATGCCGACCACTACTACGTTCAGGTCTCCACCGACAACGGCAATACCTGGACCCCCATCTGGGACGCCTCCGCCCAAACCGGCGGCTGGAACTACTACGCCTCACCCATCAACATCGATCTCAGCGTTTACAGCGGCCTCCAGATCCAGCTGGCCTTCAACGCCACCGACGGCCCCACCAACGACGGGCTCTGGTACGTCTGGTTCTTCGATAACATCTATATCGGCAACGCCATGACCGCTGCCGCCGCCCCGGCCGTAACCATCCGCTTCTCCGAAGAGGATCTGCTGCATAAATCGACATCAGCAGCGGGATTCAGCGGCTTGCCCACAGAAACCCGGGATCCCTCCAGAGCAGTTGCCAATGGCGGAAACAAGGCCGAAAACAGCCTGCCGCAACCACAGATCACGCGGGATGGCCTGCCCTCCGGACGCTCGCTGACCGGTTACCGGCTCTGGCGCCTCGCCGCCGGCCAGGAAAACAACGAATCCGCCTGGGCCCTGCTCACGCCGGATGTTATCGATCAGCTGGTGTACACCGATCCCGGCTGGCAGACCCTGCCCAACGGCTCCTACCGCTGGGCCGTGAAAGGCGTCTATACCAACGATGTTGTCT
>Ga0172377_10004139_pt1 | contig 14925 bp, 8 predicted proteins | sample Pumphouse3metaG_FD_119749 | JGI IMG/M metagenome (GOLD analysis project Ga0172377, IMG submission 119749) | Leachate microbial communities from a municipal landfill in Southern Ontario, Canada - Pumphouse #3 metaG | ecosystem: Engineered > Solid waste > Landfill > Unclassified | place: Canada... | reverse complement strand
ATTTTGGTCTGCCATAATTGCTACAACGCGCTTTTCAGAAAGGTCGGAGATGATTTTGCGCAGACCATGCTTCATATCGATAATATGCATTCCGCTACGTGTTCTGATGGCATTTGTGTAGGCATCAAAGAGTGTATTCCGTTGTTTCTTTACAATCACGCTTAGAGGAATTCCCTGGAGCGGTAGAATCCTTGCTGCTTCCCAGTTTCCGAAATGAGCTGCTGCCATCAAGACTCCTTTGCCTAGATTTCGAGCTTCTTGCATATATTCGGAGCCTACGATAATCGACTTTTCGCTTAAGGCACTATCGTCCATAAAGTACTCTTCTAATATGTTCAAGGCCATTTGACGATAGATTCCTCTGATCAAGCAGTTTATTTTGGCTGTAGACCAAGTGGGATACACATGTCTGATCTGAGTATCAGCTACATCCCTGCGAATGCGCAGATGATAACCGATGGTCATGAATAGAAACATAATGATCGCTCTGCAAATCCTGTAGGGTAATGCACCAAGCAGGGCTATCAAAGCTCTAAATGGATAGTACTCCAAGGCGTTCTGAATGGCTTTACTATTGGTCTTCAAAGTTTATCAGCTCAGCACATTCAGTTTGTTCATCAACACATTTTTGGACACAGCACCGATGGAACTGTCCTGCAGTATACCATCTCGAAAAAACAAAAGAGTGGGAATACTCATCACACTATGCTTTCCAGCTAGTTCGGGATAATCGTCCACATTTACTTTACCGATTGTAATATCTTGATGCTCGGATGCCAATTCTTCCAAAATGGGAGCAATCATATTGCATGGGCCACACCATGGAGCCCAGAAATCAATGATAACCTGTCCTTGTGCAATAACATCAGAAAAGTTCGTATCTGTAACTTCTATTATCATGTGATACTCCTTATTGTCCTTTATAGAGAAGATAAGTGCATCCTGACTCCATGCAAGCTCCTAATGGCAATCGACTAATTGTAACCCAAAACAGGTTTCAACTGATTCATTGTTGAGCTACGATTATACAGATTGCTTGCTGGAAAAGCAAACTCCCCAAACCATAATCGTTTAGGATCGGGGAGTTCACGATCTCGTGTGCTCTGGCAAAGCTACAAGTATGTCCAGGCTTTATTAGAAAAAGAGATCTCTGTTTCCAGCTTTCAACTCGGTCAGTTTCTCAATCACGGATTGCTTCATCTTGGGATCTTCGATCTTGGCAATCTCCCTGTCAATTAACTCTAATCCGCTCTTGCGGGTACGCTCTGATGAGAAATCGAAGAGGTATTCCGCAAAAGTAAGCAGAGCATTGGGAGTGCAAAACCTTTTCACAAAACCGGGGATGGCAAATTCCATAAAATGCTCACCCGTTCTACCAGCTCTGTAACAGGAAGTGCAAAACGATGGGATGTAACCACCTTTAGCAAGTTCATAGATCACATCGTCCAAAGATCGCGTATCACCCAGTACAAACTGGGATTTTTTGCGAGACTCATCATCCTTGTGTGAATAATCGCCTACACCGATTGAGCTTCCGGCATCGATTTGCGAGACTCCAAAGCGCAGAACTTCATTGCGAATTTCAATTGATTCGCGAGCCGTAAGAATCATGCCGGTATAAGGTACGCTGAGACGAATAACAGCTACCAACAGTTTGAAGTCTTCATCCGATACCCTGAAAGGAGGATGCTGGGTAAAAGCGGTTCCAATGGCAGGTTCGATGCGCGGGAATGAAATGGTATGAGGACCTACGCCAAAGGTATCTTCCAAATGAATGGTATGATACAATAATGACATTACCTCAAAGCGCCAATCATACAAACCCATCAACGCACCAATGCCCAGATCGTCGATCCCTGCCTTCATGGCACGGTCTAAGCCGTCCAAGCGCCACAGAAAGCTGCTCTTTGGACCCTTGGGATGTAGTTTTTCATAAGTCTTCTGGTGGTATGTCTCCTGGAATATTTGATAGGTTCCGATACCAACAGACTTAACCACCCTGTACCCTTCAATATCCATGGGAGCAGCGTTTATGTTTACTCTGCGAATTTCACCCTTCTTGTATTTGGTGTCATATACCGTTTGCACTGTCTCCGCGATGTACTTCGGATCATACATCGGATGCTCACCATAGACCATGATAAGACGTTTATGTCCCGTCTCAACCAAAGATTTGGTTTCTTCAACCAATTGTTCGTGACTGAGGGTGCTGCGTTGGCATTCTTTGTTCGATATACGAAATCCGCAATAAACGCAGTCGTTTACACATTCGTTACCCACGTAAAGAGGTGCAAATAGAACAATACGGTTTCCATATATCCGTTCCTTCAGTTCATGTGCCCCTTCCATGATCATCTTTCGCAATTCTGGATATTTAACGTTGACTAGAGCTGCGGTTTCTGCTGGTTCCAATCTGTTCTTATCCAGTGACTTTTGGATGATGTCCCTGATTCTGCTTGCGGAAGCGTTTTTTTCACTTTCCAGCAAAGCTTCGATCGTGGCATCTGGGATAAAGGATTTGATTCCTTCTGTGCTAATCTTCATTTTTATCTCCTGGTTCAATTTTCAAAGTCTGTGTTTTCACTCTCACACCGTCCAACATGCCCATCTTTCCAGAAAATGCTCCCATCTCGGAAGTTTCCATTTCCATGATCAGAAAGATAACAGATGCACCCCAATCCCGCATAGGATAGCCCACCCGCAACAATATATGCGGGGCATGACTATGCAGCATTTCACTAACAGGTTGAAAGGCCTTTTCGATATCATCTACGATGATGGTTACCACATGTCTTCTTACTGTCATAATTCTTCCAATGATAGCGAAAAGAGAATACTTTGATGGCACAATCAGGAGGATTTCATTCCACCCTTGATGCCAGAACGAATCTCTCATCGCAGGTATTTTGTACCATGATAAAATGGAGATGAAATCTGGCAAGAGAAAATTATGGGTTGACAAATATGACATTTTTATCAATTTTGTTTGATTATCGAAATTCATTGATAACAAAAGATTTAAAGAGACATAGCCTATGAAGAAATACATGCTAATATACAGCTTAATAATATTGACCAGCATGGCTCATGCTTCCAGCTTCAGTTGGTTTTCACAGTCTGACGCTCGCTGGGGATCGGACCGTCTGGGGCACGGTACATCAATTGCCAGAAGCGGATGTGTGGTGTCCTGCTTATCCATGCTACTCAATGCTGAAGCATCAAACCCTTACATGACACCGGATAAACTGAATGATTGGCTAAGTAAAAACGGTGGTTATTCCGGTAACAATATGCGGTGGCAAATTCCCGGGCTCATCGATGGTGATGGTTTGGGAATGGAATTGGAAAATCGTAGTACAAAGTATAACGATTGGGATTTTCTGGCTTCAGAACTTGAGAAGGGTAACAAGGTCATTGTGAAAGTAGCAGGCAGGCGTTCCCACTGGGTTCTGGTTATAAGGCAAGACGGACCCAAAGACAAAGCATCCTCCTACATCGTTAATGATCCCGGTGTGCAAACCTATGAAGAGCGTACTCTCGCTTTTTGGGGAGGCTTCCGTTCTGCGCGAAGCTACAGCGGAAACTGGTTGGATGAACAGGCTTTCAATTTGGGCAGTGAGATTAATGTGGTTCCCATTGCTCCAGAAGAGGAGTTCCTTTACGATATTTACAATCTTCCCCGTCCAGCTGATGTCTTTGTTTCTTTGCAAAACAATCTTGATGTAGAGATACAAGGCTATTTCATCCTGGCACTTTTTGATTCGGAAGGAAGCTTCATATTTACGATAGACTACGACTATGGGCACATAGATGCCAATGGAGAGATCGACCTGCTCTATGAAATGCTGGATTATAGTCCCTTGGAGAACGAAGCGAATACACTTAAAATAGTATATAGTAAGTACTTCTCAGCCATGCCTTCCAGTTACGACACACTGAACCTAGAACCCATCGGGGTACGAAATCATACAAAAGTGTACCCTGAATTAACTGAATAATAAAACTCCTCACTTTGTTTTTTGGGACTGGACTCAATCGCAAACTACTTTAACAAGAAATCAAATGAATTTGAACCCAAAGAATCATATATAAATAAAAGTCTGGCACTATTCTTGCGTATATTGTTATTGAAGCCCACTGGGCTCCGAGCTCGATAGGAATTTAGTATAAAAATATAGGAGAGATCATGAAGAAGTATCTCATCATGCTCATGTTAGTTGCATTGTCGGCACTGTTGGCCGCCAATTCAGGAACCATTCAATTGCAACGGGGTGTTACCCAAGCGGAAATCCTTCGCAGCGATAGTTATGGCCTAAATGTAAAATTTGCGATAAACGCACTAGATTATCAAGAAGTACAAAGCAAGGAAGGTGTTTTTACTCTGCTTACTGCCAGAGACTTCACTACTACAAATAAAATCGGCGAACCTCGCCTGCCCTTGATGCGGAAGATAATTAGCGTACCCTTGGGTGCTGATCCGCAGATCAGGCTTAGCAACACCCAGCGCATGAACTTATCTTTGGGAGAAAAAGGTGTGCACTATCCCATTATACCTGTTCAGGAAAGTGTGGCCAAATGCGATAATCCCGAAGATCTAACCTTTATTGTGAACCGCGATTTTTATAATGGAAACCGCAGCACTTCAATTCCTACAGTTCAACTGGAAGAGCTCGGAATGCTCCGTGGTGAGAGGCTGTTTGCGCTCGATTTTATTCCTGCAAACTACAATCCCCAATCAAAAAGCTTGGACATAGTTCTCAGCACCGAAGTCGAGATCAGTTTCCAGGGAGCCGATCTGCTTGCCAGCTCCGAACTGAAAGCCAAGACTGTTTCTCCGGCTTTCAGCAGTACTTTAGCTTCCAGTGTGTGGAATTACCAAGATACGAGAACCAGCGTGATGCGCTACCCCATCGGTTATGTGATAATTTCACCTGCAAGCTTTGTGAGTGCCATGCAACCTTTTGTGGATTGGAAAACCAAAGAAGGCTACAATGTAACTGTAGCCACCATCGAGAACATCGGCAACAACTACACCAGCATACAGAATTACATGCAAGGGCTGTGGAACAGTGCTACTACTCAGAACCCCGCTCCCAGCTATCTATTGATTGTAGGTGATGTGGCTCAGGTAGTTTCCGGCACTTCGACTATCCCAGGGGATTCACATCCTTCAGATTTGGGCTACGTTCGTCTTCAGGGCACAGATTATATGCCAGAAATGTATTTTGGCAGATTCTCGGCAACCACTGTGGCTCAGGTAACCAATCAGGTAAATAAAACTCTCACGCACGAAATGTATAGCATGCCAGATGATAGTTATCTGGCTGATGCTGTCTTAATAGCCGGAATGGACTCTTGGTATGCCAGTTCTCATGGCAACGGCGCAATCAATTATGCGACCCAGAACTATTTTAATGCAGCCCACGGCATAGACCCCCACACCTACCTCTATCCCAACTCCGGCAGCAGCCTCACCCAAATCCGCAACGATATTTCTGAAGGTGCAGCATACGTAAACTACACTGCTCATGGTGGTGTCACTGATTGGAGCGATCCGAACTTCACAATATCTCACATCAATGCACTTCAAAATGAGAACAAATACGCGTATGTAATCGGTAACTGCTGCCTCACCAGCAAATTTGATCAAAACGAATGCTTCGCTGAAGCTTGGTTGAGAGCTGTCAATAAAGGTGGAATCATATACATCGGTGGCACAAACAGCACTTATTGGGATGAAGACTATTGGTGGGCAGTTGGCGCTAAAGGCAATGCTAACGGTCAAGCTCCCGCTTATAATGCCAACATTTTGGGCTCATATGACGCGCTTTTTCACGATCACAATGAAGCCTTTGAAGATTGGGCATACAGTGCCGGAGCAAATACCATGATGGGTAATCTTGCTGTAGTACAAGGAAACAGTAGCCTGATAAACTACTACTGGGAGATATATTCCATCATGGGCGATCCCTCTTTGATGCCATACATTGGTATTCCGGCAGTGAACTCAATGCAGACACCAGAGACTCTTTTCCTCGGCTTAGGTAGTCTGGAAATCAATGCCGATCCCTACTCCTGGGTCTCTATTTCCAAAGATGGACAGATCCATGGTGTGGGACTTACCGACGCAACGGGCTATTTGAACCTGGAGTTTGATCCCTTTACCGAGCCTGGATATGCGGATATCGTTGCCACCAGATCTCAAAGACGTCCTCTAATTTCTACCATAAACGTAATTCCCAATGAAGGGCCTTATGTAACCGTAAGCCCCATCACTATCAACGACGATAATGGCACAGCCGAAGCCGGCGAAGCCATAGATATAGACCTCAGCTTCAGCAATGTTGGCATCCTTGCTGCCGAGAACCTGACAGTAAGTATCTCTACTGAAAGCCCTTGGATATACATCCCTCAGAATGTTGCCGTGATCGACGATATATCTCCCGATGGCAGCATCACAGTCCCCTCGATCTTCTCTATTATGATTGATCAGGGCACTCCGGATCAACACGAAGCTGAGCTTACCATCACAGTTAGTGACGGAGATCACGAATGGGTATCCGAACGCAGTATTACTGTGAATGCACCAAATGTGATCATCAGTTCAGTGGCTTACTTCGATCCCAATAATAACGGCATCTTTGAAGCAGGTGAAAGCATAAATATTACCTTGAATATTACTAATAACGGCCACATGAGTGCCCAAAGTGGCACTCTCAATCTGATTCTAAACAGCGATCTTGCATCATTGCCTTTATCCAGCTTTGTGATTCCTGGAATAAATGTCGATGGCAATATTCCACTTACCTTCAATCTGAACATCTCTGAGGAAGCAGAATTGGGTACGACCATTGCATTGGGTGTAGCGCTCGATATGGGTGTCCAAATGATCAACCAGGGACTGATAATACCGGTTGGTGCAGTAATGGAAGGCTTTGAAACCGGAGACTTCAGTTCTTTCGCATGGCAAAATAACAGTGCCAACCCCTGGACTGTCGTAAACACCCAGCATAACAGTGGTACTTATTCAGCAAAGAGCGGAACGATCGGAAACAACACCAACACAGATCTCAGTATAACTGTGGACGTTTTATCTGAAGGAGATATCAGCTTCTATCGCAAAGTCTCTTCCGAATCTTCATACGATAAACTGATGTTTTACATTGACGGAGAAGAGAAGGGAAATTGGAGCGGGACAGTGGATTGGTCTCAGGTTAGCTATGCAGTTGAACCCGGAACCAGAACCTTCAAATGGAGCTATGTAAAAGATGTGAGCATGACTGGTGGTAGCGATTCGGCATGGATTGATGATATCAGATTCCCCTCAAGCGGGTCAAGCGAACTGGCGATGGCCTATACTACCACACAATCTATCGACTTTGAAGAAGTATTCCCAAACACCAGCTACAGTGAGGATTTAATCCTGCGCAATCTGGGTACAGCTGACCTTAGCGGTGTGATCACTCTGCCTGCAGCTTTCACTCTGGTCTATAATGGCCAAAACCTGCCCAATGATTACTTCTATATCATCTCCCCCGGCGCAACCCGAACCTTTAATATCGCTCTCGAAACCGGTTCGTCTGTATCAACGATCAACGAAGTACTAGTGGTAACCACAAACGATCCTGACCTGGCAGAGATTCAGATACCGATTACAGTGGAACCCAGTTCAAACGGAATTCAAGTGAACCCCGTTGTTACTGCGCTGAATGGCAACTTCCCAAATCCTTTCAACCCGGAAACCACTATCAATTTCTCACTGAAAGAAGCCGGAAATGTAAAACTGAATATATTCAACATCAAGGGACAATTGATTAGAACCCTTGTGAATGCTCCCATGAATGCTGGCAAACACCAGATGGTGTGGAACGGAAAAGATAACAACGGTACTTCCGTCTCAAGCGGATTGTATTTATACAGAATGGAAGCTGGAAGCTATCGTAGTACCAAAAAAATGATGTTGATGAAATAAATGGAACATGAGGCACCATCCTCTGGGTGGTGCCTCTCTGATATATGGATAAAATTGAATAGAAATGGAGGATATAATGAAGAGACTCATTATATTGCTAGGCCTGCTACTGAGTTTGCAGATTATACTCAGAGCTGAAGTTATGGAAATCGCCAATTATGATAACGGTATCCAGCTGCTTCAAAGCAGCTCTTCTGAGATGATTCTGGAAATGAAACTTGGCGCATTCGAGCGTGAAGCGCTTTCAATAAATGATGATACATGGTACAATCTGAGCGTAAAGAACGGCGGATTGACTCTGGAACAAGGACTTCCTCAAGTACCCATCCTTGCAGGAAGTGTAATTATTTCTGCAAATGCGAGAATGGTAATGGAGACAATGGAGACTGAATATCTTGATCTGAAGATGAAGATAGCCCCCTCCAAAGGAAATCTGACTCGCGATATCAATCCTGAATCCATTCCCTATACCTTCTCGGAGTTTTACAAAAGCTCCGATTATTACCCAGAAAACCATACAGAACTAAGCGAGCCCTTTATCCTGAGAGACTACCGCGGTATTAGTGTTCGTTTCAAACCTTTCGTGTACTACCCCGAAACTGGAATCACTCGTGTATATACCAGAATCAAGGTAAAGCTATCTCAGGATGGTAGTGACCTTACAAACGCTCTTAGCTTCTCCAAACACAGTTATGCTGCCGAATATAGCGAAATCTACCGGAACATGTTCTTGAACTTCGCTGAAGCTAAGTATCCCTCAATCGACGAAGAAGGCCGAATTCTTGTTATTACAAACTCCATGTTTGACAATGCCATCCTACCCTGGGTGAATTGGAAAAAGCAAATGGGTTTCGATGTAAGTGTGGTAGACTACCAGGTTGCAGGGCCAAGCGCATCTCAGATAAAAACATATATCCAGAACCAATATATCTTGAACGACGGATTGATGTTCGTTCAGATCATGGGTGACGCCCCTCAGGTACCATCCCTTTCCTATAATGGTGGAGGCAGTGATCCCTCGTTTGCCTTACTCGCTGGTAATGATAATTACCCTGAAATCTTTGTGGGACGCTTTTCTGCACAGACTGTGGCAGAAATGGAGACCCAGGTACAAAGAAGCATAGAATATGAGCGCGACCTGCAAAACGATGCCACATGGTTGCAAAATGCCATGGGTATAGCCTCTGAAGAAGGTGGCGGATATCAAGGTGATAATGGCGAGAGCGATCAGCAACACATGGAGAATATCCGCACGGATTTGCTAGGATACGGTTACACCTCTGTTGACCAGATGTATGCAAATATGGGCGCAACTGCTTATGCCGTGGGTAACAACATCAATACTGGGCGTGGTTTCATAAACTACGTGGGACATGGCTCCGATACTTCATGGGTTACCACAGGATTCAATAACAACAATGTAAATGCCCTTACAAACGACAATATGTTGCCTTTCATTGCTTCTGTAGCTTGTGTGAACGGCAACTTCGTGAGCCGAACTTGTTTCGCAGAAGCTTGGATGAGAGCTACAAACAACGGTAATCCCACCGGTGCTGTAGCAATCTACGCTTCTTCCGTGAACCAGGGTTGGAACCCCCCCATGCGTGCCCAAGATGAAATCACCGATCTTTTGATTGCTGAAGCCAAACACAGCATCGGTGGTCTGTTCTACAATGGTTCATCAAAGATGATCGAAGTATACGGTAGCGATGGTGCAGATGAGTTTAAAAACTGGCATATATTCGGTGATGCATCACTGATGGTAAGAACGAAGACTCCCACTGAAGCACTTGCTGAATACAATCCTGTCCTGCTCATCGGAATGCAGAGTCTGGATGTTACTACAGAACCCTATGCCAGACTCTCATTGAGTGCTGAAGGTACAATCTACGGTATAGCTACAGCAGATGCCAATGGAACCGCTCTTTTGAACCTGGACATATTACCGGAACAGCCCATGAATCTCACTCTTACCATTACCGCTTTCAATAAGGTTACTCATATTGGTACGGTTGAGGTATTACCTGCAGACGGACCTTATATAATCGTAACCGGAGTAAGCGTTGAAGACGATAATGACAACAACCCTTCCCTGGGCGAGATCGTTACAATTCAGGTGAATATGGAGAATGTAGGAAGTGATCCCGCGGAAGGTGTCAGTGTGTCTGCAATCACCAGCGATCCTCACCTGACAGTAGTTGGAGATGCGGAGATCATAGACTACATCAACCCGAATACCATCGGCTCTACATCAACTGGAATCCAGCTCCAAATCAGTGATTCTGTGCCTGATCAATACTCTGCGGCTTTTACTGTGCTGGTTACTCTGCAGGACGGCTCGGAATACAACTACGATCATGAGATTGTCATCAATGCTCCCCGTATTGTCTGGGGATCACTTCAAATAAATGACAGCCAAGGAAACAACAATGGTAGAGTGGATCCCGGAGAAAGCTTCACGATCAGCATTCCTATAAGCAACCTGGGACATGCTGACTGCCCTGAATTATTCAGTTCCATCACGATTGAAGGTGGAGAAACCATTATAAGCCCCATCGTGGATACCATCCCGCTTATTAGCGCTGGTAACTCCAGTGAGTTGATTTACAATATTGCACTATCTTCTCAAATCGAACCAGGTTCCACCATATCAATAAACATAATAGCATCTTATGCCCAAACTGTGTTAACCAATACTTATGCCGTCATCACCGGTATCCTGATGGAGAACTTTGAGAATGGTATGAGTAACTTCCCCTGGACTTTTACCGGAGGAAACTGGATCAGCACTGAGAATGGTTATCAAGGCAGTCTTGCAGCTCAAAGCGCTCCCATCAATCACAATCAAACCACTTCAATGAGCATCACGCTCACCAATCCCTCCGACGGTTTTGTATCCTTCTGGAAGAAAACCTCATCCGAAGCAAACCACGACTATCTGAAATTCTTCGTAAACGGAATGCTCAAAAACCAATGGAGCGGCATTGATGAAGATTGGGAACAAGTTAGTTACATTGTGCTTGCTGGAACCAACACCTACCGTTGGGAATATGTGAAAGACAGTTCTGTCTCTGCCGGAAACGACTGTGTGTTGATCGACGATGTTCTGTTCCCCGCTGAAGATTCTGATACCGGACACCCGATAATGGTGATCGATCATACCAGTCTCGATTTTGGGAATATTGAAATCGGTACCGAAGAGGTTCAGAATCTCACTATTAGCAATACTGGAGACGCACTTATGCTGGGCAGTGTAGTATTGCAGGAGCCATATAGCCTGCTATCCCAGAACTCTTATTTGAACAACATGAATTTCACTGTTCCAGCGGGAGAAAGCCTGATTCTTAGCATTGCTTTCCGCCCAATTGAAAAGGGTGATTATGATGCTGAGCTTCAAATAGACAGTGATGATCCGGATAATCCTTCAGTTATCGTCACACTATCCGGCAGTTCTTCAACATCAGACCCAAATGATATGGTGAATCCGGTGATTACAGAACTGAGAGGCAACTATCCAAATCCCTTCAATCCCAACACCAGCATATCTTTCTCTTTGAAAGACAGAGAATATGTGAGCATAGAAATATACAATGTCCTGGGACAACGTGTTAAGACACTCGTCGCTTCCGTTATGAATCCAGGTTCACACACAGTAGCTTGGAACGGAAAGGACAATAACAATCGCAATGTATCAAGTGGCGTGTATTTCTACAAGATGAAAGCCGGAAAATACAGTCACACCAAAAAGATGATCCTGATGAAATAGTATCAAATGACCATACATCGAAAGCCCCTGTCCATATGGAGAGGGGCTTTCATTTTGCTCTTATGGATACGTTGGTATTCCATATTGATGGCTACGATACTATGCTCTTCTACCTCAGAATCCACTGATCGCCATTCATCCCAGTTGATGAAGTTTTACTGAAAGCCCACAGATTCGATACATCTCCCTCAACTCGGATAATGCGATGGAGTTCAGTTGACCTTATGTATCTTATTGTAAACCTATATGTTATATGATCAAATGGACTTCAATATCGGGGGTAGATACTATACATTGCCTGAAGTCCTTGCCACCCCTTAACATATTTTAACAGAGATAGATAGCATATATGTCTTGTTACTCCAGTGCATTATTCGGATTATTTTTTTCGACGCACAAAAAACGGTTCCCGCAGGAACCGTATAATATAACTATATGGTATTAAGGAATTAGTCCTGAGGCAACCATTCGTCCCGTATTGTAGGTTTACGTTCCGGAGCAGGATCCTCCACCTGATATGCAGCTTCGGATAAGATATAGATTACTTTTACGCCGGCTTTGCCAAATGATTCGGTACTGGTAGCGATAAAGCTGTACTGTTCGGTATCGTAATTGATGGTGAAATCCGTAGCATCAATATACATCACACCATTCTCGTCAGATTTTATCTTATAGCTATCGGTATCGCTAAGGTTCAACAGACCGAAATCAAAAGGATAGTCACCAAATTCATCTTGCAGTTTAAATGCTTCAGCTGCATCAATTGCAGTTTTCATAATCGGGACTACTTTTTCGAATTTCTCTTGAGCCAGAGCTTCTGCGGCTTTGTCGATTTTTAGCTGGCGCATGCCAAAGAAAAACACAAAGACCAATCCCACTAAAAGCAGGATCATAATCAACTCTACTAAACTAACCTTATACTTGTCAGCTACTTGCAAATCCTTAGTTGCATCGGGCTGTGTATTTTTTGCTGTTTCAGACATTATCTTCTCCCTAGAAATTCTTCTTTGTTCTCACTCTTTTAAGCTTTCTTTTTTTGTCAAACCTTTTTTAGCATTTTCCCATTTTACCACTGTTTTACCAGACTAAATCAAGGTTCCTGCTCTCTGATAGACATGACTGAGAGGAGAGAAAGCCATCAATCTACATTTAGTGCATATAGGGTTTCGGTCTCTTTCCCCTGAAATCCTCAAGTATACGAGTTGGTTTCAAGCTCAAGGATACATTGAATGATGGTTTATCCGCATTGATATACTTCAGACCGCCCCTAAACTCTATAAAATCCCATATCAAGCTAGGATTTCTGAATCGAAGCCCCAAACCTTGCTCATAGAGGTGTTCCCTATTCTTTGAACCAGGACAACCATCCATTACAGCCATATCGATATAGGCAAAGTAGGAGATTTGAAACCCTAATACTCGGTACGACGTATTGAAGTCTTCTTCGATGCTGACACTCAAGAGATCAGTTCCCTGTAAATCTTCTCCCTCCCTGAAAAATATGTCTTCAGAGAGTGTGATAGTTTGGATGGGTAAAGTCTTATATGATTTTACAATCCTACTTCTTATCAAGCTACGCGCCTCCAGGTTGCCGATTATCTTGGGAGGTGAGATATATAGCGGTTCTATAGCAATGAAGCTCTGTTCCGCTTCTGCGCCGTCAAAAAAGCTGTCCCACGCCATTTTGGCATAAAGGTAATGTCCTGGCCTGCGATAAGCGGAAAATGCGCTGTGAATGCCCAAAAATGGCCGCTGCTTCATCTTGCCGAATTCATACCCGTACAATAATTGTAATAAGTGCCCTTTAGGCAAGTAATCGCTGTCCAGAAACGAGCCCAGACCTTGAATATTACGATATTCCGAGCTGGCATAACCCAGAGCGCCCAAAGCAAAAAAGGAATCCTGCCAGCTTAGCCCATCTGGATGCTCCTGGTGCTTTGTTGATTCCATACTTATGGCAGAATACAGATACTGCGGATACTCAAGATTGGAAAAAGCATGGGCATACCATGCGCCATATTCTTGTTTTTTCACTCTGATACTATCATGAGGAGGAGAGCTTTGAGCAGAACAAAAATCAACTCCGCCAAAATCAGCATAAAGGGGATATAAAAAATCGCGCTGGAATGCCAAGCTAAATGATTTCTGCCCCGGCAAGGTCAAATAGTTCAGGTCTCCTTGAATGAAGCGTGAAAACATATTGGGATATGTATATGTGGATTCCCAGCCCAGGGACTCCCTCTTTTTGGGATCAATATACCAGCTGTGCTTCATTGAATGACCTAAACCCAGGAAATTCCGGTCAAGCAGTTTCAATTGCAGTTTGTTACTGTCCATCAACTTGGAACTTAGCAATAAAAAGAACTTCTCTCTCACCACCAGGTCAATCCCGGTAGCATTATCTCCTCTATCACTGAGGAAAAAGGTCAACTCCGAAAACAGACCCAAATCATACAGATACTGCAGATTGGCAACCAGGAGATCAGGATTCAAACTGTCTCCCTCGCTTACAAAGAGATTACTCTTCAGGATGTTCATGCGGGTCTTGGGTTGTACCATGTTAGCAAAGCGCAAGACATCATTATACAGAGGGATCTTTTCGCTACGTGCGCTTATCTCAAACACATCCTGCTGTATGATGTTCAGATCTATGATTTGTTTTCCTTCCCATTCGGAGAAATCGCTATCCAATTCAGGTACATCGGAATCCCGACCGCTTGACCTGAAGATGAGGGGATACACCCGTTTCAAGAAACGATTCTCCTGCATGCTGTCCTGAACATCGGACACCAGATCTCTGTTAATGACATTATTGATGCCATTGGAGATGGGATCTTCGTTTCTGGCCCAAGCTGCAACAGTGGACACAACAAAGAATAAAGCCGTAATAAATATGCGTTTCATACAATGCTATACTTCTAACGCCAATTTGCAGAGTCACAGCTATCAGTCAAGATAATATGCGCGACTCTTTCCTCTCTATCCTTTTATCTTTTTTTGCGCTTTTACGTATCCATATTCTCCTTTAACAACCTGTTGACCTTTATTCTGGAGAGCTCATCCGCTTATATCACCAGTGCTGGATAAACTATCTACCTAATTCTTAGTATTTCTTCATCATTCTCCTACTCACTATTTTCAAGGGTTCTACCTGTATACTTAAAAGGGTGACTCTCCAATAAGTGAT
>Ga0172377_10004135_pt1 | contig 14929 bp, 18 predicted proteins | sample Pumphouse3metaG_FD_119749 | JGI IMG/M metagenome (GOLD analysis project Ga0172377, IMG submission 119749) | Leachate microbial communities from a municipal landfill in Southern Ontario, Canada - Pumphouse #3 metaG | ecosystem: Engineered > Solid waste > Landfill > Unclassified | place: Canada... | reverse complement strand
TGTTCTAGTGTTAAAGATTGTGGATTACATATTACTACATCACTCTCTATTATATTACCTATCTTTTTATGAGCTATTTTAATCAATTCTATTACTTCATTATCAGTTAAGTTATCAATTGAAATATTATTTTCTTTTACTTTTTTAATTTGCTCTGCCATTTTATTTTATCCTTTATTATTTTAATATTTTACTTGTTTTTTTAACATAGCCAGTAATCGCTACTTGTTAGGCTTATTGTTCTTATTGCCTATTACTAACTCTTTTTTATTATCATACTTTCTACCTCTCTTATTAAAGTATAATAATAATATCATATAGAAGTAATTATATAAATATTGGGCTACCCTGGCCGGAAAATACGCGGGGTTATTTTTGCATTTTCGCCTCCAGCCTTGGCCTACCGCCGATATTGTTATATTTAAATTATTTATAATTTATATTATTATATTTAAATTGTCCTCCAGCCTTGGCCTACCGCCGATATTGTTATATTTAAATTGTCCTCCAGCCTTGGCCTACCGCCCAAAATAATAAATATAAAAGATAGGTCTTTATTTTTTTTATTTATTTAACATATAATTATTATATATATATATAAAAGGAGGAAAAAGAGGGATGCCTAGTGGTGTAGAGTCAGAAGTCGAAAAGATGACCGAATCCTTGAGGGCTATAATAGGTAGCTTAGAGGCAGATAGGAGGAACATAGAAGACAAGATATCTCACTTTCAGAAGACGTTAGAGATGTTAACTGGTGAGAGTATGCCTATAACGACTTATGAGAGACCTGTAAAAGAACCGAGGAAGCAGAAAGCAACTTTCTTAGCTTCACCCTTGATGGAAAGAGCTGAAGTAGAAAGGATAGTGAATGGTTCCGATAAGTTTGTAGACCTGGTTGCGTTGTCAATGTCGTTTTCACATTATCTGGCTGCAAGGGGACACAAAGTTACAGTTGTTAATAACCATCCATATGCACAGGTGTGTGCGCAGGCACTGAAGTCTGTCGGAGGTAGTAGTTTGCCACTTTTCGAATTCAGGGACGGATACTTGAGTTCGTTGGATATGGGTCCTTGGTCTAAGGAAGAGAGACGACGTATTGATGGTTTCGTTACTTCAGTAAAGGATCCTGTTTGGATTGCTGCTTTAGGTTCTGCGCTTATGCAAGGCCTAGGTGAGAGCTGGATGTGGAGTTTGGATAGTAAGAAAAAGTTGAAAGTTAATTTAGACTTAACGTTAGAGGAGTTGATAGAGTCTAAACATAAGATGATAGCCCAGGCAAGTATTTCAGGGAATCCGTTTGAGGTCTTTGACGGAACTGCAGAAGATTATTTATTGAAAAATGACGTCAGTGGTTCAGTTGTATACATAGATGTACCGAACTTTAAGCCTGAGCCTGTTTTGGACTTCGTAGCTTCAGTGATTACGCAACAGGAATACCATAGTCCTATGCCTGATGACGTTCTATCAGAAGTAGTTAAGTTGACGAAGTTGGCTCTACCTGTGGCACATAGAGTTGTTGTTGTGGCTCAGGCAGGAGATTATCCTCCGCCGTTTGAAGTTGGTTCTAAGTTAAAGGCCGAGTTCGGGAAAGTTGATGTCTTTACTTGGTCTAGGCCTAAGCGCGCTATAGGTAGAGGTAGACCTAAGATTTTACTGGAATATTATAATATTATCCAAGGCGGACCTGTAAAAACGGGGTAGTTGCCCTTGATTTACCTAAGGAAGTCTCGTATAATATATCTATGGAAGGTAGAATGAAGATCCTGGTGGAACTGTTGCGTGATTCTCCGATGTTTGTTGTTACTTCAAAGGAGGATGACGTGGTGTACGTTGATTTCGGTGTTGTGAAGTTAGCGATACCGACTGAGACTTTCTTAAACTATGTAAACGTATTAGACAGAACAGCTAGTTGGTTGGAGAGACCAAGCGATCCTACAGTAGAGGGTGTACCAAACATTTTTAGGGAGGCATTCCGAGAAGATGGATAAGAGTTGGTTCCTTGATAGAGTTGAGAAGCTAATTTGGGACTGTGGTGGTCGCTGGAACCAGGACATGACATATGATTGCGATAGTTGTCCATTCAAAGAGGAATGCTTCGCTGAGTGGTCAGAACTATGCGGTAACCTAGATTCGCAAGCTATCTTCTTCCACATTGTTCGTATCTGTGACCTTGTTGACGCCCATAAGAAGGAGACTCAAAAATGTCGAACATCGACGATGTGTTAGCCAGTATGGGCGATAAACTCGCGTCAAAAGAGTACACTTTGAGTGAATTCGTCCATAAAGTGTATGTTCGTTCCTTTCCGGGCAAGTCTTTCGATTATTGGCATATTAACGAGGTTATAAAAGAAATTGAGTTGTGTTTCGAGACACAACAACATTTAGTAGTTGTTTGGCCAAGGTTCCACTTAAAATCAACTGTTCCAGGCTACGCGACAGCGATATGGACGTTGTTAAAAGGTTATAACGTAATCTACTTATCTTACAGTTATAAAATGGCAGAATACCATTCAAAGAAGATAAAAGAATACATCCTCAACAACCCTGAGTTATCATCTCGTATGAAGGACCTGTCACCTGCTTCAGATTCTGTTTGTCGTTTTCTCGTTGACGGTGTTTCGAAAGTAGAAATCTTAATTGGCGGTATTTATTCGTTCAAAAGAGGTACGCACGTAAAGGGTGTCGTTATCTTAGATGACATTTTGCGTGATCCTGAAACTCCATTGTCTTTTGAACAAATTAAAAAAGTGACGGAACATTTCAAAGCTGAGATAATCAATATGCCCGTTGAGGGTGCAATTTGTATTATTATGGGAACGCCTATGCATCCCGAAGACCTTTTGATGACTCTTGAAGATCAAGAAGGTTTCAAGTATATTCGTTGGTCTGCTTTCAATCCCGTACCAGGTAGAGAGGTGTTGTGGCCTGAGGTCTACTCTGCTGAATTTCTTGAAAGGCACAAACGCATTTCTGGTTGGAGGTCCTTTCAGACGGAGTTTATGTTGGTACCCGTATCTGAAACAGAGTCTTACTTTACGTCGGATGAGATTATAGGCCCTGGAGGGCTTGTCGATCCTTCATTAAAATGTCATTCGATAGAAGCGGTATTCAGGAGACCTCCTGAAATGAGATATGTATTAGGTGGAGCCGATTTGGGTAAGAAACGTCACCCATCACATTTGTCAATTTTCGGTGTCGAGGTAGATGCTGAAGGAAAACCTATATGTACGATGTTGCACCAATCTTGGTTAGATGAAATGCCATACCTCGTACAAAAAGAATATTTCGAAAAAGCTGTAGACAATTTCAAGATGGACGCACTCTACTTAGATGACACCAGAGGTGAAATGTCGGAACGCGATTTAGATCCACTAATCACGTTAATCTCTTTCGCTTCAGCTCAAAATAGGAAACGAGCTATAACGACGATGGACGAAATGTTTACCCAGAAGAGGGTTAAGTTGTTAGGCGAACCTCGTTTTGTGTCACAATTGTTAGCTGTGAGAGGCGATTTGACAGCTCCCGAAACTTCATCGGGTCATGGTGAGTCGTTCTTTAGTATTGCTTTAGCTATGTTAGCTTTGGATGATAGGTTAGGTCGTGGTGGGACACAAGTTGTCGGAAACGTAGCAAATGTTATAGTCGGAAGGTCTGAACCCAAACTAACACTTGTTTGTGAAGCGTGCAAAAGTCCAGCTATATCTTTCTTTTCACAAAAAGGTCATACCAGTTATAGAGAAGAGGCAATTGGATATAATTGCCTTGATTGTGGGCATCATGTCGAGTTCGAGTTACCCGAAAGGGAAAAACATAGTTTGGAGGTAATATAATGAAAGTTGGAACAATGTTCAAAGAAAAAAGTCAACAGTTTGCGTGTAAGTGGGATTCTAAGACGAAATGTTTCTTAGTGGTTGACTTATGGCACGAAAAGGTCGAAGATACCGAAGCGGATGATGACGTACCCGAAGAGGCTATTACTGTCATACCTGAGACAGCTTTTAGAGCTGTCGTAGCTGAAGCGGAGCGTATCAATAAATTGCCTTCGAGTAAGAATAGGGTAATTAGCGCAACTTCCGAGAGTCTGCCTTCTGAATCAGAAAGTGATGAAGGTTGGAGAAAGTTGCAATTACGGTTAAAGGCAATAAATACTATCGAAAAAATTGTGTCAATCGATGCTACTGAGACGCTAGGTAGGCGTTAACTTTTGTAACATCGGGAGGTGGATATGAAACTACAAGAGTTCATGTCGGCAAGTATGCAACAGTCTTTGCTGCTTAAGCCTAGTGGTTTCCCTTTGATGAAAAACATAGGCGCGACACACAGAACATTAACGATGGGAGTCGAAAACATTCCAAGTGATTGGATAAAGACGAATATTGGTCAACGCCGATATTTATTGGCTAATTTGTACATGATTTCTTATATGACTTCGGAAGTTAGGGCTGCTATTACAACAATAAGGAATGAAGTTTTCCGTAGAGGTTTGATGGGCTTCGTGCCAAAATTCGATAAGAAATGTACAAATCCCAATTGTGGTGATGAAGAGAGTACTGGAGATGTCTGTAGACTTTGCGGATCACCCTTACGGAGTCCTGATGTCTCGCAAATTATATATCCGAAGAAATTGTTTAAACGTTGCAACCGTCACGGTCAAACTTTAGAAGACGTATTAAAGGAGGCACACGATGATGTTAATATCGCAGATGATGCCTTCATACTCTTAAATAAAGAATACGCTTTTAGTAAGGAAGGACTAATTTCACGAACCTCTGAGATTTATAGATTACATCCCGGCCTTGTTGAATTCGATGTTAATTCGGCAGGTGAAGTACGCTCTGCTCACTATACGTGTAGGTTGCATCGCGAATTGTCTGATGGACCTGGAAAATGTCCGAAATGTAACTTGGAAATGGAACCAGTGATGTTCATATATCATCAAACAGGAGGTGATGTGCCTTTATTTGATGACGAAATCATCCACTTCCAGAAATTCACGCCGGGCATATTATATGGTCTAAGTCCGCTACTGACATTATTCGAAAAAGTATTGACTGTGCTCGGAATGGATAAATATGTATATAGGTATTTCTTCGAAAGGAAGATGCCTTCTTCGATGTTGATTACGGCCACAGACGATACCGAGGGCTTAAGACGAGAGAGAGAATATCTCGAAATGCGTTTACGTCAAGATCCTGACTATATACCTTGGGTGGGCGTGACAGCTCGTACGGGGAGAGGAAGAACGGATTTGATACGTTTGTATCACACCCTTCAAGAAATGGATTATTTACCTGTGAGACAAGAGATACGTGAAAGAATTTCTGCTTTTTATGGAGTCACGCCTATTTGGGAGAACTCTACAGCTGTCGCTGGAGGTGTAGCACAACAATCGATGTCAATGATTGTAACGAGTAGAGTCGTTGAGTCCGACCAAAGATTATACCACACTAAAGTTTTCCCAGAACTACTAGAAGAAGGCTTCGGTGTAACTGATTGGGATTTGAGATTATACCAACCAGAAGAGAAAGCTGAATCTACTCGTATACAGTTTTCACAGCAAAGAGCAGGTGTAGCGTCTGTTTTACAAAAAATGGGATTCAAGGTAAAAATTATCGGAGATAAGGCTAATTTAGATGACGTCGTTTTCCAAGTCGAAAATCCTGCAGGTGGATATCCCATACCTCTCGATTCATTAAATGTAGTACCTACGAATGACGATTCTACATCTGAAAAAACAGAAGCTGCCGCTACACGTGGAGGAGAGATGGCTGATAATGATGGTAATATGCATCGACATCCATCTAGACCTTACCCGCATTCGAAAGATGAAAAACATAAGACAACTCAAACTCCGAAGGAGGAAGCCGCCGTCCTGAAACCAGTTGAAGGTTCAGGTGAGAGCAATGTATTCCCTGGAGAGGTTGTAAGAAAGCCGAGGGAGACGTGATCGATTTAGAAGAAGCAGTTAAAAGAGCTAGTATTGACTGGGTAAGCACCGATGCTCTCACAGCTATAAAAGATGCTTGTCCATTTCTATCAGGAGAGCTTTACGATTCGATACGTTTCGTTCCTTCTTCAGAAGGAGGTAAGATTGTGTATGGAGCTCCGCATGCGAAATATGTATTACACGGAAGGTCTGCAATAACGTTGTCACAGTTTAAGCGTTACAATCCTAAAGCAGGTTGGGGCGAGGTACCAATTGATTCTGTACACGTCCCTTTAATGGTGAGACGTAAAGAAGGTTCGCCCGATCCTTGGGATCCGCGAGTAGGTATAAAGTGGATCACATTGACGGAAGATGGAACTACTGTGATTAAGGAACAAAAACCGAATAACTTTCCGCTCCAGGGAGTAAAGAGGGCATACACTACTTATCAGAACACAATTATGGAGGCATTACCTAAACCTGGAGAAACTTTTACATTAAGGGGTATAACATTTAGAGTGTAAGGGTGGAGATATGGACAATAACTATCCAAAAAACTATTTAGACGGCCAAAAAGACTTTAATATGGTAACTATTTATGATATGTATAACGTGCTTTCGCGTTTAGCGTATAAAGATGTTGTTACTGTATTAGAGTTAGGTTGCGGAATGGGTCGCATGCTGAAGGTACTGAACCTCACAGGATACCAGGCATTAGGTGTTGATAACAACGATTACGCACTTGAGTATTGCCAATACCAAAAGTTGAACGTAGAAAAGGTAGACGTAACTCAACGTTTACCTTTCGATGACAAAACGTTTGATGCGGTTATATCTTTACACCTTTTATCGCATTGTCAAAACTTTTCAGAAGTTGTCGAAGAGTCAGTAAGGGTTGCGAAGAAAGTTGTCATACATGTTGTCCCTTTAGGTAAAAGAGCGGATACGACACATAAATGGTTATTCCAAAATGAAGATAACATTCCAATACCCCATGGGTATAATTTTAGCCGCGCACTTATAAAGGAAACGGATAGTTGTATATTCTGGAAGGATGATATTGAACGCCAAGCGCAAGATGTCTTCAAAACGGGTATAACACAAGAACAATTAGAGGCCACAACAAAAGTTTTTAAGAAAAGTGGTCGGGGTCCGTTTACGATCGATGAAGCAAAAGATATTGCACATACTCTTGGTATCGACTTTAAGGATTATGACGTTGAGCAATTCAGGATGGGTTTGGACGTCGAATTAGAGCATGGCAGAGTTAATATGGATACAAATGTCACCGATGATGATCCTGTCGCTACAGGGAAGATAGCATTAGCACATTTGAGAGAAGGTTCGAATTATTATACCCTCTTAGCAGAGATGGAAAAGAAGTTAGAAGAGAAAGCTATCGAAATCTCGAATGCGGATGATACTGAAGGAAAGGTGAAAGTTGAAATAACTCGAGAAGACGGCGTTCGGCAACACTACTGGGTTGTCCAAGGGGAGGTAAAGGAATTCTTGAAAGAGAAGCTAAACTTCGTGAAACCTGAGGATGTGGATCGAGTAACAGCCGAACAAAAAACTTGGAAAGGTAATATTATCGCGCCCGATGAAGGAGATAAAGATGCTATAGCCGAAGGTATGTCATATTTTAAAGAAGCAGCTCATTTACCGAAGTCTATATGCGTTTCAGGTAATCCCGTTTATGCTGCCGAAGTTGGAGCTGATAAACAATTAAGATTAGGTGCGGATTATTTTAAGGGGCATATTTCTTATAAGGTTATGCTTTTATCTCACGAATTGTCGCATTTACAATTAGGCCACACTCAACGAGAAGTTCCTGTAGGAGCATCATCGAAAGAGAAGAAGAAAATCGTTAACGAATATTTACAAAACGAAGATGATGCTTGGAATCATGCCGCGACATGGATGGAGAGAAAGATAATGGTAGAACCCGATAATAAAATCTTGAAGCAAGCTATGACGCTCGTAACAGAAAAACGAGGTGAATGGCAAAAAGTAAGAAAGAGATTCGGACAGAACTTAGGCCAAACGCTTGAGGAGGAACCATGAAAAATCTTGAAAACATTGTAGATGATATTACGTCAGGCAAAGAATTCAATCCCGAAGACGTTAAATCAGAGGATCGTGTTTTCGTTGAAGCCCTCAGTAACATTTCTCGCATTCTGAACGGAAACGAGATGGTTAAAAAAAGTAAATTGACAAAAGACGAAGTAGGATACGTCGAAGAGTCTGATAAGAAAAGCGCGAAATACGGAACAGTATTGAGATGTGCGACTTGTCGCTTCTTTGTAAAAAAAGAAGACGCAAGTGAACAAGCTGTCGATAATGGTAAATGTACGAAGGTTGATGGAGATATCAATCCTCGAGGTTGGTGTAAACTACACGAATCAGGTTGGGGCCCTGCAAGAGCTCCGGAAACGGATCAAGTAAGGTTACAGGAGGTTGTTATGACTGAAAAGGTCGGTAGAGCTAGCTTTGATGTGCGTGAAGGTGACAAGGGGAGATGTGTCGTTGATGAACATATCTTAGGATTAGACGAAACTCAAAGTATGTCATTCGAAAGCGTCAAAACGTACGAAAGTTTTCTCACAACACGAAAAAAGTTGAAAGGTCAGGCCGCAGTTCATATCGATTTTCGTATCCACATTGGTCATAGCGATTACTGGGTAGGTTTCGAAACAGGATCGTTTAGTATGGATAAAGACAATCCTTTAATCAATCCTGGAAGTAAAAAATTCCTTATTCCGGCTTTCAAACAACGAGGTAGAGATTTTGATTGGTTGAATAAAGTCGGAGTTAATCGTGCGTCGGAGTGGATTGGTTCTCGTGGAACACCCACACGTCTATATCAAATCGAAGATTGCGAAATTGAATTCGGACGTGTCGAACAACACGTAATTGAGTTTTGGTTAAAAGACACGAAACATATCGCCGCGGGAAGATATTTAATGATGGCGGCTCCTTTAGGGAAGCAAGAAAGAACTTGGTTATTGTCATATAAAGGGTAAGTGGATAACGTTATGTCTGGAAAAAGTTATAAAAGGTCGTTAGAGACTCGCCGAAAGATGAGCGAAGCTCAAATGGGTCATCCTCCTACTTTTAAAGGACCTCACACATTAGAGGTTCGTGAAAAGTTAAGAGCGATGAACTTAGGCAAAAAACGAAGTGAAGAAGTAAAAGAAAAGATTAGGGCGAAGATGCGGGAATTACATCCAGGTCCTCGTCCAGATCCAAAACCGAAAGATACAAAAGTTGTTTGCGATGAGTGCGGAAAGGTTTGCAAGAGTCCTCACGGCTTACGCAGACACCACTATTATATGCATACAGAAGAAGGCAGAGCGGAGATTAGGAGACCACGACCCGCTTTCGCAATCTTGCAAAGGAAACATTGGAGGTGGTAAGAATTGGAAAAGTTACTGAAATTCTTAAAGGTCTATACAGAGATAGCAAATGGTACACATAAAACCGAAGATGTCGAAGCTGTTTTCGATGAGATATTACCGAAAGTAATAACTCTCTCAAAAGCTGACCCTTCAGCTTTAAAAGTCGTAAATAGTTGGGATCAATATCATAGTAAAGTAATTACACTTGATCAATTCGCCCATGAAGTTCATGCTCACTCTACAACCTTGTTAGGCGAAACATTCGGAGTGAACCCCGCGGTTGCTATGGATGTAGCTGTTCCAGTCTTGAACGGTTTAGCCTTAGGTTCGGATTTCCAATTGATAAGTAGAAGTTATGTCTCAAATGCGATGTCTGACTCAATCTCACAACTTGATGAAACGATTATTGCAGGATATGCCTCAGTGGCAGTTGTCGATCGCGAAGACCATCTCATACCACTAAAAGTTCTGGAGAAGGCGTTTGCAGATTTTATGGCACGTGGAGAGGAGTATAGGGCTGTTCAATATCAACATTCTAATTTAAGAATCGGGACAGTTCTCGAATCGTGGACGTCTCCGACAACTGGAATTACTTATACGAGTAAAGTTGATGATGTCGGATTGTATGTCGTATGTCGCTTACGTTCCGATACTTCGCTGACGAAGAAAGTCGTTGAAGAAGTAAGAAATGGTGCGCTTAGATGTTTTTCCGTGTTTGGTTTAGCGAAAGGCACACCTCTAAAAAAGACGAGAGGGACTAACGTATATTTTGAAGTCCAGGATTTCGAACTTGAAGAAATAACAGCGTGCCCTCTAGGAGTTAATCAAGGCGCTAGATTTATGTTGGTTAAGGCTCAAAATGCGGCAAAGTTGGATATAATAATAAATTCGTTTAAGCATCCTATCGATTTAGGTATTGAATTCACAGTACAAAATACCGTTGATCTGCCTCCAGGTTTTGATGATGGTTGGTTAAGGCGTGCGATTTTATTAAGGTTGTATCGCCATGGCGTGAAAGGGAAGTTCTCTTTAGCGTTGCAACCTGAAGGTAGTAGTGTTTTTGTTATGAAAGGTTCAGGCTTACGACTTTCTGATTATACTGTAGCCCTTGTCGGAGGAGTCGTTAATAAAGGTTACTCCTTCCACGATATCGATATCCTTATTAAAACACCAAAAACTTCTTTGCTGGGGAGAGCGATAAAAAGAGAAGTAGGTAATGCTTTGTCAAACGAATTGAGCGATATGGCTCGCTTTATTTTCGAAGAAGCAGGTCCACATGGGGACTTCGTTCCGTTATTTAGTTTACGCGCTATATCCCGTGACTAGGGTGAGGGCTTTTATATAAAACTATAATCAACTAGAATTAAATCAACTACATCAGGTAGGGAATACTGTAAGGAGGTGAAAATGTGAACGGAGAAAATGAAATCTTCGATGTTCTCCAGAAACAAATCACGGACCTGAATAATAAGATCGATTTCGTCGTAAAGCAAAAGAAAGAGGAAGACGAAAAGAAAAACGAGGAACAAAAAGAAGTCAAAATGTTCCAGAAGTTCGTCAAATTGCTTAAAGATGCCGGTTTTATTACAAAGTCCGAAACTGTCGAAGAACTGAAACAAATTGGATTCATCACAAAAGCCGATGTAGCCTCATTAGGTCCTTATAAGTTGGACACACCTTCAAGAGAACAAGACACTCCTCAGAAAGTAATCACAGGCCAAGTCGATAAGCCGAAAGATGAAGAAGAAGAAGAAGAGAAGAAAGCAATGGGCGAAGATCCGAAGAAAGATGAAAAGGTAGAAGCCAAACAAAATCTCGAAGACAAGAAAAAGGATGATGATATGTATCCTGAGTACGAAGAAGAGAGGAAAGCTTTAAAGGATGAAATCGCTCAATTGAGGAAAGAGGTGGAAGAGGCTAAGCGAGGAACGACATTGGTCCAGAAGCAGTTTTCTGAATTAGGTTGGAAGCCTGTTTCAGCAGTTCAACCAACTGCGACTGCACCCGAAACTGTTATCGCTAAAAGCGTAGCGGGAGCTATTTCCGAAGAGGAAAAAATCCAAAAATTGATGAAATTATCATACTCCGAACGAGCCGTTCTTCAAGCGAAGGTTGCTCGTGGCGAAGTAATTCTTTAAAAAGGAGGTGAAAAGAAAGTGACATTAGATGAATATATTCAGAGTGCTCAAATGGGTTTAACGAATCAGTTGTTCGGCCCGGATGTATTGCGCAAGCAATCATATCTCGAATCGAATGACGTATTCAACAAAACCTACGGTAGACAAGTCTTCTCTGCAATGAACAATCGAACGGTATTTTACAATGCCGTAACGAAGTCACCTTGGGGTCCGACTTACGGTTGGAGACTAAGGACTGCTAGAGGAGGTTCAAGTGGTCCTATACGTGAGGGCGAGAATATCCCGACAATCGCTAAGAGCACCTATACAACCATTGGTTCACCACCTAAGGTTGTTGGTACCTCCTTAGGCGTGACAATCCAGAACATCTTCTTATCAGGTTTGGAAGGTGGGTTAGGTGATGTTTACGCAGTCGAACAGGCCGAGAAGGAAAAAGACCACGCAAAAGAAATCAACCAACAGCTACTCGCAGGTTCATATACTAGGGTAGCTTCCTTCGATACATCAACTTTTACCGTACCTTCTCCTACGGGTCTCTATTTCAAAAAAGGTGATGTGATTCGATATTACGACACAAGTGAGGATGAGGAAGTAGCAGTCGATATGGAAGTACAATCATCGACAGCAACAACCATTGTTGTTGATACTGTAACAGGTACGCCTGTCGCAGGTGACATCCTTTATGCATACTCTCGTGCAGGTATTACATCGATCGACGATATTGCTTCAGGTTACGGTACAGTTGTCGGTTCTACCAACTCACACGATGCGAAAATGTATCCGAGGTGTTATGACTGGACAGCAAGAACGAATTCTTATCAGGTCGGTTGTCGCCAGGACTACAATGGAGGTGTAGCTAGAGACTTTGCATTAAAGCAGGTTGACGATGCTATTCAGGCGTGTAGAGAAGCTGGTGGAGAACCGGGACTGATCCTCTCCGGCTACGATCAACTTTTTAAGGCTCAGAGGTTACTCGAAGCTGAGAGAAGGTTTATGAGCTACGAGAAGTTCCAGTTTGGTGTTGGTTCCGAAAGAACTTATCCGGGTACTGAAGCGGGTCTGACTTTGGCTAGCTATATGGGCTTACCGTGGATGGCTGATATTGATTGCCCGAAGAGTATTGACAACAACGGTGTTGTCCAAGGTTCTAAGATTTTTGTCTTAGACTTGAATCATTTAGACATTGGTATTGCAATGGAAACTCAGTATATGGAAAACAGAAACATCTTTGTTTCATCGAAACTGGTTGTACAAGGTTTACTGTATACTATGTTAGAGCTGCGCGCTCGCAGACCTGACGTGATGGCCGTTATCGGAGACTTGAAAGCCTAAGGAGGATAAAGATGGCCGACATTGAGAAAGTGATTGTTGATGTCGTGGGAAAGCAATTGTTAGGTGAGTTGTTAACGATAGCTGATTCCGTCTCTCCAGATAAAGAACAGCGTAACGGTATAAAGTCACTCATTAGGCAATCTGTGCAGAAATGCCAAAGTGAGTTGAGAAGAGCTCTATCAGATTAGAGAGGAAGGTGCGCCAACGCAAGTTGGATAGGCTCAGGCGGGGAGCTTATCACAGAGGAGGTGAAGAATGGCTGACATTTCAGCGGTGGCAGTAACGATCGTAACTCGTTCTGGGATGTGGAACAAAAGAATGACGATAGCAGAAATCGCTATCGGAGATGGATCAGAAGCTTGGCCTGATGGCGGAGTGAGTCTAACTCCTGAAGATTTAGGTATGGAAGTTGTCGAGATGGTTCTATTCGATGGTGGTTCGCTTGTTTATGCTTATGATTACGATAACCAAAAGGTATTAGCTTATACAGCAGCCGATACCACAGGTGCAACAGCTGTATTGGTAGCTGCAACAGGAGCTGTACCAAATGAAACTGTGAGGTGTATAGCAATCGGTTACGGAGGATAGAGTTAATGAACAAAGGACTGTTCTTGTTCAGTGTTTTATTAGAAGTTGTCGGGATTATCGTAGTGTCTGCGGGAATCACCTATGAAGTGATATACAAAGCAGATGTCGGATATATGATAATGTCGACAGGTTCATTACTTATAGCAGCAGGAGGCCTCGTTTGGGGCAAAGTTTTAAAAAAGAAGTAAGAGAATGTAAGGGAAAGATATGTTTAGGATAAACTCAGCTATACAAGGTATAGCTACGGATCAAGCGTCTGTGGCTGCGACATTGAACACCTTAATTCAATCGACGCCGGGTAATATCCTCGAAACGCGTGTTATAAGATTTGGCGCGAATCAATTCTTATGTGTCCTAATTGTTCAGACTGAATCATACGTAGAGTGGTTCCATATAGCGTTAGTAGACACAATAGCGTTGAAACGCGAAGTCTTCCGAGTATTCGGAGACGTTCTACCTTTAGTTGATTCTCTTACAAAAGCTTTATCGGGTAGGGAATTAGATGTTGAAACTTTATCCCTAACTGATGAAGACGTCACAAAAGACGTAACATCATCGGGTGCAGACATTTTAGCTCTTGTCGATCCGGCCTTGACGGCTGTAATAGACGTCGGACGGACACCTACTGAAGTGTTTGAATTGGTCGAAGAATTCGCTCGTAAAATCGAAATTAAGCGTTCACCCGAAACAGACCAAATATATATTGTTGACATTTGTACAGCAATAAAGAATCCATAAATAAACAAAGGAGGTGGATGATGTCAGAAATCTTTAAAACAGCTAAACTCCATGGTGAGTTAGCGATAAAACATACACGTGATGACATTATTCTAAACGTACGTTACCTCAAGAACTTGGTCGTAGATGCTGGAAAGGCACAGATTGCAGGCCTTATCAATGGCGCCACATCAGGGACGTTCGATCAGTTAGCAATCGGTACTGGTACTACTGCACCGGCCGCAACCGATACCGAACTTGAAACTGAAATCACCGATGGTGGTGGAGCACGTGCAACTGCGACAATTTCAAGAGTCACGACAGACGTTTCAAACGATACTGCTCAGTGGGTACACCAGTGGACCTTTACAGGTACTAAGGCTGTTACTGAAAGCGGTATCTTTGACGACACCGAAGCAGGAAACATGTTAGCACGACAGACTTTTTCGGTTATCAACGTTCAGAGTGGCGATAAGCTTGAGATAACTTGGAAATGTGATATCGACTAAACACCGGTTTAGCCAAAAGGGAATAAGGCGGGAGAGTACTTCCGCGAAAAGGCGGCTGTGATTTCGCTCCGGCCGCCTTATTATTTGATACAAATTGTCGGAGGCAGTTATGGATAGCCAAGCAGGACATCCCACAGAGCAAGCCTGTATGGGCATTGTAGGCTCTCAGGGAACACTTATGGGGTAAGTTAGGAGAATTGTATGGCTTATTGTAAAATCAACAAGACTGGATGTATGGAACGGAAAGGGCATCCTCAAATACGCTTTGATATGTTTCTCGAGCCTGATGACCAACGGTACGAAGACACGTATGTTCAAGTG
>Ga0172377_10004134_pt1 | contig 14930 bp, 14 predicted proteins | sample Pumphouse3metaG_FD_119749 | JGI IMG/M metagenome (GOLD analysis project Ga0172377, IMG submission 119749) | Leachate microbial communities from a municipal landfill in Southern Ontario, Canada - Pumphouse #3 metaG | ecosystem: Engineered > Solid waste > Landfill > Unclassified | place: Canada... | reverse complement strand
TTGACTTACGCCCTCAGGTATCACTCGCACTTTAAACCCATCTAGTCTTTCCATAATACTTGATGTATAATAACCCGTTAAATTTTTTTATTTATGGAAATTGATGATTAAAAAAAATCTATACTACGGTTGTTGCTCTGGGGATAATCCTTGTATCTGTGCCTCTTTCCAGCTGCCAGTCCGACACTCCTGCAACAACACCGATAAATACCACAACACCTGTATTAACTACCTCTCTACCCGGCGCTCCAACCACTTCCGACCCCGTTTATACAACAACCAACTCATTGACAACTGTGAACCCCACTTCGCAAATACCTTCCACTTCCACCACGGCTCCAACAACAATAATTACCACTACTCCCACTGCTACGATTACCACTAAACCAGCCACAACCCCAGTGAATACAACAACCCCGCTTCCTCCCACAAGCAGTATAGATCCATATGCTCAACATTATCATGGTTATCTGCTTGGCGGGTACCCTGAAGACATCTGGCCAGTATATGGCAGCCTGGCGATCGATCTCTGTTCACTGGACATCCAATTTCCTGCCTATAATAATGGCAGGGATAGTTACTATAACAACTACAATGTTGTTTATGTGACTGATAAAACCCGAGAAGAAATACAGACTTACTATAGAGACCTGTTACAAACAGAAAAGGAGTCCAGTTTCTATGATTCCCTTGGCATAATAGACGGCTATGAGGTGAGTGCACGATGGGATGACTGGGGCAGTGATACCATTGTTTACCTTTCAGTCTTACTGCCAAACAATCTCGGAATAACCGAAAATTATCTGCAAACCGATTTTCCGGAATGGCTCGGCGATCTTTACAATCTAGACGAAATTTGGCAGGAACATTATGCCTGTAACAGCAATCCTCCCAATGGGTCAATACTATCTTCTAAAATGTTCAGCCATAGCGGTACAAGCATAGAGGCAATGGAATATTACCAGGCTTTACTTAAAGATGGGGATAACTATACCGAGACAGTCAAGGCAGAAACCAATGGCAATTCAACAACGCTGAGCTGTGCAAAAGACGGGTTATCAGTGAAGGTGACCATCGGCGTTTGGGGTAAACAAGAAATAATTCAGGTTGCTTATTTCAAATATTCGTAGAATCGCCCATGGTTAAGACAAAATTCCAGTACCGGTTATGCTTATGTTGCTTAATATGTTCAAATTACTGGATTTAGTATATTTGTACTCAACAGGGGAATCAACCCATTTGAACACTTACATTTCCTGGTTGTATTTGTAAAAATAATAAACATTTGAAAAGATAAAGAACAGATAGATCGCTACCAATGCAAGGATCACAAATATATCAGCTTGCATAAGCGCAAAAGCAACTATTATTGCAGCGAACACAAAGATCATCAAATCATACACTCGCGCCTTTGACTTATTGCTGATGGCTTGATTGCGCTCATCTTTTTGCTCGATTTCCTTTTGTTTTGCTAATTGTGGGTTTTTTAGCATGGCTTTGTTATTAATTGCTGTTCCGATATTTCCGCCAAAGATCCCTGAACCTAACCCTATACATATAAACGGAAGGGTTTTTAATATACCGTCTGTATCGGGAAACAATTTGATGAGCACTAAACCTGCAGCGAATATAAAAAATCCGATTGCCGCCAGGATAAAGTGCCGAGCAACCTTATATTGTTTCATCTTACTGTTCCTCCTGGTAAATAAAAACTTCCTCGATGCTTAATCCGAAATATCGGGCGATTTTAAAAGCCAGAACGATCGAGGGATTATACCGACCGTTTTCCAGCGAGCCGATCGTTTGCCTTGAAACTTCGAGGGCCAAGGCCAAATCCTCTTGCTTTATACCCTTAGCTTTACGGATCTCCTCCAGTCTATTTTTCAAGATGCCACCCCTTTATATGGAAAGCATACTTTCCATTTCCCATTATACCACCATGTAATACAATGTCAAGGTAACTTTCCATAGAAAAAGAGGGCCTTGCATCAAGCCATTCGATTCTATAACTGTCGCTCTCACTCCCTACACATCAATACTGCATATTTCGCGTGGTCCGAGTACAGAAAAACGTCAATGAGAATCAAGGGGGGAATAAAAAGGCTGGTTATAATTTTTTGAGTATGATTTAGATTATTCGAAAATTGGCAAGCGGATTGAAAGAAAGAGTGGCGTCCCTGGAGGGATTCGAACCCACGACCCGCTGCTTAGAAGGCAGCCGCTCTATCCACTGAGCTACAGGGACCTGAACCTGCTTAATTTAACATTAGTTTTAAGCGAAAATCAAGCTAGCGCGCAGAGCGCCAGAAACCACAGATCAGCAGCAGGCATAAGGCTACTCCGGCAATAATTGCTCCTGTCCATCCAAGCATACTGAGGATTGTAACTATTATTCCGGCAATGAGAACCCCTGCCAGTATCGCCAGCCCTGCCCATTTCCGCTCGAGCGATAACAGCACCGCAGCCAGAGAACCTGTCCAGGCACCGGTAACAGGAAGAGGCACTGCTACGAAAAGAGCAAGCCCGATACGCTTATATCTTTCTATGATACTGCTTTTACGGCGGGTCCTTTCAAACAACCAGCTGAAAAACTTCTCAAACACCGGTATACGGCTTAACCATCCGGCAACGATTTCAATAAACAGCAGAATGAAGGGAACAGGGAGTATATTTCCAATGATGGCCAGGGGCAAGACAGAATACCAGGGCATACCCAGCAAGTTGATACCGAAGGGAATTGCCCCCCTAAGTTCAATAATGGGAAGAGCAGCAATAATAACAATGACCAGTTCCGGCGGGATACCGGCTGAAATCAGAGCTTCGCTAATCTTTTCTGCTGACAATCAAGCCTCGCTTGTTATTAACCTTTGAAGTGTAGCAAAGGCAAAATTGCTAAGTCAAACGGAGGGTATTCTGTGCCTGGGGTGCTACTGGCCTTTTTCAGCTTGACACAACCTGAGCGTCACTGCTAGTATTAGGAAGTTGTCCGCCAAGCTTCTTTCAGCTTTACAGCTATCAAATGTCAAGTTTACTGGATAGAGTTAATTCGCCGGCTGATATCAAGGCTTTAAACCCCCAGGAGCTCGAAGCCCTCGCTCAGGAAATCCGTGACGAACTTATTAGCGTTGTTACCAGCAACGGAGGGCATCTGGCTTCAAGCCTTGGGTCGGTAGAGCTTACCCTTGCCTTGCACCGTGTTTTCGATAGCCCTCTTGACAAGATCATCTGGGATGTTGGCCATCAATCATATGCTCACAAAATAATCACCGGCCGAAAGGAAGCCTTTGCTTCCATCAGAACTTATGGCGGCCTTTCCGGTTTTCCCAGCCGTAACGAAAGTCCGCACGACCATTTCGGCACCGGCCACGCATCTACCTCCATATCAGCAGCGCTTGGTATGGCAAAAGCAAGGGATTTAAGCGGCAACCATTACCACGTTGTAGCCGTTATTGGCGATGGTTCAATCGGCGGAGGAATAGCACTTGAGGCCATCAACAACGCCGCACAACTGGGTTCAAAAATAATCGTAATACTGAATGATAACGGCATGTCGATTTCCCCTTCCGTAGGCGCTATCGCCAGAATGCTGGACCGAATTCGTTTTACCCATAATTACGATCGCGCAGTTGCACGCGGCCAGCAGTTCATTAAATCCATTCCATTCTCCGATTTTTGGTGGAAGCTTGCCCGGCGGTTTAAAAGCGGCATTAAAGGTTTGCTTATGCCTACCCGCTTGTGGGAAGAATTCGGTTTTACCTATCTGGGGCCGATCGATGGGCATAACATTGCTGAGCTCGAGAAAGCTTTACAATACGCCCGTTCATATAGCCGCAAGCCGGTACTGATGCATATTATAAGCACCAAGGGCAAGGGTTATGGCCCGGCAGAAGACGATGCTGTTTGCTTTCATGGCATACCTCCCTCAAATGGTAAAAAAGTTCCCGCCCCCAGCTACAGCAAGGTATTTGCCAGTACCTGCCTTGAAATCATGAGAAGTGATCCACAGGTTGTAGTCATTACTGCAGCGATGCCGGAAGGTAACAGCCTGACTCAAATTCAGGAGGAATTCCCCGAAAGGGTCATAGACGTGGGGATTTGCGAGCAGCATGCAGTTACTTTTGCCGCAGGCATGGCAACACAGGGGTACAAGCCGGTCGTCGCCATATATTCCACATTCCTGCAGAGGGCATTCGATCAACTGATTCACGATATTTGCATACAAAACCTGCCTGTAGCTTTTGCTATCGACAGAGCAGGAATAGTAGGGGAGGACGGCAAAACCCACCAGGGTACACTTGATATTTCTTACCTTGGCCTTATCCCCAATATGACCATCGCATCTCCGAAGGACGAAAATGAACTGAGGCATCTTCTGTATACCGCTATCTATGCCGGAGCTCCAATGGCGGTTAGATATCCACGTGGCTGTGGGTACGGAGTGCCAACGGAAGAACCGCTTCATAAACTCAGCATCGGAAAGTCGGAAGTAATCAGGGAGGGGAAGGATATTGCTATTATCGCCTGTGGCAGTACCGTCTACCCCTCTGTTGCCGCCGCTGAAGCGCTTTCCAAAGAAGGAAAAGAAGCTGCGGTAATCAACATGCGCTTTATTAAACCGCTTGATGACGCTCTCCTTAAGCGTATCGCCCTTACTGCCTGCAACATACTGACCGTTGAGGAAAATGTTCTCTCCGGCGGGCTTGGCAGCAGGGTTTCACAAGCTTTACATAATACTGATATTCCCGGTATCAAAGTAAAAAGTATCGGCATCAATGATGAATATACTACACATGGCCCGCAGGACATACTGCGGAGAAACTACCATCTTGACAGCGAGGGAATTTTGTCGCACGCCAGGCTCATGCTTGAAGACGCCGCTGACCGCTTTACCTGCGGGGAGTCCGAACCCCACCTCAGCAGGGGATAAAACTCGAATTTAATTTTCACAAACTTTGAAATAATATTAACAAGGGTGAAAAGTGGATAAAAAAACAATCAGGGATGTTTCTGTCTGCAACCGTCGCGCGCTGGTACGGGTAGATTTTAACGTACCAATAAACGAACAGACAGGAGAAATTACTGATGACAGCCGCATCAGGGCAAGCCTACCTACGATAGAGTATCTGACCAACAACGGCGCCAAGGTAATCCTGTGTTCTCACCTCGGGCGACCGAAAGGAAAGCGTGATTCAAGATACAGCCTGGAGCCGGTTGCCAGGAGGTTGAGCCAGATCCTGAGAGAGGAAGTTAAATTTGCTCCGGATTGTACAGGTCCCGAAGTGGAAAACCTGGTCAACAACTTGAACAGCACAGAAATTCTCCTGCTTGAAAACCTGCGTTTCTATCCAGATGAGGAAGATAATAATCCCGGTTTCGCTCACAAGCTTTCCCAACTGGGAGATATTTACGTGAATGACGCTTTTGGGACATCCCACCGCAAGCATGCCTCCATCGTGGGAATTACCAATTACCTGCCATCGGTAGCTGGGCTGTTGCTGGAAAAAGAAATCAACTCCCTGGGTCTGGTGCTTGAAAATCCGAAACGGCCATTTGGAGTACTTTTGGGTGGCGCCAAGGTGACCGACAAGGTCAAACTGCTGGAAAATACCATGGACAAGGTGAACTTCATAATCGTTGGCGGCGGAATGGCAGCAACCTTTCTCAAAGCCCAGGGGTATGAAGTTGGCAAATCGCTTATTGACGGCTCGCTTGAAACTGCCAGAATGCTGATCGATAAAGTTGCCGGCAATGGAGTAAAACTCATCCTCCCTGACGATGTTATGGTTGCCGAGAGTATAAATCCGCCGGCTCCGATAGAAAATGTTCCGGTATCAAAGATACCCAGGGACAAGATGATTGTGGATATCGGAACGCTTACCATCACCAAATTTACCGAAACCCTTGAAAAATGCCGCACAGTTTTCTGGAATGGCCCGATGGGTATTTATGAAATTCCCCGCTATTCCGAAGGGACCCGGACCATTGCCAAGGTAATGTCCAATCTGCTGGCGACTACCATTGTCGGTGGAGGATCTACGGCTGAAATTATGACTGAAATGAAACTGGCAGAAAAAATGACATTTGTTTCCACCGGCGGTGGAGCATCACTTGAGTTTTTAAGCGGGGAACCCCTGCCGGGAGTGAGTGTGCTGATGGACAAAGAGCTGGAAAGGGAAACTATTACATATACAAAAATGATGAGTGGCAATGTTTCAAATAACCACAACCAGGTCGAACTGATGCACTCTCTTTCCTTAAGAAATGATAAAAAAATAGTCATGCTGGTTATTGACGGTCTGGGCGGTGTCCCTCTTCCAGATTCAGGAAAAACAGAACTGGAATCTGCTGATACGCCCAATCTTGACAGCCTGGCAAGAAAAAGTATTTGCGGGTTTTCGACACCGGTTTTGCCTGGTATAACACCCGGAAGCGCCCCGGGCCACCTTGGGTTGTTCGGATATGATCCTCTTTCATATGTTATTGGCAGGGGAGTGCTTGAAGCGGTCGGAATAGACATGGAAGTCCTGCCGGGGGATGTTGCTGCCAGAGGGAATTTCTGCACGGTTGATAAGGATGGCTTAATAACTGACCGGCGGGCAGGGCGCATTGAAAGTGAAAAAGCGGCAGATTTATGCAAGCTGTTGGACAGGCAGGTGTTTGAAGGAATTGAATTTTTGATTCGCCCGGTCCGGGAGCATCGGCTGGTAGTGTTAATGCGCTCAAGTCAGCCATTAAGTGACGGAGTCAGGGATACAGACCCCCAGCGAACCGGCGTTAATCCGCTTGCTGCAGTTCCAGCCTCGCCACAGGCAGAAAAAACAGCCCGGGCAGTAAACCAGTTCATAGCCAGATCCAGTGAAATTCTTGCCAATTATAGCCCGGCCAACATGATTTTACTTAGGGGTTTTTCGTCCATTCCGGATATTCCTTCCATGGGATCGATATATCAACTCAACCCGGCAGCCATCGCCGGTTATCCGATGTACCGGGGGCTTGCCCGGCTGGTCGGTATGGAGGTTCTGGCAACAGGACCTGCTCTGTCTGATGAAATTAACGTTTTGGAGAACACCTTTAACCGGCACGACTTTTTCTTCCTCCATGTGAAGGGCGCCGATTCTGCTGGTGAAGATGGCGACTTCGAACGCAAGGTGCGCGTGATTGAAGAGGTTGACAGATTCCTTCCCCGCTTACTGGCCCTCAAACCGGATGTACTGGTGGTTGCTGGCGACCATTCTACTCCTGCCGTTTTAAAAGGCCACAGCTGGCACCCTGTACCACTTTTACTTTATGCTCCATTCTGCCGGCCTGACAACACCCTTTCATTTTCCGAAACATCCTGCCTTGCAGGCGGGCTGGGAACCATACCGGCAACCAGTATAATGCCATTGGCGATGGCAAATGCGCAAAAATTGGGAAAATACGGAGCATAGAGGCAAACAATGAACAGAAAGCCTTTGATCGCGGGAAACTGGAAGATGAACACAACTACCGGCGAAGCCGTAAGCCTGGTAACGCAAATGCTTCCTGAACTTGAAAGGATAAAAGATGTCGAGGTGGCCATTTTTCCGCCTTTTGTTTCGCTGGCGCCCGTGTACGATCTGTTAGCTTATAGCAGTGTCTCTCTTGGCGCACAAAATATGCACTACGAGGAAAAAGGGGCCTATACTGGCGAGATTTCAGCCTTGATGCTCAAATCGTTATGCAAATATGTAATTATTGGCCATTCCGAACGCCGCCAGTTGTTTGGTGAAAATAACGAGATTATCAACAAAAAACTTAAAAAGGCTCTTCAAGCCGGAATTACTCCCATTCTCTGCCTGGGCGAAACACTCGAGCACCGGCAGGCGGGTCTCGCAGAAGAAACCATCAGTTATCAATTAAAATCATCGCTTGGCGATATACCCGGTATTGAATATACAGTGATTGCCTATGAGCCAATCTGGGCAATCGGCTCCGGTATAAACGCCGGCGCTGACGAGGTTTGCCAGATAATGGATGTAATCAGGCAAACCATAGCTGAATTATACGGTAAGGCTGCAGCAAATAGTATCCGTTTGCTTTACGGGGGAAGTGTAAATAACATAAATGCTGGTGAATACCTTTCCAGGGAAAGCATTGATGGCGCTCTGGTAGGAGGCGCCAGCCTGAAAGCTGACCAGTTTATAGGCATAGTGCGCCAGGCTTGCCAAACCGGCATTTAATTTTTTGCCCATGGAAAAACTGGTTGCCATAGTCGGGCCAACCGGGGTTGGTAAAAGCTGCCTCGCTCTGGAAGTAGCCACCAGGCTGGGTGGCGAAATAATCAGCGCCGATTCCAGACAGGTTTACCGTTTGCTGGATATCGGCACTGCCAAGGCTGGAGTTTCGGAAAGGCAGCAAATACCGCACCATGGAATCGACGTAGTCAGCCCAGATGAGGTTTTCAGCCTGGTAAACTTCATGGATATTGCCGTTCAGGCAATAGAATCAGCCAGCCGCAAAAGGATGATACCTTTGCTGGTGGGCGGTACAGGCCAATACGTCTGGGCAATAATAGAGGGCTGGGAAATTCCCAGGGTAGAGCCGGACATCAGCTTGCGAAAAAACCTCGAAGACAGAGCTGCCAGAGGAGAAGCTCTTACTCTTCATAAAGAGCTTGAGGAAATCAACCCTGAGGCAGCTTTCCGAATAGACCACAGAAACACCAGAAGGGTAATACGGGCACTTGAAATAGCTTTAACCGGCAGAAATTCGAGCATACAGGAAAAAAACCCCAAATACCATTCTTTGATAATCGGTCTGACTGCACCCAGGAAGGTTATTTACCAGATGGTGGATGCCCGTGTCGATCACATGATAAAATCCGGTTTGAAAGAAGAGGTGGGGAATCTTTTGAAAGCAGGTTATTCGCCAGACTTGCCTTCAATGAGCGGAATTGGTTACCGGCAAATTATCAGCCACCTGCAAGGCAAGTGCAGCCTCGAAGAAGCAATTACCAGCATAAAAAACGAGAGTCACCGCCTTGTACGTATGCAGTACAACTGGTTCAGCTTGCAAGACACAAGAATAAAATGGTTTGATATAACACAGCCGGATTATGCAGAAGCAGTATCCGGTGAAGTGAAAGGATTTATTGGCAGTACATGACTATAACATTCACTAAAATGCAAAGCGCTGGTAATGATTTTGTGCTGGTAGAAGACAGCGGCGCAATCAGAGACTACCCGGCTTTCGCCCGTTTTGCCTGCAACCGTCATTTTGGAATCGGCTCAGATGGCGTGCTGGTTCTCACACGGGACTCCCGTGCCGATGTTGGAATGATAATGTATAATCCCGATGGCTCCGAGGCCGAAGCCTGCGGGAACGGTTTGCGATGCCTGGTAAAGTATACCTTTGACCGGGGGTTTGTGATAACTAACCGAATGACCGTGGCTACTGCAGCCGGGGTTCGAACGGCATGCATAATCGAAGCTGACACTACCGGGACAATCATTGAAACAAGTATGGGGTATCCGGTTTTCGAAGCCGGGAAAATTCCATTAATACCGGGGAGTACTGCTCCTGGAAAAGTACTTAACATAAATGCATATCTTGAATTTCCGCTCCCGGTAGAAGAATACGATTTACGGCTGGCGATTGTATCGATGGGCAACCCGCACGCAGTATATTTTACTTCTCGTCCGGTGAATGAATTTCCGCTCGATCGCATAGGCCCGCTGGTTGAAAATGCGGCCGCTTTCCCGCAAAAAACCAACTTCGAGGTTGCGCGTGTTTTAAGCCGAGGCCTGGTAGAGGCAAGGGTGTGGGAAAGAGGAGCAGGGGAGACGCTGGCTTGCGGGAGCGGAGCGAGCGCCATTGGCGTGGTTTCTCAACTCAGCGGAGCAGTTGATAGACCGGTAGCCATACGCCTTCCGGGCGGAGAACTTGAGGTTAACTGGAACAAAGCAGAAGAAGTATACCTCAAGGGGAAGGCTGTAGAAGTTTTTTCCGGTCAATTATCAAGCATTACTTTTTAATTTAGAGGTTATAATCAATGAAGTTATCAAGACGCCTTTCCAGCTTACCGCCGTATTTATTCGTGGAAATAAACCGTAAAATTGCTTTAAAAAAAGCAAATGGAGAAGAGGTAATCAGCTTTGCCATTGGCGATCCGGACATGCCAACTCCATCCTCTATAGTGAGCAGACTGTGTGAGGCAGCTCGGGAACCAGAAAACCACCGTTACCCGGAAACCGCAGGCTTGCCCGAATTACGGCAGGCAATTTCTGCATGGTACAATAACCGTTTTGGTGTTAAGCTGGATAGTAATACAGAGGTTGTTCCCCTCATCGGTTCAAAGGAAGGGATCGGGCATATCGCCTTTTGCCTTATCGATCCCGGCGATTTAGCCCTGGTGCCGGATCCAGCCTATCCGGTTTATGGAATAGGTACAATCCTCGCCGGAGGAGAGCAATATTCCATGCCCCTTTTGGAAAAAAACGGCTTCCTGCCTGACTTTGATTCAATACCTGATGAGGTTTTAAAAAGGGCCAGGGTCATGTGGTTAAATTACCCAAACAACCCGACAGGTGCAACTGCCGGATTGGATTTTTTCAACCGTGCTGTAGAGTTCGCACGGCGCAATGATATAGTGATCTGCCACGACAACCCCTATTCCGAAGTATACTTTTCGGGAAACCGCCCACCAAGCATTCTTGAAGCAAATGGAGCAAAAGAGATTGCGATAGAATTTCATTCACTGTCCAAGACATTCAACATGACCGGCTGGCGCATAGGTATGGCAGTCGGCAACGCGGAACTGGTCAAAGCCCTCAATACATTCAAATCAAACCTGGATTCCGGGGTTCCACAGGCAATACAAAAAGCCGCCATCACGGCACTTGAAAGTCCGCCGGAGACCGTAAATGCTATCGTGGAAGTCTATCGAAAACGCCGTGATCTGATTTGCGAAGTACTTACTGATATCGGGCTTGAAGTATCGCCTCCGGATGCTGGCTTGTATATATGGGCAAAGGTTCCTGCGGGATACTCATCAGCAGAATTTACTGCCAGCCTGCTTGATCAGTGTAATATTGCGGTTACACCCGGTACAGGATACGGAAAATACGGAGAAGGTTTTGTCCGTTTCTCTCTGACTATCCATGATGCCTTGCTTGTAAAGGGGCTGTCCAGGCTTGGCTCCTGGAAGGACGACAAGCATCCATTTAAATCAAAATCCAGGTAAGCAAGCAAGAAAAGAGAAGAGAATGGCAAAAATCGCAAGAAAAACCTTTTCAACCGAAGAGGCCAGTGAAAAAGCTTTGCTGGTAGCAGTGGACAGCAGGTCCCGGAAAAACGTGTGGCCGGCAAGCGAATCTCTTGACGAGCTCGAACAGCTTGCCATAACTGCAGGAGCTACTGTAATCGGCAGAATCAGTCAGCAGGTTTGGAGCCCCTCTAAAAGCCACTATCTGGGCAAGGGCAAACTGGAAGAGCTCAAAGAGCTCAAAGAATCTCTTGACTATAACCTGCTGATTTTTGACGATGAATTATCTGCCTTGCAGCAGCGCAATCTTGAAAACGAAACCGGGGTGAAAATTATCGATCGGGTAGCCTTGATAATAGATATTTTTGCCAAACACGCCCGCACGCGAGAAGGTATCCTTCAGGTCTCTCTTGCCCAGAGCGAATATTTGCTGCCACGCCTGGCAGGGCAGTGGAGCCATCTTGAAAGACTCGGGGGAGGTATTGGCACCCGGGGCCCCGGAGAAACCCAGATCGAGACCGACCGTCGGCTGGCTCAGAAAAAAATCAGCCACCTGAAACAGCAAATTGAGGATATAAAAAAACAGCGGCATCTACACCGGCAAGCCCGCAAGCAAAGCCAGATTCCAATGCTGGCGCTGGTTGGTTACACAAACACCGGAAAGAGTACGCTTCTAAATGCTCTCAGCCACGCAGATATTTTGGCAGAGGACAAACTGTTTGCTACGCTCGACCCGACAACTCGCCGTGTTTCCCTGCCGGATAACACAATAGTGCTAATCAGTGATACAGTCGGCTTCATTCGAAAGCTGCCACCGGGTCTGGTATCGGCTTTCAGAGCTACTGTTGAAGAAATAAACCAGGCTGATATTCTTTTACACGTGGTGGATTTTTCCAATCCACACGCCGCCGAACAGTGCGACACAGTTGAGGAAATTCTTGAGGAAATGGAAATCTCTCACAAACCGAGGATTACTATCCTTAACAAGGTTGACCGTATCCTGGATACCTCCGTTCCCTGGAGCGAAAATAAAGCGATTGCTTTCTTAAAACAAGAGGTTAAGAACAGCCAACCGAATACGGTTTTTATTTCGGCAGCTCGCGGATGGGGAATTGAAAACCTCAAAGAAACAATTTCATCTATGGTAAAGGGTCCACTCATTTAAACCGGACACGGCTCTTAAAACTTTATACTTCAGCATCGGTTGCTCTAACTGCTTTTTTCCGACGGTATTCGTTTTAATATTTCATCAAATGCAGAAAACCATTTTATCTTAATTTCGTCCGGCCAGGAAGGATCAAAATCCGGAAACTTGTTGACCAGCATTTTGTCCAGGCCAGTTCCATTTGGAACTGGCTCATAGTGTGTTGCGGCACGGACAATTTCGGTTTTATTCTCAGTCTTTATTTTTGTCCTGCGTGCTGAAGTAGCTGCCCTGGCCTTGCGGTTTTTTTTAATCACAAATGGTGAAACGGGTATCCGGGCGTCGGTTGCCAGGTCGATAAAAAACTTTATGCACTTGCGCGCCACATCGGAATTAACCTGGAAATTTGCATGTAATATATCCTCTAACTGGGCATAGGTTGCAGTTTTAAAGTCAAAAGGCCCATTCAGAAAGAAACTGTAGTTGTTACGAGCTATTTGCGCCATTAATTCGTCCCTTTGCGTGTCTCTGGCGTCTACCAGGTTCCTCAAGTTGGCAGTCGGAATCCCCCGGTTATCAATCAGGCCAAGATAGCGCAAAGCCCCCATAAGTTGCGTGCCTGTGCTTCCCGAAAACTTGTCTCCCCAGTAACTGCGGTCAATCCGTGCAGGCACAGCTTCACGTAAACGGTCTAAAAAATTCCAGAAAGAGCGGTATGAGACATATGGCGGCAATTGCCTGCGGCTGATATCCGACATTTTTCCTCCAGGACTATTTCGGTAATTATATGTCTCAGGACAAACATTTGCAAGCTTTATTTGATTACGGCACTATTCAGGACAAACAAGGACAATATTTGACGAGATGAATTTTCATGCCTAAAATTGTCTCCTAATATCTTCAATTAAATAAGGAGAAAAAAAGAAATGGGATCAGCAATAGAATACCAAAAATTAATGACAGAAATTGTCCACATAAACCTTCCGGGCCCTCAGGAACCAGCAGCCGGCATGAGCGGCGGTGAGCTGCTTCATGGTTTCCTGGCCGAGCTCTACAGAGCTCCCAGCCCTGAAGTTAAACACTTCATCAGCTCTCTGTCTGCCAAATGGAATGTACATTTCCGTAATACAAACAGCAAGTAAAATCAGGAGGCTTCTTTGAAAACCAGTAAAATTGGTGCCATTGACATTGGTACTACCAAGGTATGTTCCCTGATTGCCGAAACCGATGGTACAGGACTACGTGTTCTTGGCATAGGATCCGTGCCTGCCAGAGGCATGCAAAAAGGGCAGGTTGTAAATATCCCCGAAGCCAGAGAGTCGGTACGCGCATCAATCAAAGCGGCTGAAAAAACTGCCGGTTTCCAAATGGATTCAGCCGTGGTTACAATGGCCGGCAAACATATAAGTTCCGGCAACAAGCGTGGTGTTATCAGTATTACCGGCAACCGGAAACAGACCGTAGAACAAAAAGACGTAGCAAGATTGCTGGAGATCACCTGTAGCGAAAACATACCTCCGGAAGAAACTGTTCTTCACCAGATACCCAGGTATTTCAGGGTCGACGGACAGGACGGAGTCAAAGACCCTGTAGGCATGTTCGGCTACCGGCTGGATGTTGAAACTCACACCATCACAGCCTCAGTAACATCTTTGGAGAACCTGGCCAAATGCGTTATAGGAGCAGGAGTAAAAATCGATAACGTAGTATTCGAGCCCCTGGCCAGCGCCGCCAGTGTTCTCACTGAAGACGAAAAGCGAGACGGGGTACTGCTTGCAGATATAGGAGGAGGCACTACCAATATAGCTGTATATAAAAATGACAGCTTGTACTATTCTTCGGTTATCTCGATAGCCGGCAACCAGATCACCAGAGACATTTCTCTCGGCCTGGGCCTGAATCCGGAACTTTCCGAAGAAATGAAGGTCCGCTATGGTTCGCTGATTCCCTTGCCGCAAACGGAGAAACCAAAACCATTGCTGGTTGAGGGGGAGGAAATTCCTTACGAAGATCTATTTGACATAATTAATATACGAACTGAAGAACTGCTCCGGCTGGTGCTGTTACAGGTGAATAATGATACGGGCGGAGAGTTAACCCCGGCATCTTTGCCAGCAGGCATAGTCCTTACCGGTGGTACAGCCAATCTCCCGGGTATAGCTGAAATGACACAGCAGGTTACTCACATGCCATGCAGGATCGGGTACCCACCAAGAGTGTCGGGTATTGCTGACAGTATATCCGGCCCCGAATACGCTGCAAGCTTTGGACTACTGCTATGGAAAATGGAAAGTCCTGAGGTTTATTACCGCCAGAAAATGAACAGTAAAGTATTTAAAAATACCGGGTTTTTATCCCGGTTAATCCGGTTGTTCGGTAAATAAAAATCTATATGTAATTAAAGGAGAAAACGGTCTGTGGGAAAAACAAGTTATGTTCCCAATGGGGCAAGAATCAAAGTAATCGGTCTGGGTGGTGCAGGATGCAATGCCATAACCAGGATGGTCAGAGAACAAATTCGCGGGGTTGAATTTATCGCCATGAATACCGATGCCCAGCATC
>Ga0172377_10004133_pt1 | contig 14931 bp, 14 predicted proteins | sample Pumphouse3metaG_FD_119749 | JGI IMG/M metagenome (GOLD analysis project Ga0172377, IMG submission 119749) | Leachate microbial communities from a municipal landfill in Southern Ontario, Canada - Pumphouse #3 metaG | ecosystem: Engineered > Solid waste > Landfill > Unclassified | place: Canada... | reverse complement strand
TTAACTTGCTCGGAAACAATGCTGGAGGCAAGGCTATAAGCCAAAAGCATTAAGGTGAGTGTAAGAATAAATGAAATAAGTGAAAAAGATTTAGGAATGTCTTTTCTTTGATCGTAATTTAGGGCCACATAAGCAAGCATCGAAACGACCGCAATTATTTGCCAGCGACTATATGGAACGCTGAAAACATGCAATGCATGATAGAAAAAGGGCGTGAATAGGGCAAGGACAAAAAAGGCAATCGGAATCAAATGAGAAAACTTCTTTTTTCGAATCGTATTAAAAACAGATACAAAAAGGAGCATGATACTCGGTGTAAAGATGAAAATACTGCCGCTGATGTTTTCAAAGGAAATAATAGGTATCAAACTAACATAGCGACCAGAAATAGCTGGATAGAAAAAGGAAACAAAAGGATATAAAACGCGGTAGTCAGCACTCTCTCCGCTATTATTTCTTCCCCAGTCGTAGAAGAGTAAGTTTTTTAAGGTTTCCCAATCCTTATTAGCCCAGGCTTCTTTCAAGCTAATCAAATATGTCGCATCTTCAGCTCGAGGTGCTTGCATTGCGTTTAAGTAATTTGGTATTAAAATCCAGGCCGCTAACATTAGTCCAATTGCAAAAGCGCCGACTCCCCAACCCAGAATTATCCAATTTTCTTTCCGTGTGTGTTTTTTTCGAAGTTGGAAAAAACGAAATAAAGCATAGCCAACACCGTAAAAGCAAATCGTGATTAAAAAGAAGTAATTACTAATGCCAAGCAAAAACAAACCAACAATTAGAATGTAGGGTTTTTCGCGATTAAGAATCTTTTCAATTCCCAATAAAACAAGGGGGAAGAAGGAAATAACTTCAAAGAAGTTGTTAAACCATAAGTAGTAACTAATCCAGCCGCAGAAAGCATAGGCAATGGCAAAAAGACGCGCTGTCGACTCCTTAACACCTAGTTGTTTTAAGTAAAGGCGGAAAAACAAACCTCCGGTCACCATGCGAGCAATCATCATGATGGCCATCATCTGTGGAATCAAAATGCGAGGAAACAATAGTATCGGAAAAAGAAACGGAGAAAACAAACCATAATAAGTATTGGAAGTTATGTTATCAGCGCCCAAGAAAGTATTGTGATCCCATAAAACAAATTTTCCCGTTTTGAAAAATGTCCACCAATCATCATAAAAATTGTAATGGAAGGCCACATATTGTTGCGTATAGTCTCCGCCTAGGGGAACCGTGAAATATTGAGTAAAAAGGGCATAGCCATAAAAGCCAATGCCGATGCCGATGAGAATTAATGCGTAGTAAAAAAGTGAATTCCGATCTTTAAGATACGGCATTTTTGCAAAAATATACTGTTTAAATCGATACCATTTTCGCGCCATAAAAATATTCTAACACAATAGACTGTGTTAACATTAATAAAGAATAGGAGAATATGATATGCAACTTTTCGACGCAATAAAAAGACGACAATCAATTCGCGAGTTCGACAAAGAAAAAGTTAGTGATGAGAATCTTAAGCTGATTCTTGAAGCAGCTTATCATGCGCCAATTGGACGAGCGGCATATAGTCGCTATGAGCTTTTGGTCATCAAAGATGAAGCAATAATTGAAGACTTAGCCAAGAAAATTATGCGAATCGGAATTCTTCTTAAGCACCCGTTTTTTCACGCTCCTCTCGTTATTTTTGTAACGGGAAAAGCTAATCGTGAAAGACTTGACGGTTGTGATACCGGCTGCCTTATTCAAAATATGATGCTGGCCGCTACCGAACTTGGTTTGGGGTCCTGTTTTCTTTACACTATTTCGGAAATTATTAACGGGCATCCAAAACTGCTAAACGCCCTTGGTCTTCCTGAAGGAAACACCGTTATGTCAGCCGTTGTTATTGGCCATCCCCTACAAAAAGACCTGCCCAATAAGGACAGGCCCGGAATTAAAACGACAATAATGTAATTAAGCGCCGACAACATCACTAACGGGCAACGAAAAGGCAATTCCTTTTCCGTTAGTTTCTAAGCCTGCAGCCTTGTTCACTGCCTTTAAGACAGCTTCTTTTATTTCTGCTTCAACAAGGATAATAACAATCTCTTTTTCTGGAGAAATGCTAATACCGAAAAACTTCTCCATCTCGGGGTTGCCTGTTCCTCGACCATGGAAAATGGTGCCCCCTCTTGCCCCTTCTTTTCTTGCGGCATCCATTACTAAGTCAGTGAAGCCATTGTTAACAATGCAAATGATGAGTTCGTGTCCATTCTTTTCCATAATCATTCTCCTATTGTCCTCGTATTAGACAAATATTTATAAATTGATAAACCAATTACGCTGGAAATATTTATCGCAAAAGCAATTCCCTTCGCATCTTTACCTTTTGCAAACATCTTAGCTAATTCGCTTTTTAGTTCATCAGTACGCTCGGCTTTAACAACAGAAAAGATTATATCTTTACGCACATCACTAAGTCCGAGTATATCATAAATTTCGCGAGTGGCCGTTCCTCGACCATGAGTAATAAAATTGAGGCCGACTTCGTATTTCTTTAACAAACTTAAAACATCCTTGTGGTGATTATGATTAATAACCGTCACAAAGAACTTCAAATAGGATACGGCGTGTGTTTGATTATATGGTTTTGGCGCCATATCTTTTTGCTTTAGCAAAGATGATTGATTTACGTTATCCTTTTTGCTCATTGTTTTTCCTCATCTAAATGAATAATTTGGTCATCGTTTTCTTCAATGAAACGGACTCGAGCCAATTTGATCCGTTGTTGTTCGCGAATAGTAACGTATAAGCCAAGTACTTGAATAGTAATAATGGGAATCATTGTTACTAAGGCATTCACTCCGAAGGCATAAGTCATTATATCTTGTCCGTCTCCTTCATAAAGGGTAATCGCTGCTCCAATCGCAAAAGGCAAGACAAATGATGAATTCATCGGTCCGCTAGTTATTCGACCGGCATCAAAGGCCATTGCTGAATATATTTTAGGAACAAAAAGGGCAAGTGTAAGGGCGATGACATAACCAGCAATTACAAAATATAGGATTGATATTTGTAAAACAAGTCGCATCATAGCAAAAGACATAGCAAGACCCGCTCCGATGGCAATGGCCACAAGGACAGCGCCCTTGCGTATTGTTCCTTCCGTTATGTTTTCTATTTGCGAGACAAGAACGTGGACTGCTGGCTCAAGTAAGACGGCTGACATACCAATAATTGAACCGAAAAGAATAATTAATCCCGGTCCATCATTAGCGATGCTTTCACCAATTATTCTTGCAATTGGAAGGAAACCTAGATTAACAGCTGTAAGAAAAATAACAAGACCAAGATAGGTGTAAATTAAGCCGGCAATAATACGAATCAACACTTTAATTGGCAGACGAATAGCGATTGCTTGATAGATAAAAAAGAAGGCGGTAATCGGCAATATTGCTAAAGCAACATTAAGGGCGCTTGTCCCTAATATCGTTCCAAACGATTGCGCCTGATCAAGGGCATATGTGAATGGAGTATCTTCGATAAAAAAGGAAACAATCATTACAACGAGAACCGGTCCAAGGGAAGTAAGAGCAATTAGACCAAATGAGTCTTCATCCGTTTTCTTGCCCGAACGAGTTGTGGCAATACCAATTCCTAGAGCGAGAATAAACGGGACAGTTATTGTTCCTGCTGATGCCCCGCCAGAATCAAATGACAAAGGAATAAATGAGGGATTAACGTAGTTTATTCCAAGGGCTAAAGCAAATAGAAATCCATAAAAAATAATAAGCCAAATGACTAGACTTTTTTGAAAAAGAATACGCAATATTCCAATAACCATAAAGACGCCAAAGCCAACTCCGATTAATATAATAATCAGCCACTCATTACTAATAAATGGTAGCCAGGAATCACCCAACGGAACTTGTCCAACAAGAACGCGCAAATCCGGTTCGGCTATAACGATAAAAGCGCCTAATAGAAAGAAAAGAAAAACCATCAAACCGATTTTTCTTTGGCTTGTTATTGAAGCGCCAATATATTCTCCAATCGGCGACATTGCCATGTCGGTGCCAATAGTAAATAGCCCCATACCGATTGCGACCATAAATGCCGTTATGCAAAAAGTCAAAAGGTCACGATTATCACTGATTCTTGCTAAACCAGAAAAATGCAGTATCAAAACAATGGCAACCATCGGCAAGGTTGAAATTAGTGCTGACTTAAATTTATGGAGCCACTCAAAAGACATAAAAAGCTAAATTAACCCTCATTTTTAAATTTTATCTAGATATTAGCGGATAGTCAAACCATATAAATAGGTTTGAATATTAAGACCGCAAAAGTCGACTATTTTTTGCTTTTTTTAAAAACTAATGATTTGAATTCCTCTGGCATCGGTGCCACAAACTTACACTCTTTTTTCTTAATTGGATGAATAAATGATAGTTCGTAAGCATGGAGACCGAGGCGCTTTAACGGATCAGATGGTTCTCCATATTTATCATCGCCGATCACGAAATGACCTATATGGCCTAGTTGAACGCGAATTTGATTTTTTCGACCAGAGGAAATATGAACATCAAGTAATGAATAGTCTTTGTTTTCGGATATAACCTTGTATCGAGTAATACATTCTTTTCCCACCGTTTTGTTGTGGGTTACATACATCAAATTAAGATTGTTCTCAGCTAAAAAATTGCGAAGTGTATCTTCTTTCTTTTCCATTACGCCTTCGACAATCGCATAGTAACCACGCGAGGTTACAATACTTCCCCAACTTTTCTGCAAAAGATCACGAATCTCACTTGTTTTTGCAACCATCATTACACCCGAGGTATCCTCATCTAAGCGATGCACAACATAAATGCGTTTGTGCTTATCTTTTTGCTGAACGTAATCCATCAACATTCGGTATGCCGTCCGTCCTTTTATTTTGTCACTCGCGACACTTAATAAGCCCGACGGCTTGTTGATTACGATAAATTCTTCATCCTCATAGATAATTGGAAGGTTGTCCCTTTTTTTATATGCGATTCTGTTTTTTGAAACGATTACAATGTCTTCTTTGGCCAGCATGAAATTAAACTGGGTAATCGGCGCGCCATCAACAGCCACTTGATGATTCGCGAGAATTCTTTTGACGTTATTGCGTGATAAATTAGGATGTTTTTCAAGCAGAAAAGTCAGGAGTTCAATTGGTTCTTTAACGACGAATTCTTTAATACTCTTGGGGTCAACTTCGCGACTTCTTGTTATAGAACGGCTTTTGTCATTTTTATTCATCGTTCATATATTCTATCAGTTTCGGAAATAATTCCGAAGCAACTTTTCGACCAAGTAAATACACTTTTAATAGTTCGCTTTTGTCTTTTTCCGTTCTTTTAAGAAGAATGGGAATTTCTGGCCGAATGACAAAAGCCTTTCCTTCTTTTTCTAGACCTTCTAATTCACTGGCGTCTTCGTTATACTTAGCAGGATATTTCAAGACGGTATTTATTAAGTTGGGGTATTTACCATATAAAGCTTTTAGAGCCGTTTTGTGTTGCTTCTTATTAAGATTCTTGCGGTATTCTTTATCTCGTGTTGTTATAACAACAATTCTCTCATAGCCGTCCGCAAACGCTTTTTGAAATGGTATAGGCGTTGATAGGCCACCATCAAGGCACGGCTCGCCTTCAACAAATACTGGTGCGCTGAGAAAAGGCAGTGAAGACGATGCCGCTATCGCTTTATAAAAGTCATCGCATTCGCCTTTAATATAGTAATTGGGTTGTCCGGTTAAACAAGAAGTCGCCGCGACAACAAGTTTGGAGGGGCTTTGCTGAAATGCTTCAAAATCGAATGGCAGAACATTAGTGGCCATTTCGCCAAATAGGTAATCAAAATTAAAAAGTGATTTCTTCGTGAAAAGAAACTTGCCACTGACAAAATTTTTATCAGACATGAAATCGACAACAACGGAACGCGATCTACCAATTTGTTTTGATAAGTAATTAAGTGCAATAAGCGCTCCCGCTGAGACACCGACAACATACGGAAAGTACAAATTGTTTTCCATAAAAACATCAAGTACTCCCGCGGTAAAAGCACCTCGGACAGCGCCACCTTGTAGAACAAGTGCAATCTTTGTTTTTTCCATATTCTTATTAAATTGTATAACAAAGGCCACATAAAGAAAAATGGAGTTTATCTCCATCTTTCCTACTTATTCATCTTTCTTCTTAAACTTTTTCTTATAGTCTTTTAACAGGCGGTTTGCCTTTGTACCGTTTGCCTCTGGACAATTGCGGCAACTTCCTTTTTCTCTATTTTTGATAAAACCATAATAGACAATCAAACCGACAAGGATAACAACGGCACCCAATATTATTACATCTACCCAGTTCATACTACCATCCATCCAATCATGCCGATAATCGTCGCTAGAGTCCAAGCAATGCCTGTTTGAAAGAAGATGGCCTTGAACATCGCTTTTGTTGAACCAAGTTCTTTGCGCATTGCGCCAATTGCAGCAAAGCAAGGGGCGCTAAACAAATTAAAGACCATGAAGGCATAAGCACTCCACCCCGTGAAGAAGCCGAAAATACCTGATTCGAAAATCGCTTCGCCACTTCCTTCTAGACCAGCAATAACTTCAAGCGAACTAACAACCTGCTCTTTGGCAATAAGTCCTTGAACTGCGGAAACAGTCGCCCCCCAAGACCACGTCCCACCTAACATTGGATAAAAGAGCCAGGCAAAGGCATTACCAATACCAGCCAATATGCTGTTTTCGATGTGATATATTTCGCCATCAATATAATTGAATGTCCAGGTAAATGATGCAAGAAACCAAACAGCAATCGAACAAAGAACAATAATAGTTCCCGCTCTTTTTATAAAGGACCATGTTTTATCAGAAACATCGCGAAAAACATAAACGGCACTTGGTGCATGATAATTTGGAAGTTCGGAAAGATATGACGAGAAAGAGTTCTTATACACAAACTTTTTCAAAATCATGGCGGAGACAAGAATAACAATAATCGCAAAGAAATATAAACTAAGTGTTATCAGCCAAGCGAATTGTGAAAAAAAGTATCCAGCAAAAAGAGCAATAATCGGCAGTTTTGCTGAACAAGGAACAAAGGGAGTAAGGATAGCAGTCATTTTTCTTTCTTCTTCATTTTCGACAGTTCGTGAGGCCATGATACCCGGCACACTGCATCCGCTTCCAACAATGAAAGGTATTAGCGATTTTCCGCTCAAACCAAATTTCTTGAAAATACGATCAAGGAAAAAAGAGATGCGTGACATGTAACCCGTTGTTTCTAATAAAGCGAGACACAAAAAGAGAATCACTAATTGGGGAAGAAAACTACTAACGGCACCAAAACCGGCAATTATACCATCAACCACCAGCGAGATAGCCCACGGGCTTGCCCCAATATTTTCTAATCCTTGCGCAACCAATGGGCCAAGACCTGCGATAGCAAACGGCGTTTCTCGTCCAAAAATTTCGATTGTTTCCGCGCCATCAAATAAAGCCGCGACAAAATCAACTGTAAGACCGCCAATTAATCCGACTGACAAAAAGTAGACAACCGCCATAATAAGAGCAAAAATTGGTAGACCAAAGTATTTATGCAAAAAGATACGATCTAATTTATCAGTAATTGTTTCGCCTTTATCCACTTGCGTAGAGCACTCTTCCTTGATACGGACAATATGACGATAACGTTGATCGGCGATTAACTGCTCGCTGTCCATTTCATACATTTTCTCAAGAGCGGAAACCTTTTCCGTGATTTCCTCGGTAATAAGTGGTCGATAGTCTCGATCCTTTTCAATGATTTTAACCGCGGCAAATCGTTTATGAGCAACATTGATGTTTGCTGCAATCGAAGAAATGACATTTTCTATTTCTTCATCATAGATGAAATCGTGTTTATTCTTCTTATAACTACCTTTTTTTACAATTTCAATCAACTCGTCAACACCAATATTTTTCTTGGCCGAAATTGAAACGATTGTCGTGTTAAGACGTTTTGACAAGCAGTCGATATTAACCGTGATTCCGCTTTTTTCTAAGACATCAGACATATTCAAAGCGATGATGACATCTGTGTCCAGCTCAAGAAGTTGTGTTGTTAAATAAAGACTTCTTTCTAAGCTTGTTGCATCAATAATATTGATAATTAAATCCGGCTTTTCTTCCATCGCAAATTGCCGAGAGATTTCTTCCTCGGTCGAATATGGCGAAAGAGAATAGACACCAGGTAAATCAACAATTTCAATCTCGGTTCCGACAATGACGCCTTCTTTTCGCTCGATGGTCACACCCGGCCAGTTGCCAACCTTTTGATTCGTGCCCGTGAGAGTATTAAACAAAGTTGTTTTTCCAGAATTTTGATTGCCGACTAAAGCTATTTTCATTTTTATTCTATTACCTTAATATCAATTGACTGCATGTCTTTACGACGAATGCATAATTCATAGCCGCGCAAACGAATATCAATTGGATCGCCTAGTGGCGCAATTTTTTTGATTTCGACAACGACGCCTTTTGTTATGCCCATATCCAAGAGACGACGACGTAAAGCGGCATTGTCGTTATGGAAATCAAGGACAATCGCTTTTTGACCACGGTCGAGGTCACTTAAATGCCCCTCACTTCCTGGTTGAAGTCTTATTCCTTTTCTTTGGCGATTTCTTCTTCTTTCACGCACTTTGTCTACTCCATTGTCCTTTGGACTCGCTATCTATATTAGGTTGCAAGGGGCAATAAGTCAACCATAATTGTTAACATTGGTTAACTTATTTTGTAATGACATTTTAATGGTGCTATAATGTTCGTGTTTAAGGATATAATCAATATGCAAAACACCACAAAGGCCATAGAAGATTACTTAGAAGCATTTTATATTCTTTATATTAATAAAGAGCCGCTTGAATCTGCACGTGTGTCACGACAATTAAATGTCTCTCGACCAGCAGTCAATAAGGCTACTCATGAGTTAATGCGTTTAGGCTTTATTACGAAAACACCATATTCGGAAATCGCATTCACTACAACTGGAAAACGAATCGCAAAAAAGGTTTACCACCGCCACACAACAATCAAGAAGTATTTGCTCGGATTGGGCGTCTCAGAGAAAAACGCCGACCGCGACTGTTGTTTGATAGAGCATGTATTATCTGAAGAAACATTTAAGAAAATTGAGGACTTAGTTAAAAACAAATAAACAAAGACTTCTTCGCTATTGAAAAAGTCTTTTTTTAAGGTTATTTTGTAATACTTACAAAGATATTAAGTCTTGGTTAGTTATCTTTTGAGTCATCAAGTTTAATGATGCTAGCGTATAAATCGGGGCGACGATCGCGAAAAACACCCCACGATACTCGTTTTTTATTGATTGCTTCTAAATCAAAATCAGCGATAGCAAAATTTTCTTCAACCCGGGATAGTTCGATAACTTTGTTACCATCTTCATCGGCGATAAAACTGCCTCCAAAAAAAGTCATGCTTGAATCTTTATCACTTTCCGTACCAATACGATTGGATGCCAAAACCGGAACAATATTTGCAGCAGCGTGCCCCTTCATCGTGTTTTGCCAGTGATCTTTTGAATCTTTTGGAAGGATGGGTTCGCTACCAATTGCAGTTGGGTAAACGATGATTTCTGCTCCCATTAAAACGAGACTGCGGGCCATTTCGGGAAACCATTGATCCCAACATATTCCGACACCAACTTTACCGTATTTTGTTTTATAGACTTTAAAGCCAGTATCGCCTGGCGAAAAGTAAAATTTTTCTTCATAACATTCGCCAGTTGGGATATGAGATTTTCGGTATAAACCAAGATTTTTTCCATCAGCGTCAATCATAACTAAAGAGTTAAAATGCACATTGCCGGCTTTTTCAAAAAATGATATTGGTAAGACAACTTCTAACTCTTGGGCTAGTCTTTGAAAATGAACAATCGTCGGTGAAGAATTCAATTCTTCGGACAATGAAAAATAGTCGTAGTTTTCCTTTTGGCAAAAGTAAGGGGTCTTAAATAGCTCCGGTAAAAGAATAATTTTTGCACCTTGGGCAGATGCTTTTCGCACTATTTGTTCAGCTTTTGCGAGGTTATCTTGAATATCCCACGACATTTTTAACTGAGTAATGGCTACTTTCATAAAAGAAGTTCTCCTTTTCTTCCTTCCGGTATTTGCATTGTTATACAGTGAATATTCCCGCCACCGAGCAAGATTTCTCTCGTATTGATTTGAATGATTTGTTTGTCAGGATAAAGGCCTTTAAATTGTTCAAATGCGACAGCGTCTTCAGCCACGCCAAACGCAGGAAGAATAACAAAATTCTTACCCTGATAATAATTAATATATGATGCAGCTAAGCGCATATTTGGTTCACGCTTTTTGGCGTTTGATCTTGAGCCCCGAATACCTTTAGCTTCTTCTTTATTCATATACATTGGCTTGGGTAACTTTATTTTTACTATTTCTAAAGGGTTACCTTCAGCATCTGTTTCATTTTTCAAAACTTTGTAGGCATCATGGGAATATTTGTACTGCGGGTCACTTCGATCGGTTGTCCAGGCCAAAGCGACAACGCCGGGTCTAACAAAGCAAGCCATGTTATCGACGTGCTCGCTTGTTTCATCCTGATAAATGCCGTTTTTTATCCAGATGACTTTACTAACACCTAAATTTGTTTTGAGTGTTTCTTCGATTTCTTGTTTGCTCATGTGAGGATTGCGACCTTTTGACAAAAGACAAGCTTCCGTTACTAAACAAGTTCCCTTTCCATCGACGTGGATACTTCCGCCCTCTAGGACAAAGTCATCGATATAATAACTATCCAAATGCATTTTTTTAGAAACGTGGCTGGCGAGTTTGTCATCATCATAATAATTTGTATACAATCCGCCTTCATCTCCCCGCCAAGCATTAAAGCGAAAGTCGACGGTCCGTAATTTCCAACTCTTCTTAACGAAGATCGGGGCATTATCGCGAGCCCAGGCGTCGTTGTATTTTACTTTTATTACCGAGACATTTTCTATATTAGAAAACTCACCCGCAACCGCGTCGTAAATGTTTGGATGAATGCCAACGACAACTGGTTCGAATTTAACAATAGCGCGAACGACTTCCTTATAAGCATCGCGAGCTGGCTTTGCACCCAAGCGCCAAGTATCTTTTCTAAATGGTAGTAGAATAAACGTCGCTTGATGTTCATCACCTTCAAAAGGCATCATATATCCATCATTATGGGGCGTTGTGATTCGTTTTGAAGAATAATCAAGATAAGCCTTCTGATAGGATGAGAAACGCTTCCAGTTTTCTTTATCGATGACATTAACGGTCCCGTCGCTATAATCACTAAGCATGGTGATACCTGTTTCCTTGTATGTTTTGATTCGTTCAATCAAATCGCTTGTGAATATTTCACCAGGAATAATTAAGGGGATGCCTGGAGGATAAATCATAATTGATTCTTTGGAAATTTGATTGGCGGCTTCAAGAATCGATATCCGCTTGCTTGGGGCATAAAAGGCCGAACGTGGCCGAACAAGCAAGAAAGGAAAACTAACACTAAAGCTATGGCGAGGATATATTATATTGCGGTTATAATGCTGATGACTGATCTCTTTTAAAGCCGAGAACAAGTGTCGCAAATGCTCTTTTTTAGTGCCGATTGCCAAAATTCCTAAGATGACATATGTCTCTGCTAGTTCAACTTGAATTTGATATTTTTCCTTTAAAAGATAATAAAGGTCGAACCCGCTCAAATCGAGATGATCTAATTCAATGACGAGCTTTGTTTCATCGTAGTCAAAACATCCTTTTTGTAGAAAGTGCTCTCGACCACGTGGTATAAAGCCTTTGATTTTCGCGATTTGTTCGCGTGCATATTTAGATAATTCCAAAACAACATCCATTGTTTCTTGTCCTTTTGTCGCCGCGAAATGCCGCGCAGCATCAATGCTAGCAATCAAAAGATTGGAGGGCGATGTTGTATTTATAATATTCAACGATTTTTGGACTTCAACTGGATTAACGCGTTCACCTTTTAAAAGTAGAACGCTCGATTGAGTTAACGAGCCACCCGTTTTGTGAAAGGATACACTAGCTAAGTCGGCATCAGCTTCCATGGCTGAGATGGGTCCGTTTTTGCTGAAATAGTAATGAGCACCATGAGCTTCATCGACAAGAACAGCCACATTGTGAGCGTGTGCGAATTTAGTAATTTCTTTTAAATCGGCAATCGCGCCAAAATAAGTCGGATTAATAACTAAAACAGCCTTAGCGCTTGGGTATCTTAAAATAGCCCGTTTATAATCATCGACAGTGGGCTGATTGGCGATTTCGAGTTGACGATCAATTTTCGGCATAACATAAATCGGTATTGATCCAGAAAGGACTAGGGCACTAATAATTGATTTATGAACATTGCGAGGAAGAATTATTTTGTCTTTTGCTTTGCAAACCGACATGATCATAGCAATGATTCCACTCGTTGTGCCATTGACTAAAAAGAAACTGTGATCGGCGCCAGTAAAATCGGCCATCAATTCCTGTGCTTGTTTAATAACCCCTGTCGGGTGTGGTAATGAGTCTAAACCAATCGGGGCATTGACATCGCTTTTAAAAGCTTTGCCACCTAAAAAATCCTTGAACTTGTTTTCCGCGTTTCCCAAATGATGTCCTGGAACATCAAAAGGAGATATTTTTTCATTAACGTATTTGATTAAAGCATCGAGAAAGGGTGTCTGGTTTTGGTTTAATTTCATAGCAAGTAAATCTTATATTATCCGCACAAGGCGCGCAACCAAAACTAATTTTCAATGAAAATTATTAAACAATCGTTAGAAATCCTGTAAGAAGAAGGCAATCATCGCGTCATTTGTGCGTCTTCCTTCCTCGCTATTTGGAAGGACGAGATTATACACATGGCGGACTTTAGCTTTCAAGGTAGATTCAAAATGATAATGGTGCGGTAGATTTTGCCGCATCAGTTCATCATTAAGCATAAAACTATGTTTCTTAAGAAAATCGTTGTGGCATGAGGAGACAAAAACAGGATCAGGTTTAACTGTTTTAATATAATAGGCCGGGTTATTCATTTTTAAGAACTCGCCATCAAGATAGCGATTCGAAAACAAGGTCGGCATTGCCGATTTATGAATAACGCTTTTGGCGTATTCAACTACTTCCTCAAAATCATAAACAGCGCAGTTCATCGCCACACATTTAACGCGAACGTTTGGCAGACGGTCAAGCTTATAGTAGGCTTGCGCTTCCTGAGATTTAAGCACTAAATCCGTTAACAAGGCGAGATGCCCTCCCGCCGAGTCCCCGAGCAAGATAAGATTGTCAAGCGAGAGTTCGTATTTGTTCTTATTTTTTACCAAAAAATTAAGGGCGGTAAAAATGTCAATAACTTGCTGTTTAATAGTTGTCGTTTCATTAACAAGAGTGTAGTTTATTGAAACAACCGAAAAACCTTTTGATACCAGGTAAGAATTAAAGATGTAATTCAATCCCTTAAAACCAAAAGCATAAGATCCACCATGAATGTCAAAAACAAGATGGCCATTTCGTTTGTCTGACGGATGATAAATATCTAATAAGTGTTCGACTTTGCCGTCGCCAGCGTAATCAACATCAGTCCACCCTCTCATCTCAGTAAACGGCTTCGTTTTACGAATGCGTTTTTCCTCGTAAATATCGAGGGTCTTTTTAAAGATGCGCAGTGATGGTCGAAAAATGAACATAAATCTACCTCACAAAATCATTTTGTAATAGCAAATAACCGACAAAAAACACGGATAATACGTATTTTTACTTTCTTTCGCGTATTTTTTCGCCAATAAAAGAAGCTAATCCTTTAGGGACATAAGGGGAAATATCGGCATTGAATAAAGCCAGTTCTTTTATATACGAAGCGGAGATAAAAAGGTTATCGGTTGAGGGAAACATAATAAGCGTTTCAATGTTTGGATCGCTCGTGTGATTAAACTGATACATCGTAATTTCATTTAAGTAATCGTTAACGTTTCTAACGCCGCGGATTATAACCCCATCACCTTTTGATCGAACATAATCAACAAGGAGCAAATCGCTTTGTTCAACAATAACGTTATGTAGGTGAGCGGTTGCTTTTTTTATCATTCCCGCTCTTTCATCGGCTGTAAAAAGATAATGTTTATTGGGATTAACGGCAACAACAACGAATACTTGTTCAAAAATACGCGATATTCTTTCGATAATATCGATATGACCATTTGATACTGGGTCAAATGAACCCGGATAAATTGCTTTCTTTTTCATATTATAATTTTATCACAACTATCCGAGGGATATTATCGAAATTTCGCTTTTTATCAACATAACTTAGTAATTGATGTTTACATTTTCTTTTTATTACATAATAAAGAAGGAGGAGGAATTATGAAAAAAGTTATTTACTATATTACTGGAGCGACCGGACACCTCGGTCGAACGATTGCCAACATGCTTCTAGCTCTTAAGAAAACGATTGTCGCTTTCATTCTTCCCCGCGACAAAAAACGCCACTTCAATAAACACGATGGCGGGCAAATATACTTTGTCGAAGGTGATATAACTAAGTGCGACGATATCGAAAAATTCTTAGATTTTAAGTCTACTGATGCAATGCAAATTGTCATTCATTGCGCTGGCGTTATTACTGTCGAAAAGTCCTTCAATAAAGGCATCTATGATATTAATGTCGGAGGCACAAAAAATATCGTCGATATCGCCAAAAAAAGAAAGGTCGAGAAGTTTGTCTATGTTTCAAGTGTCCACGCCCTCAAGGAACTACCGAAAAATAAGATAATCAGTGAACAGACAAGTTTTAATCCGGAGGAAGTAAACGGCTTTTATGCAAAAACGAAAGCCGAGGCAAGTCAATATGTCATCGATGCTTGTAATGAT
>Ga0172377_10004132_pt1 | contig 14931 bp, 13 predicted proteins | sample Pumphouse3metaG_FD_119749 | JGI IMG/M metagenome (GOLD analysis project Ga0172377, IMG submission 119749) | Leachate microbial communities from a municipal landfill in Southern Ontario, Canada - Pumphouse #3 metaG | ecosystem: Engineered > Solid waste > Landfill > Unclassified | place: Canada... | reverse complement strand
TATAGCCAGTTGTAATATAACTTGTATTGATTTAAATATGAAATTTTATTGTATGAATCATTGATACTTTCAATTTAAATATTTATTCTGTTTTCAAAGGAAATAATTGATAATATGAGTAAAGATAAAATATTTTTTGTAAATGACTATTCAACAGTTGCACATCCAAATTTGATAAATGCCCTGAGTAGGGCAAATTACACAAGTCAATTGGGATATGGTGATGATGAATATTCAAATGAAGCTAGAGATCTGATAAAAAAGCAGTGTGGTGGTGATCCCGATGTCTTCTTCCTTGTTGGTGGAACTCAGGTCAATATGGTATTCTTATCAGCCGCATTGAAGAGCTATCAGGGAGTCATAAGCAGCCATCTAGGTCACATAGCAACACATGAAACAGGTGCAATTGAATCAAGAGGACATAAGGTTCTTTCAGTTGTAACTGGTTCTGATGGAAAGGTAGCTGCTTCTCAAATAAAGAAAATCTGCAGAGCCTACAATGAAGATGTCAACAGACTTCACACTGTGCAACCAGGAGGAGTCTATATATCACAACCCACTGAATCAGGAGCTCTTTATTCCAAAGAAGAATTGATTGGTATCAGCAGGGTATGTGATGAGAACAATCTATTTTTATATGTGGATGGAGCTAGAATGGGATATGCACTCTCCAGCAAGCAGAATGATGTGTCATTGCAAGACCTTCATCTTCTTAGTGATTGTTTTTACATAGGCGGAACCAAGTGTGGTGCAATGATAGGTGAGGCTCTTGTTATAAACAATAAGAAATTCACAGAAGAAGTTGAGTACAGCATAAAACCAAATGGAGCATTGCTTGCAAAAGGAATGGTCTTGGGACTTCAGTTCAAAGAGCTGTTTACAGATAATCTGTATATAAATATCTGCAAAAAAGCAAATGAGATGGCACAGTTGATTGCAAAGACTTTAAAAGATTGTGGTTTCACCCTCTACAGTGAATCTCATACAAATCAGCAGTTTGTTATAGTTCCTGATAAAGTCTTGGAGCAGCTAGAGAAGAAATATGAATTTGCTGTTTGGGAAAAAATGGATGATGGAAACACTGTAATCAGAATCTGCACATCTTGGTCAACTGATGAGAGCATGGTTGAATCTCTTGTTGAGGATATAAAAAAATATCGATTGAATTAATTGACTTTCACTTAAAAATAAAAAGGCTATTCCAATGTTCAGGAATAGCCTTTTGCTTGATATGGCAGCTGTTGATTAATTGAATTTATAAACCAATCCAACAGGTACCTCCACAGCATGTACAATATTATCTGTATGATAGTTGAATGCATAGTTAACACCAGCTTTTATCATCCAAGAATTATTGATATCATACTTGAATCCAAGACCAGCTTTTGCTCTGAAATAAGGAGCCTCATCAACCTCTGAAATAGGTATCAAACTACCAACTCCAGCCATCAAGTAAGGAGTGAATTTTTCAGAATCCATGAAGCTGAGATCATATGATATTGTGAACATTGGAATCAATTCTTTGAAGAGTCCGCCATTGAATCTATCAGCACCAAATCCCAATTCAAAACCAATTGTTGTGTTCTCACTTACCTCTCTCTCAACTATAACATCCAATCTTGCACCTAAATAAGCAAAATCTGAAACAGAATTTAGTTTTCCGTTTAGCATTGTGTAGTTGCCAATCAATCCAACATGATAAGGTGTCAATTCTTTAGGTTCAAATAGAGATAGGTCTGCAAAATTTTCAGTTGATTGAGCCAAGGAATGATCTGCGACTGAAACTTCAGGCTCCACAGCATCTGCAAAAGTAGCTTCAATTGCTGGATGAACTTCAGGTTTACCTTCTTCAGCTGCAGCAACTGCAGCAATTTCAGAATCATCTGAAGAAGCATCTTCAGAAACTTCAGAAGATACTACATCAACTTCTTCTGCCATGGCATCTGCACTGTGCATCTCTGCAGCAGGTTCTTCCATAATCGTATAGAAATCATCATCTGATGCAAGAACGATATTGCCTGTAGTCTCGTCCATTGAAATACTTGTCAGTTTGCCTTCAATTGTTTTTGTTTCATTGTTCTGTGTAATTTTTGTTTCATTGTTGATCTGTTCAATCATAACACCATTAGGAAGGGTATAAGTGGTCTCACCACCAATCTTGTGCTGCAAAATTGCACCATCTGCATAGTTTATTGTTATCATTGGAAGGTCTATTGAATATGTATCAATAGGTGCCTTTGTTATAAGAATATCGTTGAACATAGTGGTGAAGCCATCAGCATTCAAGCCAATTGTAACATCATCTACATGAGCTTCAATGGTTGTATCATTGAATCTTATGCTCATGTTTTCATCAATTACCAAGTTGTACCATTCGCCATCGGAGGTGAAGTTGGTTATAGATGGAAGGATGAAGCTTGCGCCATCATAAGAAACCATAATTTTATCTAGATTGTTGGTTGCATCAATTTGAAGACCAACTGGGAATTTACCTGTAATATTTCCCTCTGAATCAATCATGATTGAAGATGAATCTGCATTGTTGAACTTTGCATTATCTTTTTCTATTGAGTAATTTATTATTTTGTTTGCAGATAATAAAGTTCCTCTGTAATATAGAAGATTGTCCTTCAATTCAAATCCCAATCTCTCAATATCTAGCTTGTTTGATTCCATAGCTACAGGAGTCTCATGCATCTCTGTCTTAGTTTCAGCAGTAGCTTCCATTGCAGGTTTTGCAGCTTCTGTTTTTTCTGTAGATGAAACAACAGCGGAAGTACTTGTATCTGTATTTACAGTTTGTGTTGTGCTTGTTTCTTCGGCTGCTTTATCTTTATTGCAGCTTGTAAAAGTAAGCGAAATAGCAATTGTAATTATAGTAAGTAGGATAACTTTTGTGCGTTTCGATTTTTTCATTTGTTCCTCAATTTGAATTTAGTTTTCAGTTTAATTTCATTTGTTCTAATTTTCTTTCTATTATCTAAATAATAATAGCTATATTGCGTTTGGGCAATGAATTTTAAACAAATTTGACGAAATGTCATGATTTATTAAGCTTTTACTGCAGTTTCAACCGTTAAATATTTTTCAGAGGTGTAAGACATCAAGAAAGAGCCAAGAGGAGCAGTTATAACAATACCGATAACTGCAAAAGTAAGAGCCATCTCTCCAACACCAAGACCCATTGCAAGAGGAACACCACCCATAGCTGCTTGAACAGTTGCTTTTGGCAGCTCTGAAACAAGGCAGAAAATCTGTTCTTTTGAAGTCAATCCTGTTTTTGTTGTGGATATAAATGTTCCAAATGTTCTGAAGAAAAGACCAATAAATAACATGATTATAACATTGATTCCAGCTTGAGATATGTAGGTTATGTTCACCAGAGCTCCAACAAGTACGAATAAGAATATTTCAGCTCCAACCCACAACTTTCCAAACTTAGGTGTGAGTCTTGTTGCTAGAATTGGATGCTTAGCTTTGATCACAAGGCCCAGACTTACAATGGCCAATAGACCTGAGATTGGAACAATCTCTCCAACTGAATTCTCAAGTGAGATAAATAAAAATGCCACACTCAATAGAAGCAGAACTTTGACGGTGTCTCTCATATGGAACTGTCTGAAGAATTGAACAAGAAGTATACCTGATACAATACCGAGCAAAATTCCTGTTATCATGGAAGTTGGAACTCTCAAGAAAGAAGTTGCATGGATGTCTCCACCTTTTGCCAATCCAGCTAGGGCTGTAAAGATAACAACACAGTAGACATCATCTGCAGAAGAGCCTGCAAGCATCATCTGAGGAATAGCTTTGTTGGTGCCTTTTTTTTCATCAATAAGACGGGTCATGGCAGGAACAACAACTGCTGGAGATACAGCTCCCATAATTGCACCTATGATACCAGCGTCTATTACTGATATATGCATCAGATGTGGGGCAAAAACCAGATATGCTATTATCTCGCAGGAAGCTGGAACAAAACAAAGCATTATTGCAGGTCGTCCAACTTTCTTTAAATCTTGCAGATCAAGGGATAGACCAGCTTTCATCAGAATTATGATGAGGGCAATCTCTCTGATATCGCCTGAGATATTGGTGAGGGATGATGAAAGTATGTTGAAACCAAAAGGCCCAAGAATTATACCAACAAATAACATTCCTATGATGTACGGTAAGTGGATTTTTTTAAATACACTTCTTGATAGCAATCCAAATAAAATGATGAGAGCCAAACTAAATAACATAAAATTGTTCCTTTACATAGACATAAAAAAAGATGCCACTGCTAAATATGCAGAAGTCATCAGCTAAAAGCAGTTCGGATTAAAAATCCAGGGAGACATTCATTCCCAATAAAATATGAATTCAATAATAGATAAGAATCATTTTTATTACAATATCAAGAGTGTATATTTTAAATAAAAAAAAGACCATCTCAGAGTAAAGATGATCTTCTTTCAGCTTTTTGATTATATTCTCGTGGAATAAATCTGTTTTGTTTTGTCATATTGAGATTGGACCACTCCGATAAGAGGATGATTTTTTCTCAATACTTTTGGAGAGATGTTGTTGACAGTGCTCAATATTTCGAGTGATAGAGTGTAATTCTTACCAATGTTAGCAAGCCTTGCAATTCTGACTTCAAGAGAGATCTGCTGCTCCGTTGTAATTTGATATGAGCTCTGTGCAATCTGATTGGAGAGTTCTAAATAGCCCTGAAGAGCCTTCTGATACAATTCATGTCTTTCGTATGCAAGACAAAGCGCACAGAGAATGTTGATCTGAACTTCAATTGGAATCTCATGCTTGATTGAATAGTTGTATGCATCTCGCAGATAGCAGAGCTCTTTATCTTTATCTTTTTCAAACCGTGCAAGTTTTGCCAAGCACAGACAGTACAGACTGTAATACTTATTGCCCTTATCGACTGAAAAATCCTTCAGTATCAATTTTGTATCAATTATGTTGTTTTCATTTATATATGCGTTGGCTAGGTTGATGGTTGCCTCTATTTTGGCGTTTTCATCACTGCTTTCCATTGTGCCTTGATATATGTTCAAAGCATTAATTTTTGCGTTCTCAAAATCTTCGTCTTCTGTATATAGATCAAAAAGCTGCGCACACACAGACAAATAAATGGTACTTGTTATACCATTTTTGTTGAAAGCCTCAGCTTTGTAGAGGTTCAGAGTAGCAATTTTATCATGTCTTCTTGCAAAAGGTGTTAAATTTTGAACATCTTTTACAATTAATAATTTCTGTAAGTAGTTTTCCATAAGTTTTCCTCAGTAGTTATATTGAAAATGTAGTCATAATAGCATCGATTTGCAAGTAAAAATGCTATTATAATTTTTTAAAATCTTCTGCCACAAGAATTCTAAGAGGATGATTTTCTGGTAGGGTGCATTCAATATTGTTATGAAGAGATGTCAGTAAATCAGCTCTTTCTTTGTGATGGTTTAAATAACAATGAATTCTTGCTTCTCTGTAGAATATTGAAGCAATTCGTTCATAAGATAAAAATTTATGTATCTCAAATTCTGGTTCTTGCATCTTTTCATATATCATGAAGGCCCTGTTGTATTCTCTAGATTTTTCAAAAGCTAATGCCAGTCCACATAAAATTTCAAACTCAATTCTCTTCATGCAACCACTTTTAAGTGCTAGGTTGAGTGCAATCTGGAAGTTTTTGATTTCTTCAGAAGTATTCTGCTTGATACCATAAAGTTTTGCTAGTCCACTGTAATATAAATAATGAAATTCAGTGCAATCAAGATCTTCCATTTCATCCAATATCTTTTTTGCTTCAAATATCTTATTCTCATTTAGAAGAGCACATGCATAATTGTATTGTGCTTGAATTGTGAAACGAGGTATATTTATTTTTTCTGATTCTGCATACATCTTTGAAGCTATAACAGTTGTGTTTTCCCAATCTTCATCAACTTGATATGCCTCCAAGAGAGCAACATATAATTGTAAATTCTCATCAATAACTTTTTGATCTTTTTCAATAAAAGAAGGCAGTATGGCATTTATTTTTTTTATTTTCTGAAGATTCGCTGCAACTGGCACAAGATTCTCAACATCTCTTACCACTTCCAATCGATTGCTTATTATTTCCATTTAACATTCCTTCTAATAGTACATAAATTAAAACCAACTTATAGTACAGTAGTTACAAAAAGTACAATAAAAATTATTTATTTTAACTTTTTTGCGTGCAGAGCAAAGTAACAATCATGCACAAAACTATCTACTATTTCCAAACCACTTAAATCTGTATACATATCATCAACAATAAAACCTGCTTCAAACAGACCTCCCAAAAGAATGTCCCATGTATGAGAGAATTCTATTGTATCATGTCTTTTTATCATTTTTTCAACATCGCTTTTTTTCAAACTCTTCAAGTCTGAGTAGGGTACCGTGTATTTAACTTTCAGTTTCCCTTTGAATTCTTTTTTTTCATCAAAAATATATAAAATTGGATTTGTAGCACTTGTTAAAAATGTTCCACCAATTTTTAGAACTCTGTAGCATTCATCATAGGTCTTTTGAACTTCTGAAATAAAGCAGGTTGATGTAGGATTGAAGATCATATCGAAGGTACAATCTGCGAACATTGAAAGGTCCTGCATATCACCTTGAATGGCTTTTATATCAAGACCATATTTTTTAGCAGTCTCTATATCTGTTTCAATCTGTTTTTTGCTTATATCAAGCACTGTAACATCAGCTCCTGCAGCACTCAACATTATACTCTGCTGTCCACCACCACATGCCAACGCAAGTATTTTCTTACCTCGGATATCAGATACCCATTCTGGTTTGACGAATTTGATTGGGCTCAGATAGATCTGAAGATCCCCATTTTTTGCCAAATTAAATTGTTTCTCATTCACTCCAATTGTCCAAAAATTATCTTTTGAATTTTCAAAGTCCCATGCAATAGCATTATCTTTTATATATTCTTTCATAACATTTAAATGGTACCATAAAGTTTTAGAAAATACATAGTGAAGGAGCATAATTATGGCTATATGTCAGTAAAAATTACTAAAATTAGGGAAATTTGCTTTTAGAAAATGGATTGATGCCATAATTCTGCCAATTTGATGTATTTATAGAACTTAATGGAGAAGATGTGCAGTCATTAGTGGACAAATTGGAAACTGAAAAACACCATGACTGCAGTTCTGCAATTAAAGTGATTGATTTTGGAGATAAAAAAAACTCTCAAATTAATGAAAGTTTCTATGTTGCGGACAACTGGACTTGAACCAGCACAGGCTTTCGCCCACAAGCACCTCAAGCTTGCGTGTCTACCAATTCCACCATGTCCGCGTAATTGATTCGATATGCTTGAAAGTATCATTTGTTAACATTTTTGTCAATCAGTTTTTTCTAATTAAATTAGGATTTTTTTAAATATATTGATTGAATTGATATTATAATAATTTATGCCAAACCAATTAAAAACAATGTTTCAAATAGGAAGAAGAACAATTTTAAGCAACAGTTATTGACATATGCCAGTAAAGATATTATATTTTAATTACAAATATTAATAAAAGCATTTTAGCTTTAATGGAGAAGAGACACAGATGAAAATTGCAATGGCAACTCTTGAAGAAAACATGGAAACAAAACTCGATCAAACTTTTGGTAGAGCTGTATATTTTTTAATACATGATACAGAAACAGGAGAGAATAAGTTCATGATAAATCCTGCTAAAGATGCAACAGGTGGCGCTGGTATAAAATCTGCACAGACACTGGTAGATGAAAAAGTTGAAACCCTGATTGTATTTCGTTTGGGAACCAATGCTGTCAAAGTTCTTGAAGGTGGAAATGTTAAATGCTTCAGAGCTATTGAAGATACAGCAGAAGCTAATTTAAAAGCATTCAAGGAAGGAAAGTTAACCAAACTTGAAGATTTTCATCCAGGATATCATCACGCAAAATAATTTCATTTCTTGATATAATAACTTATTGATATGGTGGTTGATCTATACCACCATTATTTTTACTAAAAAGGTGAATAGAACTTATGAATATAGCAGTATTAAGTGGAAAAGGTGGTACAGGAAAGACTTTTATCTCAACTAATCTTGCAAATACCATTCCCAATTCCACATATCTAGATTGTGATGTTGAAGAGCCAAATGGAAGAATTTTTTTCAATGCAAAAGACGAGATGAAAACAGAAACTGTCTACAGGATGATTCCATCCATTGACAAGGACAAATGCAATGGATGCAGAGCCTGTACAGAGTTCTGTCAATTCTCTGCACTGGCATTTTTTGGAGATTCTCCGATGTTGTTTCCTGAAGTCTGTCATAGCTGTGGAGGATGTGAGAAGGTATGTCCAACTGGCGCAATAACTGAAGTGAAAAGCAGTGTTGGAATTGTTGAAGTAAATAAAGTTGCAGATTTAAAAATTGTTTCTGGATTGTTGAATATAGGTGAGGCCTCTTCAATTCCAGTGATCAACAGAGTGCTCAGTGAGATTGAAAATACAAGCATCATTGATTGCCCTCCTGGAAGCGCATGTTCTACTATGGAATCAATAAAAAAGGCTGATTATTGTGTTCTGGTTACTGAGCCAACAATATTCGGATTGCATAATTTGAAGATGATTGTTGAACTTGTTCAACTGTTTAAAATTCCTTTTGGATTTGTAATCAATAAAGTTGAAGATCCCAATAACACCATGATTGAAGATTATGTAAAAACTCTTGGAAAAGAGGTTCTTATAAAAGTTCCATTTACAAAGGAAATTGCAAATAAAGTTGCATCTGGAATGTTAATCAGTGATTCAGATTCTGATTTACGAGATCTATTTAAATCACTGTTGAATAAAATTACTGAGGAGATTTCATAATGAAAAAAATATTGGTCCTTTCTGGTAAGGGTGGAACAGGCAAGACAACCATAACATCAGCTCTGATAGATTTGATGGACATTCAAGCTTTTGCTGACTGTGATATCGATGCTCCAAATCTACATTTGATTGAAGCTCCTAAGAAGATAGCAAAAAAAGAACCATTTTATGGTATGGATATTGCTAAAATTGATCCTGAGAAGTGCATTGGATGTGGAAAATGTTATGATTCATGCAGATTTGATTCTATAATAAAGGAAGATGGTAAGTGTTCTGTCGATGAGCTTGCCTGTGAGGGGTGCTTTGTCTGCGAACTTGTCTGTCCTCAAGATGCCATATCTCATGTAAAGAATATAGTTGGAACCACACAGGTCTTCAAAGATGAGAAGGTCTTCTCTACTGCAATTTTAAACATGGGATCTGGAAATTCTGGAAAACTTGTATCAGAGGTCAAAAAGAACCTATATGAAAATACTGACAAACAACCTCTAGCAATAATCGATGGTTCTCCTGGAATTGGATGTCCTGTAATTGCATCATTATCAGGTATTGATCTTGCTGTTCTTGTTACTGAACCAACTCTTTCTGGATTGAGCGATTTGAGAAGGATTGTTGATACAAGCAGAACTTTTAAAACTCCAGTTGCTATAATAATCAATAAATATGATCTGAATGAAGAGATTGCTGATGAAATCAGACGCTATTCAGAATCTGAGAACATTCCTTATTTGGGCAACATTCCGTATGATAAAGAAGTATCAAAGGCAATAAACAATAACATCTCTCTTTCAAAGGTGGATTGTGAGGCCAGCAGGGCAATAATTAAAATAAAGAGCAGAATCGATGAGTTGCTCTAGAAAATGTCATGTATTCTGTAAGAATATTTGATATCTCTATTTATACAAAGTTATATAGATGTAGTACTAAATTCTTTTTTTTACTATTTATTTCTTTTAATTGGTTTGAAATTGTTATAAAATAAAGCTGTAAGAAATTGAATAAGGATGTTTTATGAAAATTGGTATTTTAACAAGTGGCGGCGATTGCCCGGGATTGAATGCTGTTATCCGTGGATTCTGTAAATTTGTACTGAATCAAGTTGAAGATGCTGAATTAATTGGCATCACTGATGGATATTACGGTTTGATAAACAATGAAACTAGAATTCTTAAAAAAGAAGATTTCTCAGGTATCTTGAATGTTGGAGGAACCATCTTAGGAACTTCTCGTCAGCCATATAAGTTGATGAAGAGTCAAGATAGAAATGGCGTTTCAAAACTGGATAAGATGAAGCAGACATATGAAAAGCTTGGTCTTGATTGTCTTGTTACCGTAGGTGGGGCAGGAACTCATAAAACAGCCGGTTTGTTATCGAATGAAGGTCTGAATGTAATTGGAATTCCAAAAACCATTGATAATGATATTTTTGGAACAGAGGTCACTTTTGGATTTCACAGTGCTGTAGATATTGCTACAGAATGTATAGATAGAGTTCACACAACAGCTGCTTCTCACGGAAGAACAATGTTTGTTGAACTTATGGGTAATAAAGTAGGTTGGTTGACTCTTTACGCTGGTATTGCAGGTGGTGCTGATGTTATATTGCTTCCTGAATTTCCTTACGATCCAGAGATCATAGCAGAGGTCATTACCAAACGACAGGAAGAAGGTCATGCTTTCAACATCATTGCGATTGCAGAAGGCGCAATGAGCATTGAAGATAGCAAGATGAAAAAAAGTGAGAGGATAGCAATGCGTGGAGGGGAGAGCTCTTCAACAAAAGCTCTTGCTGCTTATATTGAAAATCGATGCGGAGTTGAAACAAGAATTGTTGTACCCGGTCATCTTCAAAGAGGTGGTAATCCCAGCGCATATGATAGAATTTTATCTTCTGAAATGGGAAGTTTTGCTGGACACCTTGTTCTTGAGAAGAAGTTTGGAACAACCGTTGCAATAAATGACAACAAAGTAACTTTCAACAAATTATCTGATGTTGCAGGCACTCTCAAGTACATTCCAGAGCACAATCAGATGGTAAATATTGCTCGAAGTATGGGCATTGTTCTTGGTGATAGACGCAATAAAGAATAATATTCAAGCAATTTTTAATCCAAAAAAAAAGGTTATAACAGATATTTTAAACTGTTATAACCTTTATTTTTTTCAATTATTATTTGCTAACAATCTCTTCAAATTCATTCAACATATTTTCAAAGTGCTTGATTGCATTATCAATTGGTTCTTTAGAGCCCATATCGACACCAGCCATCTTCAAAGTATCTATTGGGAACTTTGAACCACCACTCTTTAAGAATGACATATATTCATCAAGATCTTTCTGTGTGCCGTTCAGCACTTTGTTGCTCAATGCAATAGCTGCAGAAATTCCTGTTGCATATTTATATACATAGTAAGAAGAGTAGAAGTGAGGAATACGAAGTCCTTCTAAATCACTGTTCTCAAGTAAGATCACATCATCACCGAAGTACAGCTCAAGAAGTTTCTTGTATTCTCCTCTCATAACATCTACTGTTATAGGCTGTCCACTTTCAGCAATTACATGCATCTTGTGTTCATATTCTGCAAACATGGTCTGTCTGAATAATGTTGCAAGAACATCATCAAGCTGCTTTCCTAAGATATAAGCCTTCTCTTTATCACTTTTTGAGTTGTTGATAAGATAATGAGCTAAAAGCTGTTCGTTGAAAGTCGAAGCAACTTCAGCTTCAAAAATGGTGTAGTCAGCATTGAAAAAGTTGTTATTTGCATTGCTGTAATGAGAGTGCATTGAGTGTCCACCTTCATGAATGATGGTGAATATATCACGCAGTGATTCTTCATTATAATTCAAAAGAATGTAAGGATCGCTGGTATATGTTCCACTTGAGAATGCACCTGAGCGTTTTCCTTCATTTTCATATTTATCTACCCATCTTTCAGTTGTGAGACCTGCAACAAGAGTTGAAACATATTCCTCACCTAATGGCTGAAGAGCCTTTGAAATCATATCAACAGCTTCATCATAGGAGTGGTGAGATTCATATCCATCCACAAGTGAGGTATAAACATCATAGTGATGAATCTTATCTTTGCCCATCAATTTGGCTCTGAGTTTGTAATATCTGTGAAGAATTGGAAGACCTTTATGAACCTCTTCAATTAGGTTGTCATAAACTTTTTCATCCACATTGTCACCATAGAGCTTTCTCTGTCTTGTTGATTTGTAACCTCTTACCACGCTTGAGAAAATATCCTGTCTGATTGATGTTTCATAAATATTTGCAAGAGTGAACTGATGATCAGCATACACTTTGTATAACTGTTCATATGCAGCCTTTCTTGTCTCTTCATCTTTCTCTTTTAAAAAAAGACCAAAAGTGGATTGAGTCAATGGCTTGCCATTTATCTCGCCGAATTTGAAATCTACATTTGTTAGATCGCTGAATATTTTGGAAGCCTTTCCACCAACTTCCATCTGGGCTGCTAAAATCTTCTCTTCTTTCTCGCTCAATACGTGAGCCTTCTGTCTTTTGAGTCTGGACAATGTAACACTGACTTCCTCAAAATCAGGATCTGATATGTAACTATCGAGAATTTTATCATCAATGCACAGTATTTCGGTATCCCAATATGATAGCTGTGATATGTACATTGCATAAACACTTGTGATCTGAGATAGTAACTTTTGATTGTTAACATTTGATGAATCTTCTGAAGATTTAAGCTGAGCATATGCAAATAAGTTCTCAAGTTTTAAATCTGCCTCTTTCAACCATGCAAAACCTGAAAGAAGACCTTCTTTGTCTCGGCTCAAAACTCCCTTAAAGGAAGCAGCCTCTGCAACCTCTTTTTGTTTAAAAGCTTCCAATGCTTCTGTAAAAGCTTCATCGCTTTTAAAAAGTTTGGTTAGATCCCATGTATCATTTATATCAATTTCTGATCTTTTCACATCTTTCTCCTATTTTATGTTTTTTAACAATTCATTCATAACTCGAGCTGCCTTACCTCGATGACTGTACTTACCTTTTTCTGTATCAGTTAATTCAGCTGCTGTTGTGCCTGCTTCATTGATATAGAAAACTGGATCGTATCCAAATCCACCACATCCGGCTTGCTCTCTCATGATTTTTCCCTGCACTTCTTCAGTTACAGTATATATTCGGGTGGGGGAGAAATATGCCACAAGAGAGCATACAAAACTAGCATCTCTATCATCAATATTTTCCATATTTTTAAGAAGATACTCATTTCTTTCTTCACTTTCAAGGATTCTTCCCATTTCCTCAGAACCATAACGTGCGGTTCTGACTCCAGGTTTTCCATCAAAAGCTTTAACACAAAGTCCTGAATCATCTGCTAGAACAGGTGTCCCACCACTTATTTTATATAATGCTTCAGCTTTTATTAATGCATTTCCTAAGAAGGTCGGTGCATTTTCATCAACCTCCACCATGTTGGCTTCCTGTATCTCTACATCTGGCATCAAGAGTCGTAACTCTTCTAATTTGTGCTTATTTGAGCTTGCTAAAATAAAATTCATATAAAAAAGATACTCAAACATAATTTAAAATTCAAGTAATAAAAGTGAATTAATACCAATATTAACATTCATCATTGCAGCATTCTTTCAAAAGTCTTTTTGTCAGAAGTATTGAAGAAGCCACTGTACCACTTTTGATATCGAGAGCAGCTGCTAGAGTTCTTTGACTTATGTGCCTATTATTCAGTTTTGCTATGTGCTGTATAGCGTGGTTGTAAGTTCTTGTTGTATTTTCAATTTTATCTTGAATGATCTCTTTTTTTGTATATAGCGTTGAATAATCCTTCATGGACCTCAACTCAAGAATTCTCATCATGAGCTTTGCACTTCTTTCTTTCTCTTCTTCAATTGTATCTTTGACATCTGTAAATAGAAGACGAGATGTCGATAGCAACTCGATTATGATCTCTTCATTGACACTGAACAGCTGACTGCATTCCATGGTATAGTTATCAAGAATTATATCTGGAAATATCATTATGTAAATCAGTATTCGTCTGCGAATCACTTTGCTGTCCATCTGCGAGTAAAGCTTTTTAAAGAAAGGATTATCAATCTCACAGTTAATTTTAGATCTTTTGGCTTTTATTATTCTGTTGAAATCTCTTTTCAATTGCTTGTTTCTCAGTGAATCAAGTTCTGGATAAGATGAAAAACGATTGTATTCAGGAGAGCTCTCACAGACTCTGTCATAATAGACCTTTGACATCAAACACTGGTTGTCACCAATTGGCTCAATTGAATAATCTTCCTCTGTGATCTGAGATATGTGGTAGATGTTTTGTTTTATGGCTTCATCATTTGTCTTTTTGTTCAGTCTCAATTTATAAAAATAAGACCAATTCCAGATGATTGAAGTGAAAAAAGAAAAGAATGGTCCCTTCTTCTCATCAAACATAGTATAATAAGAATCAATTTTTTTCTCATACATGCAATAAAAGTCACTCAAGTTTTCTTCATCAATCAGTTTGTATTTCATTGGTATGCTGTACAGCATGATCTTTAAGTATTTAGATAACTCTCTGTACTCTCTGCAGTCCCTTCCTTTTTTAGAAACTATCAAGCCCAGTCTTGATACCTCATCTTTCTGTTGTTTTGTGAATTCTATATTCATAATTAGCTGAACCTCCAGGATTGACATTGCATGAAACATGCCAACTGGAGGATGTGAAAATTCCACATGTTAATTGAAATATTTAGCTTGTGTTTTTGAGTTTGTCTGTTATTTACAAAAAGATGTCAGATTGTAAACTATCTTTGCAAATGATTGTTGGTGTCTGCTATTTATCATCAATATGATGTATTAAAATATGATTTATAAATGCATTTCTTTACAATTATAAAGAAATGCATGGCATTGAAAATCAAAAAAAATCTCGATTATTATTGGGATTTTGCTCAAAAAAAGATTCCTAAAAACTAATTTAGGAACCCTGTATATATAAGTTTGAAATTACTGTTTGTTGTATTCTTCTATGATAGCTGATGTAACACGATTTACGAT
>Ga0172377_10004131_pt1 | contig 14933 bp, 9 predicted proteins | sample Pumphouse3metaG_FD_119749 | JGI IMG/M metagenome (GOLD analysis project Ga0172377, IMG submission 119749) | Leachate microbial communities from a municipal landfill in Southern Ontario, Canada - Pumphouse #3 metaG | ecosystem: Engineered > Solid waste > Landfill > Unclassified | place: Canada... | reverse complement strand
TTCTCGCTGCTTATCGGCTTTGCCTCAGGCATTTATCCTGCCTTGAAAGCGGCAAAGATCGATCCCATCCAAGCTATCTATTACCGCGAATAGAATGGGGTGGCAAACTCTGATTTGCCACAGTATCCATAAGATATTTATCATACAGCTTTGCTTTCCCTGTCATTGCGGGAATTGGCAGCCCCGTTTTGATTCCTTGCTTATCCACTACCGATTAGATCGCGTACTGGAGCGGTGTTGAACGGGGGTTATCCCGATGAGATCCCGATCAGATCCCGATCAGATCCCGATCAGACCCCTTTCGGCTATCATGGGCATTACCGGAAACTTTGATTGTTCGATATTTGGCGGATAAAAAAACAGCCATGTCTGCACTGCAAACACGGCTTTTTTGATTGTAAAAGTTATCTATTGCTTAGCTATGAGCTAATCTCCCAGGCATATCCCCAAACCTCTGGCGGTATTAACTATGTCTGATGAAGTATCCACGAGGTTATAATCCTTAATGGCATCCTTAATCGGGACGGATACAATATTGGGATGATGATAGGCAACCATCTGCCCCCATTTCTGCTCCATTACCATTTCAAAGGCTTTCACTCCGAACTGGGAAGCCAGGATGCGATCAAAGGCACAGGGTGTGCCTCCACGTTGCAAATGACCCAAGATAGTTTCTCTAATCTCAATGCTGCAACCGGCATCTTTCAATTCTTGGGAAAGGCGAAGTCCTGCTCCTCCCAAGCGTATTTTCATGGCACCGGGTTCGGAGCTTTCGCTGAATGCCATGCTGCCAGCAATGGGAATTGCTCCTTCGGCGATCACGATATTGGCAAAGCCTTTGCCGCTATCAATACGTTCGTTTAAAGCCTGCATCACGTTGTTAATGTCGTAGGGAATTTCTGGAATGAGGCACACTTCCGCACCACCAGCGATGGAAGCATGCAGAGCTATCCAGCCGGCATAACGCCCCATAACTTCCAGAATAAGAATGCGATGATGGCTTGCTGCGGTAGTAACAAGCTTATCCACGGCATCGGTTGCAGTATCAACGGCGGTCTGAAACCCGAAGGTAAAATCGGTAAGGGAGAGGTCGTTATCAATGGTCTTAGGCACGCCCACAATGGGGCAACCCAGCTCAAATAGGCTTTGGGAAATGCGTTGAGAGCCATCGCCACCAATGTTAATAACGGCGTCTATATTCTGATATTGTAGGCGATCCATGAAATCCTGAGAGCGATCTACCGTAGTCCAGCTTCCATCATGATTCTTCACAGGCCAGGCAAAGGGTCCGCCCTTGTTGGTGGTGCCAATTATCGTCCCACCTTGCACATGGATACCGGCTACTTTTTCTGGGGTAAGTTCCACCAAATGCATGGGATCGCGCAGTAAACCATCAAAGGCATCAATACTGCCCAGGATTTCCCAATTATGCTCTTGGGAAGCACGCTTTACAATTGCTCTGATCACAGCGTTTAGCCCGGGGCAGTCTCCGCCTCCGGTGGCAATAAGCACTCTCTTTTTCATAATATCTCCCGGTTATGGGTGCATAGACAGCAGGGCTGCCTATATATTTCTATTAATCATAACAATGTAGCCATTTAGCTCTGTAAAGCCACACTTTTTGTATAGATGCAGGGCAGCGGGATTTTCGTTATGCACTTCCAGCTTCGCCTGATAGCCCAATTCCTTGGCAATCGACAGTGCCTCTGCTATCAATGATGTGCCAATGCCTGTGTTTTGTAGATTTGGTAGTACAGCCATGTGGTGGATATAAATCCTGCGGAAATCGTGCGTAAGCCAGGCACTGCCCTGGAGAATATCATCGGACATGGCAACCAGTATTAGCCCGCCATGTTCCAGGCTATACTCCACGGCTGCAAAGCTGTCGTTGCGTTCAGGATTGCTGATGCCGGTGCTAATCCACAGCGCTATTATATCCTTGTATAGTGCGGGGCTAAGCTTGGTGATATGAAGGATATTAGCCATGACAATTAATATGATACTTCACGGAATACTGCTGCATGGCGGATAAAACGGAAGAATGTGTCGTAGGTTACCGTGAATAAAACCGATGCATCTCCATCCACCATTAGTAGATAGTTATCGTCGTTGGCTTTGACAAAGGTGAGCACCTGAGTTTGGTTATTTACTAAGTGTAGAGTAACTGTGCAATCGGGTTTGGCAAACTTTGCCGCATATTCTTCCTGTTTATCATCGATAAAGATATAAGTATCCATATTGGCAAGGATGTTTACCACCTTCATGATAGCCCGATTGGTGGGGGGAATAGGGAATGCCTCTATGGCGTCCTTGTAAAACCATTCATAGCCCTTGCGAGTGAGCGTGAAACTGTTCTTAGGATGCACAACATCAATGCTAAGCAGCTCTTCTTCATAGTGGTGCACAATTGTCGGGGAGCGCCATGAGCTCAGCTCGGTGCTAAAGTTTCTGGCTACCTTGCTTTTTATCTGATATACCTTGTTGCTGCCATAATAACGAAAGTAATCATAGGGATTGCCCATATTGCTGAACATGGTATGGATTCTTTTCTTGCCTTTCTTATCTCCTGCTATGATGTGCAAGGCTTGGTTATCTTTCAAGCGGAAATTGGCGATAGCTTCTTTGCCTTCGCCCATGCTAGTTTTGGGAGACTTAGCCATAAGCACGTCTTTGAAAAGTGCTTGGATGCTCAGTGTATCTGCAGCCCAGGCAACGGGAGAAGTTAAGTACCATGTCCCGTCCTTAATGGCAAATTTTAGCGTATCTGACTGGTCGTAAATCTCTATGGTGCCTATAGAAAGAGAATCCAGATCAAATATGCGGGTCTGCTTTTCTTCCGGTTGGTTTAGCTTAAGCACAAAATATGCACCAATCAGGACAAGCAGAATAATTAGGAGGATAAGCTTATTTCTTTTCATCGCTAAACCCTTGCAGTTGTTTGCGCCGCAGTGCCATGAACACTCCGATGCCGATTAATAATAAGGATGGCAGCACGGTGCTTGCCAGTTTGATTCCGGTTTTTATGCGCTTTTCCAGTTTAACCGTATCACCCCACAAGTAATCGTGCTTATTTATGTAATAGGGAATATCAAGGATGCTTTGCTGCAAATGTCGCGAGCGGATGGCAAGCATGGAATCGCGCTTCAGCAGCCAGTCCACAGCATTTAGGATGACGTAGTTCCGGTCTGCATAGATGTTCTTATCGGAATCTATACTCAACTCCCGATCTCCCAACACGACCATGCGGAAGTTGTCGTTCTGGGCTATAAATCCCGGTGCCTGAAATTGCTGTTTATCCTTGAAATAACTAGAAGCCTTACCCTCAACAATTGCCCCTAATGTAATGGGAGGGTGGCTAAACAAATCGGGATCAGGGTTGCGGAACAAACTGGGATCCATCGGGTAATCCGGCCCCATAAGTATGCCACTGTTCACCGAGCTTTCCAGAATCGGCAGAAACTTCAGTCCCGCTGCCTTGGTAAAGCTTATCCCGTTGGTAAGATACATGATGATATCTGAGATATTGCGGGTTATAGGGTGATTTGAGCCACGTAGAATGGGATAAATAGGGAAGGGAATACTCGTGTCCACACCCACACCGCGAATGTCACAAAAGATATCCATTGCTAAGTTCTTGTCTATCTCTATGCCATAGTTCCGCAGGAAGGGGAAGATGTTGGATTTTATTTCAAACAAGCTGCTGCCGTCCGTGGCAACTCGATCTTGCATGATCACGAGGTTTCCACCTTGCATGATGTATTGATCCAGGTTGTAAAGCTGGGTGGTGGATAAGCTGTCCATCACACCGGCAAAGATCATAGCTTTTGTCTGTTTGGGAGGAGTAAGCAAATCCACATCAACCACATTGAAGTTAGCCTGCATGGCTTCATTGAAAACAGTTGCCGGCATTTGGACAAACAGTGAATCCCGGAACACGCATATCTCAGGGAGGGTGTATTTTGCCAGCTTTTGAACTTTAAGGGTTAGCTGATACTCCAGCTTGGGTTCCATCTGAGGAAGCAGGTTCATGGAATCGAACTTGCCCTGATACTCGAACACGATTCCGAATATCACCTCTTTATTGGTGGTTTTATCGTTTTCATAAATGCGGAAATACATGGTACTCAAGCCGTTTTCCTCTGCCTGAGCGCGTAGTTCTTCCGTGCCTAACCCACGAATATACTCGTAATGGAACTTGCCTTTGCCTGCAATTTGGTACTCGGAAAGCAAATCCTTAAGATAGCGATCCAGGTTATTCATTTCGGGAGGAAGCTCTTCACTGGCGAAGATTTTCACCACCATGTTATCTTTCAGGCTACGTACGGCTTCTTTGCTAACTGTGCTGAGCGAATAGGCTTTGTTTTTGGAGAAATCCAGCCGCAACTTTAAGAACGAAGCCACCAGCAGAATCATGACGATAATTGCCAGCTTGATGAGCAAAGCACTAAGGATGGAATTGGTTTGTTTTCCGTTCTTTTTCATCTTTTAGCGCTCCTGCATCATGTTACGGGATTGGAGGTTAAACTCTGCCAGCAGGGCAAAGATCACGGTTACCGCAAGGAAGAAGAGAATATCACGCGTATCCACTACTCCCTTTAGAAAGCTCGCTAAGTGAGAATCGAAGCTGAGGTATTGAATCGGGCGCAACAGGCTTAAAGGAATAAAGGCAATTACAAACTTCAGGATATAGAAAAAGCTGGAAATAACCAGTGCCAGCACAAATGCCAGGATTTGGTTACTGGGGATGCTGGATGCGAAAACGCCAATGGAGATATATGCCGTTCCTGCAAAAATTAAGCCCATATAACCGCAGATCACCGCGCCATAATCTACCCCTTCCCCGAAGATAGCAATAATCCCCAGGAATACCAGAGTAAAGAGGATAAGCGTCTTTAGCTGCATCAGGCATGCCATTATCTTTCCCCAGATGATAGACGATAGCTTAATAGGCAGCGTAGAAAGCAGCTCCAAAGTCCCGCTCTGCCGTTCTCTGGCAATACTGCCCATCGTGATGGCAGGGATGTAGAATAAGAATACGATATGCATAATTTCAAAGAGGGTGCGTAGTTCCGCCAAACCCAGTTTAAACACCAGGCTGGAAAAGAACACCCCTGTGATGACCAAAAACAGCGTTAACACGATATAGGTGGCAAAGGAGCGCATGGCGAGTTGATATTCCTTTTTGGCGATTATCCAGATGGCTTTCATGGTTGCTCCTCTGTTTGGGTTTCCGGCTGAACGTCTTCCTCAACCAATGGTTCCGCAACATCACCGGTAAGCTCGTGGAAGATTTGCTCCAGGCTCTGCTTTTCGGTGCGCATCTCCAAAACCAGCCAACCCTTCTCGTTCACGAAGCGTGCCAGTTCCTGCCTCAGTTCGCTCTCTGCGGGAATGCTGAGGCTAAGCCTGCTATGTTTGGCATCAAGGGTTTCGCTGCTAATCTCCAGTTCCGGGTGGCTAAGCACGAAATCTGTAAAATCTATCCCTTCACCTTCCACTTCCAGATACAGCATAGCGCTTTTATCCAGATAGTTGCCCAGGTTTTCTTTCTGGTCGTCCACAATGATTTTGCCTTTATTGATAATGATCACTCTGTCGCAAAGCGCCTGCACTTCCTGCATAATATGGCTGGAGAGGATAACCATCTTTTCTTTGCCCAGGCTGCGGATTAAATCTCGGATCTCCATAATCTGATTGGGGTCTAGCCCGGAAGTGGGTTCATCTAAAATCAAAATACGGGGATCGTGTAGGATAGCTTGGGCTAAGCCAGCACGCTGCCGATAACCCTTGGAGAGGGTGCCAATCCGTTGATGCAGCACTTCTGCCAAACCACAATTTTGCACCACGAAATCCCGTCTTTCTTGAAAGTACGTTTTCTTCAAACCACGCAGATCTGCCAGATAAGCCAAAGCTTCGGCTACGGTCATGTCTTCATACAGCGGGTTTTGTTCCGGTAGATAGCCGATCTGACGGCTGCTGGCTATGGCATCGGCAAAGATGCTTTTACCATCCAGCTCTATACTTCCAGAGCTGGGCTGCAAATAGCCCACCAGCATCCGCAAGGTAGTTGTTTTTCCCGCGCCGTTTGGCCCCAGGAAACCCAGTATTTCTTTGTCCTGAATGTTGAAGCTGATATCATCCACAGCCTTAATAGCTCCGAAGCTGCGGCTTAAGTTTTTGATACTAATCATTTCCCTTGCCTTACATCATCATGTTAAAATCGTTTTTCTTGGTTCCCGGTTCATTCAGCAGAATCTTGTCGTTTTCTTTCAAACCTTCAATCACTTCCACCTGTTGCAGGTCGTTAGCTCCCAATTTCACATGGGTGGCAATACCGGTGGGTGCTGCTTTAACGGGAGCTTTGCCCTTGGTTTTAGTTTGGGTGGAATCGGCTTTTGTTTCCTTAACCAGATACACGATATCCTGGTTTTGATCGTTGCTAAACACCGCCCGAATCGGGATTACCAACACGTTCTTGCGTGATTCACCGATAATGGTAACGTTAGCTGTCATTCCAGGCTTAGCGGTTTGTCCGCTGGAGTTTATACTTATTTCCACGGGGAACACCTTGGCATTATTTACCGTGATTGCCTGGGGAGCAATCTTAATTATCTTACCCTTAAACTCTTGATAGGGAAGGGCATCCAGCGTTATTTCGGCATCCTGCCCCTTGGTAAATTTGGAGATATCCACTTCATTGATGTTACTCTTAACGATCATGTTATTCAGATCGGCAATCTTCATGATCACCGTGCCTTCGCCAAAGCTATTAATGCTGGATTGCACCATTTCACCTGCGTTAATGGCGCGCTCGATCACTACTCCGCTGGAAGTGGCATACACATGCGTAACCTTGCCCGGAACATCCAGATCGCGGATCATTTCATACTGACTGCTGGCTTGGGCATACTCTATCTGAGCAGCTTGCAGGGCGTCTGCGGATTTCTTATGCTCTTCAATGGAGATATACTTATTTTCCAGTAGAATCGTATTGTCTGCCAGGTCTTTTTTGGCATTGGCAAGCTGAATCTCTGCCCTTTGTAGCTGCGCTTTGGTGTTGAAAAGGGTATTTGCCTGATTGTAATCCGGCTCTATATCGGCAATAATCTGTCCGGATTTCACCAAGTCATTCTCTCCGGCATAGAATTTCACTATCTTTCCGCTGACTTTGGATTTTAGTGCCACCACCGTTTGAGGCTGCACCTCTCCCGTAATCTCGGTTCGGGAGAGAATTTCCCCTCTGGTTACGGTTGTGCTTTCGGTACCTGTATCTGTTGCCGGGGCTACTTTCTTGCCTTTGCTACAGCTTTTTAGCACCACCGCAAGCACCACCACCAACAGCAGAATACCAATTATGATTTTCCATTTCTTGCGCATAACACCTCGATGTTCATTGCTTTTGAATAGTTCAATCCATCCCAATAAAGGCGGAGTTTATGTCAATAAAAAAGGCTGGGAACACAACAATATGCCCGTACCGGCGGACGCCGTTCCGCCCACCTGGTCGTTTATATCAATAAATAGGAATCGCAACACAAGCCTTCATAATGTAAGGGGGACAAATCCGGGATTTTGGGACAGATTTGCCATTTATTTTTACATATCTTTCAATTCTATTAGCTACAGTTCAGCTAAACTCCCGTAATAACAGCCGCCCTCGGCTGTTTTCACGCGAGGCGTATGACGTTACAAATTGAGTGTGGAGTCGTTGTGGCATAAATAAATTACAAAGCTACATCCTCATACTCGCAAGTGAAATTACGCAGATATGCGTAACGCACTTCTGCGTAAGCCAGCTAAATGCTTCCATTCGCGGTAAAACACTTAGCATAGCATAAGAGCGTTATGTTGGTTTGCAGCGTAAATTCAATTCCCCAATGGTAAATATGTAGTGCGACTCTTGGGTTGCCCAACTCTGATTTGGCAAGTGATAACTAACAAATAAAAGTACAGGATTATCCTATAAATCAACTTCAATCATTGAACATGCATTAATATCTTTTACTGAGTAATCATATCTGACACCTAGAGTAACATTAACACCCTGCTGAAGTTTAAGTATTCTGCTCTCTCTATCTTTGTTTACACCGCTCACAGAATCTTTCATTCTTGCAATCTCACTCTCAAATATCTGAGTCGCTTCTTGCTCATCTATTTTGTTAATCTCCAGAAAAACAGGACTTTCAGAATACATATTGGGCAAAGAAATACTAAACGCGTTAACGAGATCGCAGACAAGGACTTTTTTTGACATGATATTACTGTCTGAAAACATTACATTTATATTCTTGAATTTTCCAAGATTTAGTGTATTCGACTTCAATGGGTTGTTATTTTTCCAGCTTGGTACATAATCTCCATTGTCCAACAGTTCTTTATTACTGCGGAAGCTACTGTGGAGTAGAATTAATGTTGGAGAGTATTTCTCGACAAGCTGAGCTATACCCTTGTTAATAGAAGTTATTATTGATTTTTCGACAGAGCCTAACTTTATTTGCTCAAAAAGTCTATTCATAAACAATCTCTCGTCAATATTGCACAACTTTTCACCGAAACTTGAAGAAATATAAAAAGGGAATGCACTTTGTGTATCGTCAATCAGATACTGCTTAGAGTCAGCAATACGTAACATATCAGTAGAGGATAGAGCATCATTCAATTCAAAAGGTACTCTTTCGATTTTACCCAACATTGAAAACAGAACGTAGAAATTAGCTTGTTTTCTCCATATCTCAGTTGCCTCCTCAAGAAGATCACGCACTTTATCATGAGAAATACCTGCCTTAATGATTACCGTATGCTTATAATCGACAATTTCTTCCTTAAAACTCTTAAGCTTTTTTACTATTGCCATAGCTCTGGTTGTTACTTCTTCTTTGGTTAACTTGTAAGCTTCGAATAACTTGCTCCAAGTATCATAATTAAGCACTACTGTATTACATGCAGTGGTTATCCTTTCTGTCAGTGTGAAATAATCATTCTGCTCGTTCGTATTCAATTGAGAAACTTTTCGATCCCAGATATCAATTAACCAAGCATAATCTTTACAGACATGTAACAACACCCAACCTTCTAAGAACCAATAGCTAAAACTATTCTTATAATATGAATCGCCTGGGAGGTGTTCTCTACAATCCCAAGATTCCATCCCCAGATAATCATCAGTACTAATAATTGGATATAGGCGATTTAGTGATGAATCAAACTCGTCAGATATGGGTGATTCAATTACATGGCAAAGCTTTTTGAGTTTCTCAACCTCCATCTTCCCATTTTTGAAAAGAACGAAACTCCAAAATAGCAGCCCATATCTTGCATTTGTCCAATAATAGCTTGGAGCTGATGCTACCCCATATTCATCTATTGTAGTTTGGTCATATACATTTGATTTAAGCATTTCTCTTACCTTATTAAGTGCTAACCTCAATGTTGTAGAATCCACGGGAAGGGTGTTATTAAGTGAATTAATAATATCAAGATACATATTAAAGGGAAGCATCTCATAAGAAGAATAAAGCAAATGGAGAAAATATCTATAGCAAGTCTCAAACTTTTTATTGTATCTCTTTCTTATGTCGTAGTCCTCTTTTCGAAACAGAATGGAAAGAATGCTTATTATCCCAGATATCTTTTCTGAAGTTGTCACAGCCATTTCTTGTAGCTTTCTTTGACCCAAAGCATCTTGACTCAAAGAGAATACGAAATTTTTGTATAGTTTTGAGATTTGTCTAAGGCATGTGTTTAGAATGCCTTGATTATTATCCATTTCTAATGTCTTATTGATAGCTTTATGCTCGAAATCTAGGATCACTTGGGCTATCTCAGTGTTAGTAGATAAAATTGCATAGTCTGATATCTCTGAAACAGCCTCTTCGAAGATCACCCTTTCAATCAAGTTAGTGATTTCATTAGAAACACTTTGTTGGTTGCTTAGGTTAACAAAATCTGTAATGACATTCAAAAACAGATATAAAATATCACGAACCCCATCGATACTTGATTGCTTTGCCTTTTCAAGTAGTTCTTCTTGTAAGAACTTAACACTACTCTGATATTCGTTTTTTGATGAGCTGATTAAAATACAATTCTTAATATATTTTATCACATCTCTCATACTTTCTGGATTCTTTGACATGTATAAAATACTAGAATTATATTGATTGTCTGCTACACATAAGGACTCTAACACAATTGAATATCCTTTCAGCTTAAGAATTCTCAAAACCAATAATAACCTGCGATAGTGTATATCTTTAATAGAATACTTATACTCAACTTGATAGATGGGTAGCAAATCAGAATAGTTTACTTGTGCTTGGTGGTCCAGGTAATCGAATAGTTTTGTAAACTCCCATCCTTCATTTTCAAATAGTCGTTTTGCGATTGCCATGCTTTTATCTTTTATCATTTCAGCATATAGCAATAATTGAAGATCATGTAATGCTTCTTTCTTGGCTACTGAATATAGTGCGTCTTCACTCACGAATCTTAGAATGTTTATAAACGAATAGACCACGCCAAAGATAATGCAGATAAAGAGGTAGTTAATTAATATGGCTATTCTCGATGCGTCAATATTGATTGATACAAGATTCAGCACATTAACCACCGGTTGGATGAACAAATAGAGTAAGGTAATAAGTAAAGATATGCCTGTGATAGAATATATTAGAGGATAAAATAGGGCTTTCTTGATCAGTATCCTATATCCATATGGGCTTTTTCGAGCAATATTGCTGAGAGCTATTCCGGTTATGGCAAAGAACACACCCATAAGTGTAAAAATATGTTGTAACCGATTCTGCTGTAGATATGACCAATAATCTCTTTCCATAGGTAAGATATTTATGAATTCCCAGTTAAACAAAGGGAGAACTAAGGCAATGGTAAACATACTGGGAATTATCAAGAGCCACGATTTTGTGCCTTTAACAAATACATACAGCCTCTCTAAATTGTACCTTGTGGAAAATTTCAACTCTGGATACTCAGATTTTAACTCTGAGATGGTTAGCTTTCTTAAAGATCCTCTAACTAATAGCATCAGGCACCTATACCAGCCAATTCGTACAAGTGTAAAGAAGTAAGTCGGAGACTTAAAAACTCTATTCATTATTCATTCCCTTATGTTTGTTCCAAATGGCTTAGTTTATCCCAAATGCTGGCATAAATACCTATTCAGTGTTTCTCTTGATCATAAATTATCTATTCACTGGTCTTCGCCTTGCGCAACCTACCTTCTGTCCTACCTTTATCTATCAGCTCGAGCAAATTTATAGTATTTCCAAGCCATATCATCTGTCAATATCTTTCTTTGCCTTGTAAATAATCTAACTTGTAGTGAGAAGTTGCAGCTGCGTATGTGAAGAGACGTGTGAGTCTGGAGTCCTTGCTGCTTACCAATGTTTATATAAGCTAAGCAACAGACAAAGGACGACGGGCAATAAGCAAGATGTCTTAACTGAAACAGCAGCCTGGACTTCAGGATTGGAAAGGCGATATCCAATAATAACAAGTGTTTAAGCGATATAGAAGTCCAACCTGCCCTCTGGAATATCGTTGCATATTCGAAGCTTTCTGTCCATTTAAGATGAGTAAGCTAAGGGTAAATTAGGTAGGCAGGAAGGACTCCTATCCGGCAGGAGTGGCAAACTACGCAGGCTCGGCTTTCTCCTGCCTATGGTAAGAAATCACCTTTAGATAACGTAGATACTATGCCGATATTCTATAGATTTATCCTGCTGCGAAGGTAGAGCAAAAAGAGGGGATCACCGAACTCATAGCCAGTGTCAGAGGGGCTTATCAATTGCTCGGCAACCAGCTTTTGCACTGCTCTTTGAGTGGTAGATATAGCACCCAGGTGATGCGTTCTATGGTATTCTTGGCTAAACACTTTCACATTATCCTTGCTTAAAGCAACTAACACCTTTTTCTGATGGATGCTTAGGCTATCCATAATCTGCTGGAAGTAATCACTAAGATTGATAAGCATTCCACCCACAGCCTTATCCAACATGTTAATATCCGGTTTATGTTTGGATTGCAATGCCAACTGCCACAATTCCGCCGCCAAATATTGCACATAATTAGGGATGTTTCCGGCTCTGGTAACCATCTCTCGGGCTAGCTCCAGGCTTATTTGTACATCTGTTTGCGCAAAGCGGTTGATGATAAACTCTTCCATCATCTCATGCGGTATCTTACCCAATTTCATTATCTTACCAAACTGGTACATTGCTCTGCCAGGTCTGCTGAAGATTTCCAGCAGTAGATGATAACTGCTGCCTGAAAATATGTAATTGCTACGTTGATGATGCTGGATCACCGCACGCATGATGTTCTCGAAACCATCACCGTTTAGCTTGGTGATTTCCTGAAATTCATCGAAGATAACCAACCACTGTTTTCCGGGAGTTATATTCTCTGTAAGATTCAATACGCTTTCCATGGTTTGCTGTGTGATCTCGACTGTTTCAAAACTTACGGAAAACGAAGGAACGCCCATAGCATCAAGCGACACTACCGGGCGAATACCCTTTACTAATGAAGCAAACTTCTTCAGCATAGGTTTCCAGCGTTTTCCACTTTGCTTGAAAATCTCTCGAGCGTAAAGCTCTATAAAGCCCGCACGTGATGTGATGCGAAAGAAATCCAAGTATAACACATTGTAACCCTTGTCCTTCATGGAATTGGCTAATTTCAACAGCAGCGAAGTTTTCCCAAATCTCCGTGGGGAGTAAAGCACTACGTTATGTTTAGCGGCTACATCTTGTACAAGGCTCTTTAGTTCCTCTTCACGGTCTGTAAAGTAGGGATCGGATACCACCTTCCCATATTGAAACGGGTTTTCCATAATAGCTCCCAAGGCTTTTTCTCTTTTAGTGATATACTAATCTACATCCTCATGCTTGCAAGTTAAATTACGCAAACATGCGTAACGCACTTTTGCGTAATCCAGCTTTATGCTTCCTGTGCGAATAAAATAATTAGCATTTATAAAAGCGTTACGCTGATTTTTAATAGTTTAGTCCAGCCCAATAAAGGGGGAGTTTATGTAAAAAAAACTGGTAACACAAGCCTTTGCCGGTAACAACAGCCGCCCTCGGCTGTTTTCATGCGAGGCGTATGAAGTTACTGCGTAAATACAGTTGATCTCCGTCTATGCTATTTACCCCTAAACTCCTTGTAAAAAAGCAATAATTGGGATTAAATCTTGCATCCTATTTAGCTAACAGAGGAGAAATAGATGAAACGATTTCTGTTTTTAGTTTTGTGTTTACTGCCTTTAATGAGCTTTGCTGCATATTTGAGGAATATTCCATCTGCTGTTACGCAGCCGGATGGAGAAGTTTTACAGCTTTTTGCTAGTGGAGACGAATACGCCAACCGTTTGCACGACGCCAAGGGATTCACCATTATCCAAAGCCCCACAGATGGTTTTTACTATTATGCTGTGGAGCGCGCTGGTGAGCCGGAAGCTTCGCAGTGGAGGGTTAATACGGTTGATCCTGCACAAATGGGTATTCCCGCTAACTTAACAATCTCCAAGGCTGCAAGAGATCGCAAAATCCAATTCATGAAGGCTCCTGAAAAGCGCAACGAACGTGGCCCCAACACAGGCACAGTAAACAATCTGAATGTTTTCATCCGCTTTAGCGATCAGAGCGAGTTTGCCCTTCCCCGCGAGTATTATGACGCCAAATTTAACGAAGTGGGCGATAGCGCAATTTCTCTGCGTAATTATTACCATAAGGTTAGCTATAATCAGTTGAATTACGTCACGCATCATTATCCGCAGTGCCCATCAGGGCAAAATCTTTCTTATCAGGATAGCCATGCCCGCAGCTACTATTTACCCTATAATGCCATAACTAATCCCGGAGGCTACTATGATAGTGATGCACGAGCTAATAGAGAGCAGACCATGCTGGCAAATGCCATCGCTGCCCTTGCTCCGCAAATTCCCGCTTCTTTGAACATCGATGCCGATAATGATGGTGCCGTGGATAATGTATGTTTCATCATCCGTGGTCCTCATGCAGCCTGGGCAGATTTACTCTGGGCACACCGTTGGGTGATGTATGTAGTAGATGCCTATATTAATGGCAAACAGGTGTGGGACTTCACTTTCCAGCCGGAAGATCAAAACACGGTGGATACCCTATGCCACGAAATGTTCCATAGCATTGGTGCTCCGGATTTGTATCACTATACCTTTAATGGAGTTACCCCCGCAGGCTGCTGGGATATCATGGATAGCGGTAACGGACATATGGGCATGTATATGAAGGGTAGATATGGCCGATGGATTAACGATATTCCCAGCGTAAGTGTAGGCAATACCTACACACTATATCCTGTAACATCCCCCTATGAAAATGTTTATAGATATCCCATTCCTGGCAACAGCAATCAATATCTGGTTTTTGAATACCGCAAATATGGCAGCGATATCTTCGAGGCAGAATTGCCGGGATCAGGTTTACTTATTTACCGCATCGACGCATATCTTGACGGGAACGGTGAAGGCCCGCCCGATGAAGTTTACATTTTCCGCCCCAATGGCAGCACCACGGTGAACGGACTGATTGCCGATGCAGCATTTAGTGCAGACGTGGGGCAAACGGAATTCAATGCCTTCACCAATCCGGCTGCTTGTTTGAGCGATGGCAGCCCTATCCAGATTAACATCAACAATATCTCGGCTGCGGGTGAGACGATCAGTTTTCACGTCTCGGCTGCGGGTGACAATTTAGCTCCGGTAATTAGCTCCATCAGCCCCGTAAGTGGTTCTATCTTGGCGAATAGCGATTTTACGATGACTGCCACTGTGAGCGCTCCCAATAGCTTTGTGGACAGAGTGGAATTTAGGGTAGGGAGCTTGCCTGCAATAGATTACGATGCACCCTATACAATGGTAATAGACGGAGGTA
>Ga0172377_10004130_pt1 | contig 14934 bp, 9 predicted proteins | sample Pumphouse3metaG_FD_119749 | JGI IMG/M metagenome (GOLD analysis project Ga0172377, IMG submission 119749) | Leachate microbial communities from a municipal landfill in Southern Ontario, Canada - Pumphouse #3 metaG | ecosystem: Engineered > Solid waste > Landfill > Unclassified | place: Canada... | reverse complement strand
TGAAGTTAAAATAATTATAAGCAGGCCTATAAGTAATCGGGTTTGAATTCCCGGATATTTGTTTTTTTTCATAATTTATTTTCGAGTTCCTTGACTTTATCTTTCAACTCTTTAATTCTAAATTCCCTGTCTACAAATAACTTATTAAATCGCTCCAGCTCTTTGTTCTTTTCTTCCAGATTTTTTGTACGTTCTTTCACAAGATCTTCCAAATGTTCCTGATATTTTTTAACCTCGTCTTCTGCCTGCCTGCGTTCCGTAATATCAATAAGATTACCATATAGTTTAACAACTTTCCCATTTTTAATTACAGGTCTGCCAATAGTCCTCACAAATAAAGTATTGCCCAGGGCATTTATAAACCTTACTTCCACATCATAAGGTTTTTGTTTAGTGAGTGCTTCATTAAATAAATTAAAAACCAGCTCTTTATCATCCGGATGATAAAATTGCAGTCCTTCTTCTGCCGTAGAAAATATTTTCCCGTAAATTTCATAAAGAGTATCGGTAAACGTTGATTTTCCGCTTTCTACATCGTAACTCCACCCCCCCATTTTACCCAGTCTTTGTGACTCTTTATAAAGATATTCGCTATCTTTTAGTTTTTCTTCAGCTTTCTTCTGTTTGCTAATATCACTTACCACACCGCTTATCTTTGAAGGATTTCCAAGAGCATCCCTTTCAATTTCAGCAATGGAATAAACAGTTTTCCGAATCCCTTTATCTTCAGTAAGAATATCATAGACTATATCGTACTTTTTATCGTGTTCTACCAATTCAATTAACGCCTTATGTACCCGATCTCTTTCCGGAATGCAACTTTCCACATTTTCTGTTGTAAAATCCTTTTGCTCTGTGTCGTACCCAAAGATCCTTCTGGTTTCATCTGAAGCCCAAAATTTTGTTGTTTTGGGATCATATTCCCAATTACCAACATGTCCTATAGCCTGAGCTTTTTTGTAACGATTTTGATTAACCAGCAGAGCTTTTTCCACCTGTTTGCGCTCAGTCACGTCCATTATCTGAACAAGATATCCGTTTACTTTTCCTTTATCCATTAAAGGGACGGCATATACATCAACATATATTTTTCCGGATCTGCTTGTTGGATATAACTTATTTAATTTTACAACTTCAAAATCGAAATCGGTTGATATAAAAAAAGGATTTCCGTTTTTCAGGGTTTCTAACTTTTCGGCCGGAAATTGTGGATTTTCCCATAAAACAAATCCAGATATCTGGGTTTTATCCTCTACCCCAAACATTTTCAGGGTCTGATGGTTTATATCAATTAGTTTGCCATAAACATCGTAAATTGCTATAGCAATTGGTGATTGCTCATATATACCACTAAACTTTTCTTCGTTTTGCTCTGCTTTTTCTTTGGCAATTATGAGTTCTTTCTTTGCCAAAATCTCCGAAGTAATATCTTTAAATGTACAATAAGTCTGTTTAACAGTTCCATCCGTATTATAACCTATGCAACCTTCAAACGATATATATAAATAATTTCCTTTTTTATGTCTGATTCTAAATTGTACGTCATTTATAAATCCTCGTTTTTTAAACTCAGGAAAATTTATTTTGAAATATTCTATAAAATCAGGGTGTAAAAAATCACCGAACCATTTTCCCAGCACTTCTTCCCGGGTATAACCAAGAGTTCTCAGCCACGTTGGATTTACATCTATAAAACATCCGTCTTTATCAAGTGACTGATAAGACAATGGTGCATTTTCATAAAGAGCCTTATATTTTTCTTCACTCTCTTTTAGTGCTATATTATTTTTATTGTACTCGTATTTTGCTATACCAAGCTCCACTATTATTTCTGTCATTTCACTTAAAAAGAGAAGCTTGTTTTTTATCTCTGATTTTTTAATCACAGGAACCTGGCTTAAGGCATACATATACTCCTTTTTATCAAAGTTATATTTATCTGCCTGAGCTATAAAAAATTCTTTGTCAGGTGATTCCATAAAAAACTGACCTGTAAACAAATTGTATACATGTATGTCGTTTACAATTATAGGAACAGCAACATCTGTTAAACCATTTAAACATTTATAAACATTGTATTTATTACCATCCTGTAATTCCCCAGCCAATATTGTATCACTATTATGACAATTTCGGGCAGTTTCCGGATTTATTCGATGAAATTTTGTACATATATTTTGCCATCCTGACCGGGATAAGATATTTCCATCCAAATCCAGCAGAGCAGATACCAGGCCTGTGGCTTTGGAATAGCTTTCTAAAAGTTGACTTACTTTATTAATATCTATTATCTCTTTGCTTTTATATTTCATATATATATGCAGATTAGATATTTGTTCTTTTAAAACTTATTTTAGACTAATTTATAATTTTCAAACTTAACAATCGCTGTGTGCCATTGGCTATGACTTGTTAGCATGTGAATAATAATAAGACAATAAAAACACGACAATAATCAAAGCCGGACTATATAAGAGGTTGCTCCCGGTGTATAATTTTGGTAAGCATTATTTTAGAACCTACATTCAAAGTAGTTCTTTTTTAATTGCTTAACGAAATATAATGATATTATTGTTAATAATAAAATTTAATGAGCGACTAAAAAAAACTGAGGATATATGAATGGTTGCGTACCTCACCAAACTTGACAGAATCTATGATCTGCTATTGTATGTTTATTTTTGATATCAAATATTTAAATATTCTTTTTGCCAATACCAGGGCTTTGATTTTTTATCGCTTCGGGCAATGTTGTATTAAAATATATGTAAAAATCTGCAATTAAATTTTACAATAAAGTCAGGCTTTTTATAAAGGGAATATTTGCCCCTCTCATACATAGGCATTATTTCATTAAATGGATGCCGATTCCAGATTTATCAATAAGAGATATTTTCCCATTAATTACTTTCATACTTTCATACCTTCATACGGGTCATTTGAAATCAATAGATTTCCGTCTAAATCAGCCCAGTCTGCTATTGGTGAAAGCTGTGCAGCTGCAGATACTGCACAGGATGTTTCTGTCATACAACCAATCATAACTTTCATATTAAGTTCATGTGCAAGTGTCAGCATTTTATGGGCTTCATGCATACCTGTACATTTCATCAATTTAATATTAATGCCGGAATATACACCATGAGATTTAATCACATCAGGAAGACGCTGCAAAGCTTCATCAGCAATTGTTGGAAGAGGACTGTGTTGCGTAAGCCATGCCATATCATCGATAGCTGTTTTAGGCATAGGCTGTTCTACAAAAACGACTCCTCTTTCTTTCAGCCAGTATATCATATCAAGTGCCTGTTTTTTATCTGTCCATCCCTGATTAATATCTACACACAAAGGAACTTTTGTTTCGCTACGTATTGTTTCTATCATTTCCTTATCATTATTTTTGCCAAGCTTAACTTTCAAAATTTTATAAGGTTTTGCTTCTCTTACTTTTTGCCTTACCACTTCGGCGGTGTCTATACCTATAGTAAAAGAAGTATTCGGAGTTTTTGCAGAATCATAACCCCAGATTTTATACTATGGCTGTCCCATAATTTTCCCCAGCAAATCATGCAAGGCAATATCTACAGAAGCCTTTGCTGCACAATTACCAGGAGCCAGTGCATCTATATATTCCATTATATCTTCCAACTGAAAAGGATTATTAAATTGATTAACATTAACAGAAGAAAGAAATTTTATTGCTGTTTTGTGATTTTCGCCCAGATAAGGAGGCATAGAAGCCTCACCGTACCCTATTATTCCTGCATATTCTATTTCTGTAAGCATAACAGAATTTGTGATACGAGAATATTCGGCAATAGTAAAAGTATGTTTTAACTTTAAATCATAAGGTTTAAACCTTAAAGTCAATCCTTTATCTGCTATTTTTTTTTTGCAAAAGGTTGTCTATCAATAACAGCAAATGTAGTATTTATTACTGTTAAACCGGCAATAGCAGCAAGACTATCTGTTCTGATAAAATTTCGTCTGCTTTGTTTCATGTTTTTTAATTTTTTTATTACAAAAATTATGAAACAATTTGAAAGCACATGTAATCCGGCCTGTGCATTCTCATAAAATTCTTTTAATAATTTCCTTAAACAAATTTTAATTAAAAAAGTTTATGTTCGTTTCGTAACTGTATGTTCATTTTACTTCTTTAAGTAAATATAAAAAAGAACTATACAATTTGGTAATAGCCATCTGTTATCAAATAAATTTATGCGTTTTTATCGCTTAATATTCAACCTTAATACTCACATTCCCGGTAAACGATTTAACTGTAACTATTTCCTTATCAGGATCATATTCGCCGCCTTTTACTTTAACAGCTTTTTTGCCATTTGGATGTGGTAATCGTATGGTAACTTCCTTGGGTTTTCTTTCCGAATTACATTGAATTGCTGCTTCTATATATCCTTTTTTAATATCTGACTTTACTTTTACATTCAATGGCCCAAAATAACTCTGAACATCATTTAGTTCAATTGATTTTCCATCTTCCAACCATTTGCGAGGTATCGTATTCATGAGCCTTAATGTTGAACCATCTTCCATGTATAACATCCAGCGGGTTTGCATTAAAAACCATGCCTCTTCGTGCGTTTTATGCGATGATACTTTATAAAAATGTTCCCAAAAAGTATAAGTTTCCCTATCAGCTAATGCGGAAAATGTATTATAATAAGTCTTTAAAAATGGCTTAACCAAACCGAGTTTAGCCTGCATCCAATTATGACGACTATAATATGGCTGACTAAAGGCAGCGTTGTTCTGATAAAACAATTCGCTATGATAGTCTAACATCCTTTGGGATGCCGGCTCATTCACGCCTAACACTTCACAGAAAACAAGGTATAATGGCCCCAATAGAGCATCCACTGTAGTAAAGGTCCCATGTGAATAAAATGTTTCTTTATTGACATATAATGCCCTAGGTCCTATAGCTTCTGTCCAAGGAGGTGCAGTCGGGCACCACATTCCGTTACCAAGAGGAACTACCGGAGAGAGTGCCATTTCGCTAAAAAATGATTCCCTTATATCATTTTTCCATGATTCAGCTTCTTTCCTTATTCTATTGGACTGATAAGAATCTACATCTGCCAACATTTCAGCAACACGTTTTAAACCAAGGTAAGCATATCCATTGAGCATAAATGAATGAAAAGGGTCTTCAGGATCAGCTACCTTGCCATCAATCATTCCATAGCCTCTACCTTTCAAACTATCTGTTTTATTCCTTTCACGCCAGTTTAGAAGGTAATCACATGATTTAATTAGTTTTGGTTCAATCTCTTGAACCCACTTTTTATCATTTGTATATCGGAAATACTCCCCCATAGACCATAATGCTGCACCTGTTTCTACCATATAGCCTCCAAAATTCTGAATAAATCCATCGTCATGCTGCTTGTCTAAAAAATAGGTTAATGACCTTTTGGCGATATCATTCCATCCCATAGAGGCATAAAACTGAATGATAGGAGAGCTTTCAGTTCCGATAGGTGAATAAACACCTATGTTAGGAGCAAGAGTACCATTTGGTTCGTTTCCATAGGTTATTAAATCAAGATGTAACAATCCTGCCTGGATCATTTCTTCAATCCGTTTTTCAGGTACATATATCTGCGCTGCTTTTTTTAGTTTCGCCTGCCAGAATGCTCTGCAATCTATAAGTTTTTTATCAAACGATTGTGTTGAAAGTGCTATAGCCCGTTTATTCGAAATTGGAGAATGAGGAAGAAAAAAATCAAAAACAGCCTTTTCTCCAGGTTGAAGTAAAACGGCCATTTCTTCATCTCGTAAAGGATTTTCGTTTAGTTTAGAAATACAAAATACTTTACCATTAACATAAGTTGATAATCCTGTGTTATGTTCAAAAATATATGGCTTTGTCTGACTCCATGAATTTCCGGGTTTAATCGTTTTGAACCATGCATAACGAGGAACTGTGCCTTTATTTGTAGCCTCTGATCTAAAATAAAGGACCGTTTGTTCTTTAGCATCAAAGGCCTCCTCCAGTTTTGGTTTCAAAATAGATTCCTGCTTTTCTGTAAACATATTCCCAACGCTATACTTATCTGCAACAAGATAGTGGGTACCTTTTACAGATTGTTCATTAAGATCAGAATTCTCAAATGAAACAAAGTATGTGGAAGAATAAACAATATCATCATCTACATGAGTGGAATGAAGGATAGGTAATACACCTTCATCCAGATGGCGTGTAGTATTTATTTCAGCACTTACTCCACGTCCTACATTATAGGAATATGATATAGCGTCCTTATTAAGTTCCGGTAGAATAAGTGGTGATGAAGAAAATTTAGGAATAATTACATTTGCTTCCAAAGGATTATCTGGCATGCTTTCAATGATCTGAAAAATACGAAAATCCCTTGATATACCTAACCAGGTAGAAGCTGATTGATTAAGAGTTCGTTTCCCTGCGGTTTCGAATGATTCTTCAGGTTCAGATTCAATTTTTTCTATTTTTGTCATAAATTTACGAGAAAGAATATTTAATTGAACTTCTTCATAGGAACGACTATCTGAATCCACGAGCACAACGACTGAATAATCCGGGATGCATATGGGAAAGTCCTTACTAACATCTCTTAAAAAAAATGAAAAAGGATGATTTTTTGTTTTAACAGAGATAACCGTTACTCCAGAGCCATTATGAATTTGAGCGCTGTCAATCTTGAGAACAATACGTGCGCTACCAGTTGAAGTAAATTCAAAACGGTTATTCTTAATTTTCCCACGTCCTTTAATAATCTCAATTTTCGTTAAATTACCATTTAAAACATCTATCGTTCCTGAAGGCTTCCCGTTATTCCATTCAATGGAAATCTGTTGCCTGGAGAAAGGTATCTTCTTCTCTTGACACTGTAGACTATTTGGGAATGAAAGTAAAATAAACAAGAGGCTACCCAGCAATCTTAATAATACAAATAATCTCTTTTTTAAGTTGTCCCTTTTTCGAATCATGATGTATTTCTTTAAAATCGTTAAAAACTTATTTTTGAACCAACTCCGAAAAGTCGGATATACAAATATATAGATATTCGTTGAATATGTTTGTTATAAATTTTTCTAATAATCCAAGTGTGCCATCTGTTGCTGTAAAAAGAACTTTTCTATGATTTACGGGAACCACCGTATTGATTAGTGAATTTCCTGTTTTGTGCTGTCATATCACACAACCATTCTTTGCGTTAAGAGCAAAAACAATTCCATTCTTTGTACTTCCAAAAAGTACGCCTTCTTTTTCTACAGGCATGGAAGGTGCATGTTCATATCCAAAACCCACAAAAGAAGACCACAGTTCGTGAGGTTTATCAGCTACAGCATAACAAACAACACTGTCTCTCATAGTTTTGCTGTATATCCTTTTGTGATCAGCAGAGCATGCTATAGTTTCACGAACCATAGATTGGAAGGTTTGCCATACGGTAACTCCGGTTTTTAGGTCTATGGCGGTTATTGCCCTTTGCGGATCAGCAATAAAAACTTTCCCATCGGCTACAACAGGCCATACTGCTGCCGGAGAATATTGTATACAATTAAATTTTTCAATCCATTTCCACCGTTCTGTACCGTTTTTTTTATTTAAAGCGTAAAGTGTATTATCCCATGCACCAAAAATCACTTCGCTATCAGTTACGAGTGGTTTGGTTTCGATATATCCTTTTACTCCATGATAGGACCAGACTGCTGTTCCGTCTTTTATACGAATGGCGCGAAAGGTATGGTCGCTTGCTCCGATATAAGCGATTCCATGACTAATGTTTACTGCACCCAATACGGGCCTTACAGCTGTGACTGTCCAACGTATTTTGCCTGTTCTGGCATTCAGACCGTATATGTTTTTATCGGCAGAACCAAAAACAATTGTTCCATCGGCTGCTGCCGGAGTGCCTACAATACGATGTTTAGCCTGGAAAATCCATTGCTTTTTACCGGATAAGGTATAGCAGGTCATCGTGCCGTGATCATTGCCTACATAGACTTTTCGTTTATATAATACAGGCGAACTGTAAATACCTATACCGGAGTGTAACAGCCATTTTGCTTTCACCTTGTTATAACGATTATTGATTGAAAGATCCGGTCGCAATTTCATTGATTCCGGTTGAAGGGTATAATATTTCTTTTTTAAAGACAAAGCCTCCCACTCACGAATGGGTTTGTTGATAAGTTGCTCATAAACTAGAATAGAATCTTTGGTGATATGATAAATGCTGTATCCGCCTACTTTATCTTTTCCCCGCAGATTGGAACGGTTGATAACACCGGGTATTCCATCATAGGTAAATTTTTGATTCGAATGGTAATGTCCACCAAGGATAGCCCGGATATTATACGGGCGTACAGCATCTGTTACATCGTACCAATTATCCACATCTCCGGACAACAAGGGATAGTGGGTAAAGATTATGACCGGCTTGTCCCTTTTGGCCTTAGCTTTTAATTCTGCCTTTATCCAGGTGATGTCTTGCGGTGACACATGTCCCAATGCCATACGCATAAAAGGTCCGGTGTTAAACCCAAGAAATAAAAAGCCCTTATGCTCGAACTCTACACGATCGGGACCGAATATTCCCTGATAATCGATCAGACCGGATTCGCTCCATTTGGTTTCATGGTTGCCCATGATTATGTAATACCTGATCTTTAACTGATCGAGCATTTTTTTGGCGATTAAAAGAGAAGCACGATCGCCACCATCGGTTATATCGCCGGTTACCAGAACAAAATCAAGACCGTCCGTCGTATTAATCTGCTGTACGGAGTACCGCAAATCTTCAATGGTTGTTGGTGCATTCGGATTAATGTGTATATCCGTCACCAACGCAAAATTGAATGGATCTATGGCGTGTACCGGTACGAATACGATGCACAACAAAAAGGTTATCCATAGATAAAAAAAAATTTCATAAATTTATTGTTTTATTTAGTATCAAAGAAATTAAGTACACCTTTCATCAGTTGTTCTCATGCAGAAGTTTTGCGAATTGACTCAAACTGGAATCCCAAAATACAAGTTTTATAATGACTATTATACACTATTCCTGCATTTATATTATTTTCTGAATAACGAAATATGGTAAAATATGAACACTTACAAATCCATATTGATTTGTTCTGTTTACCCAAAATGAGATCTATGTATTAATAATCTTTCATTAACGCGGTTTCGTATTCTATAACTTTGGCACTAAAGGAAGTAAATGAATATCCGGCTTTTAAGATGGTTGTTCCGAGAATGACCTGATAGTCAAAGGTGTTTCCGGTGATTACCATTTTTTCATAGTTGCCGTAACTGTATACAAAGCCGGGGGTATCATTATTCTTCCAAGGTACCTGACGGCGAAATTCTTTCATTTTTCCGGTGTAATAAATATCCATTTATAGGGTATTCCGTTATCAAAATCGTCAAGGAATCTGTTCAAGGTGTTATTTGATTAATTGGAGCTTTTCCCCATTAAATATTAGGTCAATTTTAAAAGGTATATTTTTAGCTTTTTTCTAACGTTATTTAAAAATTCTTATGTCAGAAAAAAGCAATTTACAAAAAAATGTTTCCCGGTCTTTCTTTTTATGAAAAGACAGGAAAACATTTTTGAATTTTTCATTTGAAGTAATACTACAACTTAATCTCGTAACCCGGCTGATACTCACGTGACCATAATTTCATTGCATCACGATCAAATATTTGTCCATTGTTTGTATTTATGTCAAATCCTTTATTTATTCTGTAAGAAATATTTGCATAATGAGTAAGCATCTGACTTATTACTCCTTCACTTATAGGGGCAGCCTGTTTTGTGGTTTTGCCACGTATTACATCAAAGAAATTTCTGACATGTGTATCTGTCAGTCCTCCGCCACCACCTAAAGCCGTTCCACCTTCTTTGGCCTCAGACTCACTGTCACGAACCAATTTCCCGCCACGGTCATAGAGTTTATATCCGCTACGATTTACAAATACCGATCCTTCTGTTCCATAGACAATCGTTCCTCTCCCATGCGATCCGTATGTCGGATATCCGTTGCGGCTTTTCCCATCCCATTTTATAATTTTATTTTCAGGGAAACTAAATGTCGCATCCATTGTATCATACATTACCCAGCCGTCCTTAAGGTAATGGCGCTTTGCTGCTTGTACGTCCACATGTTCCGGATAGGTTACACCTAATGCCCATCTTGCTACATCAAGCTCATGAGTTGCATTGTTTCCCATTTCTGCTGTTCCCCATCTCCATCCGTACCAGTGCCAGTTATAATTCCAGATATCATCCATATAATCAATATGAGGTGCCGGTCCCTGGAATAAATCCCAATTTAATCCTTCCGGTACAGAAGCTTTCTTTGGTAAAGGGACTTCTCCCCTACTGTTTACATAAAATGCTACTGCTTTATACGCATTTCCAATAACACCATTATGAATATCGTGTATTATTTCCTGGGATTCCTTTGATGACCGCTGCTGGTTTCCCATTTGTACTACCTTACCGTATTTCTTCTGAAAGGCTACCACCAGCTCACCTTCTCTCGGATTATGACAACAAGGTTTCTCTAAATAAACATGTTTACCAGCCTCCATTGCCATACAGGCAGCAGGTGTATGCCAATGATCAGGTGTTGCTACAAAAACCGCATCTATATCTTTATCTTCAAATGATTCGCGTATATCTTCTATCAATTTAGCTTTTCCTGTTATTTTTCCTTTCAATACCTCTCCTGTTTTTTCTCTCTGCTTCTTCATTACGTCGCAGATATATCCCACATCTATATTATTATCTTTATTCTTTAATGAATTATAATATGCCGGAACACGCCGCCCGCATCCCATTAATGCAATATTTAAACGATCATTTGCACCTATTATACGTGAATAACTTTTTGAACTCATTCCCATTGCTGAACCTGCCACGGCAACTCCTGCCAGCCCGGCTGTTGTTTTTTTGAGAAAATCTCTTCTGGTTGAACTCATTATTTTTTGTTTATTAATTATTATTGGTTTTTATATTGTGATTTATCAATAAAGGACTTAACTATTTCAAAGAATAAAAGTACTAAATATTTTTCAAAAGATCCTTTTAGTTTTTTTATAAAAAATTAAACATAAACGAAAATTTATTCAGACATTTATCTGCAATCCCTTCGGGCTTGCAGATAATGTGGTTCGGATTGATGCAATCTGTATGTCCCTGGAACAGAATGGCAACACTGGGTTAATGTAATTCTCTACGCGAAATGTGCCAACCCGAATTCCATTAATTAGAATATTCATAATACTATGTAGGATATAGGAAACAATAATAATTTTCTGAATACATTTTTTTTTGTATATTACACTAAACAGTAAAACATATATATGAGACTTTTTATTATTGCAAACAGATTACCTATTAAGATTTTTCGTGACGATAATGGGAAGATACAATTTCATGACAGCGAAGGAGGATTAGTAACAGGACTTAATTCACTAACCACCAAACTGGAAAAACACTGGATTGGATGGCCGGGAATGAATTTGGATAATAAAAAGGAAAGGGTCTCCGTTAAAGAGCGTCTTGAAAAAAGTAACTACCATCCAATATTTTTATCATCAAAACAAATAAAAGATTATTACGAAGGATATAGCAACAGTACGCTATGGCCTTTATTTCACTATTTTTATTCATACATCGAATTTGAAAATCGCTATTGGGAGGCTTATAAAAAAGTAAATTCAATTTTTGCAGAAAATACTCTTAATATTATCAGGCCTGGTGATATTGTGTGGGTTCAGGATTATCAACTTATGCTTTTACCCAAACTTCTTCGGGATAAAATGCCTGATATCAATATAGGCTATTTTCATCATGTTCCATTTCCCTCTTACGAAGTTTTCCGTGTACTTCCCGAACGTGCAGAACTCCTTAACGGGTTGCTTGGCGCAGACCTTATAGGATTTCATACTCCTGATTATATGCGCCACTTCATAAGTGCCGTAGAAAGAGTTCTTCATCGCAAGTTTACTCTTGACCGGACAAATGTAGGAAGGAGAATTTTACAGGTTAATGCTTTCCCTATGGGGATTAATTACAAAAAATACCATAATGCGCCCAATACTCCTGCTGTTAAAAAATATTCTAAATCATTATGTGAAAATTACGGTAATAGTCAGCTGATTTTATCCGTAGACAGACTGGATTATAGTAAAGGAATAATTCATCGCATTAAAGGATTCGCAAAATTTTTGAAAGATTATCCTGAATATCACAACAAAGTTTCTCTTGTTATGGTAACTGTTCCTTCAAGAGATAAAGTAGCGCGTTATGCACAATTGAAAAGAAAAATCGAGGAAGATATTAGTTCCCTTAATGGCAAATATTCTACCATTAGCTGGACTCCTGTATATTATTTTTATCACAGTCTGGAATTCGAAGAACTATCCGCTTTATATAACAGGGCAAATATAGCTCTGATTACTCCGCTGAGAGATGGGATGAATCTTGTTGCCAAGGAATATCTGGCAACAAAGCACAATATTCCGGGAGTCCTAATTCTCAGCGAAATGACTGGTGCTGCCATAGAACTTACTAAAGCTATTATTATAAATCCTAACGACATAAACCAGATTGAACAATCAATAGTAGAGGCTCTGAGAATGCCGATAGAGGAGAAAATGACCAGATTACGATATATGCAAAAAATAATTGAGAAGCATGATGTAAAACGATGGGCTCACAATTTTGTCGGTGAGTTAACCAGCATGAACAGACAAAACAAAAAAAACAACGATAAAGTACTTTCTCCTTCACTTATAAAGAAAATTAAAAAAGATTACAAAAATGCTAATCACCGTTTGTTGTTATTAGATTACGACGGGACACTCTCTGCTTTCTATAATCTTTCTCTGGAAGCATTCCCACGTCAGGATATTCTTAATATACTTAAAAAGTTTAAGGATGACAAAAAAAATTATTTATTACTAAACAGCGGACGTGACCGCAGGAATCTGGAAGACTGGTTTGGTTCTCTTTCTATTGATATGGAAGCTGAACACGGAGCTGCCTATAAAAGGAATAATGTCTGGACCGACCGCATTGTAAGAATGACCTGGGATAAAGAAATTATTCGTATTCTGCATTCTTTTGTGGATAAAACGCCCGGGGCTTATCTGGAAGAAAAAGAAACTGCTCTGGTATGGCATTACAGAAATGTTGACAACTGGCTGGGGCTATTACGTGAGCACCAGCTGATAAACGCCCTTATGACTATTTGTAGCCGTTTAGGATTACAGGTTATGAGAGGTAATAAAATAGTTGAAATAAAATCGGCTCTTTTTTCAAAATCAACAGGAACCGAAGAATTATTGAAAAATAATGATTATGATTTTATTCTGTGTCTTGGAGATGATGTAACTGATGAAGATATGTTCAAAATTCTACCTAAGTCAGCATGCTCTGTAAAAATAGGAAATATTTCAAATTCGGCTAAATACAATCTCCCATTGCAGGAAGATGTTTTACCGTTTCTTGAAGATCTTGTTAGTTAGGGTTGAAAATTAATTAAGGTTCAAAAAACTTATATCCTTTATTTTCTTTAGAAAAAAGCATGGCTGTGTTAATCAGGGCAAGATGTGAATAAGCCTGTGGAAAATTACCAACAAGCTCCTTTGAATTAAAATCGATATCTTCACTGAACAGTTTTAAATGGTTGGAATAGCCCAGTACTTTTTCGAACATATCTTTTGCTTCTTTTTTTCTTCCTGTGACAAATAGTCCCCTGACCATCCAGAAAGAACATACAGTAAATGCAGAAGAAGGAATTCCAAAATCATCTTCGTTACGGTAACGAAACAGTAATCCTTTATGATTTAATTTTTCGTAAATAGTATTAACAGTTTTCACATATCGCTCATCTTTAGCATCAATAAAGCCATAAAGCTCCATTAATAACAGAGAAGCATCAAGTTCGTTATTGGCATAGGTCTGCGAAAAACTCTGCAAATCTTTTTTCCACCCTTTTTTTAAGATATCTTTTTTTATCAGGGCTGCTTCATCTGCGTATCGGGTAACGTATTCCTTTTGATTAATCATTGCAGCAAATTTTGAGGCCTTATCCAAAGCTACCCATGACATCACCTTTGAAGAAACAAAATGTGCCTTTTTTCCGCGCATTTCCCATATTCCGCTGTCTTTCTTTCTCCACTCTTCCATAACTATACGGGAAAGGTGCTTTACTATACCAAACATTTCTTCAATTTCATCTAAAGGAACCTTAAACGTACTGTAATAGTAATAAATCATGTTCATCAGGTAACCATATGAGTCGTTCTGTTTTTGCTTGTACGCAGCATTTCCGATTCTGACAGGACGGGAATTACGGTATCCGCTCAAATGAGTAAATTCCGTCTCGGTAAGACGTGTCTCACCACGAATTCCATACATAATATGGAATTTATCGTATTTTGAACGCAGGATACTCTGAATGAAGCCCATGAAACGGGTGGCAGAACTACGGTGTCCAGTCTGCATCAAAGTTTCAATAGACATGGAAGCATCTCTTAGCCAGCAGTATCTGTAATCCCAGTTACGAACATCTCCCACCGCTTCAGGAATACCTGTAGTTACAGCAGCTAAAAGAGCACCTGTTCTTCTGTATGACAAAAGACTAAGAACAAGTATACTCCGTTCTATATACTCGCTGTAATCATTATATTTTTTTGAACGGTTTGACCAGTTAAGCCAGTAAACTCTGGTTCTTGAATATTCAAGTCTCACACGATCAAGAGTGGGTTCGATAAGCTTTTGATAATAAGATATCAGCAGAGACTGATCTTCCTTTAAAACAACTTCTTTTTTCTCTAAAACCGATTGCAGGTTTATGCTGGAATAAAGATATATAGTGTCTTTAGAATTCTTTACAGAAGAT
>Ga0172377_10004127_pt1 | contig 14938 bp, 9 predicted proteins | sample Pumphouse3metaG_FD_119749 | JGI IMG/M metagenome (GOLD analysis project Ga0172377, IMG submission 119749) | Leachate microbial communities from a municipal landfill in Southern Ontario, Canada - Pumphouse #3 metaG | ecosystem: Engineered > Solid waste > Landfill > Unclassified | place: Canada... | reverse complement strand
CGCAGATTCAAGAGCTCCACGTGATGGACGATTCGTTGAGAAGATTGGTACTTACAACCCTAACACCAAGCCTTCTACTGTGGATTTGGATTTCGAGCGTGCTCTTTACTGGGTGGAGTGTGGTGCACAGCCCACAGACACCGTACGCAACATTCTTAAGAATGAGGGCGTTTACATGATGAAGCACCTCAAGGGTGGTGTAGCTAAGGGTGCCTTTGACGAGGCCGCTTGCCAGCAGAAGTTTGATGCTTGGAAGTCTGGTAAGGACGAGAAGTATGCTGCTATGCTAAGCGCTACCGAGAAGAGTCGTAAAGAGGCTGCCGCTAAGGAGTTAGAGCAAGAGAAGAGAGCCAACGAGGCTATGGCCAAGAAGGTTGCCGAGAAGAATGCCGAGGCTGCTGCCGCAGAGGCAGAAGTAGAGGCAGAAGCAGAGGCTGCTGCAGAAGAGACCGCTGAAAACGTGGAGGAAGCTCCAGTTGAGGCACCTGCTGCTGAGACTGAGGCTCCCGCAGAGGCATAAGCTCTCTATTTCGTATTCCATCTCTCGCATCATGATGATGTGGACGAGTGGAAACAACAACTATCAATCACAACAACGTTATTGCGTTGTTGTGATTTTGTTTTTTAGGTACATCTCGAAGATATACAAAACAGCCCCACCATCAATAGGAATCTCTCCCCGGCCCTCCCCAGTAGTGAAGGGAGAAGACATCGAGATGAAACTAGCAGAGGGATTACTCTTTATATATCGGCGTTGCGAAAGGATACTAATGGCGATGCGTTTCGGTACTAATCGGCGTGCGTTTCGGCATTAAACGCGATGCGAAAGGGCATGTATCGCGACGTGTTTAGGCATCAATCGCAGTGCCAAAGGGCATCAACGGCGAGGGCATAGATTGCTGTCGCGTGAAAGAGTAGGTGAAACGTGAGTATAGAATGGGGGAGGATGGTTGAAGATACATAGAGTGGAATAATAAGAAAGACGTTTTGAAATCTGATTCGGCATTGTTTGTTCTGAATCATATAAGAAAATACTTCTGTTTCTTATTTCATAGCAAGACTCTAAGTATCTCCCTCGACCGCTGCCATGATATAAAATATTATCTGTATTATTTTGCATATTCGACTAAACATCCTATCTTTGCGAAGTAACGCTAACCAACAATCTATTCGCTCTGTTAACTAGGGATTCAAAGGCAATGCGACTGCAAAGCACGATCAGTCGGCTGTGCGAACACCATGAGTTGCCTGCCGACGACTACCAAGCACTACTCACTACCGATGATGCTGAGTCTATGGCTTTTCTCCATAACGAGGCGCAACGCGTAACAGAAAACGTGTTTGGTCGTAACGTGTATATCCGCGGCTTGCTCGAAATCAGCAATCATTGTCGCAACAATTGCCACTATTGTGGTATCCGCAAGGGAAACTCCAACCTACACCGCTATAGACTGAGTAAATCCGAAATCATCGAAAGTTGTATGATAGGTTATGAGCGAGGGTTCCGCACCTTTGTGTTGCAAGGCGGTGAAGACCCTGCCCAGACCACAGACTGGCTGGTTGACGTGGTCACCACCCTGCACAGCAAGTTTCCCAACTGCGCCATCACCTTGTCCTTGGGCGAGAAGTCGTATGTGGATTATGAACGACTACGCCTTGCCGGAGCCGAACGCTATCTGCTCAGGCATGAGACATACGATCCAATTCATTATGCCCAACTGCATCCCGAAGAGATGTCACGCGACAGAAGGCTACAATGTCTTCGGTCATTGAAGTCATTAGGCTATCAGACCGGTGCCGGCATGATGGTCGGTAGTCCCTATCAGACGGTGGACAACCTCGTGGAAGACCTCCTCTTCATACAACAATTCACCCCTGAGATGATAGGTATTGGCCCATTCATTGCACACCATGACACCCCATTCCATAACTTCCCCAATGGCAGTCCATTGTTCACCCTAAGGCTCATCTCGATCCTTCGACTCATGCATCCCCACGCCCTCATACCAGCTACCACGGCACTTGCCACCCTTTTGTCCGACGGACACACGCGCGGCATCATGGCCGGAGCCAATGTTATCATGCCCAACCTTACCCCTGCCGGCGTGCGCAATGATTACGCACTCTATGACCACAAGGCTGGCTATGGTGCCGAGTCGGTAGAGGGTTTGGACTTGTTGCGTGCCGAACTGTCGAAAATAGATTACACCATTAAGATAGGGCGTGGTGATTACAGCCCCACCTGCCTCTTCCCTAGTCCCTCCCCAGTAGGGAAGAGGAAATGTGGATGATTCCACTGCAGTTCCCCTTCCCTACTGGGGAGGGGCTAGGGGAGAGGCTGCCATTGGTAGGGCAGCCACTTATTCATTAACTAACCTTCTATTAAATATGTACAATCTTAAATCGCCTAAGGCCGAAGAGTTTATCGACGACGACGAAATCCAAGAGACTCTGGCCTATGCCGAAGCCAACAAAAGTAATCGACCCCTCATTGAAAAACTCATTGAAAAGGCTGCCGAATGCAAGGGACTGACCCACCGCGAGGCAGCCGTACTACTGGAATGTGACCAGCCCGACCTCATCGAGCGTATCTTTACGCTTGCCGAAGAAGTGAAGCAGCGGTTCTATGGCAACCGTATCGTGCTCTTCGCTCCGCTCTACCTTTCCAACTATTGCATCAATGGCTGTGTCTATTGTCCCTATCACGCCAAGAACAGAAACATTCCACGCAAACGCCTCACGCAGGAGGAGATACGTCGAGAGGTCATCGCCCTGCAAGATATGGGACACAAGCGTCTTGCCTTGGAGACAGGCGAGGACCCCAAGATGTCACCCATCGAATATGTGCTGGAGTCGATCAAGACCATTTATGGCATCCATCACAAGAATGGAAGCATACGCCGTGTGAATGTGAACATTGCCGCCACGTCCGTGGACAACTACCGCAAACTCAAGGATGCTGGCATCGGTACCTATATCCTTTTTCAGGAAACCTATAACAAGAAGAATTACGAGGCACTCCATCCAAGCGGTCCAAAGAGCAACTATGCTTACCACACGGAGGCCATGGATCGTGCCCAGACGGGTGGGATAGACGATGTGGGCATGGGTGTGTTGTTCGGCCTGACCTCTTATCGCTATGACTTCGTCGGACTGCTCATGCATGCCGAACACCTCGAGGCTACTTTCGGTGTGGGTCCTCATACCATCAGTGTGCCGCGCATTCGCCCTGCCGACGACATCAACCCAGACGATTTTCCCAATGGCGTGCCTGATGACAAGTTCCTGCACATCGTGGCTTGCATTCGTTTGGCAGTGCCTTATACTGGCATGATCATGTCTACGCGCGAGTCACAGGATGTGCGCGAGAAGACGCTTGCCATCGGTATATCGCAGATTAGTGGTGGCTCACACACTAGTGTGGGTGGTTACGCCGAGGACGAACCAGACACAGCACAGTTTGATGTGAACGATAAGCGGACGCTTGACGAGGTCGTCGATTGGCTCATGCAACTGGGTTATATCCCCAGTTTCTGCACCGCGTGCTACCGAGCTGGTCGCACTGGAGACAGGTTTATGAAGTTGTGCAAGTCCGGACAGATACACAACTGTTGTACGCCTAATGCCCTCATGACCCTCAAGGAGTATCTCATGGACTATGCATCCGCCAAGACTCATTCCTTCGGTGATGCCATGATACACCGTGAGATGGAAAAGATACCTAACGAGAAAGTGCGCCGTTTGGCCACCGATTATTTAACCAAGATTGCTCAAGGAGAGCGCGATTTCAGATTCTGATGATAATAACCCCTATAGCCAACCGGCTCCATATCGTTATGATAGGTGAGCAAAACAGTGGCAAGTCATCACTGCTCAATGCGATTACCAAGCAGGATGTCTCCATCGTATCGGACGTGCCAGGCACCACGACAGACCCTGTGTCCAAGTCGATGGAAGTGCGAGGCATCGGCCCTTGTGTGTTTGTGGATACCGCGGGCATCGACGACGATGCGATGTTGGGTGCGCTGAGGGTGCAGAAGACGCGCAAGTACGTTGCCGAGGCAGACATGGCGATTATTGTCATTGATGCAACGACAGGCCATTTGCCAGCCATGGAGGTGAAGATACCAAGTGTAGTCGTCGTCAACAAGACCGACTTGGTGTGGGATGAGACTGCTCGTCAGGTGGCGTCTGTTGCGCAAAAGCGTTATGACATGGAACCCATCATGGCATCGGCAGTCACCAGAGAAGGCATCGAAGACATCATCCATGCCATTGCTGCAGCTCTTCCTGAAGACTGGGATGCCCTTCCGCTTACGACAGACATTGCCCATGAGGGCGACCTCGTGTTGCTCGTCATGCCACAAGATACCCAGGCTCCCAAGGGCAGACTTATATTGCCACAGGTTCAGACGTTGCGCGAATTGCTCGACAGGAAGTGTCGCGTGATGTGCTGTACGACGGATCTGTTGCCCCAGACGCTCGCCTCGCTGGCTTCTCCGCCCGATGCCATCATCACCGATTCACAGGATTTCATGACTGTGGATACCATAAAGCCAGCGGAAAGCCGCCTCACGTCCTTCTCGATACTCTTTGCGGCCAGCAAGGGCGACATCAATTACTTCAGGCGGAGCGCCAGGGCCATCGATTTTCTAACACCTCATTCACGTGTGCTCATCGCCGAGGCATGCACTCATGTGCCCGCCGAGGAAGACATTGGACGTGTCAAAATACCACGCCTCCTGCGTGCCAAGGCAGGGGAGGGGTTACAAATCGACACCGTATCTGGCAAGGACTTCCCTGACGACCTGTCACCCTATGACCTGATTATCCATTGCGGTGCATGTATGTTCAATCGCCGTCTCGTGCTTGCCCGAGTGGACGAGGCCAAGCGGCAGCATGTCCCCATGACCAATTATGGCATCGCCATAGCTTATGTGAATGGAATACTCATTTAACAAACTCATACCCTTTGAACCGATGAAGATATTATCTTTGCAAGATCTTGAGAAGATCAGACGGAGCGCACAGAGCACTTTGGAACTGCGTGAGAAGAGTCAGGAAGATCGATCTGAAGAGCCAAGTGGACTTGCCGTGGGCACCAAACACATGCAGATACTCGTCTGCGGTGGCACCGGTTGTATGGCTTCCGAGAGTCGCCTCCTCGCCGAGAACCTGCGCAAGAGCGTCCTTGACAACAACATTGCCGACAAGGTGGAGGTCGTCACCACGGGATGCTTCGGCTTTTGCGAGAAAGGCCCCATAGTGAAAATTATCCCCGACAACACCTTCTATACACAGGTGAAGCCGGAAGACGCCGCCGAGATTGTGACGGAGCATATCATAGGTGGTCGACGCATCACGCGTCTGCTCTATGTAAACCCCGAGACAGGCAAGACCGTGAGTGACTCCAAGCACATGGACTTCTATCGCAAGCAGATGCGCATCGCTTTGCGCAACTGCGGCCTTATCAATCCGGAGGATATCCAGGAATACATTGGACTGAACGGATACTTCTCACTTGCCGACTGCATTCTGCAGAAGACGCCCGAGGAGGTCATAGACATTGTGAAACGCAGCGGCCTGCGCGGACGCGGAGGTGGTGGCTTTCCCACAGGTTTGAAGTGGGAACTGACGCATAGGCAACAGGCCGACGAGAAGTATGTGGTGTGCAATGCCGACGAGGGCGACCCCGGAGCATTCATGGATCGCTCCATCATGGAAGGAGATCCCAACTCGATTATCGAGGCCATGGCTATCTGCGGATATGCCATCGGTGCTTCCAACGGACTGATATATATCCGCGCCGAGTACCCCTTGGCCATTCATCGGTTGCAGGTTGCGATAGGTCAGGCACGTGAATATGGGCTGCTTGGGAAGCATATCCTGGGCTCGAACTTCAGTTTCGACATTACCATCCGTTATGGGGCAGGTGCCTTCGTATGTGGCGAGGAGACAGCGCTCATCCACTCGATGGAGGGTCGTCGCGGCGAGCCAACGCTTAAACCGCCCTATCCCGCAGAGCATGGATACAGGGGGCAACCCACCAACGTGAACAACGTGGAGACCTTTGCCAACATCCCAGCCATCTTCCTCAGAGGCCCTGAGTGGTTTTCTTCCATCGGCACGGAGAAGTCCAAGGGTACCAAGGTCTTTGCCTTGGCAGGGAAGATAAACAATGTCGGTCTGATCGAAGTGCCGATGGGTACCAACCTTCATGAAGTGATCTATGAGATTGGTGGCGGCATCAAGGACGGAAAGAAGTTCAAAGCCGTACAGACAGGTGGCCCATCGGGTGGTTGTCTTACCGAGAAACACCTCGATCTGCCTATCGACTATGACAACCTTACGGCCGCAGGGTCGATGATGGGATCTGGTGGAATGATCGTGATGGACCAGGACGACTGCATGGTCGCCGTGGCACGGTTCTACCTCGACTTCACCGTTGGTGAGTCGTGTGGCAAGTGTGTGCCTTGCAGAATAGGCAACAAACGACTGTTGGAGACGCTGACGAAGATTACAGAGGGTCGCGGAACTATGGAGGATCTGTCCAAACTGAAGTCGCTTGGCAAGGTGATCAAGGATACGGCACTATGCGGTCTGGGTCAGACTTCGCCCAATCCAGTGCTCTCCACCTTAGACAACTTCTATGATGAATATGTGGAACACGTGACTGAGAAGACGTGTCGGGCGAAGCAATGTAAGGCTATGATGTCATATTTCATCAATATCGAGGCCTGTACGGGTTGTCATCTCTGTGCCCGCAATTGTCCTGCCGATGCCATAGTGGGCGAGCCTCGCAAGCCGCATACCATCATTCCAGACAAGTGCATCAAGTGCGGCATGTGCATGTCGCGTTGTAAGTTTGATGCCATCACGATCATATAACATTACGACTATGAACGAAAACAACATCAAACTGACCATTGACCATCGGCCTGTCATCGTGCCACAAGGCACGAGCATCCTCGATGCAGCCATGGACAACGCCATAGAGATACCTACTTTGTGCCATATCTGTCTGAAGGGGACGTGTATAGAGAACCATCCTGCGTCATGTAGGGTGTGCACGGTCGAAGTGAAGGGCCGTCGCAACCTGGCCCCAGCCTGTTCCACGGAGTGCACAGAAGGCATGGAAGTGCTCACCAACTCCGTACGCGTGCTCAAGGCGCGGCGCACCATTGTAGAACTGATCCTGTCGGATCACCCCAATGAATGCCTCACCTGTCCGAAGTCGGGCGACTGTGAGTTGCAGGCGTTGGCCTCACGACTCAAGATACATCACATACCCTTTGCCGGCGAGTTGTCTCAGCGCAAGAAGGAAGAGACGGTGTCCATTATACGCAACATGGACAAGTGCATCTTCTGCAGGCGTTGCGAGACGATGTGCAACGACGTGCAGACGGTAGGTGCCATCGGTGCCATTGGCCGTGGATTCAACACCACAATTGCCCCAGCCTTTGACCGCAACCTCACCGAGAGCGAGTGCACCTATTGCGGACAGTGTGTCGCTGTGTGCCCAGTGGGAGCTTTGACGGAGCATGACCACACTGGCAAACTTATCGATGACCTGGCCAATCCCGACAAGGTGGTCATCGTACAGACGGCACCTGCCGTGCGTGTGGCACTGGGAGAGGAGTTTGGCTACCCTGCCGGCACGCTGGTCACAGGCCAGATGGTTACTGCGCTTAGGGAGATGGGATTCGACTATGTGTTTGACACCGACTTCGGAGCCGACCTTACGATCATGGAAGAGGCTTCGGAATTGCTCGACCGACTCACACGTTTCATCGATGGAGACAAATCGGTTTGTCTGCCGATACTTACCTCTTGCTGTCCCGCATGGGTCAATTTCTTCGAGCATCAGTTTCCCGATTTGCTGGACATTCCGTCCACGGCGAGGTCTCCGCAACAGATGTTCGGCTCCATCGCCAAGTCATACTGGGCAGAGAAGATGGGCGTGGACCGTAAAAAATTGGTGGTCGTTTCCATCATGCCCTGCCTCGCGAAGAAGTATGAATGCGGACGCGACGAGTTCAAGGTGGATGGTTCCCCCGATGTGGACTATTCCATTACGACACGCGAGTTGGCAGCCCTCATCAAGCAAGCTAATATTGTTTTCCCCTTGTTGCCTAGCGGAGAGTTTGACAATCCTCTGGGAGTGTCGACTGGTGCGGCGGCCATCTTCGGCACAACGGGTGGCGTGATGGAGGCCGCCCTACGCTCAGCCTATGAGTGGTATACGGGCAAGGAATTGAAGAATGTGGACTTCGAGTCCATCCGTGGAATGGAAGGCATCCGTCGGGCCACGATAGATCTCAACGGTTTCCCGCTGAAGGTGGGCATCGCCCACGGTCTTGGCAACGCTAGAAGGCTCCTGGAGGATATTAGCCATGGGGTGAGCGAGTATCATGCCATCGAGATTATGGCTTGTCCGGGTGGTTGTATCGGTGGTGGCGGACAGCCGTTGCACCATGGTAATTCCGATATACTCAATGCCCGTCAACATGCTATCTATGCCGAGGATCGTGGAATGCCGCTCCGTAAGTCGCATGAGAATCCTTATATCAAGCAACTCTACGAGGAGTTCCTTGGCAAGCCTTTGAGTGAGAAATCAGAGCTGCTGCTCCACACACATTACTTCAACAAGTCGGTCTAACCCCTAAAACAGCAACCTATGGCTAATACAAAGATAGCAAGTACCATCAAGGCGAGGATTACATCCATCTGCGAAAAATATGGCAATGACGAGGGGGAGCTCATCAATATCCTCCATGAGACTCAGAATCTGATCGGTTATCTGCCCGAGGAAGTACAGCGGTTAGTGGCCAAAAATCTTAACATTCCAGTGATAAGGGTATATGGCGTTATCACGTTTTATACCTATTTCACGGAGCGTCCCAAAGGCAAGCACCCAGTGTCCATCTGTCTTGGCACGGCGTGTTACGTGCGAGGGTCGGAGAGACTGCTCGATGAGGTGAAGCGAGTGCTCAATATCGAAGTTGGCGAGACAACTCCTGATGGCAAGTTTTCCTTGGATTGCCTGCGCTGCGTGGGTGCCTGCGGTCTTGCGCCGGTGATGATGATTGGTGACAAAGTCTATGGCAGACTACAGCCCAAGGACGTCAAGAAAATCATTGAGAGTATAGAATGAATTAGTCGTCGCTAAACTTTGGGATAGCGACGACATAGTAATCGGGTCATGATTCAAGTTGATTCACGGCGTAAATCAATTTGTTTTACGCCGTGAATCAATTTGTTTTACTCTGTGAATCAATTTGTTTTACTCTGTGAATCAATTTGATTCATGAGATGAGGGAGAACAGACTTTGTTACGCGTAACATTGATTATGTGGCTCGTTTGAATTTGGCTCTTATCACTCAGCGGCTCTGAATGAGAAAATAATTGATGCTTGTGCTGGGACTCTTCTCACGCAGAGCCGCGGAGTGAAAAGAAAAAGCCAACTGCTTCATGACGAAGCACACGGAGCTGCCTTCCGCAGAAGGAGTGTGAAGAGTGGGCATTCGACCTTACCCACACGATACATAGAGGAGCTAAAATTCATATTCCCACGAGGTGCGAAATCTAGATTCTTCGCAAACTATTGTTAAAACGCCCATTATTGGTTACACCCAAATTGATAATTTTGTATATTTGTATGGAAATATGATGGTGTGTAACTTTGTCGCGATTTCGCAGAAACACGTTAGTAGTAATAAGCCTTTCTAGATACACAAGAATATCATCATACGATTGGGACTTTAGGGATAGAATTATAAAATGATGATACAATTGATTCTCTTTTTGTTCATCTTCGCAACCACACCGTTAGCAGCCCAGAACTTTTCGATTCATGGCAGAGTGAAGAACGCGGTGACGCAGATCGCTATAGTTAATGCAACAGTGGATCTGATACGCGATTCCACACAGACGGTGGCCAAGACGGTGACCAATGCACAGGGTGACTTTGCGTTTCATGGATTGCCATCGGCCTCCTATCGGATAACAGTCAGTAGCATAGGCTATGAGCCAACACAAGCGATGGTACAACATCTCATTGCCGACTACGACGCGGGTACACTGCTGCTTCACGAGGAATCCACCACATTGCAAGAGGTCAAGGTCACTTCCGACATGTTGTGGTCGTATGGCAACCATGACGAGATATATCTTTCCAAGCGTGAACGCGAAGTGGGCAGCAACGCCCTCGACGCCATCTCTGCATTGCCGCAGTTTCACAAGGGCATTGATGATAAGCTCTACACAGCTTTGGGAAGCACACTGCTCATCGTCATTGATGATCGCCGAGCCACCGAACAACAACTGATGATGCTCCGCGCTGAGGACGTAGCGAAGTTGGCCTACTATTCCAACCCGCCCGTGCGCTATGCGCAAGCAAGGAGTTGGGGCTGTGTTGGAGGTGAAGACGCGGAAGAAGAAAGAGCGCAACTATTTTTTCTATCTCAACACTAAGAATTCTTTCACCACTGGCTACGGCACCGACCAAGCCAGTTTCTCATACACCGACTCGCTCAATCAATTGTACGCTGCCTATTTCATCGACTACCGTGGTCTGCGCGACAACCGCATGAACAACAGCTATCGCTACGGCGAGACGGAAAACATCTATGAGGGTTCGCCAGGAAAATATAGCGGACAATACCATATCGGACTAGTCTCCTATCAACGGAACATCAAGCGTAACGTACTCTACGCCATGTTGGAATACCGTGCTAATCCGGGTTTGCAACACTACAGTCAGTCTTTCTCCACGTTGTTGAACCGCCAACAGACACAATGGGGCTCAAGCGATCGTGTGCTACGAAGCAATTACGATGGTTTTACGCTCGACCTCTATTTCATGCATCCGTTCACAGAGCACCGCTCCTTTTCAGTCAATGTGGTGAACACCTTTTTTACCTCGAAATCGGACAACATTTTCTTGCGAGCCATGCTTGAACCCCAAGCGACGTTTTATTTATTCGAAAACAACATCAAGAATCGCAGCTACTCCTTCATCGGCGAGACTCTCTGCACCGACGAGGCATTGCTTGGTGGCAAATGGAATGTCGGGGCATACGTTAGCTACAAGAATCTGTTGCAAACGTCCTCACAATTGGAAGATACCAAGCTCCATTATCTGCGTGGCTATTTCTACACCGACTTCAGCAAGACATGGGGCAACTTAAGTAGTACATTTGGCATCGGCTTGGACGACACACAATTCACTTTAATTGATGGGACGACACACAATTATCTACTCTTTAGGCCTTTGCTCTCACTTAACTACAACTTCACCAAGCGCAGTTCGTTGCGCTACTACGCTGCCATCCAACCAACGATACCCGAGATGGGTGAGTTGACCAACAGTATAGTGACCATCGAGGATCATTTCTTTGCAACGGGCAATCCAGACCTCGCCACGTCCCACACATTCCACAACCAGTTTACTTGGCAATATAGAGCGGGCCAATCAGGGAAAGTCTACCTATCACCATCGGCATTCTTTGACTATCGTAGCAAACCGCAGGCATCCGTGCTAATGACTGATGGGAGTGACGTGTATAAGACTTATTTGAATATCGGCGACATGAAGGTATATGGCGCGGCTCTCAACCTCACTTGGCAGCCTTGGCAATGGCTCAACCTACAACCGCACTATCAGTATTCGTTTTATGACTATGCCACGTCCAACGCACGGGTGCGCCATATTGTTCACTCTGCGGGCGGTTCGGTACAGGTGGTGTACAAGGAATTCCAATTTTATTGGTTTGCCAACCTTCCGCTCACCACTGTAGACGGCGACATCTATGAAAAGATGGGATTTCAGACTGCCGCGAGGGTAACATGGAAGCACGAAAATTTCACCGTGGGCGCCGAATGGCTGCACAACCCCTATCCTTCAGAAGTTTACGGCAAGCTTAACAACTTCAATTTCGATGAGGAAACGGTGTGGAATAACTTCCGTCATCTCATCGACATTCAGTTCACCTATCGCTTCTCGATTGGCAAGGAGTTCCATCATGCACAAAAACGAATTAGCAATAGTGACAACGATACGGGCCTGACCAAGGACAACACTGCCAAATAGGAATGTGGACACTTCGCACATTGGACATTAATGTCATAACCTAATTCCATCATGGTTTTGGCATGACCATAACAATGATTCTGTTGTTATACACCATGCTATAAGGCAGAAGGCAATAAACATAAAGTGTTTATTGCCTTCTTAATTGATTATTTTGTCTTATACCAATCTTTCACTATCCAGAAAGCTTGTTTCTTCTGTCCTTGGTCGGAGATAAGCCCCTTGCGGTTGAAGAAGTCCTGAATGCCGGTGAGTTGACGACGGGGTGAGCGGAAGTCCACTAAGATCCAAGGTGACGTGCCCGCTAGACCATCGATCTTGTCTAGCATGGCCAGGTTTTCCTTGTAGAGGTTAGCCTGGAACTCCTCCGTCCATCGCTGGTCCTTTGAACCGTGATAGCCAGCCTTGGCACCACCTCCAAACTCGCTGATGATGACTGGCTTATCGTATGGAATCTCCCAGCGCATCTTCGGGGCATCGCTCACGTCTCGATACCAGCCGACATATTCGTTGAAGCTTATCACGTCGACATACTTATTCATGTTGTCGTTCAGGCGATTCACATAGTTTGAGGCTCCGGTCACTTCCATAGCCATGGAGATGAGGCGTGTTGTGTCTTGTGTTCGGGCATATCGAGCCAAATTGCTCAGGAACTCGTCACGTTCCTTGCTGTGCGGAGTCTCATTGGCGATGCTCCAGATGATGACATTGCCTCGATTCTTGTCACGGCAAATCATATCGTGAAGTTGTCTCTGAGCGTTCTGATAGGTGTCCGGGTTTTCCCACGAAATGGTCCAGTAGCAGGGAATCTCGCTCCAAACCATGATGCCCATTTTCTCGGCCTCGCGCACCATAAACTCGTTGTGTGGGTAGTGAGCCAGTCGTACGTAGTTGCAGCCAAGCTGCTTAGCCCATGAGAGTAGGGTGTCGGCATCCTGAGGGCTGTTACAACGTCCTTGTGTGAATGGCTTCTCCTCATGGATGCTTATACCCTTGAGGAAGATGGGTTCGTCGTTGAGTAAAATCTGCTTTCCTCGAGTCTCGATGGTGCGGAAGGCAATTTCGTCGGAGATGCTTTCCTGTTGGTTGGATGCTTTTGCCTTGGAATGCAGGATTTCCACCTTGTAGAGTTTCGGGTTGGAGGGCGACCAAAGTTGAAGTTTATTGATCTTTATGTCCAACTTTACAATCCCCTCTGCATAGGTAATGGCAGTCTGCTTAATTTTTAGTTCAGGTATCGAAACGCTGATTTTCTCGCCGGCTTGTGCTTGATTCAGCTTAGCCCAAAAGTTGAGGGTCTTGGTCTTAGAGGTCTTGGTCGGCTTGTTGCCCATTTGAGAGGCAGCAGGCTTTTGGAGTTGCAAGAAATAATCCTCAACGTAACTATCGTCCACCTCGGTCAATAAGACGTCTCTTGTGATACCGCCGTAGTTCCACCAGTCAAAGATCTGGGTTGGCACATTGTCCTTGTTTCGTTTGTTGTCAGCCTTGATGATAATTACATTGTTACCATCCTTGAGAGCGTCCGTCACATCGAAGTTGAATGGTGTGAACCCACCCACGTGGTGTCCCATTTCCTTGCCGTTGACCCACACCCAAGTTTCATAGTTCACAGCACCAAAGTAGAGGATGTTTCGCTTGCCTTCCTCTTTCTGATACTGGAAGTTGCGGTGTAGCCATACTGACCCCTCGTATAGAAATAGTTCCTTAACTTGGGTGTTCCAGTCGCCCGGAACCTGAAGCGTCTCAGCCTTGTCGAAGTCATATTCTATCAAGTCGCTTGGATGCTTCGGCTTCGCATTGACGAAAAAGCCGTTGCTTAGTGGTGTCATGCGGTAGCTATAGTAACCGATTTCCTGCGGGTCGATAATATAGTTCCAAGCTCCGTTGAGCGAGATATGCTTTCGAGCATAAATGTTTTGTAATAAGGGTACTTCGGCGGCCTTTATGGTTGAAAAAGTGCAAAGAACCAAAAGGGTGAAAATTAATTTCTTCATAGTCTGTTCATAATTATGTTTTTGTTCACAAAGTGACGTTAGTTTGAGACATAATCGTTGTCAATAGAACTGTTGAGCAGTAGAAAAAAATGTAACTGGAAAAGTGTTAACAATCACATTCTTAACCATAGACAAAGATAAGTAAATTCTTATTAGGGCAGAATAATTCTCTATGGTATTTGATGCCAAGGAGTCAAAATTCACAGTATAGAACAAAAAGCGGGGAAATAACAGTCAATCCATCACATCAAAGTCCTAGGCGATGGTCATTAAGATGCTGTCCCATAACTCCAGAGCCCTTTGTTCTTTCTATTTTCAGGAAGTGCTCAGGCACATGCTTGATGGCGCGGGAAAAGGATGCCCCCCCGACAAAACAGAGGCTGCCATCGGAACATATTCGTTCCGATGGCAGCCTTGTTTATGATTCTTTCTGATTAGAAGGGTAGGTCGTCCGTGCTGTCGTCTCCTCCGAGGAGAGGGTCTGCGCTATTCATGGAACCCTGACCCATAGGAGCAGCACCAGCTGCAGGAGTGGCTGCAGGAGCCACGTTAGCATTGACATGGTCCACACGGAATGCGCTGATATCGTTGAAATAACGATCCTGCCATGGACGAGCATTGATGTCGAGCCACACGTGCACGCTATCGCCTTGATGGATGTTGAATTGCTCTAGCTTATCGGCGCCAAAAACTCTGAACAGGCAAGCGCGAGGATATTGGTCACGTGTCTGAATGACAAATTCCTGAGACTTCCAAGCATTTCCTGTGCGACCGGAAACACCCTCTTTGGCTGGATACTCCTTGATAATAACACCTTCAACTTCTATTCCTTGTAATGCCATTACTGTT
>Ga0172377_10004126_pt1 | contig 14940 bp, 12 predicted proteins | sample Pumphouse3metaG_FD_119749 | JGI IMG/M metagenome (GOLD analysis project Ga0172377, IMG submission 119749) | Leachate microbial communities from a municipal landfill in Southern Ontario, Canada - Pumphouse #3 metaG | ecosystem: Engineered > Solid waste > Landfill > Unclassified | place: Canada... | reverse complement strand
TTGCTCTAAACTCCACTCATTCCATGGTTTACCATCATTGGCGTTTTTAAAAGACATAAAGATGGCGTATTCAAAAAACTGCGTTCTTCTTTTAATTAAGCGGTCAATAAAAGTTGGACTTTGTTTAATTGCTTGCTTGAAGGCTCGATGTAAATATTTACTTTTAAAAGCGCGAACTTTTTCATAATTGACGCGTCGGGAATTTTTCCGAAAATTGGTAACTTTAGTCAATAGTCCCTGATCGACGAGGAAATCAAGAGAAATGTACATCTCATCCATCGCTAGCGATGAATATGGCTGATAAGGACTATGCCCATAACCAATTGGGGTTAACGGCAAAATCTGCCATAAGCCAAAACCGGCTCTTTTAACATCTTTTAGAAAAGCAAAAGTTTCCGGACCAAAATCACCGATCCCGTGGCGGTTGGGAAGTGAAGAAACCGGCATTAAAAGACCAGCTTTTTTAACGTTTGTGTGGCGTGCATTCACCATAAAGTAATTCTCCTATTTACTTTTATTTAAGCCAGAAGTGGCATAAGCATCAACGCTGGCAAAGATTAATAAGGCTAGATTAATAAGCATCGAACTACCAAGAAGAGCCGTCATCGTATAAATCGGCCACATCGTCTTAATAAGTTCTAAAGGATTTGCTAGTTCGCTTAAAGAATTAGAAATAACAACCGGAAATAAAAGCGAGACGACAAAGGCATATGATAAGGAGGCAATGGCTAAGGCCATGAGCATTGATGCAATCGGCGAATATTTCTTAATAATTGAACAAATAATCGCGACAACGAGGGTTAATAGTCCCCCAATCGTCCCGACTACCAAACAAGATAGAAGTAAATAATTAAGGGTTAGATCAGATACCCCTAAAGCTATTTCGATACCCGAATAATATGTGTCTTCGACCATCTCGCTTGCCACGGCGTAGGAATCAAGAAATGAAAGCCCGACAAAGGCTAAAGCCAAAAGGGCGGAAACATAGAGCAAAAAACAAACCATTCCTCGTTTACGAATGGCGACTGTCTTGGAATTACTGCTTATTTTTTCTTTATGCATATTACGTTTTAATCAGGCGATTTGCCCGCATGATAATTTTTTGTTTAATCATATGATAATCAAGGTACGCTTCGCGGGAGCAAAAAGGAAGCGAAATGAGGAAGTAACCGCTACTCATAATAACAAAAGCCGGCAAGGCAATCCATAAAACGGGCACGTAATAAACGCTGCTCGTACCTGGCCAGGTGTATTTAAAAAATGGCAATATCATCCAATAAAATCCACTTAAGCTACTATCAAGAACACTCATCGGCCCAAACACCATCGCTCCGTTACGGTAGTTATTACTAAAGACGTCTTGCCAACTAGCATTGGTAATGGCGCTCAGTTTTAAAAATACTTCGTTTAATCCGACAACGAAAAGAACACCCAAAAAGATTAATGGTGTCCACATCACGCGGCGGTGACTTAACTTATGAAGACCGCTGGCCACCATCACAAGCGGAGCGATAACCAGAGGCATGTGGCAAAAGTAAAAACGGGCGATTTCGACGACTGTTTCGGTGTTATTAATTAGATATCCATCATATGATGAAGGATATAAATAAACACCAATTCCCGAGATAATGCCAAGATAGAACATATAATCTTTCATTTTGTTTCCGCCCCATAAATACATAAACGGAAAGAAGATGACGGACACCGCACAAATATTATCTGGCGATACTTTTTTTAGTGAGTATGGAAGATCTAAAAAATAAGATGGTAAAAAGATTTTCAAAAAGTGTAAGGCAAAGTTAGTAAATAATAAAAGGACAATCAACTTATGAACGGTTTCTTGTCGAGTCTTACGAGCCCAAAAGACTGTCAAAATCGAAAGAATAAATAAAAAAACGTTCATCGCGATATATAATCCGTTGACGCCGATTTCTAAGACTACTGCGAGTTGTTGCTGAGGCAAAGATTAGTTACTCCTTGATTACGGATTTCGACTTTAACGACGTGGTCTTCGCCATAGGCGTCTACCATCGTGCGAACAAACGGTTCGACTTCATGATTTTTGACAAAGCAAATAATTGTTCCGGCAAAGCCACCGCCATGAATCCGACAGGCCCCTTCTTTTAAAACGCTATTGGCCAGATCAAGCCCTCTTTGCGGCGAAGTCATATAATCACCGTGAATGGTATTTTTAAGAAAGGCTGAACTGGAAAAGCCTGATTGACGGACGGCGTTTAAAAAACCGACGGCATCATGCTTGAGCAAAGCATCTTTAGCCGTGTCGACACGGTCGTTTTCATCGATGTAATGCTGAGCGCGAAGTTTTTGTTGTTCGCTGACGCCGTCAGTCGGATAAGCGATACCTGTGAAAAATTCATCTTTACTCACATCGCGTAAGTCTTTTTTGTCAAACACGCGTTTAGCAACATAGAGCATATCATCTTTAATCGCGGTATATAAATGCGTTAAGTTCGCATGACTTGCCCCGGTATGAACAAGATATATATTAATCGGTAACTTAAACTCGATATTTTCGACTTTCGGAGCGTCTAAATCTTCAAAGTCCAAATAGTTAACGCCACCGTAGGCAACACCAATTTGGTCAAGAAGACCACATGGCTTACCAAAGTACTCGGTTTCGCTATAATGGGCAACTTTAGCAAGCATGCTAGAAGGAAGATGTCCATTGTTATAAAAATGATCGAAAATCTTAGCAATCAATACTTCAAAAGCCGCACTGGAAGAAACACCCGCGCCAACAAAAATGCTTGAGTCGATGTAAGCATCAAAGCCACCGATTTTATGCTTGTCCAAAACAAATTTCGCGGCCACGCCACGGACGATGGCTTTGGATGTAAAAAACTCCTCAGTTCGACCATTAAGACTATCAAGATCAACATATATTTCATCAAAGCCGTTGGCGACGATATGAACGATGTTATCTTCACTTTTTCTAACAGCGGCGAATAGTCCTAAATTACAACCCGCGACTAAACACTTCCCGCGGTTATGGTCGGTGTGGTTACCGATTAATTCTAATCTTCCTCCGGCTTCAAAATAATGGGTCGGATGATTATCAAAGATGCGATTAAATTCTGAAATTGTCTTTTCAACTGGAGTTTGCATATTAATTGACCTCCAAAGCCTTAATAAAACGGGCCAGAGATTTTTGTCCTTGTTCGTCTTTTTTAAAGACGGACGTATTATCTAAAATGTTTTTGCACACTTCCGAAATAGCTTCACGGACAACTTCATCGGGATTTTCGCCGCGTTTCTTTTTAAGTTCGTTAATCATGGCGACGAATTGTTCTAAGTCGGGATGATCGGCTAAATACTCGTCGGCAGGAATATCTTTAGCAATGATTTCACTTATTAGTTTGGATTGTCTTTTAAGTCGAGGCGGAAGAATAAATAAACCCATGGCCTCGATTAAGCCGATACCTTCTTTTTTAATGTGATGGTATTCACGATGAGCGTGAAAGATGCCGTCGGGATAAACTTCATCGCAGCGGTTATTGCGAAGTATCAAATAAAGAATGTATGTATCGTCTTTTTTAGTGACGATTGAAGTAAGTGAAGAATGACGTTCACCATTACTGTTAGATAAAAGACCACTACTCTTATCTTCAAACTTTTGCCATACGTTATTAATGTGGGTCGCTAAGTCTAAAATGTCTTGTTTGGACTTGCTGACTAATTTAAAGGCTGAATTATAAAAATCTAAATAGGAAAGACGGACGCTTGGATACTTGCTATTAGGAATAATGAAAGCATTTTTGGCCTTCATCATCGGAAAGACATGTCGGCCACCCTGAAAGTGTTCGTGAGTTAAAATCGAGCCACCGGTAATCGGCAAATCGGAATTAGAGCCGATAAAGTAATGTGGATATAAATCGACAAAACTAAATAGTTTATTCATGTTTTCATAACTGACTTTCATTGGCTTATGATCATTGGTGACGACGATTAAATGTTGATCGTAATATCCATAAGGTGAGTACTGCCAAAACCAGCCTTCATTTTCAAATTCAAGCGGGATAACGCGAAGCGTTTCTCTAGCTGGATGATTGCTTCTTCCCGCGTAACCGACGTTTTCTAAACATAAGACGCATTTGGGATAATTCATGCTGATGGACTTCGAAAGTTTACGAATGTCTTTATTGTCTTTTTCGGGCTTAGATAAGTTAATCGAAATTTCTAATCCATCTTTTGACAGCCACTTGATGTTTTTATCAATGCTCGTCTTACGAATATAATTCGAGGCGATACATAGACGGTAGAAGAAATCCGTCGCCTCAAGAGGTGAGATTTCGTATAATCCATCAAATATCGCGATTACTTTGGAGGGAAGAGGGGTCAAATCACCCATGATTTCTTCAACGAAAAGTTCGCTTTTGAGTTCATCATATTTCAAAGTAGATTTAACATATTTATGAAGTTCTTCGATTAAGGTATCGGGAACTTCCATGCTTTTGATTTCTTCTTCGCTGACAATTCCTTCATAAGGAGCGGCCACTTCTAATTTGCGGAGTAAGACATTCCGGACATAAATTTTATCTTGATCATTTAAGAATAAATGAAAAGAAGCATACGTTAATAGTTTTTCAATTAGTTGAGCAATCATAAAATAATTCCTTTTCGCATATATTATATACAAAGTCGATAGCAATTGTTATAGGTCAATATAAAAGTAAGTCTTTTATGAGGCTATATATTAACGATTATCGCTAACCTTATAAGCCTAAGGCTGCGCGGTAAACATTAGCTAAATCATCAACATCAAGAAAAGAAGGAACCGGATAAAGGGGATGGGCTTCTTTATAAGCGTGAGCAACTAAGCCAGGAATATCTTTTTCGTGGTAGATATTAATGAACTTATCAGGAATCTCTAACTTTTGGTTCATATCTTTAAGATATTGAATAAAGGCCAAAGCCTTTGCTTCATTGCTTTCCTTTGAATCGGTTAAGGTAAGCGCATCGCTAAGCAAAGCGAGTTTTTTATATACGGAAGGTCCAAAACTTTCTAAAACATAAGGAAGAAGAATGGCATTAGCCAAACCATGAGGAACGTTATATTGACCGCCTAAAGCGTGGGCTAAGGCATGGACATAACCAACATAAGCTCTCGTAAAAGCGACGCCCGCTTGATAAGCGGCAAGTTGCATGTCTTTTCTCGCCGCTAAGTTATTTGGTTCAAGATATGACTTATAAAGACTTTTATCCACTAACTGAATCGCCGAAATCGCACATCTTTTGGTATTTGTCGTATTTCCTTTGCCAATGAAGGCTTCCACCGCATGGGTCACCGTATCCATTCCTGTCGTCGATGTTATGTGTTTGGGCAGTCCGACTAATAGTTCCGGATCAAGAATGGCGTAATGAGGAATAATCTTCGGATCGTTAATCGCATATTTATTATGTGTCTTGGAATTGACAACAACCGCGGCGACGGTCGCTTCGCTTCCGGTTCCGGCTGTTGTCGGAACGGCAATCAAAAGGGGAATCTTACCTCTGACTTTTAAAATACCACGCATTTTTTCAATGCTCTTTTTCGGATTGGCCAAACGGGCAGCTAATCCTTTCGCGGTGTCGATACTTGAACCTCCGCCAAAGGCGATAATGGCTTTTGCTTTTGTCTTCTTGTATAAAAGCAAAGCTTCTTCGATATTGTCAATCGTCGGATTAGGGACGACATCAGAGTAAATCGCATATTTAATGCTCGCTTCGTCAAAGCCTTTGATCATTCTTTCTAAAAGTCCGAGTTTTAAAAGCGTGGCATCGGTAACAACCAACACGCGGTTAACGTTCTTTTCGACTAAGATGCCAAAAACTTTTCCAGATGATTTCGCCCCGCTTAGCACTTTCGGTTCGCGAAAGTTTAAAAAGGCACTAGCTACATAAAGAACTGATTGATACAACCGATATGAAAATCGTCTAAAGATATTCATTTTTATCCCTCTTTTTGACCATAAAAGGCCAGCATGACACCAACCAGTAGAAGTAGCGAAGAAAAAACGAGGGCAATCGTTCCGAAAGTCGTTTCAAAGAAATCGGGAATAAGCGGCACTAAAGCAATCGTTAAAATGGCTGCTTCAGCTGCCAAAGCTATGCTTAATAAGACAATACCGGTAATTTGTCCTTTACTAAGACGACGTTTTTTTCCAGGAATAACCGGCTCCACTATTTTAGCCAATTTGTTAAGCGGTTCGCCCTTGACGAAATCAGTGCTTTTGACCGTCTCGGCCATCGTCTTGCGATCCGGGACATCGAGTTCATCGGTTGTCGGCTTATATAATTCATTTTTCTTGGGTGGGTTATTCTTCTCGTAATGGTTTAAATAGGCATTATAATCAAGGTGATTAATCCGCATGACATATTTATATGCGCGGCGAAGCATTTCAATTGAAGCACTCGTCCGCATTAATTCATTAAAATCCTTGACGTCTTTAATATCTAACTGTCGACCAAAGTATTCGAATGAATCAAGATAAAAATTTAGTTCGGCGGCCTCTTTTTCGTTTCTACCGCCGGCAACTAACTCACCCTCATAGACACGTTTAAAAAGAACGTATCGCTCGGCGATTTCGCGATCATTAGGTTCAAGTCTCAGACTTTCAAAATCTTCCGCCATAGCCCAGCGATAATCAATCTTGGCTTTTGGCAAAAAGAAGTTTTGTTTAAGACTGCAATAATATGCCTTTAAGACAATTCGTTTATCTTTGAATTCGCGAACCGATGCGCCCATGTAAGTATCGATAGATACTTCGCCTTTGTATTTTAGTTTAATTGCTTTAACGAGTCTTTCTTGTTCGTGTTTATCGTTTTTTTCAATTCTTGTTCCAGGAAAGAAAAAAGGCGTAAATGGACGGCCATTATAAGCTAACGGCCGAATTAGCAAAACGCGGTCTTGGGTATGAACGACGCCACATACGTAATAAACTGTTTTAATTTTTGCCATGTTATTCTCTTTTATTTATTGTAATGCATATATGCTTACATAATCAACGGCAACGACCGCCTCTTGACCAAGGTAAGTAATAACGACGCGGTCAATAAAAACATAATCATAGGAGAAACGATTAGCGTATACTTTTGTTGTCATAACACCATCGACATTAATCGTTTCCAAAAGGTTATTATTCTTGTCAAAACCTTCCAGTTTAAAGGCGGCGTCTTGGCCGTTATTAATGGAATTGACATGAAATTCAACATACTTAGTGAAACGATTATTTAAGCTTGGCGAAACGATGTTTTGTCCGTCTTCTTCAAAATATGCTTTCTTATTAAGAAAGATTGGCTCATTTTCCTTACTTGACCAATCATTATCCAAATCGTCATCTTCGAATTCGGCTTTGCTTAACAATACACGGTTTCCATATTCGTCGGTACTATTTCGCACACCGGGTTCAGGAAGGACATTTTTTAATAGGGCGACCACTAAATAAGTTACTCCGACAAGAGCAAAAACACCACTGACGGATATAAGGAATTTTAGCTTTGAATTTAGCTTTAGCATATATCTACTATAATTAATCAGCGCCCTTTTGTTAATTTATAATTAATTTTGCGGATTGGACCAGCTTTAACTTTAATGACTTTGCGGTCATAAGTAATCAGACCATTTAACTCATCTTCAACATCGCTTAACTGTGTATAAATCGAAGCCGCTAAGCCGCCTCTCGCCGCCGGTAATATTTCTTCTTCAAATAACTTGGTAATTGCGCTCGTTAAATGCTCGACGTTTTTCATGCGTTTGTAGCCAAAATTTTTCTCGTTAAAAGCGTGACCTTGAATGCGTAGATGATAGCCACCGAATTCCGATAAAACGCGAGCTCTAGATAATTTATCGTCTTCGTATTTATAACGTCGAAAGTAGACGTGATCTGATTTGATATTTCCTCCGCCTTGATCGTGCCATCCCGAGGCATGATCAAATAGTCTCGTCGCATCAAGTTTTATCATATCTTCCAATACTTTCTTAGCATCGAATTGGCCCCATCCTTCGTTAAATATTGTCCAAAGGACAATTGAAGGATAGTTATATAATAGTTCTATCGTTTGTTTGGCTTCCTTGATAAACTCGTTTCTTCCCTCAATGCTTTGCCTGCCAAACTTCTTATATTTATTGTCTTTGACATGCTTTTGCAAAATGGCGGGAACGACGGTCGAAAAGAAGGAATAATCTTCACCGCCGTTAACAAAATCCTGCCAGACGAGCATTCCTAAACGGTCACAGTGATAATACCATCTTGGTGATTCGATTTTGATGTGTTTACGTAGGACATTAAAACCTAAGTTTTTAGCGAGCATAATATCATCGATATAGTCGTTATCTGATGGCGGAGTTAACAGTCCATCTTGATAATATCCCTGATCTAATAATCCACTTTGGAATAATGGCTTATTATTAAGAAAGAATATTTTCTTTCCGTCTTGATTCGTTTCAATTGAAATTTTCCGCATACCAAAATAAGAATCAACCTCATCTTCTCCCAAGATAACTTTGAATTTATATAAATAAGGATCATCTACTGACCACGGATGCATATTGAGTAAATCAATAATTATTGGGGTATTGCTCGTCGCTAATATCGTCCGCTTTTCTAACTGGATACTTACTTCTTTATCAACGTTAGAATCAACGATAATTTCTACTTTCTTATCATCGAATAGAGGGGTTATTTTTAAAGATGAAACGTAATTAATAGGTGTGCTTTCAATCCACACCGGAAAATAAATTCCGCTTTGCGGAGTGTACCAGATACCACCGCGCTTTAACTTCTGTTTGCCCCGGCTATGATAAGAAGTATCGCTTGTGTCTTTAACAATGACCACCACTTCGTTTTCTATTTTTAAATAGTCTTGTATTTCAAACGAAAACGGCAAGAAACCGCCAATGTGCTCGCCAAGATATTGATCATTAAGATAAACCTTTGCGATTTGATCAACGGCCATAAAATGCAAGAAAATGCGCCCTTTATTAAAGCCTTGCGGCAGACTGAATGTTCGATGGTAAATAAGGTATTCATCCGGCTGCACTATTCGGTTAACTTTGGATAATGGTGCTTCTGGAGAAAAGGGAACGATGATTTTACTTAGAAAATTCGATGGAATATCCGGACTATTCTTAATGACGTAATCCCATTCGCCGTTTAGGCAAATATAAGAATCGCGCACCAATTGCATGCGTGGATATTCGCTTAAGGGCAAGTTCTTATTTCTCTTCATTGTTAATATTAAGAACTTTAGTTTTTTTATCTTGGATTATTAGAAAAATAACCGGGGCGATAGCGAGTAATAAAACGACTGCGGCCGCTAAGTAAATATACTCATTCGGTAACTTAACTAACTGTCCATATTCGTTTTCATAAATCGCGGCCGTATTCATATATGCCGCCTCACCGATAAAGGGACCAGTTACCATCGGAATCAAAACGACGAAAATCATTCTGATGCCTTGAAATAATCCGACTTCCTTACGCGGTGTGTAGTCACGGATTTTCGAACCCAAAACCGCGGTCGATATCATATATCCCGACATTAAGACGATACCGGCGATAATTAAAAAGACGATATCTTTGGCAAAAAACATGCCGATCATACCAAGAAGCGTAACGCCCAAAGAAGGTAGCAAAATACGGTTTTTTCCAATCTTGTCCATAAATCCGCCGACTAAGACGGTAAAAATACAGGCCACGAGTAAAACGCTGGCCATGATAAGAGTAAATTCCATACCAACAAAACCAAGATTTTCTTGAATGACAATTAAAAAGTAAGGCATGAACGTTTGAATCGCAATCGCAAAAGCCAAGAAAGATAACAAAGTTATATATAATAAAGGATTGGCTTTAACGACGCTTGGCTTAAAGCCATAAAATATGTTTTTAATATAGGTTTCGTCTTTCTTCGCAACAGCAACATCTTTGGGGAACAAGAAGATTGAAGCAACACCGGCAGCCAATGTTAAAATTCCAAAAATTAAAAAGAAAGTGAACCAGCCATCACCGCTGGCCATACCAGAGAAACCGCCAAAAATGACAAGCATTGATACTAACGGCAAAATCGCTAAGACTGATTCAATCTTGCCGCTTGTGTTAGGCGTAGAAATATCGGTGGCAAAAGCGTTAAAAGCTGCGTCATTTGCGCTACTACCGAAGAAAGTCATTAGACAATCCAAAATAATAATGAACACACCAGCGAGCATCGCCGCATTGGCAGCCGGAAACAAGACACTCATGTTATCGGTCGTAATAAAAGCAAACGACAATACGGAAAGTCCCCAAGCAATATATCCAAAGGAAACAAAGGCTTTACGCTTTCCTAAACGGTCGGACAAAGCACCCATTAAAAGGGTTGTAATCGTCGCCGCGGCCGCGCTAAAGGCGACCATCCACGGCACATATCCGGCATCCTGCGTCTGTTCGAAAATATAAAGATTAAGAAACATGTTCTCAATCGTCCAAGCAAATTGCCCGACTAATCCAGCGATAATAAGCGAAAACCAGTTTCTGACACCAACTTTATTCATGGTTACCACCTCATGTTTGGGACTTTATCCCATACTGATTTAAAATATTTCTTTTCCATACCAACATCATATCCGTCGTGATCGGTATTATGAATAAAGGTTTTTAAATCTTGTTCGCTATATTTACCGGCGAGTAATTTATCAAGAAGGTCGACTTCATCCGAAGCTTTGGCGATTAACTCTAAAAAGGAATCATTGTGAGCAACGTTTGTAACACAATCTCTCCATTCGTCTTTGGTGTCGTTTAAAACATCCAAAACATCGTTGTGTTTGACCTTTCGAGGGGTCACCATGGCGTTGATTGCGCCTTTAGGAGCGATTAATCGGAAAAGGCTTTTTTTCACGCCTAAGGGCGAATGAAAGATGATTTGGCAAAACTTCATGTCTTTCCAGGAAGTGTAGTAGCTGTCTTCTTTAATGATGTTGTTATTAAAGACGTCTTTGGCTAGATGATGCATCATCAGAGAAATGAGCCTAACTTTTTCTTTGTCGGCTTCGATAGCCTTTTTAGGAGCGAGTTTGATATTAAACCGTTCTTTGATTAAGCAGTCAATGTATGACTCATACGAGGCGTGGGCGGAAAAGTAATATTTCTTATCTTTTTCCTCACGTGCAAAGCCAGTCCGATAAAAGACGAAAGGATGGCAATTGCGGTCCATGATATAGTGAAGGAAAAGTCCACGGATAAAGGTTGAAAGAATTTCTTTTTCTCTTCCCTCCTTTTTGTTAGCATAACTAAGCAAGTAATAATAAGCTTCTGATATATCGACGTGATGAAGATAGGTACCAAAGTCGCGGATATCTTTAATGTTGTCCCTTTTTTTCAGACTATAGCCATAAAAAAAGAAGACATCCGGTCCTTGGGCTCCCAAATATAAAACATCATTATCGACGTTTTTTTCAGCGCGCATTTTGGCAAAGGCGAAGTGAGTCATAATTGCTGGCATAATTATTCTCCTTATCTAAAAAGTTTCTATATATTATTTAATCACAATCGCATTTGTTTCGTTAGTGGCTTTTTTTAAATAAAAAAGACGGGACAGTGCCCGTCTAATCAATAAACAGCAAATTATTCGCCTTCGCTGTTTCCTTCTTCAGGTTCAATGACTTCGGCGTCAACGATTTGCGGTTGTTCTTTAACTTCAATCGGTTTCACTTCAACTTGTGGATGAGTGAGTTCTTTATTATGAATCTCATTAACGTCATTCCAAGTGTGAAGGAATAAGTATTGAGCCACGAGCGGTCCAATACCAATAAATGAGCCAAGAATTAGCCAAATAATATACATTCCACCGCCATTAAGCCGTGGTGTTTGATTACGATTGCGAATGAACTTCGCCCATCTTTCGACGATGTTGTATGACCAAATAAGCGCATAAATACCGAGCGTGATAATCGAAAATAAAATGTAAAGAAGTAATCCTTTGGTGTTTTTACCGTCTTCTTTACAAGTTTCGTCCGTTTCTTTGGCAGCGGCGTGAATGATGTACAAGCCATAAATTCCTATCGTTAAAAAACTGAAGATCAAATACTTAAGCAGTCCGCGATTTGTTTTAAATTCCATATACCCTCCTATGGTTTTTTCTAATTACATTAAACCACAAAAATACGTGAGATAAATAACTATTTTTGTATCAATTTCTATTTATAAGATAATTCTTTTTAGATAGCTTCTACGCTTTTTATGTTGCTCTTTTGGAAAGAACTTCCACTGCGCTTGGACTTTGGAATTATTTTCCAAATTAAGGTTTGTTTCACAATAGGAAATATTTTCACGAATCATCCCTAAAATGAGCTCGCGAAGAATGATGGCATTTATACCAAATGATTGATATTCCGGAAGCACGGCAATCAAGCCTAAATCGATGACGTCTGGTTTGCGAAGAATTTTTATCATCTTGTAAATCGCTTTTGGAGTGAAGCGCCCACCACTTTGTTGAAAAGCCGGTCCAAGTGATGGAACAGATAAACCAAAGGCAATGACGTTTTCATTTTCGTCACAAACGGTAATCATAAATTTAAGACTTAATAAATACATGAACTGCGTGATAATTTGTTGTTTCATTTCCTTAGTAAAAGGAACGGTTCCGTATAATTCTTTGTAACCCTCATCAAGACAATGAAAAATGCCGTCTTTATATTTATTAATATAGTGTCTTTTATTGGTCCCGGTTCCCAGATGGAGTTTAAATTTTTCCATCGCCGCTGTCGCGACGCGGTCCAGGGTTGGATCAAGGCTTTCGGGACGATATAGTTTATATTCAAGCCAATCGATTTCTTTTTCATAGCCAGCGTTATCAATCAGTTTTCCATAGTATTCATAGTTATATTGTTCTTCAAACGTCGCGATGTGATCAAAGCCTTCAATTAAAAGACCTTCTCTTTCAAGGTCGCTATAACCAAGTGGTCCGCATACATATTCCATGCCGTTAGTGTACGCCCATTGTTCCACCGTTTTAAATAAGGCATTGGCGATTTCTTGATTATCAATCGCGTCAAAGCGCGTGAAGCGTGCTCTTCTTTCGCCATTCTTCTGATTGCTTTGATTTTGAATGATGCCGGAAATTCTTCCGACAACTTTATCGTTGTCAAAGGCTAAAAAGAAGGATGATATCGACGTTTTATAATAGGCGTTCTTTTTCGAAAAAACCTTCATCTCATCACCATATAAGGGCGGAACAAAATAAGGGTTTCCTTTATATAAATCAAGCGGGAAGGAGACGAATTGATGACGCATCTTTCGCGTCTTGACTTCTTTGATGACAATCATTTTTTATACACAACAATGTTATGATTTTATCAATTTCAAGACACTAAATAAAGAGCTTATATTCTTTCACACTAGATATTGTGTCTTTAATAACTATAGATAGCGTTTGACGTTCAGCATACGCCTCATGATATAACTAGCGAATTTTTGACATATTCGATATAAAAAGTCCATCATTTTGGCATCGGTTTCTAAAACCTTTCGTGAACGATTCTTTTCCATTGCGCGACCGATGCCGTTCGCGGCACCCGTGACGGCAATAACCTTGTCCATAATTCTCTTTTTTTGTCTCCTTTAATTAAGTAGGAATACTGAAAATACATTTGTATTTCGATGACAATAAACAATGATTTTTATTATGATGCAATTATTTTGCAATCAAATGTTTGAGTAGAATAGTCGCGGCTTCTTGCGGACCCTTCATTTCATAACCAGGGACAGCAAGGCGGGTGTAGAGCTCGCCAATCGCAACTTTTTCTTTGCTTAACGAATTAAAGTAGCTATTTAATAATACTTCGGTTTGTTCTTTTCTTTGAACGGGGCCAAAAGGATTAGCGAAATACGAACTAACAAGTCCGATTTCGCTCGTTGTGCCTTTAGCTTTTCTTTGACCATTTCTGAAGATGTCGATCGCCTCATCAAAATTCTTGAAAAGGCGAAGACCATTGCCAACTTCGCTATAGTTATTTGCATATAGCATCATGTCGATTCGATGATCGGCGGTTATAAATTTATAAGTCGTGACCGGAAGGATAACGCGGGCGTTAATTTGATCAGGATTTAAAAAGATAGCCCGGTCAATTTTTTGATAAGCGTAACCAGCCTCTAAATCATCAAGACGAACGAACGCGCCAATTTCCGTGCCGTGGGCGTAAATCTTGCCGTCTTTTTTAAAGAATGTCCCCATATCGTCAAAGACGATTTTCATCTGTTTGATGTAGTCTTTGCCAATAACGCGCAGGGCTTCTAATGTCTCGGATTTACCCGCGCCGCTATCACCGACAACCACAATGTTTTTCGTTTCGTTGTTTTTAAGAATAATCGAGACCATCGCCCCGTGAATGGGCAACTTTTTCTGGTCGATCATAAAAAGGTTATGAAGAGTTAAAAGCATCTTCTTTAAATAACCAAAATAGTCATTCTTATCAAGGCGGCTCACGAAGCCTAAGTAAATATTATTCACTTTGTCGTGATGGTAGGTACAATCATATTCTGTTTCACTGATGCCATAAAGATATATGATATCTGGTTTGCGTTCTTTGATTTCGTCAAAGGAAGCAAACTCAAAAAGATTTGATAATCCAATCCCTTCATGCAAGAAGTCGCGATGAATATATACATACGCCAGCAAGGGTCCGATTTTAATCGGAAAGGCCAGGAAATGTAGTTTATTGATTACTAATTTAGAAAGCGGGTTTTCGCAAATCTCCTGAAAAATACCAGAACGAAAATTGCTCTTCGTGTAAGCGATAAAGGGTGGTCTGGTGGCAATCTTGCTAATAAAAGCAATGTTCTGCAAGTTATCGTATTCATGATTATATGGAACGCGATGATGAACATACAAAAGATTCGCGTTAACCCCTGCAGGAAGCTGGCGGTAAACATGAAACTGTTCTCCTAAAAGATTCGTAGAAACACCACG